>SMTZ1_10003960_pt1 | contig 14899 bp, 15 predicted proteins | sample DeeMarSWOR136_30_FD_25667 | JGI IMG/M metagenome (IMG submission 25667)
GGTTGTCTCTGCCGGAGTTAAAGGCCGACTACGCCGTCCGTTGAGCCGGGCGTACCTTGCCGCCGGTGACGACCATACACTTACCAGATATAGGCTACCGCCATAGTGCTCTTTGAGAAAAAGGTATTCCTCCCAAGAGTAAAGGCCGTCAATCACCACGTCCGAGTTTGCCAAGGCAGCCTCAATCCGGGGCAGGTTCAGCTTAGCGTAGACCGCCATGCCGTGCTCTTCACGGAGCAACTCCCGGACACGGCGCTCGTTCTCTTCGTTAAGCTCCTGCCCCCGTTTCCTCAGCTCCTCATCGGTGACGTCGCCGAACCTTACCCGCGTAAACCCGGCCTTCTCGAACAGTCGGGCCACTTCTGATTTGCCGGCGCCGGCCATACCCACAATGGCAACCACTCTCATACGGCACAATTATAGGGAAACAAGGTGTTAAAAGCAAAGGCATAAAAGGTCTGGCAAAAGGTAAGCCAGCGTCAATCAAGGGCAGCCCGTCCCCTGGGGACGGAATCTGGAACAGGTTCGATTTCAGGTGGCGTTTCCCAGATACCGCTGCGTTTTTGTACACGGTACTCCCGGTACAGCCAAAGTCCAGCAACGATAGCACCGCAGCCATCGGATATCGGGATTGACAACCAGACGCCGTCAAGCCCTATGAAATCCGGCAGGATAAGGAGTGCTGGAATGAAAAATAGCAGCTGGCGCGCCAGCGAAAGTAAAATTGCCGTCCAGCCTTTGGACAGTCCCTGAAAGGTAGTAATGAACATGATAGCCGGGCCAACCAGGATGAGGGTAGATAAGAAGATACGCATACCCGGTACGGCGACCGCCAGTAGTTCGGGGTCATCATTGAAGATGGCAATGGTCTGAGGCGCAAAGATTTCGAGAAACACGGTGGCAACACCCAGCATCACGGCCATAGCAAATGAGGCCAGCCGGACGGCCGCCCACAGGCGCTGCCAGAGACGCGCCCCGAAGCAAAAACCGACAATGGGCAGCAGGCCATGCCCGGTGCCGATGATTGGCATAAAGGCAATATCAGAAATGCGTATCGCGATTCCTAGGGCAGCCTGTGCTACCGACCCAAACTCACCGATAATCCGGAGGAAAAAGATAAAGACGATACTCTCCGACAGTTCCATCAAAATCGACGGCAAGCCAACTTTGTAGATTTGCGTTATGATGGCGAAGTCGGGCTTGAGGTGGTGCGGTTGCAGTCGGTAGACGGACTTCCGTCCCACCAGATAGTAGAAGCTGAGCATGGCACCGAGCCCGCCGGAGATAGATGTCGCTAGGCCAGCCCCACCGACACCCATCTCCGGGAAAGGCCCCCAGCCAAAGATAAAAAACGGGTCGAGGGCGGCATTGGCGATAGCGCCGACCATGGTAAAAATCATCGGCTTGACGGCATCTCCCGAAGCCTGAAAGACCTGGCGTGTCATCAGCCGGAAGAGCATGAAGGGCGTCCCTATACTGAAGAAAATCAGGTAGTCGGCCGTCATGTCCAGAATATCATCACCAGCACCGAGCAGGGAGGCGATGGGCCTGGCAAAAAGGACACCGGTCAGGACGAATACCGCGCCGAAGAAGGCGGTCAACGGGAAGACCTGTCCAGCCACCTGGTTGGTCGCTTCGACGTTTCTCTCACCGAAACGCCGTGAAGCCAGGGCATTGGCACCGACGCCGGAGCCCCCCCCGATGGAAATGACTATAACGAAAAAGGGAAGGGTAACCGTTATGGCGGCGATAGCCTGGTAGCTGACCTGGCCCAGCCAGAAGGTATCAACCAGGTGATAGAGGGAAACGGTCACCATCGAGGCTACGCTGGGTAAGCTCAACCGTAGCAGTAACTTCCCCAACCGCTCCGTGCCGAGACGCTCGGTAGTATCCTGGAGTCCACCCTGTTTTTCCAGTTCCATAATCCCTATCAAACAGAATTGTCGGGTAACCCTATCAGGTCGCCCGACACTGATTGCCTAAATAATAGCAATTATAATTGCTGCGTACAAATAAAATGAACTCGCTACAGCCCTGTGATATAATGCGGACGATATTAAACGTGGACAGGGGAAATGCCCGAGCCAGTAAACCTCGCCAGTAAGATTAACCAACGACTACCAACCGAACTGGTCCGTCTGATGGAGGCAATCGGGGCCATTGCCGCACATCAAGGGCGACAGCTCTACCTCGTCGGGGGGGCCGTCCGCGACCTGCTGCTGGAGCAGGAAACGTTCGACCTCGACCTGGTAGTAGATGGCGACGCCATAAGCCTGGCACAGTTGCTGGCTAACAGCACCGGGGGCAAGCTGGTTGTCCACACCCGGTTCAGGACAGCCAATGTACACTGGAACGAGTGGAGTATCGACGTTACCACTGCCCGCTCCGAGACCTATGACCGCCCCGGCGCATTGCCACAGGTAAAGCCCGGCTCGCTGTCCGACGACCTTTTTCGCCGCGACTTCACAATCAATGCGATGGCGATTCAACTCAGCCCCGGTCTCTATGGCGACCTGATTGACCTCTACGGTGGTCAGGAGGACCTTAAGCGGGGGCTTATCCGCATCCTCCATGAGCAAAGCTTCACCGACGATGCCACCCGCATCTGGCGCGCCCTGCGTTATGAGCAGCGGTTCGGCTTCACGCTCGATATGGAAACTCTGGAGCTACTTAAACGTGATATAGTCATGCTCGACACTATCAGTGGCGACCGCATACGGCATGAGCTGGAACTGGTATTAAAAGAGGCATACCCGGAGAAGTTCTTCCTGAGGGCTGACCAATTGCAGGTGCTGCCCCAAATCCAGCCCGGCTTGAAAGGCAATGATGTTTTATCAGTGAGATTCGAGCAGGCCCGGCAGGTGAGTTCGCCCAATCCTCCACCGACCGGTCTCTACCTGGCATTACTGGCCTATCCCCTGACCGGCGAGCAGGTTGAGCAACTAATCGAACGTATAAGATTGCCACGGCCACTGGCGCAGACACTGCGGGATACCTGTGAGCTTAAAACCGAGGTGACAGCGCTAGGAGCCGCCGACCTGAGGCCGAGTCACCTTTACAGCATACTGCGTGGCTATACGCCGGCAGCCCTCATGGCAACCTCGCTGGCCAGTGACTCCCCCACAGTCAACCGGAACATCCACCGGTATCTCACCAAACTCCGCTACGTTAGACCGACCCTCACCGGCGAAGACCTGAAGAAGATGGGGCTTACCCCGGGCCCCCGTATCAGCGAAATCCTGAACCGATTGCGAACCGCCAAACTGGACGGAGAAGTGACCGACCGGCGGGAAGAAGAAAAGCTGGTCAGGCAGTGGCTGCGCTAGCGCCTTGACAATAGACTCTCCTACGCAATACCATTAGATTGTTATCAATGAAACGTATACTGCTGCCGACTCTGATTATCATACTTTTCGCCTTAACTGGCTGCACTTCGGCGCTGTCTCACGGTGCCGAGAGCAGCGATGACGCCCATAAGTTCCTGCTGCACATCGGCCAGGTCACGGACCAGTTAGATACCGACTACCCTGGCGAGGGTAAGGTATTCCTTATCGTCAAGTACGAGATTGAGAACCTCCGCAACCAGGATGACTCGCAGCGGCAGTGGACCGACCAGATTAAGATTGAAGTCGACGAAGAAACCTACGAGGCCGTATGGCTCGACTCACTCGCCGACCAGATGTGGGAGACCGCACTGTCTGCCAGAGAGACCAGAACAGGCTACATAGCCTATACCATACCCGACGACTTCGAGGATGTTGACCTGACCTTCATCTTCCCGGTATCAGAGGAAGAGGTGCTCTATGTTTTCCGCCCGGTTGACCGGAGAATCGGGGTGAATGCCGACTTCGTGCTCACCCGGCTTGACCAGATAGAAAGGACGAAGAGAATCCCTGTAATAGGCGGTCTCCTGGCAGCGATTTCGGGCGCATCGATACGCCACCTGGGGGAAATACTTGTCCCCGAAGAGGAAATCGATGACTTGCTGGAGCAAACGGAAGGTCTCTCCGAAGAAGCCCGAAGGGTCCTGGTAGAGGATTACCTGCTTACCCACGGTCACGGGCAACTGGAGTAGACTAGAGAGGCTGTTAAACGGCAGCGCTCCCCTTCTCTATCCTTATACCCTAGTCCACCCGCTTGAAGGCGCTTTTCGGCGCACCGCAGATTGGACACGTATCCGGGGCCTCGCCCTCCACGGTATTGCCACAGCTCTGGCAGACAAAATAGGGCTCATCCTGCATAGTCTCGCCAGAGTCCAGAGCCTTTAACGCCGCCTGAAAAAAGTCGTGGTGAATCTCCTCCACCTTGTTAGCCCAGTCGAATGAGACCTCAGCACGCTGGTACCGGTCGACTTTGGCCTGCTCAATAAATCGTGGATACATGCCGGTAAACTCCTGGTGTTCCCCGATAACCCCGGCATTCAGGTTGGCCTTGGTGGAGCCGACGCCATCCATGGCGTTGAAATGATTACGGGCGTGGACTGTCTCCGCCTCGGCGGCTGCCCGGAAGAGTCTGGCTATCTGGGGGTAGCCTTCTTTATCTGCCTTGTCAGCGAAGAACATATAGCGCCGGTTCGCCTGGCTCTCCCCGGCAAAGGCTTCCTCAAGGTTCTTATCTGTGTCGGTCATATTATCCCCTCCTCTATTAACCCCTTGTTATCATGATAGTAGGTGTGGTCAGTTTAGTCTAGCCCGTTTCACTCTGTCGTAACGTCTTTATCAGGTTCAGTAGCAAAACGGTATCTTCTTCACTGAGTTCATGGATTCTATCAATCTTATCCTTAATTTCGGCAGTCAGTGTCTCTTTTAAAGCAGAATCACGCTTACCACTCCTCAAACGCGATTCTACTATGGTGGCACTTACCTGAGATATAAAGGCAGCCATTATTCCGATGCCGATTACCATCAGACCCATACCCATAATACGACCTACGATAGTATTGGGGACAATATCACCGTAGCCTACTGTAGTCACTGTAGCAATGCTCCACCATAAAGCGTCGGAGAAATTAGTAATCTCGGCATCCGGAGAACCTCTCTCAATCATCATTGCCGCAAATCCACCAATAAACACTACGCCAATAGTAATGAGGAACACATACAGAAGACCACTACGTTTCACGAACCAAGTAGACGTCTGGACCACACGACCCATTCTAGCTATAACGACTATAACTCTTACCACACGGATAAGACGCAAGGCACGTAATCCAGCCGACACCGCTATCAATGAACCAGCCGCCAGAAAGACTACAGCAGGCACCATAGCCAGTATTTCATAACTATGCATCCACAGGAAACGTTGTCTGTTGTTGGAAATTCTGAGCCTGGCAACGAAATCCGCTGCGAAAACAACACAGATAACGAAGTCAACCACATAGAGAAGGACGAGTACTTCCGTCGAAAGCTCAAGCATTGACTCAATAGCAATGATTACGATAGAAAGAATCGCCAGTACGCCAATCACGATATCTAGCCGGGCTTGTCTTTTCATCTTTTGCATTAAAGTAAACCTCCTGCTCCTGAATGAAGACTATAATAGATATCCGAGGCTGTATGCTAGACGCAATGGAGTTCAATCATTAGTTGTTTTTACCAGATATGTCTCCATGCCCTGTTGTGAAAGCCTCTCGTACAATCGTTTAGCGGTTTCTTTGTCACGTGCCAGGGTAAACAGCGCTGGTCCCGAACCAGCCAAATGGATGTTTCCAGCACCGGCGTTTATCACCTGCTGACGACATTCAGCAATGGCCTGCGAACCTTCAAAAACCGTGCGCTCAAAGACATTAAACAGTATTGATGGTTCCAATCTACCACCACCCTTGAGTATCTCCACCATCGCCCCGGTGTACTGACCACCTGTGTAATCGCTCTCTTTCAACCCCGCATAAGCCCGTCCCGTTTTTCCCGGCTGACGAGGCACTCCTGGAAGCACCAAGACAAACCATGCCCCGGACAGTGGGAGCAAAGGCGTCACGACCTCACCCCTGCCCTCTATCAAGGCGGTACCGCCATGGAGGAATAAGGCCACGTCCGAACCCAGTTCCGCAGCCAGCCCGAGCAGTCTTTCTTGAGACAGGTCCAGTTCCCAGAGACGGTTCAACCCAACCAGAACAGCAGCAGCATCACTGCTATCGCCACCAAGCCCGGAGAGTAATGGAATATGCTTTTCGACCTCAATGCTCACTCCGGAGGTACAACCGGTGGCATCCTTGAGGAGAGTAACTGCCTTCGATACCAAGCTATCCTCCGCAACCCATTCCAGCATACTGGACTTATATTCAGTACGGTTACCTGCTTGAAAATGAAGGCGGTCACACAGGTCTATAGTCTGAACAACGCTACGGATTTCGTGGTAGCCGTCAGGGCGCTTGCCAAGCACCTCAAGTGTCAGGTTCAGCTTGGCGGGTGCTTCAATTGTCAGCACAGTCTTTTCCCTCCGCTGAACACCGCCCACAGTCGTGCCCATTCGTCAAGTGAGAGGGTCTCAGCGCGCCGCTTTGGTTCGATGCCTGCCCTCTCCATTAGAGAGAGGACCTCTTCTTTTGGCAATCCCAGTCCATGGACCAGCGAGTTCACCAGTTGCTTGCGGGCGGCACTGAACCCGGCACGCACCAACCCGAAAAATCCACTCTCATCACCGACCGCCAGCTTCGGCTCAGGGTAAACATCTATCTTCAGCACCGCTGAATCGACCTCCGGTGGTGGGTAGAACGACGACGCCGGTACGTAGTCGACTATCACTGGTCCCCCGTAGAACTGTACACTAATAGAGAGTAGGCTCATCCTACCTGGACTTGCGGCGATGGTCTCGGCGACCTCCTTCTGCACCATGACGACCATTGCCTGCGGTTTTAGCGATGCCTCGAGGAAATGTCGCAGAACCGGCGCCGTGATGTAATAGGGCAGATTGGCCACCACCTTATATCTGCCCTGACTACCTGACTCTTCAAGCAGGCCTGCCGGGTTGATATTCAAGATGTCGCCATTAATAATATCAACATTATGTAAAGATATGAATTCCTCTCTGAGGGCAACCGCCAGCCGGTCGTCCAGCTCTACAGCAATCACCCGACCTGCCCTCTTTGCCAGTTCCCCGGTGAGAACACCAAGCCCCGGCCCTACCTCGATAACCACGTCATCGGGGGTCAACGACGCAGCTTCCAGGATGGTTTCCAGCACCCGGCGGTCAATGAGAAAATGCTGCCCCAGCTTTTTCCTGGCATGGAGACCGTAACGACGCAGGAGTTGCCGTGTCTCAGTCATGAGAGAACCAGCTTCCAGACGACTTCTACCGCGAGGCATTATTTCCCCCTAGCAAACACGATGTTCTCAAGCCGGGGAGAAAACCACTCCCACCCGGTCTCCCACTCGGGACGCAGCAATGTCAGGAACCAGGAGTCAACAAACTCCCCGCGCTTGAAGACATGGTGCCGGAGAGTACCGTCGACCGAAAATCCGTTCTTCTCCAGTACCTTACGGCTGGCCATATTCCTAGTGAATACGGTCGCATAAGCCCTGGCAGCATCGAGATGCTTGAAAGAAAGGTAACAGACGAGCCGAACGGCCTCGGTCATGCAACCCTGGTTCCAATGCGGAACACCCAGCCAGTAGCCGATGTCCGCCTGCCGGGGGTGCCGGGGAAAGCGGGCATTGATGCAGCCTACCATACCGGGCTTATCAGCAAGCTCTATCGCCAGTGCACAATGCTCACCGGCCCTGAACTCTGTCTCCCATCGGGCGTAGGTATCAGCTATCTCAGCCTCACTGGCCGGACCGTCCCAGGCCAGATTGGCCAGTACGGCGTCATCGGTGAGCAGGCGGTAGGCATCCACGGCATCACTCGCCCGAATCGGGCGAAGCCTGACCTTATCCCCGACTAACTCAATATGTTCAAAACCTGCGGGCACGTTCCCCCCCAAATTTAGTGTAGCCGCTGTACTCTACCCTTCACTACCACGTTTACGGCAAACAAAGAATACCCTGTTGGATTCCTCTGTTACTTCTACCAGGCCTCTTTCCCTGTCCAGGGAGTGAGTATCAATCTCCGCAAAACTGGCAACCTGTAGGGCAGACCGGACTTCGGCTTCTGAGTAGTGCTTCTGAAGTAACGTAAAATCAGACCGCTGCCACGCCCCTTCTCGTAAACGGAAAATGGTGGCATCAAATCGGGCGGTTCGCTCTTCAGCATCATAGCTCATTCGAGTCAGGTAAACATTATCGTCCTCAATGTTGCTTTCCACTGAACCATCCCATCGTGTCCTGTGTGCCGCTTCCGTGTTAAGGTCAAAGAGGAAAATTCCGCCTTCTGTTAGCGAGGCATATACGTTACAAAAGACTGCAGTCAACTCCTCCAGGGTCATGATGTGATTGAGGCTGTCAAACGCAGAGATAGCAGCATGATAGACTGGTGGTAGCTTTAAGAAACGAGCGTCTCCATGAATGAATTCAGCATCAGGTGCATTCTCCCGAGCGAAACGCAGCATTTCTGCAGAGCCATCTACCCCTGTTACACGATACCCGCGCTCAGTTAATACCTGTGCCAGTTGTCCGGTACCACAGCAGATGTCCAGAATTCTGGCGTTGGCAGGCAAATGTGGCAGAACCAGCTTCTCCAGCATGTATAACGAGGCTCTGGTGAACATGTCCCCCCAGTGTCTGTTATAGGTCCAGGCAAATAAATCGTAGTCCTGATAGAGAGTACTATCAGACATTGCCTTTTTCCCTCCGCCAAGAGGCCTCCCTAGACTAGTCCCAGAGCTCCTCAATGTCCTTTTTCGCCTGCTGACCAGCATCAGCACCGCCGACAAAACCCTTGTAGGACTCTGCCGAGCCGTACTCCCTCGTCCTGATGGGCACCGGCATCGGCACGGCGTGACCGAAGATGAGGGCCTGCTGCTTCGGTGCCAGCCTGGCCAGCACCGACTTCAATTCACTTTTACCGGAGACACCGGCCAACACGCTATCAATGTCCTTCTCATTATCGAGCAAACAGGTTATCTTGGTGCCAAGCTGCGACATCACTTCATCGTCGATACCGCTCGGCCTCTGGTCGATGACCAGCAGGCTGACATTGTACTTGCGCATCTCGCGGGCAATGGTGCCGAAGATAGCTCGACTGGCTACCTCGGGATTGAGGAACTTGTGGGCCTCCTCGATGGTTATCACCAGCGGGTTCGGTTGTGCAATATCCTCGCTCATCGAGCGCTCCATCATCTCCTGATAACGGGCGTAGATGCGTCGGGCGAGCATGTTGGCCACCAGCACATAGGCAGTAATGTCGCGATAACGGCCAAACTCAAGGACGACATTCATCCCTTTATTGAGATAGCCCAGCAGGCTGTTGACGGCATCTACCGATGCGTGCGGCTCGATGAAGGACAACCGGCCGATGGTCTGCAAACCACGCCGCAGGCTCTGGAAGGTGCTCTCGTGGATATTCAGCTCTTTAAGCAACTCCTGCGTGTCCTCTGATTCCCCCACATCGAGAGTGCTTTGAATCCACCCCCTGCCAAACCTTCGACGTAGCTGATAGGCGGCTTCCACCGCCAGGTCGGTGATATTCAGGGTTTGTCGGAGCAGCACCATGTCCTCCGGCTCAATCTCGTCATAGCCTATCCGCACCACGAAGTCGGTACTGACCCCACGGCGCTTTGAGTTCTCCGGGTCGAGGGTAAAGACGGCCACCTTCTCCGGAAAAAGCTGCTTCAAGGCCTTGACTTTTCGACGCCCTTCTTCGCTGCTCCCCTCCCAGCCGTACTCGTTGTGCATATCAAAAATAAGGTTCACCGCCTGACTCTTCTGGAGCATGCCGATGAGCAGAATCCGGGTGAGGAAGGTCTTGCCGGTGCCGCTCTTGCCGAAGATGCCGTTGGAGCGCTTGACGAACTCCGGCAGGTCAAGGCAGAGCTTGGTCTCCATGTCCAGGGGGTTCCCGATGAAGAAGCGGTTTTCGTCTTCCTCACCGAATACGAGGCTCATGTCAGCATCCGAGGCCAGACTGACACCTGAGAAATGGCTGGGCACGGTCTTCACCGGCTGCGGCCCCTCAATCAGGCTGGCAACATCGCCGCCGATGGTCAGCATCGGCAGGACGTGGATGGTGCCGTAGGTGGCCGTGCCGTTAAGGACCTCCGAGAGGAAAGGGTCGGTAACGTCCGGCGGATTAATGGTAAGCTGAGGGTCGGTTACTCCCAGGCTGATATCGGTAATCATACCGAAGAAGCGTCGTTGCCGTCCCTCGATGGTGACATAGCGCCCGACCACCATGTCCTCGACCGAGGCCGAGCTGTCCAACCTGACCTCGACGCCTTTGTCTACCGAACCTGAAACAACGATACCGAGCGTTTGACCTTTTTCTTCGCTCATTTCGTGAGCCCCCTTGGACTGTGACTATTCTACGGTAGCGGATGAAAAGCCTCAATACCCTCGCGGGGAGGCCGGGCATTCTTCATGCGAATAATCGAGAACTGAAGGGTGGAATGGATAACGGCTTCCCGCAGTTCCCAGAGGGACGCCATAATACGTAATTCAACATCTTGCTCCAGTAATGCCCCGAGGATGTCATCAATTTTAATCTCAGACAGTGACGTTACTGCCCGACGTGAGACATAGTAACCGGCCCCCTCATCAAGCACGGTGAAGTCCTGCGGGTCAAACTCATACTGATAGAGACATTCACTCTGAATTCTCGGCAGCCAGTGGCTCTCAATAGCAATAACGCAGCCAGAACCCCCAGGGCCAATCAAACTTGCTATATCAGCGGGGTCACTCTGCTCGGTAGTGTAGAAGGTAACCCTGGGGCAGTCCCTCGGCAGGAGATAATTGCGTAGATGCTCTTCATCCACCGCCCAGACGACATTACTTTTCACACCAGCAGGATGATTGAGGGCAGGCTGGGGCTTGAAAAGCCGGATGCCCGGCTGGTCACTGATGTGAAATAACCTCACTTTTGCACTCCCTTAAATCTGCCGTCGTTAAACGGCCGATAGTCGTAAAATTCAAAATCGCTCACGGTTGCCAGTCCTCTGCAGGCTGTAATCTCTCCTCATTTTCATAGAAGGCACGTATCTCAGGAAAGGCCTCGTTGCCTGCCAGGGTAAGTGTAGCAACACGGTCCATTTCTTCCACGTATGACCGGGAAAGCTCCTCCTGCTTAAACTCCGCCATCATGCCCCATACATCCCACGGTAGAAGCTCAATCTTGTTCAGTGAGAGCAAATCGCGCACCAGGTTCCCGGCGATAAACCACATGCCGTGCATATCGAAGATACCAAAGGTTTGAGGGTCAGCCTGCCCGGCACGACACAACTGCCATGCCTGGCCGGCCGATAGAAACTTGCCTTCGGGCATATCGTGCGTATCAAAACCTATACTAAGGGCATCATGCTGGAACCGGTCAATCTGGGCATCAACCGTCAACCATCTTGCTTCGTCGGCCTTCCAGTACTGACAGGTCCAGTGATCCTCAGCCTTACCTGGCATGAAATATGTACCGAACCCGCAGCGCGCACGGGCAGGTATGCCCTGGTGGCGCAGGAATGCCGTCAGAAATGTCGAAAAATCACGGCAAGTGCCAATGATACGTTTCTCAAGCGGACGAGCTACGGTTATGGGGCTGTTATCCAGCTCCATTATCTTGGCAAGCTGCCGAGTCAGCTTACGCAGATTTTCTTCCTGCTGGCGCTCCTCCGACAGTTGTACACCATACCGCTCTGCCCAGTGAGTATGGAGTATCAGCCCCTGCACAATCTCGCAAAGCGCCAGGATATCAGTCGGCAGCCTGTTAAAGAGATGCTGATACTCTGCCGGCTCGGTCATAACGCTGTGGCTAGCGTAGTATTGTAGCGGGTTATTGGTTTCCATGCTAATCCCATATCCTCCACGAAGATGGACAAAAGACCGATACCAAAGAATAGCCGTTTTTGCGGCTGTGAGCAAGTGGAATAATATTCATATACGACATCATTCCTGTTTAGTGGTAACGGCCCCATCCCCTTAATACCCCTCCCCAGCGGGGAAGGGGAAAAATTAACAAGAGGGGCTTCGCCCCTCTTTAACCCCCACTATCTCCATCATAAAGAATAAGGGCGTGTCCTTTTGGTAGAGACACGCCCAATTGATTCAAGCTCAAAGAGAAACTAGAGCGGTTTTACCGGAACAACGATATCGAAGATGTGTTTCTTTTCCGGGTGCTCCTCCGGATTATTGAGGTAAAGCTCATAAGACGGGCCGTCGGCAGGCTGATAGCCACTTTCCGGGAACCAGCCACCGAAAACGGCATCCCAGGCATCGCCGTACCGGTCAGGGCTTATCTCAAACCGCGCCATGGCATATTTCCCACCGGGAATCGTCATCTTACCGACTTCTCCCTCGACTTGCGTATCCTCAGGAACACTGATGCCCACACTTACGCGGAGCTTATTCGGGTCGGTGATATTGGGGTCATCGTGGTATATGCTCAGCATCTTCGTCTCGGGGAAGTTCAGCAGGCCCCTTGGCCCCGCCCACGTCATGAGCTTTTGCCAGAGTCTACCGAACAACTCCGTATCTCCAGCATAGGGACCGACGTGACGGATATAAGCCACGTGAAACTCGGGAATATCCCTTACCTTGACCTCAGCCTTAAGATTACTCTCTCCCTGCATGGTTACCCTCCATTTTTGATTTTGAATATCAACCTCAGTATAGTAGGAGGGAGTATCTGTGTCTTTACCGTCCTTGCCAGTTGGTTGACTTTCTTTGCTGTCCTTTTGACGAATCTTGCCACTTTGTAAATAACCGCCAGAACGCCACTGGCTGGCGCTCATATTAAAATACTCACGGAACGCCCGGGCAAAGGTCGTCGGCCCCGAGAAACCGCAGTCGAGGGCAATTTCGGTAACGTTCTTCTTCGGGTTGTTGATTAGCTGAGAGGCAGCCTTTTCGACCCGAATCCTCTGTACGAACGTGTTCAAGGTCTCGCCCACCATAGCCCCGAAAATACGATGAAAGTAGAATGGTGAGAAACTGGCAACCCCGGCAAGGTCTTCCAGGGTGAGGTCTTCACCGATATGGACCTCGATGTAATCAAGGACACGGTTGATACGCGAGGTATATTCCTCCCGCAGGTACCTATTTCGACTATCGCCTGCCCGTGATTCAGCCGTCATTCAGGCGCAATCCTCCCCAGAATCGCCCTGAGCCGACTGTAGTCGCTACTCAGCAGTGTTGCCAGCTCGCGGCCGGCCGCCTTCAGAAAGGCCTGTTTGTCCTCGTGGGCCTGGCCCATCTGACGCAGGGTGGCCGCGACAAGTTCCTCCACGGAGACCGGTAGCGAGGTAGTAATCAAAAGATTGAGAAAATCGAACGAACGGCTGAAGGTCTTTACCTGTTCCGAAGGGCAAAGGTAAACAAAGCCGTGGATTCGGGCCGGTTTTGGCGGCAGGAACTGGTGGATAGCCTCACTATTTCCATGACCAACCACCAGGGCACTGAACTCGCTGCGTAGTAATTTCTCAAGCTGGGGGCTTGATTTGTAGATGCCTTCTTCGGAGACCTCGTCCTTGCCGCGAGCGATGGGACGGCGTCCCGGCTCAACGCTGGCCGTGGTGGCATGGTAGACGATGCCAAACGTTTTATCAGCCGCGTCGCCGACACTCACCAGGCTGCCCAGTGGCGGCAACCCATATAGCTCATAGCACTCGGCAACGAACTCTGTGGTGCTGGCCTCGATTACCTCACCAACCCTATCCGATGGTTCAGTCATATAGAGACCCTATTTCTTCTTACCCTTTTCGGTCTTCTTGTCCTTCGCCTGCTTGGGTTTCCTGACGTTCTTTCTTCCTTTACTGCCCATAATTAGCTCCTCCTGCACTTAGTACCATAAGTTATAAATACGCCTCCATGGTGTTGTAGGCCGCCCGGAGACGGTCGCCAAGCAGGCAGGCGAGCCGGTCCATCACCTTGAACCCCATCACAGGCTCTTTCTCAAGCACCGCTCTGAGGCTGGCCCCTTCGGCGACAATCAACTCGCTAGGCTGCCGACAGACAGCCGAGGCCGTAGCGTAGCGTGGTCCGTAGAGGAGTGCCGACCAGCCCATGGCCCTGCCCTTGCTTAAGAGCCCCAGAGGCCGGGTTGCTGTTTTGTCTCCAAGATTGACCGTCCGTTGCAGGACCACCTGACCGCTGACAATAACGTACAGATTTGAGCTTAATTCCCCCTGGTTAAAAACGTGGGCGCCCGCCTGGTGAGACTCCATCCGGCAGTTGTCCCCTAGCTGCTCGGTCAGCACCTTAAGCTCACCCTCATTAAGAGAGTCGAATAGCTCACATATTCTCAGGTTCTTGCATATATCGCCAGCTACCATTTTCCCCTCCTTCCCCCGGAGGCGATGTATTACGGTTGTCTCGGTATTCTATAACTGTAATGCCAGTTGGTCAACACAACTAGTGCGATAAATGAATCCTATACCCACCGAGTCCGTTTGCTGCGGTTTTTCGCAGAGCCTGTAAAGGGCAGGTGCTCCTCCACCAGTGATGACTCCACCAGCCGCCAGAAATTCTCGGCATCCGCACCGGTAACGACCGCCTTTTCGTGGGCCTCGCTCAGGGCTACCGGATAACCGTGTCCCCGCTGGCACTGGTCAAGAACAAGGGCATGGGTAAGGCTGAGCAGTCCGTTATCATCAGCCACCCATTTTGGTATCTCAACCCTGGCAATCTCATCGTCGACCCTCAGGTAAAAGAAGTGGACCTGATGTGCTCCGTAGCGCTGCTGTATTTTGGAAGAGCTTATAAAAAGTTCGGAACGTTCACCGGGTTCAAGCAGGCCTGCAAACAGCTCGCGGTCACGCACACCGGCAATAGCGTCACATTCACGCGTCTCACACGCCGAGCAGCGGTCGCTATCAACCGTCTCC
>SMTZ1_10009967_pt1 | contig 14897 bp, 12 predicted proteins | sample DeeMarSWOR136_30_FD_25667 | JGI IMG/M metagenome (IMG submission 25667)
ATATATCCATACATTGATGGACACAACACATACCAGTCAAGAAATTGATAGTGATTATTATAACTAAAAAATACACCCTTCTCATAAACATATTACCCATTGCCCGAAGGCAATCCACTCACCTTCACGAACTTCATCCCTGTTATGCGAGCATAAAATGCTTTTTGCTGAAAACACACTGCAAAAAGCAAACGGATTTTATCAAAGAAGTCCACCCTCCTATCTGTATAAACGTCTGCCATGAGATGAAAAGAGTGCAGTTATTATCATTTTATTGTATGATCTACGTGGAGGTATGAAGTGGGAGAGAGACGTTACGATATCGACTGGCTGAGAATGGGAGCCATGCTTGCGGTCTTCCTATTCCACTGTTCCAGGTTCTTCGGTGGTGGTGACTGGCATCTGCAGAATGCAGAGCAAAGCATCGTTGCGACTCTGTTTATCGGCCTGCTCGATTTGTGGATCATGCCCCTTTTCTTCCTGCTGTCAGGAGCCGGTTCCTGGTATGCATTAAGCTCACGAGGCCCGGGTGAATACCTTCTCGAGAGGGTAAAAAGACTCCTCGTTCCTCTCTATATAACAGGTGTGCTCATCTTCATTCCACCCCAGGCGTATTTCGAGTATGTTACACACGTAGGATTCACTGGTACATTTTGGGCATTTTACCCGCGTTTTTTAACAAATATCCTTTCAGGGGTCGATTTCGGCAGTCCCCTTTTTATAAGAATATTTTACGGGCACCTGTGGTTTCTCCAGTTCCTCTTTTTCATCTCGCTTATGACGTTGCCTCTTCTCCTTGTCTTGAAATCGGAACGGGGGCTCCGCTTCATTTCAAAATTGGGTGATATGTGCACCCGCTGGGGTGGAATCTTTATTTTTCTCATCCCTCTGGTACTGATTAGGGTCGGCCTTACCCATCTTTTCGACGGTGAGCATACCTGGGAGGATTTCCTCTACTTTGCAGTCTTCTTCGTGATAGGCTATATCATGGTTGCGGATAGGCGTTTTACCGAGGGTTTCATGAAACACGGGTGGATATCACTGGCCCTGGGACTCATCTGTTTTGGAGGCGAAGGGTTTTTCGTTCTCGTATTACGTTATAACTACGCTAATTTGTACCATCCGGGCGGTGAATCCATTTCAATGCAATACGTGCTTTTTCAAATCATAATGAGTATTGCTACCTTGAGCTGGGTTGTCTTCGTGCTGAGCATTGGTGCCCGGTACCTGTCATTCAAGTCCCGCATCCTGACCTATGGAAACGAGGCGGTGCTTCCATTTTATATCTTTCATCAGACGGTCATTCTATGCGTGGGATGGTTCGTCATCCAATGGAACGTGGGTATGTGGCTCAAATACAGTATAATCGCCATTGTTTCCTTCACGTTGATCATGTTTCTCTATGAATTTCTGGTACGACGCTTCAATGTTGTAAGATTTTTCTTTGGCATGCGGCAGAAGAAGGATGCGGAATAGCGAGCTCAAAAAGAGTATTCCCATCAGTTCACTTTCTCGAATATGTAGTTGCTTGCGGAACGCGCGTAGCCGATACCTCGCTTGTTTTTGTATAGCAAGTCTCTGGTAACCTCGACATTCCTCCTAGGTACGAAATATTCATCAAGTGGATTGTTAGAAAACCAAAAGCGTTCCCCTCGTCGGTTGATGACTGCTATGAACCTGAAGTCGTTATCGATCGACGCGAGGCTTGCATCACCGTGACTGTTGTTTGCAACGAGTATGCCGCCTTTCCGAAGATATTTCTTGCATTTCTCCGAAACGAATCCTGCGTATTGTGACAGCAGCAGGTCATAATCTGCATCGATTGTCAGTACTTTCGAGGGCTGCTAAACAGCCTTCTAAGTGGATTATCATGTGCAAAGAGTGGGAAATGCTTGTCTCTCTTAGCTCCGCTTGCGGCCATTTCGTGGACTTCCCTTTAGTTCTGATTTATATATGGTCGATCAAGAAGTCGGCTTCATGCACGGTTTAGGCTGTGCACCTATACCTCACCTAGAACGGAACCAGGATGAAGCAAATAATCTTGCACTTTTGCATAGAACCTCCCCATATGTATTCCATCCATGAGTGCATGATGTACTTGCACACTTAAGGGCATCTTCAAGAGCTTGCCATCCTCAAAGAACTTGCCCCATGCAAACCGTGGCACAGAATCCCCTTGGTGCAAATGCGTCGGATGCATACAGCTTGTGAACGACACCCAGGGTATCGCCGTCATGTACAACAAGTCGTCTTGATCTGGTTCGTCTTCCAGCGTCGGATGCGCCTGCACATATCCAATCCTCTCTGCAGCTCTAGCTGCAAACTCCGAGAAATCCTCAATATAGCCAAGGGTACAGAAGCTGAACAGATCCCCATGCGTTAGAAGCGTTATAGATGGGTGCACGATCTCGTGCTCAACTACGTCTCTCCCTTGAATGCGATACCGGAACTCAGGAATCTCGTTTGCTGCTCGTGAGAGCACGTACGAGATCGACACGGTAATTGAATAGCCGCGCTGCTTTACAACTGGATAGAATGTTGTCAGGTCAACATTTGCACACAAACCAGCGTGTGGATGGTCAAATGCGCTAAAGACTTTGAAGTGTTCGCGCCGTGACCAAGTCTGCATGTCGATATGACGCATACCTCACCTCCAGATTGATACGTGAATATCTTCGAATGTCGTATCATTCTTGCGCAGCCTAACATTAAACATCATCGACGCGCGATAGCATCTGCTTGAAACTCCTCTGCCGACCGCCCAACGGTTAAGCTTCTATCTGCTGCGATAGTTGTAGATAGAAGGTGTTGCCCTAAGCCGCTCTGGTAACCACTTTGATCTATGGAGTTTAAATAACAGTGTTCCTCCTTTCTTATTCTTAGCAAGTGGATATGATGGTGAATCACAACAGTGTGACTCGTGAAGATTCTCTTCATTACAAACTGTATTATACGAGTGTTTCCAGGATTTTGTCGAGCTGTGTCCGTTCCCTGATCGGCTTCGTCGCAGGTCTGGCGCAAATATATAAAATCCGTATATAAAATTTTTTACATGGACGCAAGATTTATTTGTAGATCAGCTCCAAATTAAACTATACTGGAAGTAAGGTAACGTTGGTCGTTCCTTTGCTCTCACGTTACAAACTCTATTGTGGCATAAGGACTTTCAATTGGATAACGTAATCGTTCCACCCGATCTTGTTAAAAAGTTGCAAAAAGAAAAGAAACGCATTGATCTCGAACGGGAACAGAGAAAGGTCACGGTTCTGTTTGTCGATATGAAGGCCTATTCCCACATGTTAAAAAAACATGAAGAGGAATCTGTACTTGCAATACTCGATCTTTTCTTCAGGGTGCTTCACTCCATTGTTAAAAAAAATCACGGGATTGTGCACAAATTTATCGGAGACGGTTTAATGGCAGTGTGGGGTCTCCCCATGCCACACATAAATGATTCATATAACGCTGTGCGTGCCGCCATTGAAATGAGGATGGGAATATTCCATCTTATTCCTGAATTGGTAAGAATAGGTACGGTTCCCATCGAGGTCGGCATTGGTATCGGCACTGGTACCGTCACATGTGGCTTCGTTGGCCCTCCCGCTTCACGAGATTTTACACTCGTCGGGGAATGTATCCTGAAAGCGGCACGACTTGAAGCAATTGCATCAGACAATGGAATATTAATTGATCAAAAGACAGCAGAAGAGGTTGCGCCATTTTCCTATCTTATTTCCAAACCCGGTGATTCAAAACATTACGTGCTAAAAAACGAAAAAATCTATGAATTGGAAGGTATCTATCAACAGAGCCAGGAGTTCGACTCTGTGAGAAAACACCCTCGAGTGATCGTTGCAAAGGTTGTGGGAATAACAAAAAGTTCAACTAAAAAGAGAAGAGTTGGACTGTTGAGGAGTATTGGCGAAGGCGGCTTGGGAATCGAAGTACATGATTCAAAAGATTTTGATCTGCAAATTGGTGATAAGACCATAATAGATTCTCACCGCTTAAGCTTGCTCAGCATGGATGAAGTGAAGGGAACTGTGATACGAAAAAAAGAGTTTCGAGGGGAAGGAATATTTCATTTAAAGAAATGGGACATTGGGATCAAACTAACTGAACTACCTGAACATATCAAAAAGAAACTGGAAAAAGCAATAGTGGGTAAAAAACTGATCGATTCGTGATGATATCAACTGATCATGTCCAAAGTCCATGTGGATCTGCTTTTCAGTTACAGGCGCCTCACTGTCTGTCAGGCAGATATCATGCAGTAAACCGTTACTCCTCGCAGCAAGTGCTGTCCTAAATCAAAAGGTGATTTCATTGAATCGGGCTTTTCCTTGCATAGTACATGGAGCCAGTTAGATGCAGCAGCGGCTCACACATCTTTGGGCGAGGATTGTAGCAAACACTCCTCAGACGTCCTAGCAACTATGGTTTCGATTGTTTCATCCTCACATAATGAGGTTATAAAAATGTCAAGAAGAAATATATAGATCTATTTGATTTTATCTCATCCCTCTGCTACACTCAGTGCATGTTTCTTTCATGGTGAGTGTGCGTGTTAAAAACCAAACATAACATCGAGAAAGGAGAAGCCGCTATGATCAAAGTTGGAATCATTGGTATGGGAATAAGGGGAAATCTCTACGCCCAGACAATAAAGCACAACCCCTACGCAGAAGTAGCTTCCGTTGCGGAGAAGGACGACGGGCGTCTCAAGGATGCGGCAAAATCCCTGGGAGTGAAGACCTATTCGGATTTCAAAGTCATGCTCGATAAGGAAAAAATGGACCTGGTCATCGTCACGCTTCCGGATCATCTCCACGGGGAAGCCGTGATCATGGCGGCAGAGCGGCAGTGCCACCTGCTGATCGAAAAACCGCTTGCCACACAGTATGATGAGGCACAGAAAATGGTCCATGCCATCAAGAAGGCAGGTGTCATGGCGCTGGTGGGATTCGAGAACAGGTGGAATCCGACCTTTATCTCAGCGAAGGAGGCGATCGAAGCGGGAGAGATCGGTGACGTACAGATCATTTTCACGTGTCTGAACGACTCCATCTATGTTCCCACCAAAATGCTGGGCTGGGCCGCAAGATCCACTCCCGCATGGTTTCTCTTTCCGCACACCATAGATATGTCCCTTTGGCTCACCGGGAAAAAGGTTGCACGGGTGCATGGCCACGGGGTGAAAAAGATACTGAAGGGAATGGGAGTCGACACCTTCGATTCGATCAGCACACTTGTGGAGTTCACCGATGGCACGTGCGGTACCTACAACACATGCTGGGTCTACCCGGAGAGCATCCCACTGGTCTATGATCTGCGGTTCGATTTTGTAGGAAGCAAAGGTGCGATCGCGATCGACCTTCGGGATCAGATGATCCATAAAATGACCACAGCCTATACCCACCCTCCGACCCTGGGGCGCCCCATACATGGAAAACCCCTGGGATTTGCGGCTGAAATGCTGCACTGCTTCATCGATAACGTGCGGCTGGGCACAAAGCCTCTGGTCGATATTGATGACGGGCTGTATGTTGTCAGGGTGATCGACAGGATACACCGCTCCATCGAGACTGGGAAGATCGAGCCTGTCGAAGGGTAACTGCTCAGCAACGCTTGCCGCGGGTGAAACGAGAAATCTCTTTGATTTCAGCAGCACTGTCAATACCTTAAACGGACCAGCTTCGATGCATTACCAGACTGCCCCTTCAGAACCAGCTGAAGTCACGGACAGTCACCGGAATCTACGTAGTGCAGAGAACCGATGCGCAGAACCCTTAAATCGATCTACCTGGGGCTCGGAAAATCCTTCATCATCTACCCCTCGGCTTTTCTTGTCGCAGTGGGAATCAGTATAGTTGAACTCGGCATCATCTTTTACATCAAGGAGATTTTCGGGGCCACTCCCAGCCAGGTGGGATATTTCACGGCACTGTGGTCCTTCACATACATCATCGGGTGTCTCTTCCTTCGACCCCTCTTCAACCGCGTACTGCCCCGCTATCTGCTGATTGCCTCATCCTTTTTCATGGGTTTCTTCATACTGATTGTGACATTTACCACGTCCTTCTCCCTTGCCTTTGTGCAGTATGACCTCTACGGACTGGCCATGTCCTTCTTCTGGCCGCCCATTATGGGGTGGCTTTCCCGCGATGCTGAGGGTGCACAGCTCGGCAAGAGCATGTCCTACTTCAACCTTTCCTGGGGCTCTGGGCTCATCATCGGGCCGGTGCTTGCCGGCGTGCTGAGTGCCATCTCTCCGAGGCTACCACTCTACGCGGGTGGACTGCTCTTTTTCACCACCGGTATGCTTATCACCGCAGGCAGCACGCTGCTGCCTTCCATTCGATCCGATCGTGGCATAGAAGCCTCGGTTGAGGGATCGAACAATCAGGTGGACAGGAGCACCCTCCTGCGGTTTCCCGGCTGGGTAGGCGTTTTCACCACCTTCGTGGTCATCGGCATGATCGTCAACATATTCCCCGTGTATGCACGAGATGTGTTGATTCTCCGCAAGGAGGTTATCGGCCTCTTGATGCAGTCGCGCACATTCATCGCCACATTCGTGTTTGTGTTTCTGGCACATACCTCCTTCTGGCATTTTAGGATCGTACCCATGGTGCTGGGTCAGGTCTGTCTCGCCTGCGCCGTTCTGCTTCTGAGTACCGCCTCAAGCCCTATAGCACTAGCCGTGCTCATCTCCCTGATCGGGGCATTCCGTGCGCTCAGTTATAACACCGGTATTTTCCACGGCGTGTCAGGAAGCATCAACCGTGCGGGGCGCATGGCAATACACGAAGCGCTCCTCGCCGCGGGACTCGTCGTCGGCTCCTCCCTCGGAGGGGTGGTCTACCAGCGTTTTTCCATGACCGCCGTCTACATTTTATGCGCCTCCATCGTATTGGTCGGAGTGCTACTCCAGCTCGGTCTCTATCTGTTCCTGCACACCCGTGAATCTACTTTTAACTAAAAAACCGCTATATCGTCACCAGTGAAGTCTTGAAGAGAGGCGTTGACGGCACGACTATGCGCAATATTGCCACGCATGCAGGGGTAAAACCAAAAACCATCTACTATTAGGTCTAACTTCTAATTTTTAGGTCGAAATTCGAATTTCTATTTTGATCTGGAAAAGCATCTATTTTCTTCGAAAAACTGAAACATACCATGCTTTTTAACCGAAGCCCTCAAAGATTACCGTGAAATAACTAAGATTTCGCTACATTTTAATACCGATGTATGAAATTCGACATCCGCCCTTTTATTTTAAAAAGGATATGCAATTATTTATAGTTAAAAACTGAAACAAACCATGCTCTTTAACCGCAGTTCTCTAAGATTACCATGTAATATATTATAATACGCTACATTTTTATACATATGCGTGCAACTCGATAATTACTCTATTATTTCAAGAGTAAAAAAACCTGTTCGAGCAGGTAAAACTCAACACTCTTGACGAGACGGCCAGTCAGTAGTCCAGTTTCATCAGTTCTGTACCGCTATAGTAGTGGCTGAGTATGTCGTCGTAAGCAAGTCCTTTCTCTGCCATGCCTCCGGCACCGTCCTGACACAGGCCAACACCGTGACCCCAGCCTCCGCCGTAGAGTAGGAACTCAGCAGGCAATCCATTTGGGGCATACCTGGTCTCGAGCCAGAAGAGGTTGCTCCTGAGGGGACCGAACCCCAGAAGACGCCTGATTTCGTGCTCCTTTTCGATGAGGAAGGTGCCCTCTGCCCCTCTTATCTCGACAGAGTGCACGTAGCCGGCAGGGTTTCGGCGGAGTACCGCTATTTTTTCAATCTCACCGATAGGCCTGTACCGGTTGAGCTTTTCCTGAAGCACATTAGCCGGTATCAGCCTGAACCACCGGAACTCGGGCCCGGAGTTGAAGCGGGGAGCGCTGCAGTACACGGGTGGCACGGTCTTGACCCAGTGCTCCAGTCCTGCGGGGGAGGCGGGGAAGACAAGTCCAGGAGGGGCGTCGAGAACACCGGTCAGATAAGCCACGTCACCCCAACCTTTCAGGTCCCCTGACGACTGGGTGTGTCCACCGCAGTTTGCGTGGAAGAGAGGCGAGGCGGGATTCCCGTTGAATAATAGGATCTCACCTCTGGTTTCGTTCACCGACCTGGTCGTCTGTTCCCATTCATTTGACGCGCCCCTGTACACCTGGCAATGCTGGCTGTCGCACAGGTCGAATCCGTCACTCCGGTGGGGTCTGTCGAAGCGCTGACGGTATAGGGCATAGCTCCGCGCGATCACGGCCTGAGCCTTCAGAGCCTCCTCTGGAAAGGAAATGGACATCTCCGAGGGGACCACGCTGTAGAGGTACTCCTCAAGGTTTACCTCGTTTATGAGCCTGAACCCGTCGCTGTCTGCCCTCACCTCGATACGTCCGCGGTACTGCCTGTCCTCGATGCCGGCCCATGCATATCCCCTGGCATATTCGATCTTCTTTATAATTATGCATTCAGGCTCGGCACCGCTCGCAGACAGCCGGGTTACCTGTATGACGAACCTGTCCGGCAGTTCCTGAAGGGATTCACTTCCGGTTTGTTGAATGAACACTCCTCCGCTACGCTGGATGACCTCGTATTCTATGTGCGGCTGTCCCGTAAACAGGATCGATCCTGAAGCCAGAATATCAAAGCCACCGTTCGCGATGAAGGAGAGGTTTTTCATAACGACGATCTTGCCGCCGGCCGTGGTGTTAAGGCCTATCCGGAGCACGGGTATGCGTTCAGGTCCCACCAACCGGCGCACAGTCTTGAATGTCTCGAGCGACCTTGCAGGAACCACTTCCTCCTCCGGAACAGTAAGACGGGGCCGTATTTCGTCGAGCTTTGCGAGCACAAGTGGGTTGCTCCCGTCGATGTTTCTCAAACGGTGATACTGTCTGTATGCATCCTCCCATGAGCCCATGTTTTCGTACATCCGGCCAAGGGGTAATAGCAGCTCCGCCTGCTGTGAGTCAATCTGCAACGCCTTCTGGTAGTGTGAAAGCGACATCCAGGTATCCCCCAGCCTTTCTGCAATGCGTGCGAGGTAGATGTAATTGCCCTGGAACTCAGGCCGTGCGGCAGCTGCATCCTGGAATGCACGTGCAGCTTGCTCGAGATCTCCCTTTTCAAATAAAACCCTCCCAAGCCCGAACAGGGCTGCATGGTTTCGGGATTCCTGTGCAAGCGCCAGACGGAAAGTCTCCTCCGCCTCCTCCAAACGATTGATGTAAAAACAGGACTCTCCGAGTGGTATGTAGAGTTGGTTCACGACATCCATCTCCCCAAGCACATCATTTTCCGCGAGGAGGGTATGATACTGCTCTATGGCCACACTATAATCACCGGTGGAGCGATACAGTGCCGCGAGCTGTACCCGTGCAGCAGCTCCTCCGGCAGATCCCCGCAGCGCAGCTTCGTAGAGTGCCGCTGCCTGCTCATAGTTACCATACCCGCCGTAAAGATGACAATGAGGGCTGTACAGAGCAGGAAGGTCATTACACGGAGATCGCCTCTCCCCAAACGGCCCAGGATTATCCACTGACGGGGATGGGGGAAAAACCAGGGGCTTCGCAATACTGTCGCATTCATCGGTTCAGGACACTCGGGGAAACCCTGCCCTCGCGAGGAGCGTGTTTTGCATGTCCACGCTTGCTGCCGGGCTTCATGATCATGATCAGAATGGCAAGCGACACTGCGCTGAGCATAAGCGGCAGGCTGAAGAACCTCATGGAAAGCCTTAACCCCACCCTATCGGCAAGCATACCGAACAGAAGGGGACTGAAAGAAAAGGTAACCGCTATAAGGGCCATGAAATAACCGAATGCCTCGCCCTTGCCCAGGGTACCGCTCATGCTCATCACGATGATATTCATGGCAGGGCCCGCACCGTAATAACACACACCGATCAAGAAGAGATATAATGGAAGCAACCACAGAGGATGGGGCAGGCTCATGAGGAATATCAGGGGGAACGCGAGCCCTGTGGTAAGCAGGAGTATCCGAAAGGGACTGTGGATATCGCATAGTTTACCCAGGATCGGCGTAAAAATAAGACCTCCCAGAAAGTATATGCCCGTTGCGTAGCTTGCAATGTTTGCCTCCAGCCCCATCTCCCTTACAAGATAGGTGGGAGTGAAATTCACCACAGCCATGATGCCAAAAAACCGGAAGGTAAGAACCATGAGAAAAAGGAAGAAGAGCAGCAGAGGCGTATCGTTGACATCAGAGGCATGTGTTTCATTGGCCGTTGCCTGCCTTGTGATGATTCGAAATCTCCCCGAGTATGAGAAATACAGCAACCCCATCGCCAATCCTGGGATGCTGGTGACAATAATGATGGTTTGCCACCTTAACTGTTTGAGCAGAAGTCCATGGAGAACAAACATGATGAAGATCGCCAGTGATCCCCAGAGCTCGAACATTCCGTACACCGCACCCTTTTTTCTCTCTGTCGTCTCATCGATAAAAGCGTACACGGTAGGGTGATAGGAACCCACACCAATTCCTGCTACAAGCAGGCATATCACAAAGGCGTTCAAACGACCCATCAGTGAGGCGGCGATGAGAAACACCGACGCGATCAGAAATCCTGCACCCATGATGAGGTGGCGCGGGTAATAATCGGAAAGCTTTCCCAGAATGAATGAGAACACAGCAATAATGGCGAGGAATGCGGTGAGTAACCCGCCAGCTGTGCCATACCTCATATCAAACTGCTCAAGTATCACGGGCAGCATGGAGGGAAGGACAAACCAGAAAACATCGTTCACTCCATGACCAGCATTCCTGAGAATAACAACGCTTCGTTGCATCGCCTCCGCCCTTCATGTTCCCATTATGTTTCCCCTTAATATAACAGTTCATATGTCTGGATTCCAACCAAATGAAATCTTGAGCTGATACTCACCAAGGAACCATCGTTATGTTGTGAATTAAAAAACAGAGACCAACGGGTTGTGCGATTCAATTGGATGGACACATAGAAATATTTTTGTAACCTATGATCGAGAAATACGTCTATATAGAATAAAAGATCATAGATCAGGAGGATTTCAATGAAACGCAAAATCATGACGGTGGGACTGATTTTTATGTTCATGCTCTCGCTGGACATCGTACTCGCGGGACAGGGAGAAAGCAGTCAAACCAGCAGCGGAAATTCACAGGCGGCTGATCGAGGAAGTGACATAGGACAGCAGGTCCGTCAATCCACGCAGGGGGAGCCCGATCAGGATCAGTCGCAGATCAGGGAACAGACACGGGACCAGGAAAGAAAACAGGTGATGGAGCAGCAGGAAACCCATACACAGGAGCAGGTCCAAGAGATGAATCAAGAACGTCTCTATGAGGCTGATGATGGTAAAAGAATCCAGTGGGAACACAACTATACAAAGAGAATGAGGAAACATGAAGACAAGGGAAAAGAAGCTGGCATGCTCAGATATCTTGAAAGAATATGTGCGAGAAATGGCATCGAGGACCCTGAGGAAATCAAAGGTTTCGTCAAATGGGCCTTTGATGAGAAACCCTGGAGGGAATAAATTATAGCGAGTGCGGGGCCTACAGTTGAGGTTGAGAGGGCAGAACATACAGCACGTGATGTTTCTGCCCTCATGCCCATGAATCACAGCTACAGTGGAGCATGTGTGGAACAGACAGGGTACACCTTTGAGACGGTCCTGAATAAGAACAAGGATGCCATCTTCAATCTTTTTTTCCGTCTCACGGGTGATTTCCACGTGAGCGAGGATCTATTTCAGGAAACATTTCTCAAAGTGCACACAGGATTGAGGAACTTCAAGGGCAATGCAAAACCTTCCACGTGGGTTTATACGATCGCCCTCAATGTGTTTCGTGATTATGTGAGAAAAAAGAAATGGAATCCTTTCATACAGGAAATCACGGACTGTGAAAATCTCGATTCCAGAGCTGATTCTCAAACTCCCGAAGAGCAGTATATCCAGAGAGAGGAAAAGGCAGGCATTCAGAAGCACGTGTGTGCGTTAAAGCCCGCGTTGAGGGTACCTGTGATTCTTCATTATATCGAGGGGTTTTCCATACCTCGTATATGCGAATTGACGGGGAGATCAGCCTCGGATATCAAGGTTTCTCTACACCGGGCCAGGAGAATTCTCAAAAAAAGGATGGGCTCTGAACAATGAAAAAGTATCGCGGTGACGGAATGGACGAAGAACACATCAACAGGGAACTACGCAGGGAGTTTTCTTCACTCGTGCGCATCAAAGCTCCTGGGCGCGTGATTGATTCGGTGTACCACCGCATCAGAGAGGAGGAGGGGAAAGCAAAACCCGGGGAAACGCGCATGCTCACACCCCGTCGAATACGGTGGCAGGTAGCCGCTGCCGTGCTCATGACATTGGTCGTTTCGATACCCCTCACCATTCTTCTTACAAGGAATTTCACAGAGACAGCAGTGCAGAAGACCTACATCGTACGTTTTATCTATGAGAATGAAACCGCCGAAACGGTGCACATCATGGGAGACTTCAACAACTGGCACAGGGAAGGCTTCAGGATGCAAAGGATTGAGGATACGCCATACTGGACAGCCGAGCTGGAGCTCACCGAAGGTATATACAAGTACGCTTTTCTGATTGACAACGAGGTGTGGACCGTTGATCCGCTCTCAATGCTCAGGGTCAAGGACAATTTCGGTAACGAAAACTCGCTCATCGTTCTCTTCGATGACACGGAGGAGAGAACAAGACTGTGAAAATAATGCTAGCCATCATTATTCTGGGCGCTCTCTGTACTACACTGCCCGCTGCCCTTTTCGCGGGCTCGAAACAGGATGCAGCCGCCATCGTGGACAGGATGCTGGAGCAGTATTCGGTTCCGGTGGAAAGAGAGAAAGTTTACGGCGCCGTGACCGAAGCCCTCGAGGCGGGTGTGCCCAACGAGGAGGTCTCACTTTTCATGTCCGCCCTTGCCCAGACTGAAAGACCCTTCGACGAGATAGGCGGCTATCTCCATACCATCGGTGAGCTTCACCAGAGTGGCATTCACAGTGAGCTCGTCCTCAACACCATTCTCGAGGGTGTAGCAAAGGGAATTCCCGGTGAAACAATTCAGGGGTCGATCTCATCGTACAAAGAAAAGCTCGTCTTCTGCAGAGATGTTGCACTACTTCATATCAGCAGGAAGAGATCACACAGCAGTAGAGTTGACCTTCTTACCGACGCGCTCTTCATTACCATGAACGTGGGTTTCGATAGGGAGCGCATCGCTTCAATGAGCAGGGTGATTCAGAGAAACAACAAGTCCGCATTCTATTTCATAAAAACCCTCGAAGTGATGATCGAGTTGAAGAATCTAAACCTCCCGAACGAACAGATCATCGATCTCCTGTCTGCTTCCATTGCCCTCGGGTCTTCTCTCAACGATATGGGGAACATTCCATCATGGTATCAGGCTGGGCTGAACAGGGGCCTCGGCCCGGATGAAATATACGCAAGTCTGCTGCAGAGACTGGAACGGGGAGAATCTCACACAGGGTCCGCACAAAGAACTCAGGGAGCGGGAGGCGCGACATCGGGGGGCACTTCATCGGGACCGGTGACGGGATCCGGAGGAGCACCGGGAGGTTCTCCGGGCTCCGGGAAGGGTCGCAGGAACGGCGATGGCCAAAATCAATAGGGGCCGCCTTTCAGGCGCCCCTGTCTATGTTTTTGTTCTAAAGTGTTGCTGCAGGCAAGCTTGTCTGAGCCTGCCGCCTTTCAAACTTAAAGATGTTTCTCCAGAAACGAGAGCGTACGCCTCCATGCGAGCTCAGCCGCCTCAGCATTATAGCTTGCTGAGTCGCTGTTTGCAAAGGCATGACCCGCATTGGGATAGATGTAGACCTCGTGATCACCGTTGAGGGTCTTCAGAGTGGCCTGAAACTCCCTGACCGAATCCACACTGATCGATCGATCCTCCTCCCCGAAATTACCAAGGATCAAAGCTCGCATCATGCTGAAATCATCATCGGGGCTGAAACGGCCGTAGTACATGACGGAAGCACGTACACCCATGTCGTTGCGCGCCATTTCGTATGACCAACCACCTCCGAAACACCACCCCACGGCAGCCAGGCGATCCCCTTCGACATCGGGTGAATTCCTCAGATATTCCACCGCATGAGTCAGGTTTTCGAACGCGGCTGGGAGGTTATTGCGTACCCCGGTGGCCAAGTTTCGGGCTTCATCAGGCGTATTAGCCGATTGACCGTTGTACAGATCAACGGCAAGCGCAACGTACCCAAGCTCTGCAAAGCTCTGGGCAAACTCCCTGATGTTGTCATTCAACCCCCACCACTCATGGATGAGAATGAGGCCGGGATAGCTCCCTCGTCCGTCGGGCCGCGCAAGGTAGCCCTTGACCCCGTTTTCGCGGTCATACGTTACCGTCTCGGTATGAACCTTGAAGGTTTGGCCGTTTGCATACTGCGCAAGGACTGTACCAAAGGACAGTCCGAAAATTAAAACTAGAGAAAGTATTATATATTTTCTCATCATTGATATCTCCTGTTTATTACTAATATGATATGTTTAATACAATAAGTATGATTTTCGGTAAGACAAGTAGAATTTGCAAAAAGGAAACACGATAATTTCAAGCCATTCTGTATTTTTCATTATGCGTGTTCATGGGAAATCAGCTTCTTCCAGCCTTGTCAGATTGCTGCCAGTACCTTCTCCAATCCCACTGTTACATTGCTCACAGCTAGGGATCAGATTCCTGTTCACCCGGTTCAGGTTTTGTACTAGTGTTATTACCGGAATAAAACAGTGAGGCCCATATCTTCGTCAGATGCATACAGACTGACAGTCAAACCCCGCCCTTACGGGCTGCGTCTTTTAAATGTCTCCAACAACTTT
>SMTZ1_10003963_pt1 | contig 14896 bp, 11 predicted proteins | sample DeeMarSWOR136_30_FD_25667 | JGI IMG/M metagenome (IMG submission 25667)
TTAAATATGTATAAAATAATCTAAATTTATTTAGGAATGTACGTTCAAATCAGCAAATCGAATTTATCAACTATCCGTAAATCCGATATATTCCCATAAATGTATCTTTTTAAACTGCTGTCTAATTTACGAAAAAATTTTTTCGCTACCAGTTTTTTTTTGACTACTTTTTTATATCTCCCACACAATTTATATAATATCAAAGACTTAAGAGACGAGAAAATTTTTTTATACAATCTTAATTAAATCAGAAATTTTTTTAAAAATGGAAAGCAAATATGGAAGGGTAAGGTGCTTATTCCTCTATACTTCCATATTTATTATGCAGTTCACGCAGACGTTCTAGGCTTCTAATAGTGTTATAATTTCTACCCTGTCCAAAGGCTATAAATTGAGCGCCAATCAAGCAAATATTTTCAGGGTATTTCTGGTCAATCCACTTAACAGTACCAAAAAGGCGCAGGTTTTCTTCTCCCGGAATAATAATTTCAAACCACAGCGGTTCACCGTTGGTGAGTTTTCTATCGCATTCAAAACAAATACCGCTTTTGTTAATATTATATAATTGCATGGGTTTAGAGGATCGCTCAAAGAGACCAAGACGGTTGCGTTTCTTATAAATTACAACCGCTCCGGGAATTATAATTCGATCTGCTGCTCTTTGCTCGCGCATAGCCCCTTTGATGTAAAAATTTTCTGATGTGATTACGTTAGGTCATTTTTTCCTATTAATAAATCTGCAAAAATTAATGAGATACTGTTGTGACCTGTATCACCTAATTTAAAAAAAGCTATCGCTTTTGGATAAGAATTGCAAACAATAATTTTACCAATTTTCAGTAAATTTTTGCGAGCAAGAAAACAGGTTAGCAATAATCGCATCTATTATTTATATTAACTTAAGATTAATGGGAAAAAATTACAAGAAGGTACTTGTAATGGAAAATAATATCTCAGGAAGCTCTAAAAAAGAACCCCCTGTCATTTATCGTTGGATTGTGATGGTATTTGTTAGCATGGCCATGTTTGGCAATTATTATATTTATGATAGTATAAGTCCATTAGCTGATTTGCTGGCCAGCCAATTGAATTTCAGCGATAGCAATATTGGCTTGTTGAATGGTATATATAGCTTACCAAATATTTTCATGGTAGCTATTGGTGGTTTGATTATCGATCGCATAGGTACAAGAAAATCTACCATCATATTCGCCTTTTTTTGTCTGAGCGGTGCAGTAATTACGGCCTCTAAAGGGGATTTAACCACCATGGCTTCTGGAAGGTTGATATTTGGGCTGGGAGCTGAATCACTCATCGTTGCAGTAACAACGATTCTGGCACGTTGGTTTAAAGGTAAAGAGCTTTCCTTTGCTTTCGGATTAAACCTTACTATTGCCAGATTGGGTTCATTTGCAGCACTCAACTCACCCTCATGGGCTAAAATGTATTATGAAAACTGGCAATGGCCACTACTGATTTCTATCACAGCAGGTGTTATCTCTGTCGTTGCCGTAATTATCTATATTGGTTTAGAAAGTAATGCAAGACGTAAATATGTCTTAGGCAAAGAAGTTGGGCAAGATAGAATCGAGGTGAAAAATATATTTAAATTTAATAAATCCTTCTGGTATATCACGCTATTGTGTGTGACCTTTTATTCTGCAATTTTTCCTTTTCAAACTTTTGCTGTTAAGTTTTTTATTGAGGTGCATGATGTTACAAGAGAATTTGGAGGATTTCTGTCCAGTTTATTAACCTTCTTTGCCATGATATTCACACCTTTATTCGGCCTTTTAGCAGATAAAATTGGTAAGCGTGCATTACTCATGATGATTGGATCTTTATGTATCATCCCTGTCTACCTGGTACTTAATTACACAACAATAAATCTGTTAATCCCCATGGCGGTGATGGGTATGTCATTCTCATTGGTGCCAGCTGTTATGTGGCCCTCTGTCGCATATATAGTCAATGAATCGAAATTGGGCACGGCTTATGGAATAATGACCATGATTCAGAATATCGGATTGACCGGCTTTAATTTCTTAATTGGCTGGACAAATGATATCAGCGGGGGTTACTCAGCAGGGATGTGGATATTTTCATCGTTAGGATTTTTCGGATTAGTTTTTGCATGGTTTTTGAGAAAAACAGAAACCGGCCCACTAAGTCATGGTCTTGAATGGAGTATGGCTGAGAGAAAGCAGAAAAAGCAGTTAAATCCATAATACTAGAATAGTGCACGTTAAAGTTTATTTGTGTGGTCCTGCTTTGATAATCTCTTCGTTCACATGATCTTTGTATTCCTTAAAGTTTTCTACAAACTTTTTGGCCAGCTCAGCTGCTTTTTTGTTATATGCTGCCTTATCTTTCCAGGTATTGCTCGGTGTAAGAACTTCGCTGGGGACGCCTTCGCAGTTTTCGGGAACCTGCAGGCCAAAGACCGGATCAGTTTTGTATGCGACCCGTTCTAACTTTTCATCAAGGGCAGCCTTTAACAGGGCACGGGTATATTTTATTGACATACGTTCACCAACACCATAAGGACCACCGGTCCAACCGGTATTAACAAGCCAGGTGTTTACCCCATGTTTTTTTATTTTCTCACCTAATATTTTAGCATAGACACTGGGATGCAGAGGCATAAAGGGAGCCCCGAAACAGGCGCTAAAAGTAGCTTGCGGTTCATCACCCAAACCCCGCTCGGTTCCGGCAACCTTGGCTGTATAACCGGAAAGAAAATGATACATAGCCTGCTGTGGTGTCAATTTTGCCACGGGTGGTAACACACCAAAGGCATCTGCAGTCAAGAAAATGATATTCTTAGGATGATTACCCATACCGCTAGGTACTATTTTTTTTATATGTGTTATGGGATAGGCCGCGCGGGTGTTTTCAGTGAAGGTATCGTCATCAAGATCCGGCTTACGCCAATGCGTGTCAAATACCACATTCTCTAAAATAGTACCGAATCTCCTTGTCGTTTCATAGATGTCCGGTTCCGCTTCTTTGGAAAGTCTGATTACCTTTGCATAACATCCACCCTCAAAGTTGAAGACACCTTTGTCACTCCAGCCATGTTCGTCATCGCCAATCAGAGCACGATTGGGATCAGCCGACAGAGTGGTTTTGCCTGTCCCCGACAAACCAAAGAATAAAGCCACATCCTTATCTTTACCCTGGTTTGCCGAGCAGTGCATCGACATAACCTGCTGATGTGGAAGCAGATAATTTAAGATCGTAAAGACCGATTTCTTTATTTCTCCGGCGTAACTTGTGCCACCGATGAGTATCAATTTTGTGGAAAAATTTACCAGTACAAACGCTTCAGAATGGGTTCCATCTAACTCCGGAAGCGCATGAAACTTTGGCAGGTTAAGTATGGTAAATTCGGGTTTGAATTTTTTATATTCTTTTAATGATTTTATGCGAATGAACATATTTCGGGCAAATAAATTGTGCCAGGCATATTCTGTGATAACTCTTATCGGTATTTGATAACGCTTATCAGCGCCGGCATAACAATCCTGAACAAAAATATCATTTCCCTGAAGATAGGCCATTACACGATACTTTAAGCGATTAAAATGTTCCTCATCGAGAGGTTTATTTACCTTGCCCCAAAAGATATCTTTTTCCGTAGACGGTTCTTTGACAATAAATTTATCATGTGGTGATCTGCCCGTGAAAGATCCTGTGCGAACGATAACCGGCCCGAGATGACTGATTACACCCTCTCTTCTGTGAATGATCTGTTCGTATAAAGCGGGGGTAGTTAAATTCCAATAAACATTATTTATGTTTCTGATCCCTAATACATCTAAGCCAACCGGTCCACGTGCACGACCAGCTTCTCTTTCTGCCAAAAATTGCTCTTTCATACGTTATCTCCTTGTATTTAATTCCGTAGCGTCAAATAAAACCACCCCGTACCAGCCTGGTTCCACCGGTCTTTACGTGGCAGGCAGAATCCACAGAGTAATTATATTCTCATTAATGTCTCTGAATGGATATTCTTTAAGAGTGCTCAGAGTTTCTCTCTGAGTACTCCGTAGTTTTACCAAAGTTCCTCGTGCTGTTGTTGCAGTAAAAGTATAAAATAATACTATTAATTGAAAGTAATCATAACCTTATTAATTGATAAAAAGTAATGCAAATCCTATATTCCCTTTTAATTTATAATTTTAATTCCCAGAGAAACATTATTTCGCAGCTGGAGGAAGTCATCTATGTTTAGGCCGGTAACAGCTAAAATACTATGTTTGTATATTTCGAGCATATTTATCATTCTGGCAGGTTGTGCTCCGTTTGTTTCCAAGCAACAAAAATATGTTTATTCGGAAATGGATTGGATGACTAAGACGGTACATAAGCGCGTGCAGAGATTCTTAAACTCGTGTATTGAGGATCGGGATCCTGTAGCAATTTCCTCTTATACCCGGATTGATTCGGTAATAATCGATTGGGACATAAAGACTATTGATATATATATAAATCGTTATTTGGCTGATATCCCTTTCCGGGAGTCAAATACCAGGATGATTTATAAAGATATTAAAGGTTACCTGGGCCGGAGATTCAGGAGATATACAATCAGGATATACAGTAAAAAATGGCCGATTGAGCATTTAATACCTAATTATTTTCGAGAGGATATTGCTGACTATGACTTTACGCGCATGCCCAAGGCAGATAAACGGGGCCAGCCAATCGTGCGGAATCTCGATAAACCATGGGTACCCTCAAAAGGATTATACAATCGCAACATCGCACTGTGGCATAGTCATGGCTGGTATTACGAACAAAGCCTGAATCGTTGGGAATGGCAGCGCGCAAGGCTCTTTCAGACTGTCGAAGATATTGGGCCCATACAATATACAATACCCTACCTGATACCCATGCTGGAAAATGCAGGTGCGCAAGTATTTATTCCCCGTGAAAGAGACTTTCAGACCAATGAAGTTATAGTAGATAATGATTCCTATGGTGATAGTAGCGCGTATTACAGGGAAAAAGCGGCAGACCAGGGACACAAATGGCAAACTGGAGAATCCCCGGGTTTTGCAGTTGGCAATCCTCCCTATACTTCGGGTGTCAATCTTTTTGAACTGGGCAGCTATAGAGTGGTCGAATCAGACACAATTGTATCTGCAAAAATAGAATGGATTCCCGATATACCGGAGACGGGTGACTATGCGGTTTACATTTCCTATTCACCTTCAGAACACAATGTTACGGACGCCCACTATGCTGTTTTTCATAGCGGTGGTAAAACAGAGTTTTTAGTCAATCAGCAAATAGGCGGTAGGACGTGGATATACCTGGGAAAATTTAATTTCAAAGCAGGGATGAACGCAGAGAGCGGTAAAGTAAGGCTTACAAATTTCAGTTTAATACCCGGGAAAACAGTCAGTGCAGATGCGGTACGTTTCGGGGGAGGAATGGGAAATGTTGCCAGAAATGGCATGGTGAGTGGGCGACCACGGTATGTCGAAGGAGCCCGTTATTACCTGCAATATGCAGGGATGCCGGATACATTAGTCTATAGTTTTAATAAAGATACCAGTGATTATCGGGATGATTATCAGTGTCGCGCTGAATGGGTAAATTTCTTAAAAGGGGCACCTTTCGGACCTAATAAAAACCGTGATCTAAAGGGATTGGGTATTCCCGTTGATCTATCCCTTGCCTTTCATACCGATGCCGGTATAACAAAAAATAATCTGGTGGTAGGTACCCTGTTAATCTACAGCACTGAAGGTGCCGATTCTACTTTCATCTTTCCCGATGGTATGTCGCGAATGGCCAACAGGGATTTTGCCGATATTTTGCAGTCACAAATTGTCGATGATATTCGTTTTAAATACGATTCTCTCTGGACCAGACGCATGTTATGGGACCGAGGATATAGTGAGGCCTATCGACCCAATGTACCTGCTTCTCTTTTAGAATTACTCTCTCATCAAAATTTTCTGGATATGAAATTTTCTCACGATCCAAGATTTAAATTTGATATCAGTCGCGCGATTTATAAAGCAATGTTGCGATTCATCGCTATACAATATCAGTATGATTATGTAGTTCAGCCCCTGCCGGTTTCTCATTTTCAAACCTCATTTATCGGTAATCGCAAGGTCCTGTTACAATGGCAGCCCAATTTAGATCCTCTTGAGAAAAGCGCTGTTGCAGATAAATATATTGTATACGTACGAAAAGAGGATAACAATTTCAATAACGGGATATTGGTCGATGAACCACAGGTTGTCTTTGAAGAGTTAGAACCGGGCGTGATATACAGCTTCAAAGTAAGCGCTGTTAATGAGGGCGGAGAAAGCTTCCCGTCTGAAATTCTCTCCGCCTGCTGGGTGGATAGCGTCAAAGAAACTGTATTGATTATAAATGGATTCGATCGAATTTCAGCCCCCGCAACAGTTGAAACTGATATCTTTGCTGGATTTATTAATTTTTGGGATCAGGGTGTATGCGATAAATATGATATTGGATTTACCGGAAATCAGTTTAACTTTACACCTGCCCTGCCATGGGTTGATGATGATGCACCCGGTTTTGGGGCCAGTTATGGAGATTATGAGACACGTGTTATACCCGGTAATTCATTCGATTTCCCCTATATGCACGGAAGATCTATCAGAACGTTGGGATATCCTTTTGTATCTGTTAGTGATGAGGTTATCATGGAGAAACATATTGATATTACAGATTATCACTATGTGGATTTAATTTTAGGTGAAGAAAAAGAGACAGCAATGCCTAAAGAAATGGGAAAACTTCAATTTATAACATTTCCGGAAAAGCTGCAGGAAGAAATTAAGCGCTATTGCGTAGCAGGGGGCAATTTGTTTATTTCCGGGGCATATGTAGCAAGTGACCTCTTTGAAAAAAGTCCTATCGACAGCAATGATATCAAGTTTGCTCATGAAGCACTGCATTTTAGGTATCGAACCAATCATGCAGCCTGTTCAGGAGGTATCATTGCGGTTGATAATTTATTCAGGAGCGTTATTACAAATTTTCAATTTAATACGGAATATCATCCCTATATATATACCGTTGAAGCACCGGATGGAATTGAACCGTCTGATGAATCTGCTGCGACAATTCTGAGATATTCAGAAAATAATATCAGTGCCGCGGTTGCGTATCGAGGTACATATAATGTGGTTACACTAGGTTTTCCATTTGAAACTATTCTGCCTCAGGAAAGCAGGGATAAAGTAATGAAAGCGGTCTTCAAATATTTTAAAGAAAATGAGAATAAACAGTATTAACAAACGGGAGCGTAATATAGAATAAGGTAAAACTTATCATCAAAGCCATTCGCGTCCCACTTCTCAAGGAGTAAAATATTCATTGTATTAGATTATAAAATCTATAGAAATCAAGTTATGGTGAAAAACAAAACAGCACAATTCCGCTTTTATGAGGAATTGAATGATTTTTTACCTAGAAGTACTCGCAGGAAACAATTTTCATATCAATTTAAGGGAAAATCCGCAATCAAGGATGCCATAGAAGCTATAGGTGTTCCGCATACAGAAGTGGATCTTATCGTGGTGAACGGCGAGTCGGTAGGTTTTGAGTATCATCTAAAAGACGATGATATCGTTGCGGTATATCCTGTATTCGAAAGCCTGGATATTTCACCCATCTTAAGATTACGGCCCAGGCCATTAAGAAATACCAGATTCATTCTGGATGTACATTTAGGCAAGCTGGCACGAATGCTACGTATGTTGGGATTTGATACCTTGTATGAGGAAAGTTATAACGACGCTGAAATAGTAGCTCATGCTGTTAAGGATAAGCGAATCATAATAACCCGGGATCAGAATTTACTCAAAATTAAAGCAGTGACTCATGGGTACTGGCTGCGTTCCACAGATCCCATGGATCAGATAATTGAAGTCATTAATCGTTTCGATATAAAATCACAAATCAAACCGTTTATCAGATGTATGGTTTGCAATGGCCTAATAGAAGAAATCGATAAGACAAAGATTATAAAAAAGGTCTCAGCTAAAACCCTTAAATATTATGATGTTTTTTTCACATGCTCTAGTTGTGGGAAAATATACTGGCAAGGATCGCATTATAAGAAAATGGAGAAAAAGATCCATGCTATTTTGTATGGGAGCAATGTATAGATTATATTAGAAGCTTTGTAACTACTTTATGTATATGACAAGAACAAAATCCAAGAAAGCTTATATTCAAGCTGCTTATCTTATCCTGAGCTTTGTGGTCTTTATCTGGATGATAGAAATAATAAATATTGCTGTGGATCACTGGCTGTGTAACTTCGGCATCATGCCGCGTACTATTGCGGGTCTACCAGGGATTATTCTATCCCCTTTTTTACATTTTGGATTGGAACATGTTATGATGAATACGTTACCCTTCATTATTCTGGGTAGTTTTATAATAATTCGTCATCCAAGTAAATTTTTTAAAATATCTCTGGTAATTATTATACTAGGTGGAGCGGGTGTATGGTTGTTAGGTCGAAGCGCGTACCACGTTGGTGCAAGCGGGCTCATTTTCGGTTATTTTGGTTTTATACTCTCGCGTGGATGGTATGAGCGCAGCTTTGGCTCCATGATCCTCGCTGTTCTGGCAATTGTTATTTATGGAGGAATGGTCATAGGAATTGTTCCCTTGTTCTCTTATATCTCATGGGAAGCACATTTATTTGGCTTCTTAGCCGGGATATTTGCAGCCCGTGTTATAAAATAATGAAAGATCAGTTTCCTGATAGAACTTTGAGTATACATATATTCAACATAGGAGAAAAAGATAATGAGTAAGACCTGGCTATATTTTGCTTGTATGACGTCTTTAATAGTATATATAAGCTGTTCCGGAGATAATGCCCAGCAAGAGTTAACTCAAAGAGCTGCAGAAATTCATCAAAAGGTTCTTACGGTTGATTCTCATACAGATACCCCTTTACGACTCATGCGGTCTGAGTTTGACCTGAGCAAACGACATGATCCTTACCAACGTGGAGGCAGGCTCGATTTTCCACGCATGAAAGAAGGGGGATTAGATGTTGTATTTTTTGCTGTATTTGTGGCACAAGGGCCCAGGACAGTAGAATATAACCTCAATGCCAGAGAAAAAGCGTTTAATATATTCGATCTAGTTCATGAGGCGCTAAAGCAAAACTCGGAGCTGGCACAACTGGCTTATAGCCCGGATGACGCCTATCGCCTTGAAAGCGAAGGCAAATTCGCTGTTTTCTTAGGTATGGAGAATGGTTATCCCATAGGCAATGATCTCTCTTTATTGGAGAAGTATTACGATTTGGGTGCGCGTTATATTACTTTATGCCATACCAAAAATAATGATATTTGTGATTCATCAACAGATCCTAATGGTCCTGAAAATCAGGGTTTAAGCGCATTTGGAGAGAAAGTGGTGCTAGAAATGAATAAGCTGGGAATGATGGTTGATGTTTCGCATATTTCAGATGAAGCTTTTTATGACGTGCTGGCGGTTTCCAAAGCACCTGTAATTGCATCGCATTCGTGTGCCCGGGCTCTTTGTGACAATCCACGCAATTTAGATGATCAGATGTTGAAACTATTAGCGGCAAAAGAAGGTGTGATTCAAATATGCGTTTTGAGTATGTACGTTAAAGATCCTCCCCCCAATCCCCAGAGAGAGGAAGAATATAGCGCACTTATCAAAGAAAGTGCACTATCTGACCAGATGTCTGAAAAAGAAAGAGAAGAACTTTCTAACAAGTGGGATGCTTTCCAAAAAAAGTATGCCCAGGAAATGGCGACTGTGTCGGATGTGGTCGATCATATCGACCATGTTGTCAGGACGATTGGGATAGATTATGTAGGTATCGGCACGGACTTTGACGGTGGCGGTGGTGTGCAGGGGTGCTATGATGTAAGTGAAATTGGAAATATTACACTGGAACTAGTGAAACGTGGTTATAATGAGCAACAGCTCGCTAAAATCTGGGGTGCAAATATAATGCGTGTTTTCAGAGAAGTACAACAGGTGGCCAATGAGCTGCAAAAGGAAGCAAGCTAATCGAGGAAGAGTTAAGAAAAGTTATTCTAAATCGAATTGTTCACCAAATTTTGGAATTACAACTTTCCAGCCCAGGAATTGTTCAATTTTTGCTGCCAGTGCTTGTGAGGCGTCCTTTTCACCATGTACCAGAAAAGTCACTTTAGGAGGGCGATTAAATCCCATCAGCCAGGCCAGAATTTCCTGATAATCGGCATGTGCTGAGAAACCCGATATATTTTCAATTTTAGCTTTGATCTGAACTGCGTGACCGTGGATTTTAACATGAGGTTTTCCTTCTACAATTGCCCGGCCGCGGGTTCCATCCGCCTGGTATCCAATGAATAATATTGTGTTTTTTGTATCCTCTAAGCGTCTTTCCATATGATGTAAAATCCTTCCCCCGGTAACCATTCCACTGGCAGAAATAATAATCGCGCGGTTTTTAACATTATTTATTGCAATTGATTCATCACGCTCCCGGCAGATATGTAAAAGCTTGGGATGCAATATCTTCTTTCCTCGAATTTCCATAATTTTTGCTTCGTAATCATAGTCTCCCCGGTTTCTTTCGAAAATATTGGTGGCATTAATGGCCATGGGAGAATCAACATAAATGGGCAAATAGGGAATCTTTTTTTGTTCCTCGAGTTCCCGGATGGTGTAGAGAAGAGCCTGGGTTCTACCAACTGCAAAAGAGGGGATAAGCAGAACTCCCCCCAATGCGACACTTTCATTAATTACCCTGGCCAATTCATCTTGCACCGGTCGCTCCTCATGAAGACGATCACCGTAAGTAGATTCCAGAATCAGGTAATCCACATTAAATACCTGATTTGGATTTCTCAGGATGGGTTGATCAGGTCGCCCCAGATCACCACTGAATAATACCCTGCGTGTTTCACCATTCCATGTAGTTTTTACATCAACAAATGCTGATCCCAGGATATGACCGGCATCTTTAAACTTCACGCGCAAGTTGTCACTGAGGAAAAAATCCTCCCCATAATATAAGGTATGAAAGAGTTCCAGAGCCTTGTCGGCATCTTCTACCGTATATAAGGGAAGTGCTGGATCGTGCTTGGAGAAGCCTTTTTTATTTGCCCAGTGAGCGTCTTCTTCCTGAAGGTGTGCGGAATCAGGCAATAAAATATTGCAAAGGTCATATGTGGCAGGTGTACAATATATTTTACCGAAATAACCGTAATGGCAGAAACGGGGTAAATATCCGCTGTGATCGATGTGTGCGTGCGTCAGGAATACCGCGTCAATCTCTGTAGGCGATATAGGGAAGGGATCCCAGTTTTTAAGACGATATTTTTTTAAACCCTGAAATAGACCGCAATCAATTAAGAGTTTCTTTCCCTGAGTTTCAAGTAAAAAACGAGATCCTGTGACCGTACCTGTAGCACCGTAAAAGCTTAGTTTAGGCATCTATCGATTATGAATTCGTTTTCATTTTATAGATACGATTCCAGCGTATTGTTTTCGAATGAACGTGACAATTGCTGTTCAGCGTCCACAATCTTCAACTTATGAAAAAAGCACCCTTTTTTCAGGCACCCTTCTATAATTCCACCCTTTGGCAGATGAAACGTAAACATGGGTGATGAACATACCTGGCAAGTCTCATGAGTATCTTTCAGGCTGACACCGCATTCGGGACAAAACATTTCAACCACATCACCTTTTTTAATAGTAACTTCCTCAATATTATCAAAACTACCGTAAACAGGGTCCAGATAGAGAAAACCCTCCTTACCTCTATTGCGCACCTTTACTTTAAGTGAGGGGTTACCATGAATTTTAACCTTTTCATCACGAAAGAGATGGCCCTTGGGACATGCGGCATGTTGCACATTTAAAGTACTCGATGGAACTTCCACCTCGATTTGGATTTTCTCTTTGCTCTTCATTGCGAACCTCATTTTTAAGGGGAAATATATTAAAAAGATACGCTATTTGCTAATTTAAGTTACTAAAATAATAAGGAATTAAAAAGAAATGTTCTATGATTGGTGCAGGATTTGATTTTAAGCTTAGATTGAAATAAAAGAGAATAAAATATAAATTAATAAATTTCACTGCCTTTTCGATGTTGCAATTATAAATAAGACAATGCTTTAATATGATAGACATCAATAGATTAGCACCTTTTTATGTAATTTTCGCGGCCAGTTTATGGGGCGTGGATGGCATCATCTTAAGACCGGCCTTATACAACCTGCCTGTGCCACTGGTTGTTTTCATCGAGAGTTCCATTGTTGCCATTCTCTTAACACCGTTCTATCGCAAACAATGGTTGAATATAAAGAATTTACAAAGAAAAGACTGGCTGGCCTTTATCGGTGTGGCCGCTTTTGGTGGGGCGATAGGCACCATGACCATCACCAAGGCACTCTTTTATGTCAACTTTGTAAATTTGTCTATTGTGATCTTAATTCAAAAGCTGCAACCCGTTTTTGCCATACTTCTGGCATCCATATTTTTACGTGAACGCTTTCCTGCGGTGTTCTTTTTCTGGGCAGGAATCGCTGTTGCAGGCGCCTATTTAATGACCTTCGGCATAAATTTGCCAAATTTAAATACCGGAGACAAGACGGCACTCGCCTCATTATTTGCCTTATTTGCCGCAATTAGTTTCGCGTTGTCGACCGTACTAAGCAAGCGCGCCCTGCGTAACATTGATTTCGAGCTGGCAACTTATTTGAGGTTTTCCATCACGGTGATATTGATGCTTATCCTGGTATCGTTTTTAGGTAATCTCCCCGATATCATCAAAGTGAGTAAAAAGCAGGTTTTGGTTTTTTTCTTAATCGCTTTTACCACTGGTGGACCGGCAATTTTTTTATACTACTATGGTTTAAAGCGCATCAGTGCTTCCGTGGCCACCATCTGTGAGCTATCGTTTCCCGTAACGGCTGTAGTGCTGGAGTATGCGGTAAGGGGCAATTTATTGAATGCCGTGCAGTGGATTGGTGTTGCCATACTGTTTTTCGCTATGGTACGCGTAACACGGATTAAACCGATCGTGCATGAAAAATAATATGTATGTAGGTGTACGGTACACCGTGCCCCTACAGGGTGGATATATACAGCATCTCCCGTAACCAGACATGTATGGGTGACATATCTTTGAATTTTTTGTAGCAATAATCAAGCGCAGCAGCACTGAATATTTCCTGAGGGATTTTGCTTTCGAAACTAAATCCCAGACCGCCATAAATCAGCAATTCGGCGTTCTCATGATCTGGGTCATATCCGCGAGGAACTTTCTTATACTGTTTCCAACCTAGTACATATTCCTTTTTCTTTTGCACCTGCTCGATCGCCTGGGCCAGAGATTTTCCATATTGCTTATGCACCACCGCATCACGATAGGTTTTCAATAAATGATTGGGAAAGAGATAGAGACCGACACCAAGGAAAAGCTTGTCCGGTTCCAGATGAAAATAAAACCCGGAATTTTCCAGTTTCTTATAAGGTCCTTCCCACAGAAAGATGGCCATATGCGTTTTGTACGGTCGCTTATCTTTGCTAAAACGCGTGTCGCGATAGATACGGAAAATAGACTGATCGGTTTTGGGAACTGCAATGATGTTGGGCGCAATGGATTCAAGTCTCCTACCCATTTCAACAATAAACGTTGATGCCTCGACCATGACCTGCTTATCAAAAATGGTTCTGTTTTTTTCAAACCAGGGTCTGTTGTTGTTCTTCGCTAAATCTTTATAGAACTGCAGGGTGTCCTTTGAAAAGCCTTTGAACGATGCCTCTATCTTCATCCCGTCACTCCTTTATAAAATTGTATATGCTAATTATAATATAATGTTAATTGCACAGGAAGTGTTAAATATTCCGCCTGAGTATCCGGGAAAATATCAATAACGCAATTTTTTTCTAATATCATTTGACATTTCTGAATAGGGGGTTATTATGTCAAATTCCAGATAAAATTCAAGACGATCGATGAATTCGCTAAGGATCATACATATTACCAGGAACCAATAAAAATTTACAATGCTTGCCATCCATAGAATAACAGGAATAACATATCCGATGTTAATTCTCAGGATACTTAGAAAGAGCCTTATATTTTGTTGCGAGATCTTTCTTTTAATATATAAATACAATTTCAAAATCCAGAAGATGCTGAATAAAAAAGAATTGGCAGAGAAGAGACCAAAAAACAGCAAGGCAGTAAAGAGCGTATTGGCGCTGTGAAACTTAGACAGGCCATTGTGCATAGTCACCTGGTACACCCTATCCATGGAAAACAGAGCAGCGAAACCGGCCAGGGATGCCATGCTGAGTATTATTTTATTGTCTGATAAAAGAATAGCATTAATTAATGTGAGTAATAAGAATAATAGCGAGAATAATACCTCGCGTGAAAGCCACGAGCGTTTCCAATTTAGAACGGCCCGATATACACGGGCCTTTCTACCCAAATGAAGCGTGCTTAAAGCTAAAGAAAATATTGCGGCGAGAGGAATGAATATTGGGTTGAACAAATTTTTAAAGAAGATAGAGGCAGAGACAAGACCAACCAGAAGGGATAAAATATAAGTAAAAAGTAATAATATCCATTCTGATTTTATATTTATTTTTGGCTCGGGTGAACGTTGTGCAGCCTTAAAGGCATCAAATACAGATTGATCATAAGGTAAAGCAGTCATTTCTGGTAATACCGAACCCGGTCGTAAGGGCGTAATTTGCATTGCGGGATTAATATTTCTATCCGGAAATCCTGGTAGCTCTTCAATTTTCTTGGTCTCCTGTACATCGCCGTATTGTAACGCATCCGTGGGACAAAGAGCGGTACAGGCAGGGTCTAATCCTTCTTGCA
>SMTZ1_10032813_pt1 | contig 14890 bp, 18 predicted proteins | sample DeeMarSWOR136_30_FD_25667 | JGI IMG/M metagenome (IMG submission 25667)
TTGTCCAGGGCCTTTTTTTGTTCCTCAGGATCGGGCAGGGAGAGGAGCGGATCATGGCGGAAAACAATGTATGCCTTTATGGGATAGGGATCTTCACTCCATATGGCAGGATAGAGCAGGTGAAGCAGGCCCGGCCCTGCGTCGAAGTGTTTATATTTCCATCCGCACCCGTCAACTCGGTTTTCCTTTGGCTCGGGAATCGAATCTAACAATGAGTTCAAGCCTTTGGCGCCCACATCTTCCGGTGCCTTGGTGAAAAAGAGCCCACCCGGCGCCTCGAGACTTCCCATGAGCACATTGAGGATATAGGCCGTCCGGGAGCTGTAGAAGGAGTCCAGATACCGGGCAGTCATCCACCCTGGATGAAAAATGACAGAGGGTTTGTCCTCAGCCACTTGATGGGCCAAGGCCATTAATTCCTTTGCCGGGATGCCCGTCTCACGCGCGGCCCACTCCGGGGTATATGGGGACACGAAGGATTCCAATACTTCGAGGCCCTTGACCCATTTATGGACGAATTCTGCATCATAGAGCCTATCACGAAGGATCGTGTGGATCATCCCCAAGTTTAGGGCATAATCAGTCCCCGGTCGGACCAACCAGAAGCGGGTCGCCTTCATGGCGGTACCGCTGGCTCGAATGTCTATGTAGGTTAACTTCCCGCCTCGGTCCAGGAGTTCCATAATCGTGTTGGCCGCCTTTACCCTCAATGACTCGAACACATTGCGGCCGTAGAGGACGAGATGTTTGCACTGCTTGTAGTCATAATTGAATGCCTTGCGACCCCAACCAAAAAGAGAGATGGCTGCATGTTGAGTATTTTGTGCACACGTGCAGTCGTGATTGAAGTAGTTGGGGGACCCAATGGCCCGCAAAAAGCTTCGATGTATATCCCCGAACGGCCCCCCTCGATCGCTCAGTGCAACGGCTTTGCCCCCGTGTTTTTTGATAATCGCTTTTAGTTTCTCTGCCACATAGTCTAGGGCTTCATCCCATGTGGCCCTTTTCCATTTTCCCTCCCCTCTTTTCCCCTCTCGGATCATGGGGTACTGGGGTCTCTCATAATCATACTCCATGGCGATTCCGGCTGAACCCTTTGCACAGAGACGCCCCGCCATCCCCGGGTCATGGGGATTTCCCTCGATCCACTTCACGACGCCACCCTCTGTCTCCACGAGAATGGGGCACCTGACGCTACACATGCCACATATACTGAACAGGGATTCTTTCATCTTGGTGAATTCTTTCCGTCTATCATCCTATGAATCGCTACGACCTTGTAGGAGACCTCTTGCCTTCGAAGTTGCCGTAATTCTTATATTATGATAATTGTGCTTGTCAAATGTTTCTCCTTCTGGTATCCAGCCGCATGATGAAAATCTCAAACTCGTGAGATGTTAAGCAGAGAGCCATTTTGAAAGGCATCAGGATCTAGACCTTTAGCTCACTGATGTAACGAATCGTAAAATCCTCACCTCATTAAGGAGAATGACCATGGGAAAAGAAGATTTGAGAGAGGAGTTGCTGAAGACGCTCAGCGACGGCGTCGTGGATATGGACGAGGCCATTATGAATGGCCTTGCAGCAGGCATGGAAATTGTGGGCGACCTCTATGACAAGCACGAGTACTTTGTTCCCGAACTTCTCATTGCAGCCGATGCCCTTTATGCGGGCCTTGATATCTTAAAACCCCATGTGCGGCTAGACGATGCGGACCAAAAACCGAAAGGACAGGTGGTCATCGGGACCGTGGAAGGAGATGTCCATGATATAGGCAAGAACCTTATCAAGATGATGTTTGAAGTGGCCGGTTTCACCGTTCACGATCTGGGCCGGGATGTGCCCCTTGAAAAATTCGCAGAAGAACAGGTGCGAACGGACTCGGAGATTGTTGCCCTCTCCGCTATGATGACGACCACCATGATGGGAATGAAAAAGGCGGTGCAGATGATCAAGGAAAAGAATCCCGACGTGGCCATCATGCTGGGAGGGGCCCCTGTCACCAAAAAGACGGCTGATCTGTTTGGGGCGGATGGTTATGCGGAGTCAGCGGGGAATGCCGTCCAAGAGGCCATCAAAATGATCTCTCAATTGCGGAAGTTGTAGGATAGGATGCTCAAGTCGAGTCGCTACGGGGAATGGGCTTGCTCGTTTGTATTTTCCAAAGGACGTCCGACCCATTTAATTCGTCGTGGCTCCCGTCTCAGAGATGGGTACGGAAAGGAACCCTTTAATGGCCAATTCGGCAGATCAGAGCGATGTTGAGAAGGTCAAAATATTTGTTATCGCAGGCTTCTTGGGGGCAGGGAAGACCACACTTCTTAAGAATATCCTTGGCTGGGAGACGGACCTGTCAGATACGGTGGTCATTGTCAATGAATTCGGAGATGTGGGGATTGATGGATCTCTTCTTAAGGGTGCCCGATCTGGTATCTTCGAACTCGCCGGCGGGTGCATCTGCTGTACAATGCAAGCCGATCTCAAGCAAACACTACAAAAAATACTTAACGCGTATAAACCCCAACGAATTCTCATAGAAGCAACGGGGATTGCTGATCCGAAGGCCATCAAGGAGACGATCCAAAATAGGGAATTCCGCCATCGTATGGAACTGGACAAGGTCATCACCGTTCTTGAGGCCGATTTCTGGAAGATACGACAAGATATGGGGGCCTTTTTTTTAAATCAGCTCTGGGAAGCGGATCTCATTCTCTTGAATAAGATCGATACGGTGGAGGAAAGGGAGATACACCAAGTCTTGAAGGAGGTTCACGAGACCATACCACAATCCCCTGTTATACCCACCGTCCACTGCCGTCTGGATCCTGGAAGTCTTTGGCTAGAGAAGTATCCGAATGACCCTGAACTAGAGGCAAAAGAATTTTTCCCTGCCTCGAATCTCCCATTCATGCATAACAATGAGAATCAAAAGCCACATCACGATCACGGTCCAGAAAATCTGGGATATGTGGCTTTCTCTTTCCAGGAATCCGACCCCTTGGATGAAAACTGTTTCTGGGAATTTACCCAGCAATTGCCCTGGGAGTTATTTCGTATGAAGGGGTGGGTTCGCTTTCCTGATCGTACGCTCCTGATCAACTATGCAGGAGGAAAGAGCGAATGGGGAGAGTGGGACGGAAAGGGAGAAACACGTCTTGCCTTTGTGGGCCTGCGGGTAGACACGGAGGGGACCATTGAAAGACTCAAGCACTGCATTGCCCGATCCCAGGCCCATTTTTAATCAGGTTCGCCTGTGATCCGGTGTATGGATTCTTCATCTTTTGGTTTCACTAACGGCCTTCCGTGCTAAGAAAGGGGGTGAAAGTTCCTTTTGTTTGGCCGGATATTCGTTAGTCTTTATCAGATTACTAAAATAAGGAGGGAATCAAATGGTAACGGACGAGAGGAAGCGTGAAATTCTCAAAGGCCTCCATGATGGCGTCGTAGAGTATGACGAGGACAGGGTTGTGGAGCTAAGTGAAGCGGCTGTGGGCGAAGGGATGGATGCCTATGAAGCGATTATGGACGGCCTAGCGGCTGGCATGGAAACGGTTGGAAAGCTCTATGACTCCCAAGAGTACTTTGTGCCAGAGGTCTTGATGTGCTCTGATGCCCTCTACAAAGGACTGGACATTTTGAAACCCCACATGAAAGACGCGGGAGAGAAGGTCAAGGGTCAGGTGGTCATTGGCACGGTTGAAGGTGATGTACACGATATTGGAAAGAATCTGGTGAAAATGATGTTCGAAGTCGCTGGTTTCACGGTCCATGACCTGGGCCGGGATGTGAAGCTGGAGCGGTTTGTGGATGAGCAGTTGAAGACGGATTCCGAGATTGTGGCCCTCTCCGCCCTGATGACCACAAGCATGCTGGCCATGCCCAAGGTGATCGAAATGATAAGGTCGAAAAACCCTAATGTGAAGGTTATGGTCGGGGGAGCCCCTGTCTCCGGTGAGGTGGCTGATAAGTACGGAGCCGATGGATACGCAGACAATGCGGCCAATGCCGTGCAGGAAGCCATTAATATGGTGGCCAGTTTGAGGGAGATGAAATAGGATCCTTCAGCACGACTTTAACGCTTAGAAAGGATGGAATCATGGAACAACCAAAGCAACCTCGGCAAGATAAGATGACCCCACCGGAAAGGATGCACGCTATCGTCACACGTCAAAGGCCGGATCGCGTCCCGTTTATCCCTTTCATATTTGGCTTCTGCGCCTTGAACGTAGGTTATCCGGTTCGCGCAGTTTATGAAGATGCGGAGAAGAGTTTCTGGGCCCAGATGTGGACAGCCGAAATGTTCGGTTACGATGGAGGGCCGCTTTACGGGTATGCGTCATTCGGGGGTTGGGAATTTGGTGGGGAGGTGAAGATGCCCCAAAGCCAATGGGAGGCGGCGCCAGTGGTCACCCGTTTTCCCGCTAAGACTCCTGAAGAAGTGGAGGCCCTAGAAGTGCCTGAAGTAGAGACCGCCGGAGCCATGCCCATAGCCATCGAATTCGCCAAGATCCAGCAGCAGTTCGGCATGCCTGTCACGGTTCAGGTGGCTTATGAAAAAACCGGAAATAGCGCACCTCCTCATGAAAAAGGTGACCCAATTTCTGAAAAAAGTGGCGGACTATTTCGTGGAAAAATTTCCCGGTCATCCCATCATGGCTTTTACGGGCGAACCAACAGCCGCCAATCAAATCATCTCTCCGAAACAGTTCGAGGAATTTGTTCTCCCCTATCTGATGGACTCCCATCAGCATTTTATCGATAAAGGGATCAACAACATATTTTGTCACATATGTGGAGAACAGAACTTAAACTTGCCCCATTGGGCAAAGGTTCCCTTCGGAGATCCGGGACTCCTCAGCTTCGGGCATGAGGTGGACCTGACCAAAGCCATAGAGATCTTCGGGGACCAGCACGTCATACTCGGGAATGTGGAACCGCGTGTCATCCAGGAGGGGACCTGGCAGGAGGTCTATGAGTTAAGCAAACAATGCATCGAAAAGGGCAAGTTTGCACCTTCGGGTTATATCCTGATGGCGGGATGCGATGTCCCAGTCATGGCACCGCCCTATAATCTATATGTGATGAAAAAGGCGGTGATGGATTATGGTTTCTACGATTAGGTTGAGGGGGCTCGATGACCGAAGCGTCATCGGGTGAAAATCATCTATGCCCATATTTGAATATCAATGCCGTTCATGCCGGTTTGAATATGAATATCTGGTCCTGAGCCAGAGCGAGGGCGTACTGAACTGTCCCCGCTGTGGGAGTTCTAATGCCCAAAAAATCATGTCAACCGCATCGGTTGTCCGATCCCCTTCACAGAAAGCCACGGATAGGGCTTCAGCCCTGGCAAATGTTAACCCCTCAAAGCCTCAGGAAGTGGCAAGGTATTTCAAGGAGCATGGCTCTCGTTTTGGCGACTCGGATTTCAGGGGGACAAAGGCGTGGAAAAATGCGGTGGATCGTGTTGCAGAAGGAGGCCCTACCCTGGAAAAGAAATAGGCCTCTGAGATATCCCCTTTCGGAGACCGGCATTGCCTCCGAACATACAACGCCAAACGCCAACACTCTTGAAAGTTAACTAATTTTTATAACCAGATAAGCATTTCATAGGATTATGAAATGAGGAGGATGTATGTTTCAATTTCAGAAAGAACAGAAGGTCTGTGAGATTGCCGGCGTTAAGTTTGGAGGTCAGCCCGGCCAGTATCCGACGGTGATTGTGCCCTCGATCTTTCAGAAGGGGGATAGGGTCTTCGAGGGGATGAAACGAAAAGAGGGTTTCAATGAGAAGCGCGCTGAGGAGCTTTTGACAACAACCCATAAGCTGTCTCAGGAGACAGGCGTGCCTTGCATGGCGGACATCGTGGCCAATACGGGTGAGGAATTTAAACGATATATTGATTTTGTCACTGGCGTGACCCGTATGCCCTTCTGTATTGACGCCTGGGTCATGAAACCGAAGCTGGAGGGTGCCCGTTACTGTGCAGAGAAAGGGCTCCTGGACAGGATGTTCTATAACAGTTTGACCATCTGGGAAGAGCATGTTGAAAAGGAGGTTCAAGAGATTAAGGAGATCGGTGTGAAGCATGTACTGTTGGTTGCATTTGACCAAGAGGATCAGATGCCTTCAGGCCGGATAACGGGAACTCAAAAATTGCTGGATGTCATTGAAAAGGCAGGTGCGGAATTTGAAAGCATCTTTGTGGACACCTCTGTGATGAACGGTCCAGCGACCGCCCTCTGTTCAATGGCAAACAAGATGATCAAAGAAAGATGGGGATTTCCCTGTGCCAGCGCCCCATCCAATGGATCCTATATGTGGAAAGAGGCTCGAGAGATGTGGGGATTCAACGGGTGGGCCGGAGCAGACGCCGCCTTGGAAGGACTTGCAGCCGCCATGTATCATGATATGATCTTTTCAGGTCCCATGGCCGGCTCGCCTCGCCTTTTTCCCGCCATTGCCATGGTTGACGCCTTTGCGGCCACTCTGGCTTTTGCGGAAACAAAGACACCGCCCGCAACTGACGCCCATCCCTTAAACAAACTTTTCCCCGAATTTGCAGAGCAACTAAAGGGGATGTGAGGCATTTTGTTTATCAATTCTTTGGGAAGTTTATAGAGAGGGGTTTAAAATGAGCAACATGACGCCAAAAGAGAGAATCACAAAATTTTTCAAAAAACAAGCCGTTGACGTGATGCCCTGTTTCAGCGGAATGGGAATGGTCACCGTTCAAGCCATTGATCAGATGGGAATCCGTTTTCCACAAGTTCATACCTCCGCTGAAAACATGGCCCGTTCGGCCATGACATCAGCTGAGATTTACGGTTTTGATTCTGTCGTTATCCCTTATGACATGTGCACCGTTCCCGAGGCCCTGGGACGGGGAATCAGCCTCTACGAGGATTCAGAGGAGATTCTATACCCCACAGTTCCTTCCAAATGGCCCACCCTCGAAGATGTGGAGATCCCGGAGGATTTCCTCTCAAGGGGTAGAATGCCCCTGGTCGATGAGGCCTTCGGCATTCTGAAATCTCAATCGGATGGGAAATTCGCCATAGGCGGTTGGGTATTGGGACCCTTTACCATGGCAGGTCAACTCATTGAGCTGGATATTCTGCTCAAGGGGACGAAAAAATTCAAAGAACAGGTCGAGGATTTCCTGGACAAAATGACCGACCTGGTGACCAAAGTCGCCCGGCATTATCAGACCCTTGGGGTTGATTACATGAATATTAGAGAGATGGGTACCGGAACAGACTTGCTCTCGCCGCGAATGTGGAAGAACCTTGTTCAACCAAATCTCCAAAGGGTTTTCGATGCCCTGTCATCCCCCAAAATCCTCCATATTTGCGGCTCCACGGATATGATCATAGAGATGATGAATGATTGCGGGGCGGATGCGCTCAGTGTGGACCAGAAGAATAATGTGGCTGATTCTCGAAAGAAGCTGGGCGACTCGGTGCTCCTTCTGGGCAACTTTGATCCCTTCCAAACCCTCGTGCAAATGGAGACCGACCAGGTGGAACCGGTCATTAAGAAGTGCATTGAGTCCGGCGTAGACGCCGTTTGGCCCGGTTGTGACCTCTGGCCTGCAGTCAAGAAGGAGAATGTGAAGGCTTACGTGCAGGCTATTAGGGAATACGGCAAAGGAGCTTCGCCGGCTGTTGGAAGGGTTTAGGTCTCTCGGGCACCCCGATCTTATATGGAAGAAGGAGATAGGTGAATGGACGATAAAAAGGCCATGGTGATCTTTCAGCCCTCAGGCCGAAGGGGAGAAATTCCAAAAGGAATTTCCTTGATCGAAGCCGCCAGGTTGCTCGGTGTGGACATCGAGACCTTGTGCGGGGAGAAGAGGGTTTGTGGGAAGTGCAAGGTCCGGGTCGAAGAAGGGCATTTCCAAAAATTCAATATCCGATCCAGCAAATCTCATGTGAGTCCATGGCAGGAGGAAGAGGAAAAATTCATCGATGCCCAAGGCAGGGAACAGGGCTTTCGTTTGGGTTGTGTGGCCAAAGTGGAAGGGGATGTCCTGATCTTCGTTCCTGAGGAATCGCGTGCGGGAAAACAGGTGGTGAGCAAAAAGGCCCGAGATATTAAAATTGAACATAATCCGGCTGTGAAGATCTACTATGTGGAAGTGCAACCACCCGCCTTTGAGGAGCCCACCGGCGATTTTGAACGGATATGCAGGCAGCTGGAAAAGGAATACGACCTTAAAGATTTAAAGATCGATATTTTCGCCCTGCGTCAGCTTCCCACGGCCCTGCGCAACGGGCACTGGAAGGTGACCGTCAGTATCTGGAACGACCAGGAGATCATCCGGGTCAGGCCTGGCAAGGTTGAACATGCTTACGGAATCGCCATCGATGTGGGGACGACGACAGTGGCCGGGTATTTCTGCGATCTCAACACCATGGAGGTGGTGGATACGGTCACCCTCATGAACCCCCAGTGCAAGTATGGCGAAGATGTGATGGCCCGCATCACCTTCCACATGACAACGGAAGATGGCCTGGAGCGGATGAGCGCCGATATTATTGAAGGGCTCAATGGATTGATTGGCGACGCCATCAAAAACACGCACCCACCTAAGAAGAAGAAAAAGGATGACGAAGGGAATGAGGAATGGGTGGAGGTGCCAGAAGAGGGGAAAACCTATCTCCGTCTCACCCTGGAGGACGTTGAGGACATAACCATTGGGGGCAACACGGCTATGCACCACATCCTGCTCCAGTTGAACCCGGAATTTGTTGGCCTCGCCCCTTTTCCACCGGTGATCCACCACAGCCTGGACATCAAGGCGAGGGACCTGGGCATTCATGCCAATCCCGGTTCCTATGTGTTCGTGCTTCCCAATGAAGCAGGATTTGTAGGCGCGGATAACGTGGGTGTCTTGATCGCAGAAGAGCCGTATAAGACCGATGAGATCCAGCTTATTATTGACATCGGAACCAATGGCGAGCTGGTTCTGGGGAACAAGGCGAAGATGATATCCTCTTCCTGTGCCACTGGCCCGGCCCTGGAGGGTGCCCAATTGCTGTTTGGTATGCGGGCGGCACCAGGAAGAGCTACTCCAAACCGGGAGAGATGAAAACAAAGGGTATCTGTGGATCAGGCATTCTGGACGTGCTCGCAGAGCTTTACCGGGCAGGCGTGGTTCTAAAGAGCGGAAGATTCAACCCCGAGCAGAAATCCAAACGCTTCCGTAAGAACCCGGACAATGGCCAAGCAGAATTTGTTCTTGCCTGGGCTGAAGAGACGAGCATTGAGAAGGATGTGGTTATTACGCAGCGAGACGTGCGTCAGATTCAGCTAGCCAAAGGAGCACTGCATGCGGGCTGTAAACTCATGATGCGACGTATGGGTATGGACAAGGTGGACAAGATAAAGATTGCGGGCGCATTTGGTACCCATGTGGACAGGGAAAAGGCCCTGATCATGGGATTATTTCCTGATTGTGAGATCGACAAGATCCTCTCTGTGGGAAATGCCGCAGGGGATGGATGCCGTTCCGCGCTATTGAACCGTAGAAAACGTGACGAGGCCAATTGGGTTTCCCGTAATGTGGAATATATTGAACTGACCGTTGAAAAGGACTTTCAAAACGAGTTCATGGGGGCCATGCAAATACCCCATATGAAAGATGAGTTTCCACACCTAAAAGGCCTTGTACCCGACGAAATCCTTACTCAAAAATAGGGGCTTAGGGATTGGCGTCGAAAGTTATGGATTCCTAATGACCGAGGTGATGTGGAGACTGAATCTAATTCTCAGAAAGATATTGTCCGGGTGACAGCTGAGCCGGGGATCTGTGGCTTTTCCTGTGACGTAGAAGCACGCAGAACGGGCTCCCATACCGTCTCTGTTAAGATCAAGGGTTCGGAGTGCGAGCAGGCCCAGCGTCTATCCAGCCTTCTGGAAATGATGAGCATGAAAGATCTTTTTGCCCCGGTAACCCGGAACCCCATTTTTCTTGCTGCCCAGGAAGCGGGCTGTCACCCTTCCTGTCCCATGCCTATTGCCATATTGAAGGCCGCTGAAGTAGCGATGAATATGGCCCTTCCACGGGGAGTGCTGATCAAGTTCAAGCCATAAAAGGCTGGATGGGAGTCCTCTCATTTCTTCCTCCATGTGGCCTTAGGGCGCTTTGCCTTTCTTCCCGTCTCTCACACAACTTTTCCGTTGCGTCAATGTATTTGATAATATAACCTCAAAGTATAATGATACAGGTCTATACCGGCGACGGCAGGCAGACCCATTTTCCCCCCATGGGACTGAGTCTCCGCGCAGCAGGCCATCACATGCGTACCCATATCTCATGTTTTCTGCCCCATGAGTGGATGGATGCTGCTGACATGGCTACCCGTCTTCTTCAACCGTATCTGGTGATTGAGCATGTAGAGGCGGAAGGTTCTCCCCCCAACGGCAACTGGAATAAGACAACGATTCATAAAATGAGGCAATCTTTGAAAAGGTCGCGAGAGGCCCTTAAAGGCGGAGAATTTGACATCGTCGTACTCAATGGAATCATCGAAATCTGCAGCCAAGGCATAATCTCCTTTGTTTGATGATGTGGTTGCGTTGATGAAAGAAAAACCCGAAAACGTGGAATTGGTCCTGACAGGTCCAGGGGCGAATGATGAGATCATAGAAAGGGCCGACCTGGTTACAGAAATGGTCTGCCAGGCCGCAAAAGAGAGACCCCAAAAGAGGAACGAACAGGACATCATAGCGCCTACTGAGGTCGTTACAGGAAATGGCAAGGGCAAGACCACCTATTGTTTAGGGAAAGCGATGATGATGTCCTGTCTGGGTACGCGATCCACCATTCTCCAGTTTATCAAATCTCCGCGGGCCTATGGGGAGGTAAAGGCCATTGCAAGACTACCCCACCTGGAAATTAAGACTATGGGTGAAGGCTTCCTGGATACGCACGCCGCAGTTCCCAGCAAGAAACACCTGGGAACAGCAAGGCGGGCATGGGAAGAGTGCCTCAGAGAAGTCTTTTCCCTCCAGTATGGACTTATCGTCATGGACGAAATAAACATCGCCACATATTACGGACTCGTCAGTGCGGAAAGGGTTCGGGAGGTGCTTTTCTTTAAGCCCGAGAGGTCGAAATGCTCACCTGGAGGTGATGGAAGGCGCATCAAACGTGATTGAGATGAGGGAGATCAAGCACCCTTTCAAGGCAGGGATTAAAGCGAGGAAGGGCATAGAGTTCTAAAGAAGCTGGTTTTCGACAGTCTCAAAATAACCCTTTTTAACCATCCCCTGCCATGTTTTTTATGCAACAATAGGGATAAGATGAAGCAAGGAGGTTAAGAGATGAAAGTTGAGATTTTGGGTCCAGGATGCAAACGTTGCGAGGCCCTTTATGATAATGCCGTCGCTGCTGTCTCGGACATTGATTCGTCAGTCGATATTGAGGTTGAGAAGGTAAAAGACGTGAATTACCTTACTAAAATGGGAGTCTTTATGACACCGGGCCTCGTCGTTGACGGTAAAGTGGCTTCAGTGGGCAAAGTCCTTTCTGTTGGCGAAATTAAAGAAAAGATAAAAGAGAATATGCCCTAGGGAATACCTGGTGCAAGCCCACGCCTCGATGATTATAAAATCAGCATCCTGCATCCCCTCTTACCCTTATGGAGCAATGGGATAGAAAAGGAGTTTATTATGGCGGTCAAAGTCTTGATCAAGAGACGATTCAAAGAGGGCAAAGCCAAAGAGGTTTTTGCGTTGCTCAACAAATTCCGCGCCGAGGCCATGTTGCAGACAGGCTATATCACCGGGGAGAGCCTGATCAATATTGATGACCCGCAAAAAATTCTTGTGATCAGCACTTGGCAAAGTATAGAGAACTGGCTTAAGTGGAAGGAGGACCCGAGAAGAAAGGCTAACGAGGCCAAGTTGCAGCAATATCTGGAAGACCCTACCGAACATGAGGCATACGTTTTCGGGACATACCCCGCAAAAAAACGAGGCTGACATTCCGCTGTGCTATGAAAGTAAATACTTTGGAAGAGATCTGGATCATAGGTGTGGGTCAATTCGGATACCTTGCATTCGAGAGGTTGTCGAAAAGCAGAAAAGAGAGACGTTTCCTCCTTGTGGATTCGGTCAACGAGAACCTGTCTCGGTGTAAGGGCCCGAATCTTATCACGGCGCAGGCAGATGGGGTGGCGTACCTCGAAGAACATCTTCACCCTGACAATTCACCAGATTGGGTCATTCCCGCATTGCCCGTTCACCTGGCTGCGGAGTGGCTCCTACGTCGTATGGGCCCGGAGCAACTCCGCCGCGTTACCTTGCCCCCTGATGTTGAGTCCCTTGTGCCTCATCCTGTGCGTGGATCCGACGGCAACATTTATGTGAGTCACGCCGATTTTAGGTGCCCGGATGATTGTGCTGAGCCTCGGGACTTTTGTACGGTCACTGGAGAGCCAAGAAAGCGTAACATGTTTGAGATCCTGGGTAACTTACAGTTACCTCCCTTTAAAGCTCTGGGCATTCGAAGCCACCAGTTGGGAGCAGGCATCGGGGGTTATCGGCCTCAGCGCCTATTCGCCCTGTTTGACAAAGTGCAGAAAGCCAGAGGCCAACTCCTTGTGAGCACTGCGTGCCGTTGTCATGGCGTCATTACCGGCCTGGAACGGATATAGGCCATGCATCACCGAGTGAATCTCCGCGCGGCTTGCCGCGGGGCATCTGAAACTTACCTAGACAACCTCATCCCCCTTGATGGGGGAGGATTGAAGTGGGGGTGAAAAGCCCAAAGGTCTCACCCTCCCCTTTATCCCCTCCCATCGAGGGAGGGGAATTATAAGGATGCCATTCATCGTCACTCTAAAGAGCGGGGCATTCTGGCATATTATCGCAAATCCAAGCACTTAATGAGAGGGATACTGATATTGGGTCACTTCCCGGTCACAATATAGATATGGCCTCGAGAAAAGGGGCGTGGCCTCACATAGGTACAATCCAGTTCCTTTGGTGGTTCTTGAAAATGACTAAAACATCTTATCAAGACTCTGCCATTGTCCCGGTTATTCCTTGATTTTGTTCAGGCGAAACTGATAATAGGCGTCTCTCACGGCCACATAAGGATCCAGTGCGGCCCTCTTGAGGTCCTCATATTCACCAATAGTGAGGGAGGTGCTATTGACGATATCATAGGCCCTTATTCCCACGTTGTACTTGAACTCAATGACATAGTTCAATGGTTGCGTATAGGTGTCTCCGACGATTCCTACTGTGTCGGTCAGACTGGATGGCCCCACTACGGGCCAGTCGATGTAAAAACCAGGCCCTAATCCGTAGAATCCAAGGGTCTGTCCGAAATCTTCATCCTGTTCATCAATACCCATCTTTTCCGAAGCCACATCAATAAAACCCGCCAATCCACCCGTGGTGTTTACCATAAAACGCGTGGCCTCTCGGCCCGCGCCTTCGAATTTTCCCTGGAGCACACAATTCACAAAGCGGATGGGAAAACCCAAATTGTCAAAAAAGTTCCTCACGCTGATCCGTACAGACTGAGGAAAGATGTAAGCGTACCCGCGGGCGAACGGTTTAAAGAGCCAAAAATAGAGTTTATCGTTAAAATAGAAAAAAGCCCGATTGATCTTCTCAAGGGGATCATAGATGGTCTTCAAGGGCGGAACTGTCTCCTCATCGGCAAATGGGTCAGTGAGGTCCTCCTCAGAATCCTTTGGCTGGGAAGGCTCAGGGGCGGATCTTGTTGCCTGGGCTATGATTAGCTTTTGAGAGATGTGACTTATACGGGTTGGAGTCTGATGACGTCCCCATTTTACTTGATGCACGGAGCGACCGTATTTAAAACGGTCATACACGGCATCTATATCAAGGCCCCTGTCATAACGATCAAATTGTTCCGTCGGCGCCTCTGAAGAGAGGGCCTGGTCCGGACAGACGTCTTCAACGGACTGGCAAAAAGAGAGACTGGGGGGCAGGATGAACCAGAGCGTGGAAACTATGAGTATCCCGCAGATCTTTCTCATGGGAGGGCAGCTCCTTTCTTTGAAAAGCGCAGACCTTCAATCTTTAATCTCTCCTATTCCTCAGCGGCCAATTTATCCTTCAGTCTTTTTACCAGATCTTCATAGGATGACTGCTTAATGATGTTATTGAACTGGACCCGATAGCTCTTAACGAGACTGACACCCACGACCGTGACATCATAGACGTACCAGTCGCTCCCCTTGTATTTAAGGCGGTAATCAACATCGATCTCTCGCTTATCATTGGTCACCACTTTCGCTTTGACGAGCCCATACTTTCCCTTGACGCGCTCCCCCACATAAAGGACCTTTTCTCCGGAATAATCCTCCACCTTGTCCATATAAGTCCGCTCCACCAATTTTCCAAACAGAGGGACGAATGCTCTCTTTTCCTCCTCGGTCCTCTCTTTCCAGTGCTGTGCCAGGGCTCGCCGAGAGAACTCTTCCCAATCAAAACGTTCCGAATCCGTCGTTTCCTCTCATCGGCCCGATCAGGGGACTTCAGGGCCGGATCACTCAGAATAGCGATAATCTTATCCGTAGTCCCTTTGATCCGATCCTTAGGCCCTTCTCCCTGTGCCAGGGCTGAGATCGCGAACATCAGAAATAGAACCACAATCGCTTGCAGGAGACCTTTAGGCATTATACATACCTCCGTGTGCACCTTCCTATATTTTCCCGAAAACATAATTCGAGATCAACTGTTCTATGTCGACGGCAGGCTCCGTTTCGAGGATGGCACCGCCAGGCGGAATGATCTCTTCAGAGCCCCCTGGCGATATTTGTATATATTTTTCTCCAATGAGACCCTTGGTTTTCACAGAGGCGATGGCATCTTCCTGTATCTCCAATCCCTCTTTCAGGG
>SMTZ1_10014022_pt1 | contig 14888 bp, 7 predicted proteins | sample DeeMarSWOR136_30_FD_25667 | JGI IMG/M metagenome (IMG submission 25667)
GTAAAGCCCAGGCGTGCTTCAGGCCCCCAATCGACCCATGTCACACCGTTGGCGGCAGTGGCATTCGCAGGGCGGTCCTCGAGGCGGGACATCACGGTCACATACTCGTTGTTCGCGTTCTTAGTAATCTCATCGTCCATCACAGATACCTGAGCCACGCCTGGAATGAAATTGGGGTCCTTGGTATTGAAGGCTACTGAGTAGCCGGTGAGCGACCAATACCGTGCTTGGGCGGCAGTCATCTTGGCGGCTCCGCTCCGCGTGTCAGGCGTGGTTGGCATCTTACCACTGATGACAACGACTTTGCCTTTACCCAAGGATATACCACGGTTCAGATAGTCGATGTGAACACAGCAGGTCGCGGCCGGCTGTAATCCGCAGACCCCCGGCTGCCCCTCGCCCCTGCCCTCGGCTCCGAGGTAGAGGTCTCGCAAGTATTCCTTGGAGAATACCCGCCCTTTGGGATCCGTGCTTTCCGCAAAGCCGTTGCCGAGGGCTCTGAGAATTGACATCATCTTGGTCCAGCCGACCCCTGGATTCTTCATCTCAACAGGTACTTGTTGTACAAGGGCTCTTTTGCGTGAGAGGCGGTCTTGGTCCTTTGTGAAATCCACTGCGATGAAGTACTGCCTGCCGTCCGGAAGTTGGTAGCTGACTTTCGGATAGCTCACACCCCCTTGCGGCCGGTAGGCGTGGTCAAGTCCATACATCCGCAGCCAGAGAACCCCACTGGTCAAGCGGCCCTGTTTGTCTCCTCTGTAGGCATCGCCTGCCGGATTCCAATTGGGGTCGCCCCAAGGGCCGGTGTAGCTGATGCCGCTGCAATGGCGATGGTTATTGCCGGGATCACGATAGACGCCCTGTTTCCATGCGTTCGCATCGAGTACCGTAGGATCTCCGATCACAGCCGTAGCCTCCACACGGAAGCTTCGTTTCGTGGCGTTGCGGTCGGCACCGACGCGGAAAGGATTCACATGTCCTGGAAGCGGTTCGATATCGACATCGACAAAAGCCACCTCGCCTGAACCGAAGGCTTGCACGACGTATGCCTTGGGGTCAAAGGCATGCGAAATCTGGAGACTGAAGTACCGGCAGTGAGGAAACTCGCCCTCGATGATGACCTTCGAGCCGAACGGAACGATCATATAGTTGATCAAGCCATAGGTCGCATGCGGATCCCAATACTGACCGTATGCATCGTTGACGTCAATGGCCGGCAGTGAATAACGCTCTATCCACTGCTGATCAGGCGTCATCTCCCCGGGCCGCACCAGCCGAAAGCCGGCAAAGTTCGAGTTATTGCGCTGTGATTCAGGGATCAGATGGGGTGGGATTTCCGCAGGGACCCGCCCATCCATCCAGTCTCGAATATACTGCTCAAGGGATGCGGACCACTGCCGGGCCGCCTCCGTTACACCTGCCTCAGTCTCATAGGAACCCCAATGCGGATGGGGAGGAACAGGTGGACGCCCGCAGCCGGGCAGTATGGTTGCCGCGAGACATATCAGCACAAAAGCCAGATTGCCAATCTGGAAACGATCCGCCAGGCCCTTCAGGTTGAGAATTGCATACATCGGCGATACCTCAAGACTACATGCTACAGTACCGTGGACAAGATCAACAGACGATTGTTGATACCACCTGTTTATACACTCCGAGGTGAGAAATGGTTACATGGAGAACGTGCACTCGGATCACATGTATGAAGGTCAACCCGGGCTGGATCAGGAATACCGCCGGTTCTACTGGACTGTGCGTAGAGACCGAATCCACGAAGATCGCACAGGAAACCGGATAGAAGGCTGAAACGATCTCGCGAATACCATCGTCAGACAGCCGGAGAAGGAGTTTCGAAAAAGTGTAGCGGCGAACGATTTGTACTTGATCAATCTGGCTTCATAGAAGGGTTCGAGTCCCTTCGCCGTTTCCCTCGTTGAATAAGTCACGCATGGGCGCATCGTACAACAAGTCCTGCGCTCCGGTTTGTGAGTACTTTTGGCAAAAAGGTTAATGTATGACGTTATTGGACTTATGATGCTGGCCGAAGCGAAGGCGAAGCCGCGCCATAGGCGAAACGAAGGTGCTTGTGGCGCGCCTGTTGCGCGCTTCTGGGCTTGGGTTGGTCCATCCATAGGCGACACTGCTGCCGTCTTTGCGGTACATGAGATCTTCCGCAGAGTTTCTTCCGGTTGACAGCGGTCGTACGAGGGTCACGCCGTCGAAAAAGGGAATTTCGGTTTCATGTCGCTTCCGCTTCTTATACAGAAATCAGTTGCGAGCACATACCATAGTATTTATACCCGTAATAGTTTTCATATCTTTGGTCACTTTCGGCCATTCAAATCCCGCTCAGCCGAGCCACATCCGGCCGTATCGGTAAGCGCTACATAAAAGGGCCGATTGGATTAAGATGGAGTTTTCTCAGAAACCCATAATATTGCCCTCTTCGTCGGAGAGTGCTTGTGACGGTTTTCACTGTCGGCAGAGGCGGCACGATGAATTCCACGCCTCTCCACTCGGCCACCACCTCGAGGTAGAGATAGGGATTCGGCCACGAGCACGAAGGCTCGATTACCGTGGTCTCCGGCCATTCGTTCCAGCTCGTGATTAGGATGTGGTCGGCGCCGGCGTCGCTCGCGGCGCGCAGGTAATCGCGAAGCGTCCGGCCGTCGCGGCGCGGCATGACATAGGCATGGGGCCCCTCGCGAAAGCGCGAGTTGTCATGACCGGGATGAACGGGCAGCAGCATCTTCTTGCCGGCGTCATGGGCGGGCCGTGTCAGGTGCCGATACTTCCCGGCGAGTTCTTCATACCGGTGGGCGCGAAAGTTCGAGAAAGTGCTGTAGAAACCGAAACTGTCAATGCCGGGCGTCGCCAGCCATTCGGCGGGAATCCGCTTTTCGCGATCGATGTCACCGGAGCCCGCCGCCCGGGTATCGTGTTCGATCTTGTCCACGATCCAATAGACCGGGCCCACCTCGCGTTCGACGTGCCGCTTGAGGCACGTGAACTGCTCCGCGGTCAAACCCGGCTCGTGGGCAACCTGGTAGAGATAGACCACCGGGCGACCGTCAAGGCGCAGATACGCGGGACTGTTCTTGTACCGGCGCAGCGCCCGCGTGAGGATCCGCTGATAATTCTCCAGCGTGTCGTGGAACTGCGCACGCTCGTCGAACAAAGCGATCTTGAAGCCTTCCTCTTCAGCAGCGGGCAGGATGCCCCGTTCGAAGTTCTGATCCACGCCGTTGTGTTGGTCCCACCAACTGACGAGGAAGGCGTCAATACCCGCCGCCCTGGCCAGTTGCACATGCCACCTGGCGATGGTTGGGTCGGCACTGTCGTAAAGGCCGACCAATGGACACGCCGCGCTGGCCAGGGGCGGTTCGCCGGGCCGCTGCGTCTGGAGGGCCAGCGAATTCGTCGCGGCATCGGGCTTGGTCCAGTGCAACCACGGTCGCTGCGGATGTGCGCCGTCATGATACCAGGCGTAGTACACGGCGAAGAGAGTGGGCTTTGCCGGCTTCAAGGCATCGGATGCGTGCCTGTAGGTGTGCAGGGGCTCCGCTCGGAGGGGCAAAGCAGAGTCTGCGGCTGCGGCCAGCAGGTCCGCCTTCAGCGTCCTCTCCTTTTTCGCCCCGGAGGGGGCTTCTCCAACAACTACGATCCGAAGGTCACGCATCGACCAGCCCAGTTCAGCCGGTGCGGTCTGGAAGTGGGTCTCACCATTCAGGTGGAAGGCTGTGAGCTGATAGTCGCCGGGATCGATCGAGAGCTTCGCTTGGGGTTCCTGCTGTCGCATGGCTTTCAGCGCCGCTGTCACGTGAGCGTGGCTTACCGACCAGGAGAAATGTCGCCAACCGCGCCAGGGGGCGGTCTGGTACGAAGCGGAATCCGGCGCCAGTTCGAGCCACGAGGCCCCGGACACCAAACGATCTCGGATCATCCAACTGTGCGAGGGAGCATCGTACGCGATACGCTGCAAGGGCCGCGTCGCGTCGCCCCGACTTCGCTTGGAGAACAGCATCGGGCCCCAAGAAATCTTCAGTTTGGTCTTGGGGTCAACGAGCGTGAGGAGCGGGTTGGCGTAGGCCAGGCTTCCTTTCTTCTCCGCACACACGGCGGTGGGGATTTGCAGGTCGAGTGACACCTGGAGGCGGCTGTCAGGGGCGCGCCAGGGATGGATGGTCTCTGCCGGTCCGAACATGTAGGACGGTGTTACCATCTGTTTGTAACCATTGGATCCCGGCAGGGGATTGCCCTTCTCGTCGAGCCCTTTCCCGGACAGGTCGGCGGAGTTGAGATAGGCGCCGACCGTACCGCCGTGCATCTGGCACACGGTGCTGCCGGCTGCGTTTCGCATGCCGCGTTGCGCCATCCTGCGCGTGTGCTCGTCTGGGATAAAAAGCCCCGTCTTTTCGCCGGCATCCCAGTCAACCGGGACGAACTTGCCGTCCGCGGTGAAGGGGCTCTTCTGCCAACTGATCATGAACCATTTTCCCAACGGCCTCCGCTCGATCACATAGACACGGTCGCCGATGTCCGAGACATCCGGCTGGGAAAAGACCACCTGCCCCTCAGCGCCGCAAGCGACGCTGCCGAGAAACGCGAAGAACATGGCAACCGCGACGGTTGCATAGTTTCTCGTAAACATGTCGGAGTTCCGGGTTTCCATCATGGTTCTTTCAGCTTCACCGTGCAGCATTGGATATTGAATTGATAAGGGCCGTTGGGGATACAGGAGTAGAGGAGGTAAAAGGTCGTTCCGTCGTTGCTGATCCACTTGGAGGGAATGTTGGGAGCGAACCGGTTTTCGGGTGCGCCCCAGTCCGCTATGTAATCCACCACCGACCAGGGTCCCCACGGAGTGGGCGCATCAAAGATCCCCATGTGTGCCCGGCGATTCGGGTTGTCCGTGGCCCACCACTTCCATTTACCGTACGGACTGCTCATGACCAGGAAATATCTCTTCAACCCGGGATTATAAACGAGGTTCGGCCGGAAGCACCCGTTGGGGTCGGTGAACACCGGTTTCCGTGATTCGAAGCGGCCCCAGCGCGGCGCGCCCGGACTCGCGAACCCGGCAAAAAACTCATGCGCTGCCTGGTCACGGATCGAGGCGACCGGCACGCGCGCCAGTAGCAGATGCGGATAATCGGCGTAGGCACTCGGTCCGTCGGGGGAGATGTAATATGCGTATTGGTCGCGGGCGGCCTCGTAGTTCCTGCCCGCGTTCATCCATACCGGATATCCGAGTTCCGGCCAATTCCAGTCCACCCACTCCCAGGATAGGCCTCGATCCGTAGAAACCATCATCCCTGCCCCCGTCCCCTTGGGGGCGCCAGGCAAGTTGAGATTTCTGACCCAGGCATAGAGCACTCCGTCCACCATCAACAAACCGCACACCTTGCTGGAATTCTTCCCCGAAGGATCGGGGATGGTTCCCGTGGGCGAGACCAGGTCGCGGCCGGTGATTTGCGGGGGATGACCTTCGATGATGACCGGGGCGCAACTGACTCTCTTCTTCCGGTCGAATCCCCTGCCGTCGGTAAAGAAAGAATACATCCGGTCATCATCGGCCCATGTATTGGCCCAGTTGTCCCCATCCCCGATAGAGAAGCGGCGCGCGTCAAACGTGAGGTTCTCGATGAAAGCACTCGTCGGATAGGGCGCAATCAACGCGCTTAGCGGGTCCTGGGTGGTGTTCGGCTTGACATCCCGGTTCGCGGTGGGCGCAACATCATCGGTTTGAGATACTCTCTTTTTCTGCGCATGGACAGATGTTAGCAATGCCAGCGCCAGCAAGACAGCCGTCGGAATCAAGAGGTCGCGGAGTATACGATTCATTGGAAACACGTTTGGAGTCCTCAGTTACGGGAGACGTTTCGCAGCAGCAGCGGCGCCTGCAAGAAGCAAATCCTTAATGAATTTGCGACGCGTTAGTTCTTCTTGGATTTTGCCTTGTCTTGGATTCTCAGCCATCGTATTTTCCTTCTTCCGCAACCGAACACGGACTTGGTCTTTCAATATAGCTCTTGGACATCCACAGACCTTTGCAGAGAAGTATTCAGTTCAACAGTCCGATCTCATTCTAATTACCTGCGCGTAACAAAGACCAGGTCTGCCACTCGTGTTGAGGCTGGCGGTATTCCCGGCCGGCAAGAACGGCCAGCACCGGCACCTTCCACCATGCGCCGACAAAACACACTTCGCGATAGCCGGCAACCGAAAGGACACTATTCTCCAGACGGAAGAACGGCGTCTCGTCTCTGACGCCCGAAGTATTGTAGTTGTGAACGCCAAGCACCTCGGTGCGACCGCCGTTCAATGTCGCCACTTTGGTGCTCTTGGCTTCGGTCTTCATTCCCAGTATCCAAAGCTGCCCACCGTCATTGCGGGTATTTATGCCCACCTTCTGAGGACCACCTTCGGTGTTCCACTGGCGAGCCCATATTGTCGAGCCGGTCTCCTGGTAGCAATGGCCGACACAATTCGTCATAAAGACCTTGGTATTGGGCCGGGCGATGATCGTGCCTCCGGTGGTTCGGCAAACCACCGTGCGGTCTGTCGCGCGTGCCTCGATGCCAAAACTAGGCCAAGGTGCAAACACCTGTAGATGCTGGAAGACCACGGTCCTGCTGCCTTTGGGATCAGTGTCTACGATAAACTTGGCCAGGTTCTCCGGATACTCCGGATCGTCGCTTGGCCCGCCAAGGATGCGGACAAAACCGAAACCCATGATGCGTTGCACCGACCCGTGCACCCGCACATCTTTCTTCATCCAATACCAGTTCGGGTCTCCCCTCTTGCCGCCAAGTATGTAAACAATGGTGGCGCCTTTTTTTGCCGCTTCATCGATTGCCTTCTGGAAGGCGGGCGCATCATCTTCTCTGTCCCCCGCCTTTGCGCCATAATCATTGGCACATACCCAATCTTCGGCCCTACTCGGAAAAGGAGCATCGGGCTCTCTTTCCGGTATTAAGAGTAGTCCACCCTTAGGTGAAGAGTCGCCAAGAGTTTCGATAGGGTGTGAACTGTACTCGGTTACATTGGGTCCGGCGTGATCTCCCGCCGGTGCATCGCTGCTCGCGATGGCTGACGTATAGCCGCTTGTCGCCAAGCGTGCGGCATAGAGGTGGCCCTTCTCCAGCTTGATAGCCGGACCATTGGCACTTTCGGCGGGGCCTCGCAGATCGGAGTCAATAAGGGTCAGCACGCCATTGCCGCCGCTGTCAATAGCCAACGGAGCGTCAACAACATTTAGTCCTTCGACAGCCAGCACCTGCCCGCGGTGTAGAAGCCCAACCTGTCCGGCGCTGCGAATTGTTATACGCGATAGAGTCTGGCTATTGAGTATATGGCCGGTGCGAATGCCAATTGCAAAGCCCTCGATCTCAACATCCTGGATAAGATGAGGTCCGTTCTGGTCGTTGAAGCCGAGGTCGAGGCCGCAGACGCCCTGGCCCCGAATACGCACGTTCCCCATCAGACCTGTGTTGTTGCTATAGAACTTGATACCGATAGCACCCGGATTGGCGCCTGTGTCGATGGTCAGATTGCAGATCGTCCGGTCGAAGAAATCGGCGTTCATGCGGGCGCCGTCGGGACGTGCCAGGCCGCGAATGGCCTCTCGTGGTTTCTGGGGGTCGCCAAAGCCATCTGCACCGTCTTCAAGCCGGATAATCGTCTTGTCGCGGTTTTGCCCCCACAACCAGGGGCCGACCATAGAGCCCTCCTTCCCGTCCCCCGGCCGTTTGAAGATGACAGTTCGAGTGATCCGGTATGTCCCGGCCGGCAAGTAAACAAATCTCGTGTAGTCATTCCCGCCGATTCTTCCGATGGCGGCCTGCAGGGCTTGCGTATCATCGGTCACGCCATCGCCTCTTGCCCCGCAGTCGCGTTTGACATCGATGACGGCCCTGGGATCGGCAGGGAAGATAATATCGTTGTCGGAGCCAAGCGCTCTGCCGGCACACGTATTCTCGCATGCCATCAGCAGGAGGGGCAGTATTGCGACCCGCACAGCAGTTCGGACCATACTCTCGTTTCTCATAATGCTCCCTTTGCCGGCATCTTGCGCTGACCGGCAATTATGGTCTGTTCCGGTATTCGTGTCATCCTAATAATGCATTATCTCGGCGGAAAACGCAAGTAGTACGGTTACGGGATCGTCTCGGCGTTTTGTACTTAAGGCGACGCCAAACCATTGTTGGATTCTGAAGTCTTTCCGACCAGTAAGTAAATTGCTTAGACCCTGTGTGAGGGTGAATATATAATCGAGACCATTGATACGGACAATTTACGTGCTTATTTGCCGAGAAGATTCTTCATGAAACGCATCCGTCTGTTAGTCGTTATCCACGCAATTCTGTCAACCTCCGCCCTGGCAGCGGATTCAAAAGAGAGCCTTAAAGTCTCGCTCTCATGGGGCCATCAATGCGAGCTACCAGCGCCGTATTACGTAAGGCTGCTGGTCGAGGATGCTGAGATCGAAGACCTTGAGGCGTACTCTCTTGAACCGACCGACGTCATTACGGACGATCTACTGACAGCGCAAGCGGGTGGGGGCGATATAGACGGCGTGGAGTTTACGCTTCGATACCCTGCGAGGCAAATCCGGGGCATTACGAATCTGCACAGCATCTGGTCGGCTCTGATCTCGAGCAGCGATGGCGATACAATTCGTAGGCTTGAACAAGACCCGGCATATCGACCCGACTCGCGAAAGCTCACCGTCCAAATGAATGACCAAGCCACAGAGGGATTCAGTATAACTGTGGACCAGATGCTCCAGAGCAAGGCCTTTTGGATACCTTCGCTCGGTATGTACATAGCTGCCGGTGATGATCCAGCCTCGTTTGAAGACCATCTCAGGGACCTCGCAACGTATAAAGGAAAACGAATCTCCGAGCAGTTGCGCCATGGGCTGGAAGCGACCTATGAACAATATACGGCACGCTGGGAGGATATGGGCAGTCCGGCATACCGTAACGACCACACGGTTCCTCCCGGTCATATTGTCGGGATTACATGGGATAGTGCACTGTACAAGTTCGGCATCGACCGGGGCGCGGGCGTCTGGAGCGACTTCGGCAATCCTGACCGTTTCCAGTTCTGGTTTGACTTTGGAGACTTGGCGAACGGGATCGAGAACTCCTGGAAGAGCCAGCGTCTTGAGGACGGATTACCTTTCATAACCACCACCATCGAGCGAGAAGATCTGCGATATGAGATGGAGCAATATGCGTATCCTCTTGATGGCCCGCCAAATGAAAGGCGAGGCGACATCCCGATGGTGCTTCTGCAGAAGCTCACGGTCGGCAACCTGCAAGGTCAAGACAAGACAGTTACGGTAGAAATACATCATCGCAGGGAATTCGAGCCCGACAATGCTGTCGAGATGGTATGCCGCAACGAAGATGGCGCCTTGGTCTTCGAGGAAAACAGCAGCGGACGAATCTTATTTACAGTTGCCGGCCCCGGTTTGGAAATCAGCTCGTGCTGTACGAGACAGGACCCAAAGCGGCCGCCGCATAGCAAGAGGCAGCCCGGTTGGAGACAGTTCGACATCACCCTTGCGTTTGAACTGAACGGAGGTACAAGCAAGGAATTCATCATCAAGCTTCCGTCACCGATGGTATTACCTGAGGATCGGGAAAAGCTGACCGGGTTGGACTATGTTCGATCTCGTCAGAACACGGTAAGGTTCTGGAGCGACTATCTGGAGCAAGGTGCGCAATTCCAAGTCCCTGAGAAGGTTGTGAATGACCTTTTTTGTGCTAATCTCTGGCACGCATCGCGTCTTCCCCGACGCCACGGCGGCCGGGAAGAAGGGGTGAAGATCGACCTTCCGTATTCAAATTTTGCCTACGATCAGCATGGGACGCCATGGCCGGTTAACCAGGCGGTTTATGTAGATTACATGATCTACGGTCTGCGAGGGTATGATGATATTGCGGCGGAAGAGCTGCTGACGATCTTCCGCAGTAATCAGCAACCGGATGGCCGCGTTGCCGGCTATGCAAACTGGGGTGTTTATACTCCTTCGATGGTCTATACTGTGGCGAAAAACTATCGGTTATCCGGAAACCGGGAGTCCTTCGACCGGCTCTTGCCATACACACTCAAGGCGCTCGATTGGTGTCTTGGCCAGATACGTAGTGCTGAGGGGCGTGAGGGTTCAGCGACCGGCCTGATAAGCTCGCCTCTGAACGACCTGACCGGTGAAGGGGTGTGGGCATTCACTCAGGCATACATATATGCGGCGCTTGCGCAGTTGAGCAAGGCCCTTGAACAGATCGGACATCCGCGAGCGAAAGAGTGTTTAGAAGCGGCTGTGAAATTCCGCGAATCTGTGCAACGCGCTTTCGCAGCAGCGGCCGTACGCTCACCCCTGGTGCAGCTTGGGGATCATACGTGGATCCCATACGTGCCGTGTGACGCGACGAAGTCGGGCCGCCTGTTCGATCAGTGGTATCCCACGGACGTGGACACCGGGGCGACCCACCTTCTGCGACTCGGGGCATTGCCGGCCGACGGCGCGCTGGCTGATTATCTCCTGAACGACCATGAGGACAATCTCTATCTCCGTAGCTGGGGCATGGCCAACGAGCCGGTCTATAATCCGCAGGCAACCGCATACCTGCTGCGGGATGAACCTGAGATGGTAATAAGGGCGTTCTACAGCTATATGACCTGCGCCTTCAGTCATTCGATGCTCGAACCGGTAGAGCACCGTTGGGGCTGGGGCCAGTACTTCGGCCCGCCGAGCACGGACGGCGCATGGTTCGAGCTGTATCGCAATATGCTCATTCACGAACTCGAGGATGATACTCTGTTACTCCTGCAGGCGACCCCTCGAAGGTGGCTGGAAGATGGAAAGAGAATAGACGTCAAGCACGCCCCAACGTATTACGGCGAACTGTCAATGAGCGTTGAGAGCAATGCGGGTTCCGGGAAGTTGACTGCTCACATTGAAATGCCGCAGCGCCGAAGCCCTGGGCAACTTGTCCTTCGATTCCGCCACCCAAAAGGCAAATTGATGCGGTCAGCAACCGTGAACGGACACAAGTGGGACAACTTCGACGTGAAGAAGGAATGGGTCGTTGTTCCGAAACCCGATTTGAAAACCTACACTATTATCGCCCAATATTGAGGTGGGGAGGACTCTATGAGAGTTGCTACATTACTGCTTCTAAGCACACTGGTTTCGCCGTTGGCCGGCCTTGCTCAAGAAAAGACGGTGCAACTCACGGTGTCCACGAAAGACCGCCTGGGGCCTATGCAGATCGATCGCATGGCGCTAGGCCAGGGGGGGCTTTCCGCCGAGCCAATGTGGGACAGCCGCATCGCAGAGATTCGTGCCCTGCAGCCGAGCATCATTCGCCTGTTCATCCAGGAGTACTTCAACCTGCTGCCCGAGAGAGACCGGTATCACTTTGAAACACTGGACCGGTCGGTCGATACGATCCTAAAGACCGGCGCAGAGCCACTTATGTGTATATGTTTCAAGCCGCGCGTGCTGTTTCCCGAAATCAACCAGGACATCGTCGAGCCAAGCGATTACGACCAGTGGGAAGAACTCATCTTCAACCTTGTTCGGCACTATAAGGAGAAGAATGCAGCAATCCGCTACTGGGAGGTCGCCAACGAGCCTGATATCGGCGAGAGCGGCGGATGCCCTTATCGCTTCAAGCCCGGAAGTTACGTGCGCTATTACAAACACACGGTGGAGGCTATCCTGCGTGCCGATCCTCATGCACGTGTTGGCGGGCCGGCCTTGGCCAATGTCCATTCACCGATACTGCCGGCCCTGCTGGAGCACTGCGAGGAGCAAAAAACGCCGTTGCACTTCGTCTCGTGGCATATCTACAGCAGCAGCCCACGCCAGATTCGTGGTACTATCGAGCACGTCAAGGAACTGCTGAAAAAGTACCCGAATGTCAAGCCACAGACCATGCTCAACGAATGGAACATGGACCTGTCGAATCCCCCTACGGATCCGCGTTTTCAACCCTGCTTTGTTGCAGAAGTCATCCGGCAGATGAAGGAGGCCGGGCTCGATTACTCGTGCTACTACCATATCCGCGACTATCACGTCTCGTTCGAGCCTTTTGCCAGGTTCATGTCGGCGGGCGGGACGGCCTTTATGTACAAGTGGTGGAATCGCAGGCCGCAGTATGACGGTCTGTTCGACTACCAGGACGCCGTACGGCCGACTTACTTCGTTTTCAAACTGCTCTCGCGTCTTACCGGAGAACGTCTGAGTCTGAATTCGAGCAGCGAGGCAGTTCACGGCCTGGCAAGCTGGGACGAGAAGCTGCAATTATATAGCGTACTTGTCTGGAATTTTTCTTCATCACAAGTAAGAGTGGATATGGCTCTTAGCGACATGCAAGGCAGGTTCACAGCCCGGCCCATCATCTTGGATGCTACGACGACCAGCAACGATGAGAACTCCAGACTCAAAACAGAAAGCCCGGTGGAAATCGGACGCGATAAGGTCGGCCTCAATGTGACTATGGAGCCTTATGAGATGAGATTCTGGTCAATTGAACGGTGAAATTGATTTACCAATATAGGAAGTGATATGACGCTTAGAGACATACTTGAGGTTGTCTTAGTGCTGGCAATTGCGGTCACAGCGAAGGGGCAGATACCAAGAACAGCATCGCCCATTGGTGAATTCAACACGGTAGAACGCCTGGCCGATGAGGTCCGCGTTAAGGGCTGGATTGTATTCTGTGCCCGCTCGGATAAAGGCGATTGGGATTTATTTCTGTGCCGCCCTGACGGATCGAGGCTGCTTAATATCACAAACACGTTTCAATACAACGAGGCGGCGCCACAGTTCTCCCGAGATGGCCGCAGGTTGCTTTATCGTCGATTAGCGCGCAATGAGCAAATAGACGGCAACCGCTATGGTACGCAGGGGCAGCTTATCCTCGCCAATAGTGATGGAACGGATATGAAGGTTCTCGGCCGGGCCGGCGAATATGCCTGGGCAAGCTGGAATCCTGACGGTAAGCAGATTGCATGCCTTTCAATTGCAGGCGTCTTCTTTGTTGATATTGCCAGCCACAAAACAGTGCAGGAGTTCGATCGCAAGGGGTTCTTTCAGCAGTTGACCTTGTCTCCGGACGGCGATTGGTTATGCGGCGTGGCAAATTCCTTCGGCACCGGCTGGTCCATAGCTCGGATGAGTGCACTTACCGGCGAAGCGAACGCGGTCAGCAGAGTGGACTGCTGCACGCCGGATTGGTTTCCGGACGGCAAGCACATCGTCTTTTCAAACAGGCCGCCGGGACAAAAGGCCAACAACGGATACGGCTGGACGCAGCTCTGGATGGCCGATGCAGAGGGCAAAACGCGACGCCTTTTGTATGCCGAGGACGGACGCCATATTTACTGTATCTCTCCGGACGAAAAATATGTATTATTCACGGGAAACATACATGAAGATGGGGACCCGGGCAACAGAGGGGCTCCTATGAATCTGATGCGCTTGGCGGATGCACCTGTCATCAAGGGGCCAAGCGAAGAGCTGCGCGAATGGCATCCGGACGTCAACGATGGACCCGTCCTCGAATTGCCCGTCGGATGGGAGCCCTGCTGGACAGCCGCCGAGATTGGGATGGATGCCGATACCTCGCCGCAGGGCACAACCTCTCAGGTTGCCGCGCTGGCGCATGAGTCGCACAATAAGGGCTGGATTGTGTTCAGCGCCGAAACCACCCGCGGCGACTGGGACCTGTTCCTTATGCGCCCGGATGGCTCGGACCGCAGGCAGATAACGAATACGCCCGACTACAATGAAGCCGGGGCACGGTTCTCGCCCGATGGGAAGAAGCTGCTCTATTATCGGTTGCCCGGCGCCGAGCGGATAGACAACAATACCTACGGCACTTACGAACTCGTCATCGCAGACTCCGACGGCGGCAACGCGATCACTTATGGGAACCGTTTCAAATGGGCTTCTTGGGGACCGCATGGAAAACAGATTGCGTCTCTGGATATGAAGGCTATTCAGATCATCGACCTTGCGACCCGACAGGTTGTCAGAGAGCTGCCCCGCAAGAGGGTAGTCCAGCAGCTCGTCTGGTCGCCGGATGGAAAGTGGTTTGTCGGCACGGCCAACGGCATGGGCGTTGCATGGGCCATAGGCAGACTCAGCGCCGAGACCGGCCAAATCAATCCCGTCAGCGAAACGGACCGCTACAACTGCACTCCGGACTGGCTGACCGATTCGCAGCGCGTAGTCTATTCGCGAGGCATAGTGCCGGGCTCTAACGGCTGGGCAGAATTATGGGTTGCCGCCGGCAGCGGCGGCGGAGAAGGCGACAGACAGTTGCTCTATGCCGAAGATGCTCGCCACATCTACGGCGGTTGTATCTCGCCTGACGGTAAATATGTGCTGTTTACGCGTAGCGAGGAAGATCTGGGCAAAGTGGACAATTCGCGAACCAGGATGGCAATCATAAGATGGAGTGATACGCCTGTGATCGGCGGAGACAGCGAATCTCTGCACGCTGAATACCCGAATGCTCGAAACGGCCCCGTTCTCGACCTATCATGGGGCTGGGAGCCGCACTGGACCTACAGTGATGTGGTTCCGACCTCAGGTTCCGATACCGATGTGGATGCTAGACTCCTCAAAGGATACAACTGATGAATAGACCGCAATTTAAGACTGTCTTACTCATAGGTCTTCTGCTCGCAGGTCTTATTTGCCTGTCATGCCGCAAAGACGGCGACTTCTCGGCGACGGGTGAAGACCCGAATGTCAAGACTATGGGGAGTATCGAGGTGACGGCAAGGCTTACTGAGATACCCGATGGCGCTATCTTCAAGAGAGAGTTGTACAATTACACCACCATTCTGAAATACGAGGT
>SMTZ1_10003968_pt1 | contig 14887 bp, 12 predicted proteins | sample DeeMarSWOR136_30_FD_25667 | JGI IMG/M metagenome (IMG submission 25667)
AACTGAAGAATTCTGTTCCATAAGATGATGTGAAGACAAAATCACTAACATCCCCGATACTGAGATGCCCCCCTGTGTCCATGTCTATGAGAATAACTGTCAGTGGAGTGTCTAAGTCTTGGGGCCTTGTGAGATTCCCGTTGATGTTGATGAGTGTATAGTGTTTTCTCACTGTTATGTTAAATGTGTAATCTGATGGAGCGTTGTAAACACTTGAAGACATAGTGACAACGAGGGTGACAGAAACGTGTCCTACATTCCAGGACTCAGTGTCGAGAATTGCATCAAAGCTTGTTGGAGAAACGTAGTTCTGAGTTCCATAGCTACTTGCAAAGGAGAATGATGAAACATCCCCAATCCCTACACTTAGTCCCGTGTCCAAGTCTACTAGAACAACCGGTAGGGAGGTGTTGAATCCAAACGGTATTGTGAGGTTGCCGCTGACAGTGGCAGCTGCTAGGTGAGCTCTGAGAATAAAAGTCACATTCACCGAAGCCATTTGAACATACGAGGCAGTCTTGGTTGCATTGAACACATACCAGTGTTCTCCGGCTGCTAGTGTGCTACTTGCTACTGTGATGTTATACTCACCATTTGCCTCACTCACGACATTCACGGGTGTACCATTAGCAAATGCAATGCTTGCACCAGTAATGGGCATCCCGGTGTATAAATCGTGAAATTCCAATGTTGCCGTGAAGTCATATCCAATTGGGGTAGAATAGACAGATTTGTAGGTCAGCTCTGTTGGATTGTACAAATCAAGGTCAAGTAACAAAGTGGGAGAGGCAGTGTAGTGGTCATGGGAGGCATCAATGTTGATTTGCCATTGTCCGGCAAACTCCAAGTCCGTTGTATTAAGCACAATCCCATAGGTCCCATTACCATAGTCAGCCATGCTATGAATTACGGGTGTGCCATGGTCGGTCCAATTCAGAGTCACCGCAGCGCCAGGAACCAGTTGACTATTGTCGTCGTCCAGCAAATCAACTGAAATATAAAGAAGGTCGCCCATTGTCTTTAACGTGAGGTTGTCTCCAACGGCATCACCGGGGGTCTTGAGGCTCAGACTTGTGTCATGTTTTACGATGAAACTTCTCTGATACTTGCCAACAAATGTCGGATTGGCACCTCCAGTATTATTGAATTCTACATCTGCATACCAAACTCCAGCAGGCCAATCACTCTGAATGCTGATTCCAGTCCATTCAAAGTGCGTTCCTGATTGAGTCTGATCATCCACGTATTGAGTGACTCCCAGAGGATCAGTAAGATAGAGACGCATTCGTGAACCTGTAGTGACAGGAGCAGTCCCTCTGAAGCTGGCCGAGTCTCCTGCCTGGTATGAACGAGTAGTAGTATATCCTCCTGCATCTATACCGCATTCAAGATCTTCTGCACCATTGCTGTCGGTGAAAGAGAAGATCCATATGCCAAATATGTCAATGATGGAGGAAGAAACATTCACTTCTCCTGAGGTAGCATCCACCCCACTGCTTGGATAACGGGAAACCTGACTGGGATCATGAACATCAGAAAGTACCCAAGCAGTTGGTATATTTGTCAGCGTAAGATTGACCGAGCTTATATTGTAAGGAGGAGAAATCAAGACATATGCAGTCCATTCAACCGATGCACTCCCGTTAGCAGCAGAAAAGGAAGTGCCTGGACTTAGATCTTCTGCAAGACTGGTAGAGGAATCACTCCATGAAGTCCCATTGGCAAATATCCCCATGAAGTCTACATTGAAAGATGCACCAACGCCTGTATATTCAGAGACACCTTCTGATGGTAGAGCTCCATCTACGATACCAATTCCAGGTTGAAAATGACCCAGCATCATTGTTGGTTCATGAATAACAATTGCGCTGCTGAGTAATAGAATAGGAACAAGAAGAATCAATGTTCGAGCTCGGACCAACTAAGAAAGCCTCCTCTGGTGCAAAAGATGGAACGCACTTCTCCCATCTCCTGACTGCGCGCCCTGCTAAGTCAAATGCGTATAATAATTCATTCATGGCAAAGGGCATCACTCATTAGTCAGGCTTGACGATTTTTCGCACATAGGTCTCTACTTATGGAGGTCTTTCAAAGGCACCTTGGTTTTGGTAAGATGAATAATGAGCTATCTGGAATACAGGGCGATTTGCTGAGGTTAGGATTGGGCGCACGCAACTGGCTCATCACACAGATTCGAGGCACCGATGAAGAGCTGGAGTGGACTCCAGCAGAAGAAGGTCCTTCAGCTTCGGAAGTTGTATATCATGCGACTATTGTCTTGATGCTGGTATGCAGTGAGATAGCTAATCTTCTAGGCATCACACTGGCACAGCAGGAAGAAGAAGATTCGGATTCAGTAGAGGGAAGATTGAAGTTGCATGTTCGCGCTGTATACCAGACCTTTAGAGAGCTATGCACAAAGTTAACAGATGAGGATTTGGATGAAGAAATGAACCTGCCTCCTCCATCCCTACTGAAACGAGGATCACTTGAAATGATCCTACGAATAATTGCTGGATACCATGTAACTCATCATGCTGGACAGGTAGCAATTCTTCTCAGGATGGCACGAAATGCCTAGTGCCCAAAGATGCTTAAGCATAAAATGCATATCATTAGACGGTCACTTCAAGTAACCTGATGGAGCGAAATGTGATGATCCCAGAAATCTTGGTGGCTGCATTCCTTGCACTCGGACTCCTGTATGTTGTGATTAGAATATTAGCCTATTTTCCAAAAAGAGGCGAGTATCCAGAAATCAAACCCACATCTGCCGGGAAGCTCTATCACTCAAAGGTAAACGATGCGGCATTCTTTGACGGCGCGTCTGAGGATTATGCAGAAGCGATGAATCGGACGAAACAGCTAGGTGGAGCATAGTGGCTGATGATTAATTAATCAGAAGCTAGGTTTATAGCTCTTTCATCTTTCTGATTGCCCCTCCCGGCGCCACTCCTTTCGGACATACCTTGACGCAGTTGTAGATTAAGTCGCAAAGTGGCGAGCCTGCAGGGACGTTTGCAGATTCGAGGTAGGTTTTTGGATCCTGAACGCGGGAGTCTTCGTAGAATCTCCATGCCTTCGTTAATGCAGCTGGTCCAAGATACTCCTCCTTTTCAGCATTGACGGGACAAGATCCAAAGCAAAGAGCGCACATTATGCAGTCCACATAGCGTTCAATCTTTTTCCGTTCTGCTGGACTCTGTATCCGTGATTCTTCTCCTTTGGCGGGTTCCGCCCAGAGCTTCAAAGATTCTAGTGCATCATAGAATCTTGTCATATCAATGACCAAATCCTTTAGGATTGGGAGATTCGGTAATGGTTCGAGCAAAATCTCAGTTTCTGCATTCCAACCGAGAGGGGTATCAGTCAGTGCGGTAAAGGGCTTGAGCTTTGAGGACACTTCTTTCAAAGAACTCACCTGAGTCCTGCACGCAAGAATTGGTACTTTGTCGGCGAGCATCGCACAGCTCCCACATACCGCTCCTCTGCATGAATATCTGAATGCAAGAGACTCGTCCATATAGTCCTGAATCTGAAAGAGCGCATCCAAAACTGTCATCCCTTTGCGGGCATCGACCTTGTAGAGGTCGTAATGGGTGATCTCTTTTCCTTTATGACTGCGTGCCACTCTGAATAGCATCAATACTTCCTCTCCATTACTTCAAACTGGCCGAGGTCGACATCGATGTATTCTGTTTTCAAGTAGTCGTCAACCAAGGTGACCAATGAGTGTTTCAAGAAATTTTCATCGTCACGAGTACCATAGTCTAATCGCCAGTGTGCGCCCCGACTCTCTCGCCTCATGAGAGCGGTCATGGTTATGACCTCGGCTAGGCAAAGCAGATTCTCTAACTCAAGTGCGCGGATTAGCGAGTAGTTGAATTTAGTGTCACATCTTGGTAATGCGATGTTCTCATAGCGTTCTCTTAAAAACCGAATCGCTTTGAGAGCTGATTCCAAGGTCGCTTGGTCTCTAAATACTCCGACTTCATTGTCCATTATTCTGCCCAACTCTTCCTTGATTTCAGCATGAGATTCTCCTGATTCTCTCAGAAGGATGGATTGAATCTTCTCACGCATAGCAAAGGCAGCATCATCCACAGTACATTCATCGACATCTCCTGAACCAGAAACATACTCGCCAACCTTCTGACCCACCAATCTTCCAAATACAAGTGTCTCTAATAGTGAGTTGCCTCCAAGACGGTTCGCTCCATGAACACTCATGCAGGCGGTTTCGCCCACAGCAAAAAGACCACTCAGGGGAGTCACTCCATCCTTGTCACAATGAATGCCGCCCATTGAATAGTGTTGGCCAGGACGTACTGGTATGGGTTCCTCAATGGGGTCAACGTCGGCAAAAAACATAGATATCTCTCGTATTCCAGGCAGGCGTTCCAGAATCTTCGTCTTACCTAAGTGCCTCAAATCAAGGTGGACATAATAATCATCAAATCCCCTGCCTTCATTAATCTCAGTCTGGATAGCTCTTGCAACAATATCACGTGGCGCGAGTTCCATGTCTTTTGATGCGTACGCGTCCATGAATCGTTTGTATTCTTTGTTCACAAGATAGCCACCCTCGCCTCGCGCTCCCTCTGTGATGAGAATGCTTGATGGCACTAACGTTGTGGGATGAAACTGCACAAACTCCATGTCCTTAAGCGGGACTCCTGCACGCAATGCCATGGCAGCGCCATCACCTGTGTTGATGAGAGCATTGGTGGAATGACCGTAAACGCGACCGAAACCACCTGTGGCAAGAACTACAGCTTTTGCTGTGAAACCGTGTATCTCGCCTGAGGCTATCTCAAAAGCGGTTACTCCACAAACACGCTTCTCTGACTTTACAAGAGAAGTGACAAACCACTCTTGATAGAAGTTCACACCCTTTCGGAGGGCTTGCTCAAAGGTTGTATGAAGAAGATTGTGGCCTGTCTTATCCGCAGCATAACAGGTGCGAGGATAGGCAGCCCCTCCAAAAGGACGCTGAGCTATTCTCCCATCTTCGGTCCTTGAAAATGCAGTACCCCACTGTTCATTCTCAATCACAGCACGCGAGGCTTCTTTGGTCATCACTTCGACTACATCTTGGTCAGCCAAATAGTCCGAACCCTTGACGGTGTCAAAAGCATGTGACTCCCATGAGTCCTCGGGGTTCAGTGAGGCATTAATACCCCCCTGCGCAGCTACAGAATGTGATCTCAATGGATGTACCTTTGTCAGGACTGCTACATCGTATTGATCAGTTAGTTCGATAGCCACACGCAGGCCTGATAGACCAGCGCCAACAACCAGGACATCATGACTGTGATTCGTCTTTAAAACCTCCAGTATCATACCATCTTCCTAGAATCAAGAAGGTCATCAAGATCACCTTCTATCTCGATTCTCATCTCTTCGATGGTCTCTCGGACAGTCTGTCCAGTTTCGTAAGCTCTTCTTGCAACTTCTCCGGCTTTATCATACCCAATCACTGGTGTCAGTCCTGTTACAATCATCAAACTTCGCTCAAGTTGGCTCTTGATCACACTTTCATTAGCCTTGAGTCCTGAAAGGCAATGTAACCTGAACGACTGAATGCCATTTGAGAGAATAGTAATTGCATCAAGTATGTTGACAATGATGACAGGCTTAGACATATTCAGGTCCAAGATGCTCCCATGACTCTCTGCGAATGAAACCACTGCATCATGGCCAATCACTTGTGCGCATACCTGTATCAAAGCCTCTGACTGAGTTGGATTGATCTTCCCAGGCATAATGGAAGAGCCAGGCTCGTTCTGAGGAAGGATGAGTTCCCCGAGTCCTGCACGAGGACCACTGCCCATCCATCTAATGTCATTGGCCATCTTGATACATGAGAGGGCCAGAAGCCTCAGGCTTGAACTCAACCGCACCATGGCACGATGAGATGAGATGCCTTCAGCTTTCACCGATTGCGTTCGAATGGGGAGGCTTGTGAATTTACTGAGATACGTTGCGACCTTTTCAGCGAATCCCTTAGGAGCGTTTATACCAGTCCCTAGTGCGGTCCCTCCAATGGGCACAACAACAAGCTCATCGCGAGCCGCCTGCAAATCAGCCATGTTATTGACCATTTGTGTCTTATAGACATCGAACTCCATTGACAAGGGTATGGGTACTGCATCTTGAAGATGTGTGCGACCAACTTTCACAATCTCACGAAATTCGGTCACCTTTTCATCCAAACCCAGAATTAATTTCTCAAGCGAAGGCATTAGCTCGTTTATTATTAGCTCGAGGGCGGCAATATGCATGGTTGTTGGTATGACATCATTTGAGGACTGACCTAAGTTGACATGATCATTTGGATGAACAGGTGCTTTCTTTCCTCGAGGCTGCCCCAGAATCTCATTAGCCCTGTTGGCCAGTACCTCATTCATGTTCATGTTCGTCTGGGTTCCCGAGCCGGTCTGAAATACATCGATTGGAAACTGGTCCAACATCTTTCTATCTTTGAGAATTTCATCCACAGCCTTCTGAATTGGGTTTCCAAGTTCAGTTGGAATCATTCCCAGGTCCATGTTCGCTAATAGACAGGCTTTCTTCACCGTTGCCAAGGCCAAGATGAAGTTTTCAGGCAAACGGCGACCACTTATCTTGAAATTGGTCAGCGCACGTTGAGTACTAATTCCCCAGTATGCATCAATGGGAACTTCCAGTTCGCCTAGAACGTCCTTCTCAGTGCGAGTCTTCGTCATTCGAAACCACAGCTTTTGCTTTGAAATTCTAAAGGATAAGCTCATCAATAATAGCCTGAACCGCTTTAATGTCAGTCTGATGGTCACGCAGACGGCCATCTGGAGGCAACGCCAAACTCTCTGCAAGTGTGGGAGCTTTCTCCTCATAGAACACTCCAGTTGGTATCTTATCACCGTTACTGAACGCTTTCTCGATAGCCGCTATCCTGCTATTGATGTCGTGTCCATTTTCCTGCAATGAATAGGTATGCTCATTGTAGAATTTCCAATTGAGCTGCCTATTCCATGTCTGACACGGCTGCAAAATATCAACCAGAGCAAATCCTTTGTGTTTCATGGCTTTTCTCATCAATGCCACCAGGCCTTTCTGATCGCCTGAGAATCCTCTTGCCACGAATGTAGCTCCGGCAGTCAAAGCATATGCAACTACATTGACTGGATTCATGGGAGCGCCAGCTTCAGGTGGAGATGTGCTCGATACATATCCTCTTGGTGCGGATGGAGAGAATTGACCCTTTGTTAGTCCCATTACACCATTGTTGTGGATAAACACTGAGAGGTTCACATTGCGTCTAGCTGCGTGCATGAGATGACCAAGACCCTCTCCTAAAGTATCTCCATCGCCAACATGAACCAAGACCTGAAGATCCAAATTGGCGAGATGGATACCCTGAGCAACCGCTATCGCCCTGCCATGCAGTGTATGGATAGCGTTCAGGTTGATATAATGAGGTATCTTGCTGCCGCAGCCAATACCAGAAACTATTACAAATTGATTCTGAGGAACTCCCAGTTCACCTACGGCGTTCTTCAGAGAAGCGAGAATACCAAAATTGCCACATCCAGTACACCACGTAATCTTCTGCGGACCTTCAAGTTGCTCTTTTGTGATCATGAGATTCCACCCTCCTTAAGACGATCCATAATGAACCGTGGTGTCATTGGCCTCCCATCGTACTTGTTGACACGTTTGTCTACTGTGAGTCCAGTTTCCATCAAAACTAGTTTTGCAAACTGGGAGGTTGCATTCTGTTCAACAGCAACCACCCCTTTGGCTTCGCTGAATACCTCTGTCAGAATATGAGTCTTTAGAGGGAATAGATCACAAAAATGCAGCAAATTGATAGATACTCCCTTATCCGCGAGAACCTTCACTGCTTCGTAGGCCGCCCCCCAAGTAGATCCCCAAGTTAACAGAGTAGTTTCTGCGCCCCTGCCGCCGAACACCTGGGGGGGATTGAGTGTCTTCAGAATCTGTGGAATCTTTCTCATGAATTTCTCGACCATAGAATTGCGGATATCTGGATCTTCTGTAATGTGCCCATTCTCAAGATGCACATTCCCTGAGGCAACGACGAACTTCCCTTGGTCGCCGGGGAATGCAATTGGGGATACCCCGTCTTCTGTAAGCTTGAATCGCTCATAAGGTTCTGATGCCATGGTAGATGCTCTTTTGCCCCTGTCTATCTCTACCTTGCCTGCATCAATCCGCGGAACATTCTTGACAGAGTCCGAAAAGTACTGGTCGCCCAGAATCATGACAGGCACTTGGAATTTGTCAGCAAGATTGAATGCTCTTGTTGCTACATCGAAGGCTTCTATTGGGTCCTTGGGTGCAAGCATAATCCGTGGGAACTCACCCTGACTTGCAGTCAACATGAATAGTAGGTCGCCCTGTTCTGTTCGCGTGGGCAAACCTGTGCTCGGTCCAGGACGCTGAGCATTGTAGATTACAATTGGGGTTTCGGTCATTGCAGCCAATCCGAGGCCTTCTACCATCAAAGAAAACCCGCCCCCTGAAGTGGTCACCATACTGCGTGCCCCGGCGAATGAGGCGCCTATCGCCGTAGCCAAGGACGCAATCTCATCTTCAGTCTGGAGGGAACCGATTTTCAAGCGTTGGGCGTTGCTAACAATATCTTGGAAGCATGCCGTGGAGGGGCTCATTGGGTATGATGATATCCATTTGAGATTCGCCGCCATAGCCCCCAATGCAATTGCACGATTTCCAGTGAGAATTAAGCGGTCTTTACATGGCCCCATCTTGACGGTGCTCATATCATGAGCACAGGTCCCAATCCAATTCTCCTTTGTCAAATTATAAAGCGCCTTAGCTACCTCAACATTAGCATCGACTACCTTGCGACCCTTTCTCAGAAAGATCTCGTTAAGTGCCGTTTCAGCCAGATTAAAGGGAAAACTAGTGACAGCCAGGACAGCACCAAGCGCGGCTGCATTCATCATCCTAATGTTGCCACCAACCTCCGTTGCAGTCTTTTGAAGTGGAGCAGGATAGTGGCAGGCATCAATCTCTTCGGTCTTGATGGTGTCATCAAAGATAATGACACCTCCATCTACAAGCTGATTGCGCTTTCCAACAATGGCATCATGAGAGAGGGCAACTATGAGATCAATATCATCAATTGGAGCATGTATAGGACTATCAGACACTCTGATCTGGCTAAAGTTGTACCCGCCCCGAATTCTGGACATGAAGTCCTTTATTGTGAATGTGTAGAAGCCGGACTGAACGAATACTTGGGTAAGCAAGTCTCCAATAGTGTCTATTCCCTGACCAGCTTCACCACCTATGTTGAATGTGATGTCCAATCATTAACCTCCTCAATTCTTGGGAGCATCTGAATGGCTTGTGATAATGGCTCTCACTTATCATCTTTGCCTCGTGGGGTGTTTTCCCACGAGGCAAAGGAGTGCTCGAAGAGATCCTAGATGTGAAGGGGAGTATGGAGATCTGGCATGCGGGTCCATTGGTATTTAGGAAGGGTGCCTTTAGTGCGTGAGATCTAGACTGAAACCAAAAGGACTCATTTGAAGTGTAAATCTGGTGCGAAAGCAGTAGCTACATCAGCTCTTGGCGAGGTATGGTTGCCCAATATCGGACGCAATGGAGAGTTGGGACGAAGAGGGACATAACCTTCCATACTGAGGCTCAAGTACTCCACCTTATCATCTGAGTACATCAACATGAAATGAGCGGTATTCGGAGCATCAACCAATGTGTAAGCCGTTCCATTTTCGTCATAATACATTGGGAGATTGTAATGCAGAAAGGTGAAGCTCACATCATGGAAATCCACTGTGGATGATTCATTCCCGTTTGTATCCTGTATCTCACTGATATAGCAGAAACCGCATTCATCAATCAGTCCAATACCCAAGCAGTTGTAGGCTATAACAGCAAATCCTGCAAGTACAATGATTACAAGTGGGATTACTAGAATCAATCCACGGTGAATTGTGGACACCCTTTGGCTTTCCTCATGAGGAAATGCTTCAAATTACAATTGGGTTTTTCTGTTTATCATATTCACATTTGGGAAAGTTTTTATACGAAGTTTAGGGGCATTCATAGCAGAAGTGCATACGAAGTGTATGTACACTTTTATCATTTAAACAATTATTAGAGGAAAGTAAAATGGCACAGATGTCTGGAACACCAGTGCTTATCCTCAAGGAAGGTACATCTCGTACCCGAGGAAAGTCAGCACAGGGCAACAACATCATGGCAGGCATTGTCATCTCTGATGCTGTGAAGTCCACTCTTGGGCCTCGCGGCATGGACAAGATGCTTGTCGATTCGTTGGGAGACGTAACAATCACCAACGACGGCGCATCAATCCTGAAGGAGATTGACGTGCAACATCCTGCTGCAAAGATGCTTGTTGAGGTTGCAAAGAGCCAAGACCAAGAGACCGGTGACGGTACAACCACCTCAGTTGTGATTGCTGGAGAGCTCCTCAAGAGAGCTCAGGACTTGCTTGAGAAGAAGATCCATCCAACCATTCTTGTGAGCGGTTATCAGAAGGCTGCTGAAGAGGCAACAAGGATTCTCAAAGAGATTTCGGTCTCAATGACAGGAATGGACAAGAAGGTCCTGACTGAAATCGCTGAAACTTCAATGAACAGCAAATCAATTTCTGGTTCTAAAAGTCACTTCGCCAAGATTGCAGTTGACGCTGTTCTGCAGATTGCTGAAGATAACAATGGCAAAATCACTGCTGATGTTGACATGATTGAGATTATCAAGAAGCAGGGCAAGAGTCTCTTCGAAACCGAGCTCGTGAACGGCATGGTGATCGACAAGGAGGTCATTCATGCGGCAATGCCCAGAAAGATTGAGAAGGCCAAAATTGCTCTAGTCAATGCAGCTATTGAGGTTGAGAAGACCGAGTTCGATGCAGAGATCAAGATTGACAGCCCAGACCAGATCAAGGCATTTCTGGATGAGGAAGAGCGCATGCTAAAGGCCATGGTCGATAAGGTCATTGATTCAGGTGCAACTGTACTCGTCTGTCAGAAGGGCATAGATGACGTGGCTCAACACTACCTAGCTAAGGCAGGTGTGATGTCAATTCGGAGAGCCAAGAAGAGCACTCTGGAGAAGCTTGCAAAAGCTACAGGCGGACAGATTGCTTCCAACTTGAATGAGCTGTCGGCTGAGAACTTAGGTCAGGCAGGTCTTGTTGAGGAGGTAAGGATTGGTGATGACAAGCTTGTCTATGTCAGAAACTGCAAAGATCCCAAGGCTGTATCAATAGTCATCAGAGGCGGGACAGAGCACGTTGTGGATGAGGCAGATAGGGCACTGCATGATGCTCTATGCGTTGTTAGAAACGTTGTTGAGGACGGCACATACGTCGCAGGCGGAGGTTCCACTGAGTCAGAGATCTCAAAGCGTTTGGAAATCTACGCGGACAAGGTCAAGGGACGTGAACAATTAGCGATTGAGGCTTTCGCCGAATCCCTGAGAGTCATACCTAAGACTCTTGCTGAGAATGGGGGTCATGATCCGATCGACATTATTGCTGACCTCAAGAAGGACCACTCAAAGGTAACTGGACTCTGGTATGGCGTTGATGTGTTTAAGGGCAAGTCAGTTGACATGATGAAATCTGGAGTCATTGAACCATCGCGAGTCAAGAGCCAGGCAATCCGTTCTGCTGCTGAGGCTGCACAAATGATCCTCAGGATTGACGACGTGATAGCTGCCAAGGCAGGTCCACCACCGGGCGCCGAGGGTCCACCAGGTGGCATGGGCGGCATGGGTGGCATGGGCGGAATGCCCGGCATGATGTAGACACTCTAGAAACAATTAGGAGCCCACGGGCTCCTTCTCTATTCTTTTTGTGGAGAACCACAGCAATGTCAATGCGAATCCTGCTAGTGGGCATGAGCTCATTCGACTCTGGAAAGACTACATTCGCAGGTCTGCTGATTGACGAGATTAGTCATTACAGCAAATCCATTGAATACTTCAAGCCAATAAGTGCGCACAACTATTGGCAAAGGTTTGCACATACACAGTACTGTATTGAAAAGAAACGATTGATCTCTGAAGACCTTGCAACCATCAAGGCAAAGATTAACTCACAGATTGATGACTACCTTCTGAATCCGATTCACAGACTATATGTACCGACTGCATCGAAAAAGCCACTGGCCATTCTACCAAGTACACTGAGCCTCGCGGGGCCTGACTCAGTTATTGCTCTACAACGTTTCAGCTGGCCTGAAGCTAACCGAGTTCGTTCTATGGCCCTAGTTGCAGAACAGCTAATAGGGCAGGGTGACCTTCTCTTAACCAAGGAGCAATTGGAGCATCTAATCGAGGGCATTGAGAAGCGATCAGTCAATTCATTGGAGGAAATCCAACAATATGAGAGCGAAAACTTGGAGAGCTACGTGAGTTCTGCTTTTTCTCGGGTTGAGGATGGAACCGATATACTGGTGATAGAATCCTTCAATGACACTGCATGGATTTGGGAGGGTTTGGACATGGTGAATTTGGTTCTTGTTATTGGACCAGGACAGGTCTATCGCTATGAACCTGAACGCTTCAGGAAAGCCGCTTTTCTCCAGAAACGTCCAAGCATGCCAATAAGAGAAGTGCCTTTTAGCAGAATCAATGACCTGATAAAACCCCGGAGTCGAGATGCTTGGACACCTGTGGGCCTAGAAACCACCGAGATTCTGACCGGCATCTTTGAATGAGGACCGCCAAAGAAGTCTTAATTAGAGGAGTAGAGTTGGGTTGACTTGCGCCAAGCTCCATTGAATGGAGGACCAATATGACCGAAGACTTGACCTGGGAACTCATTGTCGTAGGTGGAGGACCTGCAGGTATGACATCCGCCATCTATGGCTCAAGATTTGGACTTAAGACAATACTTCTCGAGTCTAAGGTCCTAGGAGGCGCACAAGCAACATCCCCAGGTATTGAGAATTACCCCGGATACGCCTTCATCTCTGGCATAGAGCTTGCGGAAAAGATGAAGGAACAGGTCAGGAAGAGCGGAGCAAGCATCAAGGAGATAACTGAGGTCAAGAGTATCACGTTGGATGACAATGGGGGGTTCCATTTAGATACTAGACGCGGCGTGTATCAAGCCCAGGCGGTTGTTCTTGCCACAGGTGGAGGACATCGAAAACTGAATTTACCAGGCGAAGAGCAATACACGGGGCGGGGAGTTTCCTACTGCGCTACATGCGATGGCCCTCTCTTTCGGAATAAGACACTGGCAGTTGTTGGCGGTGGCAATACCGCTGTGACTGAAGCGCTCTATCTGTCTGAGCTTACAGACACTCTATATCTAATTCACCGTCGAGATCGTCTCAGAGCAGAATATATCATCCAACAAATGTTGTTCGATACTCATGTAGAAATCCTATGGGACACTGTTGTTAAGGAGTTCCGGGGAGATGAGCAGCTTCTGAGAGAGATAGAACTAGAAAACGTGAAGAATGGGGAAAGAAGAACGCTAAAGGTTGATGGTGCTTTTGTTGCGCTGGGTTCAGATCCAGAGAGCAAAATTGCGAAACCGTTGGGCGTTAAAATGAATAACCGGGGTGAAATCTTTGCGGACGGGGAGCAAAAGACGAATATCCCTGGGCTCTTTGCAGCAGGAGATGTGGTAGAATCCATGAAACAGATTGTGGTGGCTGCGGGACAGGGTGCCATCGCAGCTGATTCAGCATATAGGTATATACGCGAAGTACCTAGAGGGCCGCGTTAATTCTGCAGCAATAAATCGGTAGTGCAATCTACTACTTGGGGAAACGTTAATAACCGCTCTTCAGTCCGTGGCTCCTCACGCGGAGCAGAAATGCTCAGCGATATCATATTTAGACGGGATGTCCGTATGAGAAACGTCAAGATTGCGGCAGTAACCATAGCTGTTGCACTGGTTGTGTTAGCACTTGTGGCACAACCAGTTTCGGCAAATCCTACAACTCGAAGACAGTCCCTCAGGGCGTATATAGATGAACAGTATGACAGTGCAGAGGGAGGTTATACTCACTCGGGATCTCAGACCTCATTTGTCGATTCAACATTTGGCGTCATATCAATTTTCGATGATTGGGACCTACTTGAAATCAGACCACCTATCATAGATTTCCTCAAAGTCAAGAACTTTACACAGAAGCTTCATTGGACGCTAGTCAGTGAAACAACCGACAGATACGGAGGATTTGGAGAGTTCATTGCTGGATCTGTCAACCAAAAGAACGCATATGATGGCATTAATCTATTTGATCTCTTGAGCCAGAATAGATTGAGTGACATTCCTAACATTGAGCAAATTGAATTCAATGGAACAGCGGCGCTTTATTGGATCAACCAAACTCAGTCAGAGTCAGGAGGATTCTCTGATACAGTCGGTGAGTCGCCTGACATAGTTTCAACATTCTATGCCCTCCATTCTATGGAGATAGCGCTGCAGACGTCTGAGGAGGACACATGGGAGAAGTGGCTATGGAACTCCACTGCGACTGCAGAGTGGATTCTTAGTTGCAGAATCGGAGATGGATTCAAGCTAAGTCCTGAATCGAATATAGCTGGAGTAACTGCAACTGCAGCTGCAGTCTTGGCGCTTTCAATTCTCGGAGAAACTATCCCCAATCATCAAGGCATTGCTGACTGGATTTTGGATAAACAAGTGATTTCCAGCGAGTACGATCTCTTTGTGGGTGGCTTCCAGGAGAGCATTCTTACAAACGACACCAATTTGGCAAGTACATACTGGGCGCTTCGAGCACTTGATCTACTTGGAGGCATCGCATTAGTAGATGACGCCCTCGCCGCTAGATTCATTGTTGATTGCCAAGCTGTCGATGGTAGCTTTGGTCTTGTTCCTGAT
>SMTZ1_10021103_pt1 | contig 14887 bp, 14 predicted proteins | sample DeeMarSWOR136_30_FD_25667 | JGI IMG/M metagenome (IMG submission 25667)
ATCCACGATTTCAACGAGCTTCTCAAAAAAATCATGGACCTTATATTCATGGTCATAGATGCAGATTACGGCTTCGTTATCCTGACCGGGGAAAAAAGAAAGAATGACCTGGCTCCGGTGGTGGTCAAGTACAAAGATGACAAGGTAAAAGCCAAAGGTGAGTTGAGAGCCAGCCGGACCATAATCAACAAGGTTGTTAAAGATAAAGTGGCTATTTTGACATCCAATGCCATGACCGATTCACGATTCAACCAAGCCCAGAGCCTTCTCATGCAGCAGATTCGGTCTGCCATGTGCGTGCCTCTCTGGAAAAAAGACAAGGTTATCGGAGTTATCCAATTGGACAGCGTGGGGGGTGATGATCAGTTCACTGAAGATGACCTTGAACTCCTGAAGGCTATCGGATGTCAGATGGCCATGGTCATCGAACAAGCCAGCCTGAATGAGCAAATTCGTGAGGAAGAGCGGATGCGAAACCGTCTGGAAAGGTTTCATTCTCCGCAGGTCATCGAGATGATCTTGAAGGAAAGTCAGGAGGAAAAAGGGAACATAATGGAATCTAAGGACCTTACGGCTACCACTCGGAAGAGATGTCTCCCCGCGAGATCAACCTTATGCTGAATCAATTTTTTTCCAGGATGACGGACATTATTTTTAAGTATGACGGCATGATCGATAAATTCATCGGAGATTGTCTGATGGGCGTATTTGGAGCGCCTAAGGAAAGGAAGAAAGACCCGGAAAGGGCTATCCGGGCGGCTCTGGAGATCAGGGAGGAATTGGCCAAGATGATGGAGAGTGGAGAGCTTGAAAAAAAGTTCAATATCCGCATCGGAATAAACACCGGCAAGGTGGTGGCGGGAAACATCGGTTCTCCCAACCGGATGGAGTATACAGTCATCGGAGACCCGGTCAACATTGCTTCAAGGCTGGAATCCATCGCCAGCCCCAATCAAATCCTCATCGGTGATGAAACGTACAGACTTGTTAAGGGAAAATTCAAGATACAGAAGGTCGGGCCTAAAAAAGTCAAGGGGAAAGCAGCGGAAGTCATGGTCTATGAAGTCTTGTGAACAAATAAGCCAGCTTCAAACCCTTCTCGTTTATATCTTGAGAATATTTCATCCTGCATATTCTCAGCCAATCAGAATTTTTCTCTGAAGCAGTGGAATGAATACATCCTTTAGCTATTTTCAATTTTATCTTTTTTTTATCGACTAATTTAATGACCCTGTTTTGCTGGCTGGACAGGGACCCCTTCTTTTTGCCTTTCAAACCTGGCAAATTCAAAACAGCCAGCCTTATTTTTTGGCGGGTTTGCCTCTCCTTATAAAATATTTTTTCAGGAGCAAAAGTTCCTATTTTTAGGCCTGATTTCGACTAAATTAATGTAATAAGCGAATCAAATATAAGTTTAAAAATCTTCTTAAAAGAAATGCCTTTATTTCCTGTGAGATTGCCACGCTGCGCTCGCAATGACACTGAGGTGGTGAGATTGCCACGCTGCGCTCGCAATGACAATGAAAAGATCAGTAATCGTTTTAATTTATTTTGCGGGCAATAATAAATCTGCGGGCAATAATAAATCTGCGAGCGATAATAAATCTGCGAGCAATAATAAAAAGGAGGGCCCTGGGAGCGGATCCTCCGTCTTTTCTTGACCCTTCTTTTTGCTGTGAAGGCGCCTGAACCTTTTTAAGGCTTGTTTTTTATTCACTTAGATGATGCCTGATAGGCATTGAGAATACAATCGCCTTTAAGGAGGTTTTTTACGATGATTTTTAAATCATCATCGTTCACCCTTTAAGGTGGCATTCAGGACACCTATTGGTGAGGACAGCGGCATGAGATTTTTTCAAATAGATTGAATGATTTATTGAGTTAGGAAGGAAGCGGGAAAATGTGTAAAATAATAAGTGGTAATATTTTTATGAGAGAGGGCAAGCATAATTCGATGAGACCTATTGTGCTGATATTCCTGTTTATATCTGTTGGTGTATTCGTTATGTCTTTGCCATTATTATCCCAGAGGAATAGAGTGACGGTTACAGCTGAAAGGGCCAATATACATGTCGATCCAGATGAAAAAAGCGCAGTGGTTGAAACCGTAGAAAAGGGAACAGTTCTCAATCTTTTCTCATCAGAAAAGATAAAAAATATCTGGTATCGCGTTTATTTTTATTCAATCGGGAAAAAGGCCACTGTAGTCGGTTATATACACATTTCGATGGTCAAAGAGGTGGGCGAAGTCCTGGAGGCCATCGAAAAAGAAATAAAGCCCAAAGAGAAAAAGGAAGAGATCAAAGAGGCTCCAAAGATCAAAGAAATTAAGCCCGAAGTTGTATCCCCTCCGAAGCCTAGAGTGCGTCGGCCTTCAAGGATTAAGACCGGGCCAAAGTCATATCTAGGAGTTATGGCTGGCTACTCTATGCTGCGAGATGTGCATTACAGCGATGAGATGAATTACGGAGGAAATTTCTGCCTGGGCATTTCTAAAAATGTATCCATTGAGTTGAGCGGGCTCAGATTTCAAAATGATGTGGAAAGTTCTGTTGATGGGTTAAGCGAAGGGCAATTATCGGTTATTCCGATCCAGTTGAGCATTCAGCTCAGGCTGCCGGTCACCCGCTATTTTGTTCCCTATATTTTGGGTGGCGGCGGATATTATTTAAATAGCTTCGCCCTTGATGAAGAAATCATTAATGCCTGGGATGCCCTGGGTTTTGACGTCAATGAAAAAATAGAAAACTCAATTGGATATCATGCCGGAGCAGGGTTTGATATCTTCATCACCGGGAAGATTGCGCTGAGTGTGGATGTTAAATACTGCCTGGTCAAAGCCAAAGGGTCCTGGAGCCTTTCAGACCAAATCGGGGGGACTGTTACTTCAGGGGCTATTGAAAATCTCAATCTCAATACAATTATGTTCGGAGCAGGGCTTAAGTTTTGCTTCTGAAGTTTAAAGAGGAAAAAATGAAAAAAGTGTTTAAATTCAATCGTGTTTTTTGGACAGGGTTGGCTTTTTTCTTTGCTTTAATGATCCTTTTGCCTGAGAAGGCCATTTTGCAGGCTGGACGGTCAGGAACTGATCATTCACTCCAGATGAATGCCTATTACAGGATGGGGAATCCCAAGATGGAGTCAGTGCTTTACCAATTGGTGGAGGTTTATAATATCTATGGCCTGGTGGAGGCCCAGAAGTTTGCCGAGCAGCGAGGGATAGATATGCAGGGTGATTGTGTAAGGATTGTCGCGGAATCTCGATCTAGAGTAAGCAGGGTAAAAACAGGAGGAGTGGTCTTAATGCGTGATTTATGGTGGCTGCAGCTCTTTGAACAAGCAGACGATTTTCAGATGAGTCCGTCGTATTTAGTCAGCATGCAGATAAATGCCTATGGCGGGCATGTTGAGACGACTTACAATAATTTAGTCCAGAGCGTGATGCCTTTGTACGCTCTCCAGGATCTGGCTTATTATTCATCAGTAAAGTACTTAAGACTTCCCAAGAAGCCGGTTCCGTTTGTTGTGAGTGAAGGAGTGGAAGTAACAGGTGCGGATCTTTGGCAGAGTGTGACTCCTTATCGGTCGACCGAAAGTGTGAAGGTCTGCATTCTCGACCTGGGTTTTAATGGTTACCCAGCTCTGTTGGGGACAGAGCTGCCTTCTTCGGTGACTGTCCGGTCCTTCAGGTCAGACGGAGATTTGTTTGTGTCAGATCATGGAACGGCCTGTGCGGAGATCGTTTACGACATGGCTCCTGATGCTGAGCTTTTGCTGGTCAATTTTGGCACTGACGTAGAGCATCGCAGTGCGGTGAACTGGATAATCGATCAAAACGTGGACATCATCTCCTGCTCTGTCGGCTGGTTCAATATTGGTGCTGGAAACGGGACAGGTCCGATTTGCGAGGATGTCAAAGATGCTCATGATAACGGTATTATCTGGATCTCTGCCGCCGGGAACAATGCGGAAACCCATTGGGAAACCAGATTTCAGGATCCTGATTTTGATGATTGGTGTAATTTCGAGGATCCCGGCGATCCTGAGTATGAGTATTTTGCATTCAATGTTGTGGCTGGAAATTTGTATTCGGTCTATCTGAATTGGAATGATTGGGGAACTTGGAATGGCTCAAATTATAGCGGTTCACAAGGAAATGATTATGATTTATACCTCTATGATTCGGGATTTTTTGTGCTTGCTCAATCCAATAATGATCAGACAAGCGGTGCGCCTCCCACAGAAGCTGTAAGCTTTACCGCAACCAGCACTGGTGTACAGTATATTCGAGTATTTAAATGGCTGACAACAAGAAATTGTGATTTAGAACTGTTTCTTTACAATATCGCTTCATTGGATCCCCAGTATCAAGAGCCTTCCGGAAGTCTGTCTATCCCCGCAGATTCCTCGTACGCAGTATCCGTTGGAGCGACTTACTGGTCGGATGACTCTTATGAACCGTACAGTTCCCAGGGACCTACGCAAGATGGAAGGACCAAGCCTGATTACAGTGCGCCTGTCGGCGTTTTAAGCTCGACGTATGGCCTGGCTGGATTTTTCGGCACATCTGCGGCTACTCCGCATGTGGCCGGAGCTTTTGCTCTGTTGAAGGGAAAGACACCGTTTACCTTAGATGATGTGAATGAAATTCTTGAGGCAAGAGCTGAGGACTTGGGTTCTGCCGGGAAGGATAATATATTCGGATACGGTAGGCTAAGCCTTGCCCAAGGGTCCGAGAGCGGAGCTCCGATACGGCAAATCCTTACTCTTGGCCAAAAAACAACGGTTTCACAAGGAAAAGGACAGACCTCCCCGGCGAAGAATCCTGTAAAGAAAAAAGACCCGGTTAAAAAGAAGCCTATTATCAAATAGATTCTCGTGTTTATCCCAAATTGACTGAATTAAATGTGATGGGCAGGACTATAAGTCATTGCTGAGATCATAAGTAATTGCCGGGATTATATGTCATTGCGGGCGACTGAAAGAAGCGCGGCAATCACATAAAAAAGTGCTTTTATTTCCTATGGGATTGCCACGCTTCGCTCGCAATGACAGCAGGATGGGATTGCCACGCTTCGCTCGCAATGACAGCAGGATGGGATTGCCACGCTTCGCTCGCAGTGACACGGTGGGTTTTCTTTCCACACAAAACTCCCGTCACTTTGGAATAATCCAAATTTTCAAAATTAATCTTGATCTTTCTTCCATAAGTCAGATCCAAAATCTTTTAATCTTGGGTGTTTTTCATCTTTCCCTCCTTGAACTCAATGTTTTCCTCTGCTATAAGCTATAGTGAATGGTGAGTAAAGGAAGGAGAATCCGAGAAAATAGGTCTGATTCAACTGGTCTTATGAAAAAGAAACTGAAGAGACTTTTCCTCATCAGCGGGATCGTATTCAGCGCGTTGGTGATACTGCTGGTCGTTTCTTTTTTGGTCATCTATTTCAACAAGTCGTGGGTGAAGTCTTACCTGGAAAAGACCGTCAGCGAAAAAGAAGGCACTCAACTCAAGATTGGAAAACTCGATTATGGACTTTTCCCTTTGAGCGTCCAGGCCGATTCTGTCAAAGCCCTTCAGGTTGTCGGAGGGATGGAGATTGAGATTACGTTGGAACGGTTGGATATCAAAGGGCAGCTTGGCCGGATCCTCAAAAAGAAGAGGCCCTTCTTCCGGTCCATAGATGCTTCGGATATGACCTGTCGTGTCCACATCAAAGAGATCGAAGAAGAGATGGAGATCGACTATCAGCTGTACATCCGTCAGCTTGCCAGTGCTTTGAGCTATTTGGAAGGCTTGGGCTTCAAGAATTTTTCCTTTCAGTATATCACTCCCACCAGTCACACTTATCTTGAGGATTGTGTTTTTGTCCTATCCGGAACCGGGAAAGAAGGAGAATACGAGTATTCTTTGATAAGCGATGAGATCGAGCTGGACAGCCCTTCTCAAAATCTCTTTTTGGCCGGAGGTTTTCGCTCATCCGGCAAGCTCTCATTGGCTGAAGTGCCCTCAATGGAGGTTGAGTTCTCGGTCAAACCCTCTCAATTCGAATTCATGGAAAATACCATCCCTATTCCGGAGCTCGGCTTGAGGATAAAAGGTGAGTTTCCACTGGAGCAGAAAGAGATATCTTTCTCCCGGTTGGAAATGATGATCCCTGCTCTTATCGATGCTTCAGCGACTCTGGAGCTGGATATGAGCGAGGGATCATCGATCGGCTCTTCTTTCCAGGTCCGGGTGAAAGACCTCAGCCGGACCTTTGGGATACTGAGACCTCACCTCAAACCCTTTTTTCCTTCACAGTTGAAATCTCTGGCCCTGGAGGGTGCTGCCTACCTGGAGGGGAAATACAGACAGACCGGTATTCCCGCAGAAAAGACGACGGACTTGAAGGGATTGCTCAGGATCGAGCCTACTCGTATGAGCTGTGAGGCTTTTGGTTTCTCTCTGGAGAACTCAATCTCAGGGGAGCTGAGGATTGAGGGCCGTTTTCCTGATGTGAGCCTCACCGGGTCGCTGGACATTCGCGACGGCCGGCTCAGCAGAGGAGATGCGAATATTCAGGATTTTTCTCTGAGCATCCTGGCTGCCGGGACGAGTTCATCTCTGGATGTATCCCGTATCAAAGGCAGCTTCCAAGGACTCTCGTATTCTGCGGAAGAAAAAAAGGTTGAACTGGAGAAGGCTGAGTTTGACGGAAAAGGAAGTTTCGAAATCATAGGGAAAAAACTGAACCTGGATCACCTGACAATCCAGGCCCTTCCCCTTGCTCCTTTCGAGATGAAAGCGGTGGTCGACATGCAACCTCAAGGAGAAAGGTCCGTTCATCTGAAAACATCGAACCTGGATGCGGAACGCTTGTTGTCGATGTTTTCCGCGTTCATCCCCAAGGAAGTCCAGGATGTGGGTCCGGCTGGTCACTTTGACTTTGACCTAAAAGCAACCCAGTCGCCCGAGAGCGCTGAGGAATGGAATGTCTCGGGCATCATGAATCTCTCCGGGGGGGCGTTTCATAACGCCTCGTTTACGTTTGCCAGTGAGTCACTCGAACAGAAGCTTGCCTTTGAGGGAAGGTACAATTCATCTCGTCAGGACATGGAGTTTACGGCTGACCTGGACCTTTCCAAAGGAGAATCTCTATGGAATCAGTATTACGTGGATTGGACCCGGAGCCCGTTCCAGTTGAAGATGTCCGGCATCTATAGAATTCCACTCAACAGACTTGACGATCTGTCCATGGAGACCTCGCTTTTCTCAGAAGGGAAGATAAACGTCCAGGGAGTCTTGAGCTTCCAGGACCCCTATCTTCTGGATTTAAAGATCCTTGGTTCCAGGCTGGACCTTGGTTCGCTGTACGCCTTCTTAAGCCAGGGACAGCCGGTGGAAGAATTGGCTCTAGCGATGGGAGGCGATGTCGAGACGGAAATTCGCTTCAGAAAGGAGAAGGAGAGTCTTTCGCTTGACGGTTCCTTATGGGTGAAAGATGGATCGGTGAAGAATAGAGATCAATCCCTTTTGATAGACGGAATACAGGTCGAGATCCCGTTCCATCTCCAGAACCCGAACCAGGATGATGACGAAAAGGAAGAGCAGTATCTCAAGAAAGGCTACTTCCGCATAGGACAGTTCAAGACACCTGTCCTTTCCCTTGAGCCTTTCCAGCTCAACCTTCAGGCTGGAAAAAACAGGTTCATCTTCGAACCCCTGACTCTGGGCATTTTTGGACCTTTCCAAGCTCCCCTTCAACTCAGAGCAGTTCAGCCTGGAAGGCACGGTTCAGGTCGACCTTCCCCGGGTGGAATTGAACCCGGAAGAGGTCCTGACTGAAGGAAAGGCGGAGGTGAATATCTTCGACACAACCATCCATGTGGAAAATATAGGAGTCACCAAGCCTTTTACCAAGAATAGGACGATTTTTTGCGATGTCAGGTTTGATGATCTGAGCTTGGAGAAACTCACCAATGCTATCCCTTTCGGGAAAGTGACCGGGAATTTAAGAGGAGAGGTCAAGGACCTTGCCATTTCTTACGGTCAGCCGGAACGGTTTATCATGCTGCTGGAATCGGTCAGAAAAAAAGGCGTATCCCAGAAATTCAGCCTGGGGGCGGTGAATGACCTGTCTATCATCAGCTCGGGCGAAGGCAGCGCCCTTTCCCCGAACAAGGGATTTGCCCGGATCGGGATTTACTGTTCGTTGAAGAACGACAACTTCACCCTGAGAGGAACTATCAGGGAGAAGGGGATTGAATATCTGGTCAAGAGGTCTTGGCTTTTTGGCATCAGTGTGGTAAATAAGAAACCTAAGAATAAAATACGATTCAAAGACATGATGAGCCGGTTAAAGAGGATTGGCGAGTCAGAAGGTCCGACAACCCAAAAGAAGAAAGGGTTGTGATTTGAGATAAATAGACTACGAAAAAGAAGGTGAAAATGAGACAAAAAATTCTAAAATGTGTTTCAGTAAGCCTGGCTTTTCTCTTCCTCCTTTCCTGCATCACTGTAAACATCTATTTCCCTGAAGCTGAGGTGAAGAAGGCTGCCGAGGAAATCGTGGACGAAATAAGGAAGGGAGAAGAAGAAAAGGACAAAAAGGATAAGGAATGGCCGATGATGGAGCTAGATCAGATGAGCTTGAGTATGGGCAGTTCATCGTCGCTGCTGCCAACGGTATATGTCCAGCAAGAGACTCAGGTTTCGACGCCCAAAATCCGTGCTCTCAAGCAGTCTCTAAAAGAGAGATTTCCCAAGCTCAAACCGTTCTTTGACAGCGGCAACATCGGTGAGACGAACGACGGATTCATCAAGTTAAGGGACGAATCCGGATTGAATCTGAGAGATAAAGCGTTGCTGCGGAATCTGGTGAATGATGAGAATAACGACAGAAGAAACATGTACGCGGAAGTCGCTGTGGCTATGGAGATTGATGCCAGCCAGATTTCCAGGATCCAGAAAATCTTTGCTCAATTGTGGGTAAAAGACGCCCAGCCGGGTTGGTGGATTCAAAACGAAAACGGAGAGTGGGTGAAAAAACAGTAGAGATAAAGACGCTGCGCATTTTTTCGTAGAAGAAACCTTTTTTCTCCCAGTCAGGAGCGGAAGCATGCTCCTGCAGTCATCGCTCAACCGGGGTTAAAGGAGTCAATCATGAAGAGGAAAAAACGAAAACAGCTTAAAGAGGATGAATTCATTACTGTCTTCAACAGGGCCGTCCATTATCTCCGAGAGCATTCCCATCAGATCTATGTTCTTATCATTCTGGTTGTGGCTGCTGCTTTGATCTTTGTGGGCGGAAAATTTATTTCAAGCCAGAGTCAAAAAAAGGAAGGACAGCTTCTCGCTCAGATCATTGACCTCCAGTCAGGCTTGAAAACTCAACCAGAGAATGTGGCCAGTCTGGAGGAAATAGCCGCAGGCGGCAAGTTCTCCCGGCTGGCATACATCATTCTGGCGACCCACTTTGTAGAAAGCGGAGATGTCGCTAAGGCCCAGGCTTATCTGGAAGAATTTCCAAAAAAACGGAAAGACATTTTTTTCTATCAAGCTCAGGACCTGCTGGCTCAGATTTATTTTCAACAGAAAGAGTTTGATAAGGCGATTAAGATTTACAGATTGATCGAAGAAGAAAATCCCGGTGTTTACTCTCTGGATGTCATCCTTTTTCATATGGCTGAGGTCTACGAGGAAAAGGGAGAGACGGAAGAGGCGCTGGCTCTGTACAGGAAGATCCAGGAAGAATACTCCAGTACCTATTTTGGCTTTGATGCCTCCCAGAAGGTCAGAAAGCTGGAAGCAAAAAAATAATCTCCGGTATTGTAAATTCAGGAAAAAAATATATAATATTTTTTTTAAATTAATGAGGAGGACATAAATGGCCTTAATGATTACTGAAGAATGCATTAATTGTGGAGCTTGCGAGCCTGAATGCCCTAATGATGCCATCTCGGTGGGAGATGAGATTTACGTGATCGATCCTGAAAAATGCACGGAGTGCGTGGGGCATTTTGATGAATCACAATGCGCTGCTGTTTGTCCGGTAGATTGCTGTGTTCCTGATCCTGCGAATAAAGAATCAAAGGAAGAGTTGGAAGCTAAATACAAAGCGCTCCAGGAAGAGTGATCTCTTAATCATCGAATCGATGGAGTAGGAGTGATTGCGGTCACTCCTATTTTTTTATATACCCGATGGAAGAAGATAAAGAACAGACACTGGAAGAACCCAAAAAGATTCCGTTTTCTGTGACAAGGAACATCTGGGTCAACATCCTGCTCTTCGTCATCACCGTATTCACGACCTTCTCTGTAGGGATATCCCTGAGCGTGAATTATCTCTACACCGAGGCTCTTGTCCAGGGTTCCCAGGTTCCCCTGAACCTGGAGACGGTAACGGACCCTCAGGTCATCTCGCTGGCCATCATCTACGTGGTGGTGCTTCTCGGGATTTTGCTCGGTCATGAATTCGGCCATTTCTTAACCTGCCGTTACTACAGGATCGATGCCACGCTTCCCTATTTCATTCCTGCACCCACATTGATCGGAACCCTCGGAGCTTTCATCAAGATCAAATCGGCCGTCTCGAGAAAAAAACAGCTCTTCGATATCGGTATCGCTGGTCCATTGACAGGATTTATCCTTTCCATCCCCGCTCTTATCTACGGTCTTTCCCTATCCAAAGCCCTCCCCCCTTCAGCGGCAGAGAAGCAGTTCGTTATAATTTTTGGCGAGCCATTGATATTGAAGCTTCTGGGTGCAGTGATTTTCAAGAATATTCCTGCAGACTACAGTGTGTTCCTTCATCCTGTCGCTTTTGCCGGATGGGTCGGTATCTTAGTGACATCCTTCAACCTTTTTCCTGTGGGTCAGCTTGACGGCGGCCATGTGTCCTATTCTCTTCTTGGAGAAAAGGCCCGGCATGTGGCCGGGATTTTCCTGGCCGTTTTTGTTATCATGGGGATTCTCTTCTGGATAGGGTGGTTTATCTGGGCACTCATCCTCGTTTTTCTGGGATGGAGGCATCCCCGGGTCGTCGATGAGTCGATCCCCTTGTCTCCTCGGAGGAAACTCTTAGCCTATCTAATGGTTATTATTTTCATCCTTTCTTTTATTCCTGATCCCATCAAGGGGTACAATCTTTTTGATATTACGCGCCTGTTTCAGTTCTAAAAAGGAAAGCTGAAGCCGGAAAATCGGGATCTGAGTTTTCAACAAAAACTGTGGAAAAGCTGTGAAAAAACGCCCATATATATTACCGAACTCATGAATTCTCTTGGAAATATGACAATTTGCACAAAATTCAGTCATGTTTTCTAACTAATTGAAAATAAACAGATTATAAAAGTACTGCAAACAAAGAAGTTACAAAGACACCCTTAAATCGCCTATTAATTATCGATCCCTTCAAGAAGAATTTTATATTTTCCACGGAAGTCAAATCGGCCTCCAGGGAAAGATTGGGGAAGAGCGGGATGAGTGAAGAACGATCAGAGCAGAAAAAGCTTCTGTAAAAAAAGATTTACTTCTCTCTCAAGCCTTTTTCTTGCTTTTGATCGTGTTCAAGGCATAGGCGATTTGTCCGATGGAGATTGACTCGTCATTGGGAGAATAGACCAGGGGCCTGAGGATTTGAAATCCCCTTTTCTCCAGGAGAGAGGCGGCTCTGTGAAGCAGTTTTTTATTCAGGAAGACCCCGCCGACAAAAACCACGGTGTCAATCCCGTGATCTTTCCTGGCTGTCTCGGCGATGGAGTCGATGACAAGGGCGAGGGTGTTGTGAAACTTAGAGGAGATCAAGGAGGCTGGCCTGCCCCTTTCCAGGTCTTTCACGATCGACTGTATTACGGGGGCAAAGGAGACCTGAAAAGGAGGCGTCTTACCATTGAGGGCAAAGCTGTAGCTTTGGTCTGTCTCTTTGTTAGCTGCTGATTCCAGCCTCATCGGCGCTTCCGCCTCAAACTCCACTTCAAGGGGGGAAAGGCCGATGAGATAAGATACCGCATCAAACAACCTTCCGCAGCTTGAGGTGAGAGGGCTGTTGATCTTCTGTTCGATCATGCTCTTTACGGCTTTGATCTTATTCTGCGGAAGCCTGTTCAACGCTTTCAAAGCCGGGAATTCCGTACCGTAAGCATCCATAAGAAAGGAAATAGCCATCCGCCAGGGCTGTTTGGCTGCCAGGTCTCCGCCCGGAAGAGGGACATACTTGAAGTGAGCGAGCCGCTGGTAACCGGAGTAATCTCCGATAAGGAATTCACCTCCCCAGGCCAAACCATCCTCACCATAGCCGTAGCCATCCAGGCTCACTCCCAGGACTTTCTTACCCGGAGGGATCCTATGCTCAAGCAGAGGTGCCAGGATATGAGCGAAATGGTGTTGGACTTGAAGATGGGGAAGTCCGGACCTCTGGGCATACCGGGTGGTGTGAAAATCAGGATGAAGGTCAGAGACGATGAGTTCAGGCTTGATGTCAAAGAGTTGAGTGAGGTGCCGGATTGTTTCCTCGAAGTATGTGTAATTCTGGTATTCATCCAGGTCTCCCAGAAATTGGCTGGTGACCACATATCCGTTCTTGTAAACAGAGACCGTATCCTTGAGCTCTCCGCCGAGTGCCAGAATGTGACAGGCGCTGAGAAGTCCTTCAGGTATTCTCTGAGGATAGGGGACATAGCCCCGGGCACGTCTGATGAAGAGAGGCTGATTGTCCACGATTTTGACCACTGAATCATCGGCCCGCATATGGATCGGACGATTATGAGAGAGGATGTAGTCGCAAAGCTTGGCAACCCCTTCCTTCTCGTCTTTCATGATGGGAGCGTCCTTCTTGTTGGAGCTTGTGGCTACGATGAGGTCGAGATGCTCCAGGAGGAGATAATGGAGTGGGGTGTAGGGGAGCATGAAACCCATCTCTTCGAGATGAGGCGCAATCCCTTTGATCTCTTTCCTCTTCTTGAGGAGGATAATCGGCCGTCGGGCAGATAGCATCATTTCTTTCTCGGCAGGCGAGAGAAAAGCGTGCTTTTCTATGGTCTTTAAGTCCCTGGCCATCATGGCTAACGGCTTTGTCTGGCGCTCTTTGATTTCTCTCAAACGAAATACAGCTTTGGGATTCAAAGCGTCACAGACAAGATGAAAGCCTCCCAATCCTTTTACCGCAAGGATCTTCCCCTGTTTTATCAGAGAGGCGGCTTTTGGGATTCCTCCTTTTATCCTCCGGCCTGTCCTGGCATTTTGGAGCTGGATGTGCGGACCGCATACCGGACAGGCAATGGGCTGGGCGTGGTATCTTCGGTTTAGAGGGTCGATGTATTCCCTCCGGCAGTCCCGGCACATGAGGAAGCTTTTCATCGTTGTCTCTTCCCGGTCATAGGGAAGGGAATGGACGATGGTGTAACGTGGACCGCAGTCTGTACAGTTGATGAAGGGATAGAGGTGTCTTCTGTCTGAGGGATTCATCATTTCTTTCCGGCAGCTTTCACAGATGGAGATGTCGGGAGAGATGAAGACGAAGCTTTTCCCTTCCTTTGATTTTTGTATGCTGAAGTCTTTGAGTTTGAGAAAGGGCGCAGGCTTCAGCTTGATCTCTTCGATCTGGGAAAGAGGAGGCTTTTCTTCCTGAAGTGCTCTGAGGAAATCCTTGAAATCAGTTTTTTCTCCGCTTTCCAGATGGATTTCCACTCCGAACCCGATGTTTTTCACCCAACCTGCATACTTGAATTGGTGGGCCAGCCGGTAGATGAAGGGTCTGAATCCAACTCCCTGAACGACACCAAAAACGACAATCTGAACCGCATTGTTCTTCTTCGCTTCCAACCTCTTTTTAGCTTGTTTCAATCTTTTGTTATCTTTTTTTAACATCTCATTGTTATGTGTCATTGCGAGCGAAGCGTGGCAATCTCGGTACTCTGTCATTGCGAGCCTGAAAGGCGCGGTAATCTCATAATTTTATTGTATGAGAACCATAAATAAAAGACCCACTATTCTTCTGACAAATCTTTCCAGGATGGATTCATTTCTGTAATTAAATCGATCTTTTTTTGTCTACTTCCGGATTTAATTTGTTTTTCCCTTGTAATAGCTTCGTTTATATCATCAAATTCTTCATAGTAAACTAATTTATTTACATTGTACTTCTTTGTGAAACTTTCAATCATTTTTGATTTATGCTCGTAAACTCTTTTTTCTAAATTGTTCGTGAGACCTGTATAAAGCACTCTGTTGAGCTTGTTTGTCATAATATAAATGTAATATTGTTTATGCATTTAATATTTTTAAGGTATTCTTTGACATATTTTACGAGATTGCCACGCTACGCTCGCAATGACACTGGTATGATATTGCATCCTTCACTCATTTTGGTACGAGATTGCCACGCTACGCTCGCAATGGGCTGTAGAGGCAGCCGCAATAGTTCTGGCGGTAGAGCTGGTGCTCCCGGCTCATTTCCACGCTTTTCTTGAAGCCGTCCTTCTTTTTGAAATCGGCGGCTAGAAAGTCGACCCGGTGTTTTCGAGCAAACATCCTTCCCATCCGGTTAAGAACATCCGCTTTTTTCAAGGGGCTGAGGCTCATGACTGTGGTGAAGATTGCGAACCCGAGCTCAGAGGCTTTCCGGGCTGTCTTTTCCAGTCTTGAATTTTTGGGTGATGTCGAACCATAACCGGTCATCATATTCCCCCTCGATCAAGTTCACGTCCAGGAGCCGGGCGATCTTTCGAGTCTCTTCCAGCCGCAGGTCGTACTCTTCATGCGGATGGATGTTGGGATTGTAAAAATAAGCAGTCAGGTCATAGTCTGCCTGAAGGAGGCCAAGGACGTAGAGTGCGTCCGGTGCACAGCAGACATGAACGAGCATTTTCGGCTTACTCATAGTGATATTTTAAACAGGAAAGGGAGAGG
>SMTZ1_10010074_pt1 | contig 14886 bp, 15 predicted proteins | sample DeeMarSWOR136_30_FD_25667 | JGI IMG/M metagenome (IMG submission 25667)
ATAAGGAGGTAATAGAGATGCTGCTTTCAAATAGGGTAGCCATTGTTACTGGAGGTGCCAGAGGAATTGGAAGAGGGATTGCCCTTAGATTTGCTGAGGAAGGTTCCTCCTTAGCGATCGTGGATGTTTTAGTTAAGGAAGCACGCCAGACCGCAAATGAGATATCAAAGAAAGGCAGAGAGGAAGTTTTTATCGAGTGTGATGTCTCAAATAGTGGTCAAGTAAAGGATATGGTAAGTCAGGTAATTACCAAGTTTGGAAAGGTGGATATACTAGTCAATAACGCGGGAATAGGTCCTCTCCCGAAATCCATTACTGATATATCAGAGGAAGACTGGGATAGAGTTTTAGCCGTAAACCTGAAAGGGGTGTTTTTGTGTTTTTGTGTTCTAAGGCAGTGGTGCCCCATATGAAAGAAAAGAGTTATGGTAAGATTATAAACATATCATCTATGGGTGCGATTGCTCCTCCCGGTCCTAATAGCCACTACTCTGCTGCAAAAGCGGGCATTCTAGGGTTCACGCGTGATCTGGCCCTTGAGTTGGCTCCCTTTAACATCTGTGTGAATGCAATCCTCCCGGGGGCAATTCGCACGGACATGTTTGAACAGATTATCCCCCCAGGCGCAAATAAAGAAGATTTTTTTATGGAGATGGGGAAAATGTTCGCACCTATGCAGAGGATGGGTACTCCGGAGGACATCGCGGGGGCTGCCTTATTTTTGGCCTCAGATCTTTCAGGATATGTGACTGGAGATCGGCTTCTTGTGGGAGGAGGATCTCCTTTGATGAGGATGATTAAATAATCGAAGAAGATATCATGTGAGAATTGTTAATAAAGAGTAGGAGATAACAACATGGGTGAAATAGAGACTCCAGAAGCTCGTTTTATATCTATTGATAATCTCAAGCTGCAATACCTCGATTGGGGCACTCAGAGAAAGCCAGTTCTGCTTTTCCTTCACGGTCTCACCGGCAGTTCATACGACTGGGTATACACTGCTAGCCATCTTCAAGATCACTATCATTGTATCGCCCTTACTAACCGTGGTCATGGCGATAGTCAGTGGGCTGAGGTGAGTCGCTATACCTTCCAGGACTTTGCTGTCGAAATAGCTCTTTTTATTGATGCTCTCAACATCAAGAAATTATCTATACTGGGCTCATCTATGGGTGGATTAAACGGTGTTTACTATGCTGCCACACACCCGGAGAGGGTAAATAAACTAATTGTATCAGACGTCCCCCCTGAGTTCAATGCCGAGTGGATGAGCAGGTGGCCCCTGATACTGTCTGGGGTCAGGTCGGAGTTCAACTCTTTTACAGAGTTCTTTGAGATGATGCGCCAGACAAGAGATCCCTTAGCAACAGAGGAAAAGGTCCGTGGCTTTGCTGCTTATGCTATGAAAGAACTTCCCGATGGCAGGCTTGCCTGGAAGCATGATATAGAGATGGAGAAAGCCTTTTATAAAATATTTATAAGAGACAGCAAAGCAATTCTGCTAGGAAGGAAACCGGAGGTAGACTGGTGGTACCTTCTGTCTCTGGTGAGATGTCCTACCCTGATTCTTCGAGGCATTGAGAGCAACCTCCTCGACCATAAAACTATCCAAAAGATGGTGACAGTCATGTCTCAGGCTGATATGGTAGAGGTTGAAGGTTCTGATCATGTTCTCTTCTGGGATAAGCCTGATGAGTTTAACAGGATAGTAAAAGAATTCCTGGCAGGTTAAAATTGAACTGTTAGTTTACACGCTGATTTTGCTTAAGAAGCATAACCATACTGTCTAAATTAGGCAGGCAAGATGGATGAAGCCATGGAATTATACTGGAAGATCGATCCATTAAGGAAATTCTTTATTCACTCAGTTATTACTACTTTACCTCTTACGGGACTCTATAACTTCCAACAGTGGAAGTATATGGATGGATTGGTGGGAATGACGGGGGGAGAAATGAAGACGCCCAAGATGAAGTTTTTTGCACGTGATAGGGAAATGACAAAGCACGCCATGCTCGCTTCAGGGTTAAAACTTGTTGAGTAAAAAGAGAAAGCAAGAATTAGTTCTTTATACGAAAGGAGGAATAAATGACAGACAAAGGGATCTTTGATCTCTCAGGGAGGGTAGCCTTGGTTACTGCTGGAGGCCGTGGTCTTGGTCGAGAGTTCTGTGAAGCGATGGCTGAGTCTGGAGCCGATGTAGCCTGCAGTGATATTGATATGGGACGAGCACGAGAAACAGTGGAGCTGATAAAAAAATTTGGGCATCAGGCCATAGCCATTGAGGCTGACGTATCAAAACCGGACCAGGTTGAGCTCATGGTAGATCAGACAACAGAAGAATTAGGTACGATTGATATTCTTTTCAATAACGCTGGAATTGCTAATCCTCCGGTAAGGCTTCATCAGCTGGCCATTGAAGACTGGGACAGAGTTATGGACGTTGGTTTGAGAGGCATGTTCCTGGTTATACGAGCTGTCTTGCCAGTGATGCTGAAACAGAAGAGAGGCTCTATTATTAACACCGCATCAGTTGCAGGGTTGATGGCTGGATGTGAGGAGTACTCTTTGCCCAATGCAGCACCATACGGCGTCGCTAAACATGGTGTGATCGGTCTTACCAGACATGCAGCAGTAGCCTATGCCAGGGAGGGAATCCGGATAAACGCCATCGCCCCGGGCGCTCACCTTACCTGGCCGCTCTCGGTCCCTAGGGAGGAGATGGAAAAGATACACAATAAGATCGCCAAATTTATCCCTATGGGGCGGCTGGGTAACCCCAGTGAGATTAAGGGGTTGGCCGTCTACCTGGCCTCAGATGCCTCAAGTTATGTCACAGGTTCTACATTTGTTCAGGATGGTGGTTTTATTGCCTAATAATGCCAGGCTGCTCAATGGTGCAATGAGAAATGTACAAGAAAGGAGTGAACAATGAAGATCGAGGGTATCGACCGTGTAGTGATTGCAGTAAAGGATTTGGACAAAGCTGCTGAATTTCTTTCTAAACTCCTTGGAGTGGAGTTTGAAGAAGTTACTAATCCTGTTGCGGCAGCAGGTGGCGTGAGGTTTACCGTTGGTGCGATTCCCCAGAAATGCACCCTATCAATTGAACTAATACAGCCGCTCGACCCGCTTAAGGACATCAGGCCCCCTGACCCCAAAGCGATAGCAAAGTCTGTTGAGCAGGTTGATGCCGCACTACACGCCTTAGTCTTTCGGGTTAAGGATACTTCAGCAGTCTCCTCTGAAGCAGAAAAAAAAGGAATTCGAATTTATGGCAAGGTAGAGATGGAGAAGATAGATGATGGACCTTTTTCGGGAGTAACTAATTTCAAAGAACTGTTTTCGGAAGGAGAAGACACCCTTGGCATCCACATGGCATTTGTGGAGTATCAGGAATCTACAAATAACAAAAAAGGCTGATATTCAATCTGCGCGCAATCGTGCTGAAGCATGGTAAGTCTAAACCGCAAAGTTGAGAAGTGAAGGAGATATAATGAAATTTATACTCACAAATGAGGTCATTCTGTGGAGCGGTTCGTAACCGTAACTAAATATTTTTCTTGAAAATATTTCATTTTTTGTTATTAATGTCATCTATGTCAAGGCTGCACGAGAATATGTAAAGAATGGTTTAATGATATACATCATTAATATTATAAAAATATCCAGTTGTTACTACAGCAAAGGCCCATACTATTATTATCAAGCTAATCTAATAATTATTTCGCTATAGTAGTCTCTTAAGAGGATAACTATTCATATGCAGATACTATGCTCTAAACGATTTTTTTTAAAAAAGATGTTATCTAAAACTATGGTACTACTGTTTTGTATACTCTTCTTTATTCCTGATATTCTGAGTGCTGGGCAAAAAAAGCAATTGTATCACGACCTTTTTTCAGTGAGCTTTCCTAATGAAAGTGAAGGCTGGGCCTGCGGACGTTGGGGAAATATTTTTTATACAACTGACGGTGGAAACACCTGGATGCCTCAGGACAGCGGCACTGATTACACGCTTAGCTCTATATCTTTCGTGGACCCGAAGCGTGGGTGGGCCGCGGGTGACGAAGGCATCATCATTCATACCAAGGATGGGGGAAAGACCTGGGAAAAACAAAAAAGCCCTGTGCCTTTTTTCCTGATGGATGTCTATTTTGACTCCCCTTTGAAAGGTTGGATCGTTACCGAGCGAACCCATATTCTATTCACCGATAATGGTGGTAAAACATGGGGTATTCAGTTCAAGGACAGGGATTTTATCCTCAAAGCTATATCATTTTGCGACTCGCTCCATGGTTGGTCAGTCGGGGAGTACGGCTACGTCTACCATACCAGTAATGGTGGGGCCACCTGGGAGAAGCAGGCTGGCCATTTCGACATTTCAGTAAGTACAGGTGAAGTAGAGGGGGGGACCTTTCTGTTTGACGTGGTAGCTATTGATTCCCAGACCGCGTGGGCAGTAGGCATAGACGGCTACGTTATAAAGACCGAAGATGGGGGAAAGACGTGGCAGGAGGTTATGACCGGTGTGACCAAAACGCAACTTTTTTGCATTGCCTCTGATAAGGCAGACACGATCATGATCGGCGGTAACGGTATGTTTTTGTCTTCTATTGATAGGGGGCGTACCTGGCAGAGTCCTGCCTTTGAGCCACCCCTCACCTATGGCTGGCTCTATGGTTTAGCTAGGCGAGGGTCTTCCGACTTTGTTGCAGTGGGGTGGGAAGGGGCTATCTATCTTAGCACTTCGAACACCTGGCATCGGGTAAATCATTAAGTCTGACTAAAGGTAAACTTCATGAATAGATTAAGTGGAGGGCATGAGTAACCACAATAAAAGTAGATTGGATCAATTCTGCTGGTTTGTGACCAGTCACCGGCTGGCAGTGCTTTTGCTTGTGTTGATCGTAACCGCGCTCTTTTCGTACGGTGCTTTCAAGATTCAGAGTGAAGTTATTCTGCAACACATGTTTCCATACAATCATCCCTATCTCGGACTTCATGCCCGTTTTTCTCAGGTGTTCGGCAGTGGGGCTTCAGGGGTAGCCATAGCACTGAAGGCGAAGGAGGGAGACATCTTCACCCAGAGCATTCTATCTAAGCTTCAGAAGATGACCTATGAGATTGAGTTATGGGATGAGGTCTATCGAGTCTTGACCGTGTCGATTGCGAGCCGCTCGACCAAAGTGGTGAAGGCATTGGCAAAAGGTAATATTAAAATCGAGTCGCTGATGTGGCCTGAAACACCCAAGAACCATGAGGAGATGGCCCTATTAAAGAAGCATATCTTTTCTGACCCTGCCCACAACGGTACCTTGGTATCGAGGGACGGCACGGCAGCCCTTATCTTAACCGAGTTTAAGGAGAACATTTCCTATGAGCAGGCATTCCGTCTGCTGCGTCAATTGGCCAAGGTGTATACGGATGACGAGACCTCGGTCCACATCGTCGGGTTCCCTCAGCTTATGGGCTGGATTTACAGCTTCAGGCCCCACATGCGCGTTGTGTTCGCTATCAGCATTGGATTAATCATCCTGATTCTATTCCTCAGGAATCAACTTCAGTCCGCTCTTGTACGTGCTGGCATTTCTGGTGGGTGCCCGCAAGATCAGCCATTCTGTTCAGATCACCCATCGCTATCTTGAGGAGCTTAACGAGAGTGGCAATGATAAGATCCGGGCATGTTATGAAACTATGCGAACGATGATTATGCCCAATGTGGCAGGAGTCACCACGGATGCAGCCGGATTTCTGGTATTGCTCTTTGCAAAGATCGTCCTGATGCAACAGCTCGCTATCATCATGAGTTTCTGGATGATGAGCATCGCCTTTTCCGCCATCCTGACACCCATCATTTGTAGCTACATACCTCTCGCCATAGCCAGTGAAGAGTGGTCCAAGGAACGTACTAAGATGGGTTGGTTGGATAAGACAAACATGGCTGCTGGACGTTTTTCCATCGGTTCCGGAAGGTACCTGGTGGGTCTTGGAGTCATTGTGTTGGTGGTAATCTGTGTATGGCAAGCGAGCAGGCTCAAGATCGGAGATCCCACCCCAGGTTCGCCTCTACTGTGGCCTCACCACCCCTACAATCAAGATCAGGCCCTGATCAATCAAACCTTTGATGCCTCATCGGAGAATTTGATGCTGTTTTATGAGGGAGAGAAGGAATCGGTGTACGACCCGATTGTCCTGAACACTTTCGAGGCATTCGTAAAGCATATGAAAGAAAGGCTGCCTGACATCTATAAGTCCTCCACTTCTATCATAAATATGGTGAAGATGGTGAATGTAACCTTCCACGATGGGGACAAGCTCTGGTACCAACTGCCGCGCAATGAGCCGATGTTGACTGGTCTTATGGGCTACGTCAAGACAAATGTGGGTTTTACTACTACCGGTCGCTTTGTAGACGAAGGTATGGAGAGAGCTCAGATTACGCTCTTTTTCTCAGATCACACCTCAGAGAATTTGTTGCGTATCCGCAATGCGGCGTTCGATTTTTTCAAAACGCATTCAATGAAAATAGAAAAGGGTGATTTCAGATTAGCCGGCGGGAGGATTGGCCTTGAGATAGCGGTCAATGAGGAGATGAAACGCTCTCATCTCATCATTGACTCCATGGTGCTTTTAACCATTTTCATCATGTGCATGCTTTGCTTTCGCTCTATTGTTGCTGGCCTCATGTTGACCCTCCCTTTGATCATTGCCAATCTGGTGGCTTTTGCCTATATGGCTCTGATGAATATCGGGCTTTCTATCAACTCGCTTCCGGTGGCCGCGGTAGGTGTAGGGGTGGGAGTGGATTTTGCCATCTACATTTATAGTCGCTGCATGGAAGAATTTCCTCACCAGGATGGATGGGCTAATACCATTATGATGGCCGTGCGCACTTCCGGCAAGGCAGTTGTGTATACCGGGTTGACGCTTATCTTGGCGATCATACCCTGGTATTTTCTTTCCAATCTTAAATTTCAGGCCCAGATGGGATTTTTTCTTTCCATGTTGCTTTTGGCCAATGTGGTTCTAGCCATAACTCTGCATCCTTTGCTTATTTATCTTATCAAGCCCCGTTTCATCAGAAGAGAGGCATCGTAATTGCTCAAAATCTTGTGGATTTCTAGTAATTAAGATTGATAGTCAAACTAAATAAAAAAGTATTATTGTAAAAATTTATTTTGAATCTTACACTTTGCAATTTTTACCTGTTAGATAATAGATTCATCTTAAAAGTTAATCCATATTAAATAAGAAAATATTAACACATTGCATTCCTATTAAATACGCATTTATCTAACAGGGTGAATTTTTCGTTGTCTGTTCAAAATTGCCTTAAGACTCGAAGGGTTTTAATAATGTAGAAGGGAGGTGAAGCGGATTAGTATTAAGAATATATGCAGGGAGAAATGTAAGGGCATCTAATCTTGTTCTCACATGTCATTAACAATTAAAGGAAGGAGAAAGGAGGGGGTTATGGAAAAAAAGAAATTATGTATCGTTTTGGGAATCATGGCCATAGTGGTCTTGATGGTCAGCCCTGCCATGGCCAAACAGTTCACTGTGGGCGGGAAAACGCTTAATCTGTTTGGCTATGTAACTCAGGGGGCGGCTTTTAGCCTGCATAATAAAGATTACTACGATACCGAAAGGGATATTCACGCTGCTTTGATGAACCTTTTTCTGGAATTCGACTACACCTTTACCGACAATCTGAAATTATACGCTGCAAGCATGCTTACGGTGGATTGGATTTATGAATTGAAGCATGATGATAAATCATGGACTGATAAAAAATTCTTCAAATCTCGTGATGAGTTATTTGTAGATGATGAATACTGGCAACTGTTAAAAGAGATACATCTTTCATGGACCCCAGGAAATTGCTATTTCCGGGTAGGAAAACAGATTGTCTCTTGGGGGGAGATGATCGGCTTCCGGCTTATGGACCAGATCAATCCCTTAGACACGCGCCGTGGAATGGCCGATGTGGAGTTTGAAACAACTATCATTCCTATCTGGCTGATCAGGGCCGAATACTACCCGCAGATAACTACGGGTTGGCTTCAAGATGTAGGATTGGAGTTTATCTTTAACCCCAATGCCGATTTTATTCCCAATCAAATGTTGATGGGTAATGATGAGGCAGGGATTTGGTCTCCAAATATTGTTGCTCCACTCGGTCCCGGGAGAGAAGCTTATATCGGATCGTCGAATATGAATATTAAAGAGCCACAAGAATGGGATGATGAAGGATATGAATATGCCTTTCGGATCAAAAGTGTCGTAAAGGACGCCATTATCACCTTGAACTACTTTTATGGCCGGGACAATGCTCCTGTGATGAGGCCGGATATGACGGCTCTACCACGTTTTGAGGTGGCTCCGGACAGCAATCGGATTCTCCATTCAACAATGGAAGGTCGTTATCCGCTTTTCCGCTTTGCCGGTGCCACTTTTAGTAGGGATTTACCCTTCATGAGGAGCTCTGCTTTAGGGGATGTTGCTCCTCTTATTTTGCTGGAAACCTTCTATGCGTTCGATAATACATTCGCTACCTCTCTCAATACATTTAAAAAACTCGACGAATTGCGCTGGGCACTAGGCATAGACTGGAAGGTAAGAATCGACCTCTTAAACCCCAGAACTTATTTCATGATATCTCCTCAATTCTACCATCAAAAGATACTCAATTATCCTCATGATTACGAGATTGCGAATTTGGAAGACGACAATTACACGACCACGCTGATGATCAATACTTCATACTTCCACAACAAATTAGTTCCCTCATTCTTTTGGATGCATGATCTCAACAACAAAGCCGACATGTTCCGGTTACAGTTAGTGTATGACTATAGCTACAAGTGGCATTTCACACTGGGGACGGTTTTACTAGACGGAAGGGAGAAAAATAAAGGTTTTGATGTGTTTGAGAACAAGGATTATCTATATTTCAAGATAAGCTACAAGTGGGGATAAGATGATCTATTACAACTCCAGGAGCTGAAAGAGAAAACAAACCTGATTAAAAAAAAGGGGGTAAACAAAATGCGAAAAGTTAGAATTTTCATCATAACTATTATCACTTTCTCTCTGGTGCTGAGTATGCTGACACCACTGGTGTGGGCCGGAGAAGAATTTAAAATCACTGCTACGGAATTTCTGGAACACAAAAAGATGTTTGATGATCCCAGACCGTATTTAAAAACCTTAACCTACAAAAAGGTCTTGCCTCCAGAGGTCTATGCCAAGATGACCTATGATGTGGAGGCAATGAAGAAGCTGTGGTCCGAGGTAGTTGGATTTAAGGCTCCTGATGTGGTAGGCAAGATTGCCCCGGAGATTAAGCCGGGCACCTATAGCTATAAAGATAAGGGAAAATACCCGGGGCTTAAGGAGCTGATGATCCCGTTGCATTACGACATGTTCTTCAAGCCTGGTGGACCGCCCTTTGCAGGCAATTTTCCCGAGATAAAGGTCGTTCCCACCAGACAATATTACTGGGCACTGCCCGTCGCTAAAGCGACAAAGGAGCACATGGGTCGCACCCAGCTTGACGATCAGGGCATCATAAAAGAGGAAACGTACGTGGCCGGCTTACCATTTCCCAGACCGTCCGGGAAGTTTAAGGCCAGCCAGGTTGTCTACAATTGGATAAAGACTCCCTTTGGCTGGGATAACGTGTACTCCACTTCAATCAACAAGGGATTTACACGTACTTTAAGAATAGATATAGACATGCTTGCTGATATTATGCAGATTCGGCTTAAAGGACGGACTCTTATAGAGCCCTATGGCTGGTATGACGACCGAGCTAAGACATTAGGGGAGCAGGTAGCCTTTAATTTCTTTTACCTGGCTCCGCGGGACATGTACGGCAACGTTATGCATAGTATCTCATATCTGGATCCCGACAAGTTTGATCTAATGATGGTGTACATAAGTGCACTCAGGCGGGTGCGCAGAATGTCGACTACTGATGTCCAAGACGCCATAGGAGGGGCGGATTACATTTACGCCGACAATAACGGATTTGGGCAAAAGTTATCACACACGATTTTTCCATACAAAAACGAAGTGATTGCTGAGCGGGAATATCTAATTCCAACCGGCACATGGGACGGATCAGAGTATATGAGTTCTGAAGGATATGAAATTCATAATTACCAATTTGAGCGCAGGCCTGTATACGTGGTTAAGATGAATCAGTTGGATAAGCACTTCGTGTATACCTACCGAATCGTTCACTTCGATAAGGAAACGGGTATACTCCGCCACATCGAAAACTACGACCGGAAGGGGCGTTTGTACCGGAGTGTAAGAGGTATACGACCTTTCATCCCTGAGATGGGCATGTTCGGTTTCGGCATGGGTTTAGGTTATGATCACCTGGACCTGCACACCTCCTTTACTCAGGGTTTTACCATCCCGGCGCCGTGGGTGAGCCGCTCAGATGTCGGTCTCCGCGGTCTGGTCGTCAAGGGAAAGTAAGGAGGCAGGATATGAGTAACGGGTATGTACCAACTAACGACCAGGAACTTTATTATGAGGTTCATGGGCAGGGAGAACCTCTGATATTGATCTGCGGGCTGGGTATGGACCTCACAGGCTGGGCATTTACCATGCCTGTGTTTGGCGAACATTTCCAGGTAATAGTTTTTGATAACCGCGATGTGGGACGTAGCTCAAAGGCAAAAGGCTCTTATAACATTGCTGATATGGCGGAGGATACCGTTGGCCTCATAGATGCCTTGGGTCTCAAGTCGGCACATGTGTTTGGTGGGTCAATGGGGGGTGCTATCGCCCAGGAGTTAGCCCTCTGCTACCCAGATAGAGTGCGAAAGCTGGTCTTGTGCGCAACAGTAGGAAGATCCACCCGTCTCCAGGTACTCTTGGTTGAGATCCTAAAGTTCATTAAGCAACATGACCATGACAATCAGATGTTTCCGAGGATGGCGATGTTCACTGGCATGACCAGCAATTTTTTAAATAACACTGAAGCAGTTGATCAGGCGCTTAGTATGTTTCAGAATCAACCCTTCCCTCAACCGTTTGATGCGTTTGTGCGTCAGGCAGATGCCATCAGTACCTTTGATGCCCTTGACCGGCTCCATGCAGTCAAGGCGCCGACACTAGTGTTGGCGGCAGACCAAGACATTTTAACGCCAGTAAACGCAGCCCACGAAATCGCGGCCGCGATCCCTGGGGCGCAGTTGCAGATTCTTGAAGGCGGAGGGCACGCATTTATCTGGGAGATCCCAGAAAAAGCTCACCAGGCTGTTATAGAGTTTCTCAAGGCGTGATAAGAGGTGTAGGAACAATAAACCTCCAGAAGAAAGACATGTGATCGCTTAAGCGGTTAAAGGCTTGGGGAAAAAGCTGTGTTCGTTAATGTAAGGAGTGAGGTAGCACATATATTCTCAGTTAAGTTGAGCTTGATGACCCAGCAGCCCCCGAAGTGGGAATTTTAAATGCATACAAAACACACAACGGGCGTGATGTGCCCTGTGCATTCATAAGGAGAACATTATGACAGAAAATGTGGATCTACACTATTATACCATTGGTGATGGTTTCCCACTGGTACTCATTCACGGATGGTGCTCAGATGGGCTAAGCTATGTTTTACAGCTACCTCTTGCATATAAGTACCGGCTAATCCTTCCTGACCTGAGAGGACAAGGGAAGTCGCCCAAACCACAGACAAAATCTTCCCCGGAATTATTGGCATCGGACGTGAATCGGCTGCTTGAAAAGCTGAGCGTCGAGAAGGCGATCATTTGCGGGGGGTCTTTCGGTGGCATGGTGGCCTTGCAATTCGTGCTGGATTATCCTGAGGAAGTTGAAGCCTTGATTTTATCGGATACTGCCAGCACGTCAGCAGCTGCCGCACAATTTATGAGTGGCTGTATTCCTATGCTCAGTGCACCAAATGCGTCTGAAATGTTAAAAGAGATGCTTTCCCAGCTTGCATCGGGATCAGGCATGACCAGTTCACCAGTAGGCTCAATGCTAATCGAAGCTTCGCTGGAAAGGATGGCAGATATAGACCCGGTTTCGCTCCTCGAAGTAACAAAAGGCATGGAGGGTTTTGATGTAACGCACAGACTCTCGGAAATAAACGTTCCCACACTAATTATAGCGGGTAAGAGAGATCTCGTTGTAGCACCTCAATATAGCGAGGAGATGCACAAGCGCATCGTCGGTTCGGAATATGTGGTCCTTGATACAGACCACGGAAGCCCTTTCTTCAGACCAGATGAGTGGAACAAAGCGGTGCAGAATTTCCTCCACAGAATAGGCCATTAAAAAAGAAACAAGCTTTGTACTACTTTCGAACAGGGTGACCTTCATCACTGAAGGCAGTGATATCGTAAATAGTTACCGCTTGATGGGTCGGGCTTATGATGGGAAAAGAGCTCTATGAGTATGAAAAATGATACCTAACGCCAAGGAAGGCAAGATGGCAGACAAAAAGGTGTGTGATCTTTCAGGAAGGATAGATCTGGTAACTGCTGGAGGTCGCGGGCTAGGTCGTGAATTCTGTGATGCAATGACTGAGTGTGGAGCTGACGTAGCCTGTAGCTACTTCAACGCCTTGTTATGTTGCCATGGTAGAATGATACTATCGACTGCGCTATGGATCAAAGTATATCAAAACAATGTTAATGTCTTTCTATCCCCAATTGCGATAATATCGATGATCGGACCGTTAGCCAAGCGCTGGAACCGGGAGCTACAACTTCATGATGTGAAGCATGCTCGACAACTTTGAATTGTACCCTATCACCTTTTCTCTTCGCAGTCTCCTCATATGCTTTACCATCTTCAAGTAGCATAGGTGTATCGAGAGCTCCTGTTATCAAGATCTGGGGAATACCAGTTGGGAGAAGCTCAATGGGAGAGATCTGCTGAAAACGTTCGGGTACTACATCTGGTAAACCACCCAATAGTTTGGTAATGACATGCTCACCACAAATTGTTTCATCCATGTCCACGAGCCATTTCAGATTGGAGGGAGCTCCTAACGCGACAACACCTTGCATCGGCAAGGGATTCTTAATGTAAAGCGGGCTTTCCTTGGGAATCCTGTGACGAGCAGCAACCCACATGGCTAAGTGACCACCAGAGGAATGACCAATTGCAATAACACGTTTCAGGTCAAGTTTATACTCCTTTGCTATATCACGGAGATAATCTGCAGCGCTGGCTACATCAAGAAATGTCCCTGGCCATCCACCACCGGGATTATCAACTCTGCGGTATTCGATGTTCCAGGTGGCTATGCCGATGCGACGCAAAGCATCAGATAGTGCCGCGGTGTTCTGTAAATCAGCGAATTTTGAAAGCCAACAGCCCCCATGGATAATAATGGCCACTGGGTGAGGACCTTGACCATCAGGTAGGCGTAAATCACCGAATTGGAGGGGGTCGCTCCCATATGAAATTCGATGATCAGGTGGAGCACTGGGTAGTTCGTTAACGTCAGTTGGGCTTAAGAATTGAGCGAGAGATGTATTATGGATCAAGCAACAAAGAACAATAACTAAGGACAGAAAACATTTTCGATTTTTCATTAAGCGCTTCTTGTGTCGTAATTGGAATCAGTGCTTTTCCTGGTTACTAATGACAACCTAACAATTAATAATAGTAATTCCTATTTATCCGGTTTTGCAACTACATAATACTAAATTATCTGAAGATTTCAAGTTGTTTCCCCAAAAAGTCATTCACATTTTTTCTGATTATGTCTATAGTATGAAAGAATACGACACCCGTCTATTATAGTTATTTTGATATAATGGAGAGCAAACTATGGAGTAAGTGGACGGAACTTTCATCCGCTCGCACCTTATACCCTCGTGGCACGCCTACATATTGTGTCACCAATTTATCCTCAAAAATCTCACACTACTACCATGCTTCCCAGTTATTGACAGGCCGAAAAAATTACTACTACCAAATGTAACATACGCAAACCCAACTTTTAACCATTCTTGCCAAAGTGAAGGTATTATTCAGATAGGCATTTACTGTAACCTAAATTGAGCGATTTTTCTGTGTGCAAAAAAAATATTGCCAACAACCCACTAATTATTAACAATTCATAGATTCTAAGTTGACTTTGAGACTCCTACCAATGATATTTTCTTGTTGACTGATTTCGTATCCCGCAACTGCTCCATTTTTGAAAACACCTCACCTAAGCTGATAATATCAACTTATTGTTTCCTACTTGCTACATAAAGTCCCAAAGATATTATTGGGTACTTAGCGCAATGGGATTATTGCATCGCCTCCAAAGTTGTTCAATTTTGTTGCTCTCCCATATTGCACGGGTTACATTGAGGATGATACGATTACCGGTCTGAATTATCTTTGCCGCAAAATCTATCAGTTTCCTGCGAAATGTTGTGGGATAACAACTCACCGGTATCACATCATGTGCTACGTCCTCCTTGTAGCATTCATACAAAAAGTGGGCTATCACCTGCACATAATAATATGCCCCGTTCATGCCAAACAGCTTAAATGGTAACTGCTCTCTGCCCATGAATTCTTTAAATGAACGGTTCGTCAATTCGCTTGCCCCACGCCCATGGGCCAGCTGTATAATCTTCTTTGCCCCAAGATACTTTCTGTTACCGGAGGCCAAAAGCTGTTTCGTCATTTCCTGATCCACTCCTATGTTGCTATACAGTACTGAATCAGGTCTGGCAAACTCTAGTAATAGTTGCCCCTTTTCCTGTAACAGCCTCGTGAAGATCGTCCTGCGAAATCGCTTCCAGCTTTTCAGTTTGCTGCCAAATTCATAATATTCCCATGTGGTGTTTTTATTCCGGTATTCCTTAAATCCCTCTCTGTCTACTGCCTGTACATACT
>SMTZ1_10016577_pt1 | contig 14886 bp, 14 predicted proteins | sample DeeMarSWOR136_30_FD_25667 | JGI IMG/M metagenome (IMG submission 25667)
AATGTCGGCTAATCCCCATGATGCCAGTTCCTCTCATTCAAATGTTGCCCTGGAGATCAGAGGCGATATTGCCCAGGACATCTACGATACGGAAAAGGGTGTGGCATCATTCTCTGGCATGCGACTGGCACACTTTGATATGGGCCGGGATAATGATAAGGATCAAGGACTTCGGGCTCAGGTCTTCACTGAAAATGCCATACGTAAGGCCATCCTTGAAGAGGTTGAAGCGACGGTGCCGGGGGACAATATCAATATAGCCATGTTTTACCTCTCTGAGCGAAAGATTATCAAAGCCCTGATAGATGCCGCCAATCGGGGCGTCGACATACGTATTATCCTTGATCCAAATAAAGACGCCTTTGGCTATAAAAAGATCGGTGTTCCGAACCGACAGGTTGCCCGGGAGATCCTTAATAAAACAGGAGGCAAGATCCGGGTGCGATGGTACGATACCAGGGGAGAGCAGTTTCACAGTAAGATGGTATTCATAGAAGGTTCAGGAAGATCGGTGATAATCCTGGGTTCAGCAAACCTCACGCGGCGCAATCTGTGCAATTATAATCTTGAACTGGATGCGTTGGTTCAAGGTATAGGCCATGAACCTATCTTTGCTGAAGCCGGCCACTACTATGATCGTATCTGGTCTAATCAGGACGGTATCTTTACGGTTGATTATGATGTCTATAGGGACGATTCTTTTATTAAGACAGTAATCTGCCGTATACAGGAAAGGCTCGGATTGTCGAGCTTTTAGTAGATCCATTGATGGCCTGCGGGGATCTCTTTTCAGAGGCAAAAAGCTTTAGAATAGAATATTGAATATTGAAGGAAAGAATAAACTTCAACATTCTTACTTCAATATTGGATATTTGATATTCAATCCCTCTACTCTATGCACTCTGCGATATGCCCCATTTGCCAGGTCATTCTACAAGCCATTCGAAAAGCCATTCGACAAGCTCATTGTCCTGAGCACTCCCGAAGGAGTCACGTCAATCCCTTGAACCCTGTTGACGCCTATCTCTTCCGGGCGGGAGTCAATGCCCTTATGGATTCAATTACAAGCCATATGGCTAAGATCAGCAGGATAATCCCAAATATTCCCGAAATGATGACATCGGGTGAAACCGCCTGGCCGAATGTCTTGATAAAGGGGATTATCTGAAGTACCAGGGCCCACAAGGTCATGATGAGCATGAAAATGGCAGGGATAATCGCAATCAGGGCATTTTTGCCGCTCTTTTTCATCCATACGGAGATTGCCAGAAGCGTTAGGCTTGCGAGCAGCTGGTTGCTTGTGCCGAATATGGGCCAAGCAACAAGATAACTCTTTTCCTTTGTACTCAGCATGAATATAAGCGGCAGCAGAAGGGTTGCGAGCGTAGCTAACGCGGCCCCAATTCTTGATCTTATACCGAAGATCTCCTGGAAGATATACCTCCCAAGCCTGGTGCTGACATCAAGCGTGTCATAGACAAACGTGGAAAAGGCCAGCAGGGCAAAGGGGAAGGCCACATTAAATCCGATCCCCATGAGACCCATGTATTTGGCAATTCCGTTGGCATAAACGATGTTCGGATCATTCTTGAGCATCGGAGAACCGACGGGCAGCATCATGACCGTCGCGACGGCAAGGACGGCCACCAGACCCTCCATAAGCATCGCCCCGTAACCAACTACAAGAGTGTCGGATTCCTTCTTTATCTGCTTTGAGGTCGTCCCTGAACTTACGATCCCGTGAAATCCGGAGCAGGCCCCGCAGGCAACAGTGATAAAGAGGATCGGAAATAGAAATTTGGCATTGAGACTGCTTCTAAACCCTTCAAGATTTATCGCCGGGTATTCTATTCCGAAACCGCCGAATATCGCGCCAATAAGGCCGATAATGATGGTAAGATAGAGGAACCATCCTCCAAGGTAACCCCTGGGCTGAAGCAGCAGCCACATGGGGATGATGGAGGCAAAGAAGCAGTACACAAGCAAAAATACATCCCACTTTTTTACCGGGATATCCGACAGGAGGGAAAGGATGGGCTCGGGGAGCCTTGGTCCCACCCAGACGATAAAGAGGACTACAGGGACGAATATTATGGTCGCGATGGTCAGGCTGAGCCTGAATTTATATAGAAGGACTCCCATTATCAACCCTGCCGCCAGGTAGAGGATGGATGAGGCGGCCACACCCGGGCCGAATGCAATATTGTCTGTGATGGTCTTGAAGGTTTGGGCTGTGATATCCGTAAAGGCAATAATCACATACACGAGACATAACCATATGAATATGAGGAAGAGCATGTGTGACGTAGGCGACATGTTCCCTTTTACGATTTCAGCAATTGAAGTGGCCTTGTGCCTGACCGAGGCAATCATGCTGGAAAAATCATGCACACCGCCAATGAAGATCGCGCCGAGGATTATCCACAGAACCGCGGGAAGCCATCCGAACCATATAGCGGCAAGGACAGGGCCCACTATAGGGCCTGCTGCCGCTATCGCGGAAAAATGCTGGCCGATCAGCAGTGCAGGCCTTGCTGGCACGTAATCGACGCCGTCATTGATCTGTATGGCCGGTGTAACCGCGTTATCATCAAGCTGGAATTCCCGGGCCACGAACCTGCTGTAAAAGAAATAACCCAGGATGAAGGTCAATATGGAGATAAGGACTATGGTAACTAACATAGGAAGAGACTCCCTTCTGCAAAACCAAGATATAGTTCTTAAATATCATAAAATTGATAGGAATATCTATCAATACTTTTGAAAATCACCAATTTTTTAGGGACCGCCCTTATCTTATTGGACTTTACATATAACCCTGATTGTGTAATATGGAACAAGTACTTTGAATTTGTCGTTTCGAGGAGCGGCCGCAATGAGAAATCTTAAAGATCTCTTACTCTGCTCAGGATAGGGATTTTTCCCTGCGGTCGAAATGACAGAAAAGCTAAAAGAAAGAGAAGACGAAATAACAGAAAATCGGTATTTTTCAAAGGTCTAGTGATGATCGGAAAAGGATGATAAGATTCAGGAGACAGAAGCCTGAATTCAGAAGGAAAAATTGTGGAGAAATATTAATTGAAGAAGGTAATAAGATTTTTGATCTTTGGTTTTGCGGCACTGTGCCTCTTTTTAATCGCTATATGCGCGATACTGTACTATTTCTGGTCCAGCAACCTGCCTTATATAGGATCTTTAAGGGAATACAATCCCCCTATTATCACCGAGATATACAGTGATGACGGGCAGATTATAGGGAAGTTCTGGGATGAAAAGAGGATCGTGGTGTCCATAGACCAAGTCCCGAGGCAGTTGATAAACGCCTTTGTCGCTGCGGAAGACTCCAGGTTCTTTAAACATGAGGGAGTCGATTTTCAGAGCATCATCAGGGCATTCATCAAAAACCTTGTGGCCGGGCAGATAGAACAGGGCGGCAGCACCATTACACAGCAGGTAACCAGATCTTTGCTTCTAAAGAGCCAGGAAAGGACCTATAAGAGGAAGGCGAGGGAGGCAATCCTCTCCCTTCAGATCGAGAAAAGTTTCTCCAAGGAACAGATCCTGTTTCTTTATTTGAACCAGATCTACATGGGGCATGGCTCATATGGTGTTGAAGCGGCGGCCCTGACCTACTTCGACAAGAAGGCTGCTGAATTGAACCTTGCTGAATCTGCGTTGTTGGCAGGCCTCCCCCAGGCCCCAAGCAGGTATTCACCCATCCAGAATCTAGAAAAGGCCAAGGCTAGGCAGAAATATGTCCTGGAGAGGATGCGGGAAGAGGGCTTTATTTCTAAGGCCGAGGAGATTGAGGCATTTAATACTCCAATCGTCATTACGGGAAAAGGGGAAAGCAGCTTTGAAAAAAGCCCCTGCTTCACGGAATATATCCGCAGATATCTTGAAAAACAGTACGGAAGAGACCTTTTGTACAGGGGAGGGCTCAGGGTCTATACAACTGTGAACCTGGATATGCAGAAATGGGCAGATGAGGCACTGGTTGAGGGCCTCCGTGAACTGGACAAGAGGGAGGGATACAGGGGGCCCATAATATCCATCAAAACGGAAGAGATTGAGATGTTTAATCGAGAGGCAGAAGAGATATTACGCCTCAATCCCCCTGAGATAGGTTCAATTGTTCAAGGTGTAGTAGACAGCGTAGATGATGAGAACAATCAGGTTGTTGTGAATATTGGCAGGGAATTAGGCGTCCTTCCGTTGTCTGAGATGAAATGGGCGAGGAAACCTGATCCGGAGGTGGCCTATTATGAGGCATCGGTCAAAAGACCGGGGGATGTCCTCAAACGGGGCGATGTTATCCTATGCCTGATAAAAGATGAGATGAAATCTCCCTATAGATGGCAGCTTTCGCTGGAGCAGGAACTCTTGGTTGAGGGCTCTGTCTTTGTAATAGAGACCGGGACAGGCCAGGTCAAGGCCATGATCGGCGGCAGGGATTTTAATATTAGCCAGTTCAACAGGGCAATCCAAGCCAGACGCCAGCCGGGATCATCATTCAAGCCTATAATTTACTCCGCCGCCCTTGACGACGGTATGACGCCCTCCACTGTGATACTTGACACCCCGTATATATCCACGATGAATCCGGATGAGGAGGTTTGGAGACCAAAGAACTATAAAGAGAATTTCTTAGGTCCCACGCTTTTCCGTACCGCACTGATCCAGTCCTTGAATGTGATAACCGTCAAGATATTGAAGAGTGTGGGCGTAGAGAATGTTATCAATTATGCGAGGAGGATGGGAATTGAGTCCGATCTTGCCCCGGATCTGTCACTGGCCCTTGGGTCGTCAGGGCTTTCCCTGAAAGAAATAACCACTGCATATTCGGTCTTCGCGAACGGTGGTCTTCTGGTGGAGCCTTTTTTCATAGAGAGGATAGAGGATAGGAGGGGCATGATCTTAGAGGAAAATCAGACTTCGTATAGGGAGGCTATTTCCATAGATACGGCATATGTTATGACGGACCTGTTAAAAGGTGTTGTTACAGAGGGGACAGGCTGGAGGATAAGGGCATTAAACAGGCCGGCGGCTGGAAAGACAGGCACAACAAATGATCTGAGAGACGCGTGGTTTATAGGATATACACCCAGCCTGGTAACCGGCGTGTGGGTGGGATATGATGATAGAAGACCCATGAGCAAGGGAGAGACCGGATCAAGGGCTGCAAGCCCCATATGGCTCTATTTCATGTCCAAGGCCCTTGAAGGCCGGCCCGTGGAGGACTTTATTGCCCCTGAAAGTGTTGTTTTTTCAAAGATTGACACTCAAAAGGGTTTGCTGGCCAGCTCCTATTCAGAAAAGACGGTATTTCAGGCCTTTAAGAAGGGGACTGAGCCTAAGGAATACACGCCAAAACCCGGAATTGCCAAATCAGGACAATTTCCCCAGTTTGATATGGATTTTGATAAATAACTGCGGAAGCCGGATACTGGATACTAGATACCTATCCAGCATCTAGAATCCAGTATCAGGCCTTGTATATCGGGAGCCGAAGTAAGACTGTAGTTGTTTCTATGCCCGATCGAATATCAATGTTACCCTTAAGCAGGCTTAGAATCCGGCGGGTGATATAGAATCCCCGGCCAGGCACCTCTCCTTCAAGGAGTCTATGGCGCTCCTCATCAAGGATTTGGCCGCTATTGCTGACTTCTACGCAGGCAGAATCACCGTCGGCATAGGATCGTACCGAAAGGGTACCGCCCTTAAGTGGTATGGCATTTGTCGCATTGTTTAGGATATTGTCCATGACACGTTCGATGTGTAGCGGATAACACCTGATATATAGGGGATCCTGGTAAGGTCCTTCCTTAAGGATTATATTGCTCCTGAGCTGTTCCTTGATAACTTCCTTGTTGATCTCACGCGCTGTTCCTTGCCGGTATGGGATATGCTCAAGGCCATCTCCTGAAGGCGGTTTGCTTCTTCCATGAGGACGTTAAGATACCTTTTTATTTTGGAATCCGTCTCCAGTTTATACTCCTTTTCAAGGAGTTGATTCACCCTTCGTGCGAAGCCGGCTGTGGCAATAGCCGGATTCTTGAAATCGTGGAGGATATCATCAAGCCGTTCCATCCGCTGGGCCTTCATGAGTTCCCGGCCAAGGAAGAGAAATATCTCTATCTCATCAGGGTCATACCCCTTTCTCTGATCAATGGCGTCGAATGTCATGAAGTGGGTAATCTCCTCCTCAATATTAAGGGGGACATAGAGGATGGAGTTGATATTGCGATCCGATGCGAGCTTCTTTAGGTTGTTGGAAATAATCGTGCTATTTCCAGGGTCAATTACTAGGACATAGGAGGGCGTCACCAGTTCGTACGGAGATTCATCAGTGTATTTCTTGCGCCCCAGAACCAGTTCAAAGGCAGGCTCGTTTTTTACAGGGAAACTCTTTCCAATGCCATGGTAGGAGGCGGAATCAGGGTATCCTGCCTCCAGAAACACGTTTTCATGGTCTTCGGTAACAGAGAACAGGGCACAGCTCTGCAGGTTGATTATGTCTGCCAGCTCAGGGATCAGGCGATTAAACACATCCTTCATCTTAACCCCTTCCCATCCGCCAGGTTTTAGAAAGATCTTCCTAACGATCGCCTCTTTTTTTTCATTTACACGATGCATGGACATGATCTTTTTACGGGCGATGGTAAAGCCGAATCTGCGTGACATTGTTTCTGCCATCTGGATTTCAAGAGGAGAGAACGTGCGATCATTCTCAGGGAAGTAGACCTGGATAACGCCCGCTGTGTTTCTCTCACGGGGGAAGAAGCGGGGGATCTCGAAAGGGATCGCCATCATGGAATTGACGCCTTTCCTCTCGATAATCGTCTTGTCATTATAAAGGCTCTCTTTGAGTATATTTGGGACAATGAACGGATTGCCGGACTTGATGACCCTCCCGGCTATGCTGCCCTCCAAGGCTATATTGGCCTCTCTGGCCTCTTCACCGGGGGGGTATGAACCGAAGGATAGCATCTGTTCCGTGTCCGGATCATAGATCCTGACAGAGCCGTAGCGGGCATTGAGTGATTGGATCATATGCATGGCGACCAGTTCAAGGATCTGCTGTTCGGTAAGTTTGGGATCTATATGGATGATCTCGTCAATATGTCCGATAAACTGAGACATGGTTTCGGGAAGGAGGACTTTATGGATCCATTCCTCCATCTTTGTCCAGAATTGATCATTCGGACAGCCCGACCTTGCCCATCCCTCTTTCATGACGGACTTAATAAGATTCTTTGATGTCTCTAGCATATCTATAACCGTCTATAGGTACACGGTTGGTCATAGATCCCGTATCCCCTGATGTATTATGTTAAAGAGTTCACGGATGTCTTTTTTCTCGATACAGGAAAAGGCTATGCGTATGTCGCTTTTCCCGATGGCGATAACGCCAACGCCGTATTTTTCAAGGAGGTGGAGTCTTAAAGATTCCGCCTCCACTGTCTTCAATCTCAGACACATAAAATAACCTGAATTGAAGGGGTAAGGCTCCCATACCTTAGAATATCGTGGGGCTGACAGTACATCCTTTACCTCCATGGCCCTTTCCTTCATGATCATTAATTTCTCCTGTTTTTCCGATGCGAATGTGCCTGATTTAAGGGATCTTAGGATTATTGTCTGACTCAGGTGGGATGCATTGGAGATGGAGGCCCTGACATCGCCGGCCGTCTTCCTCTCCAGGGCGTCATATACTGGTCTGGGTGAACCGTTGACATGTGCGCCATAGGTAATAAATCCTACCCTGAGCCCCCAGACATAATACTCTTTGGTTGCGCCGTCCAGTTTAATGGCCAGAAGTCTAGGATCCCTTCCGACAGTACTCGCGAATAAGGATTCCTTCAGCACGTTATCCTCATAGAAGAGACCGAAATAGGCGTCATCCATGACCGCAACAACATTTGTCCCCTTCCCGGCAATCTCTGTAAGAATGTCAGCTATATTCGCCGCTTCAGGAGTTGTTACGGTATATCCGGTTGGATTGTTTGGGAAATTCAGTAGGACGATAATCTTATCTCTCTTTTTCGCCTCGGCCAAAAGGCATTTTCTGAATCCTTTAAGGTTAAATCCCCCGCTGTTGTCAAACAGCGGGTATTGCACAAGTTCGCCATGCCCCACCACTTCAAATATCATTCTGTACTCCCATATCTTATCGGGTACAATAATCCGATCTCCGCGGTCTACCCATAGATCCGAGACCACGGAAAGTCCGTGGGTGATAGCATTGGTAACGACAGGGAGGCTTATCTCCTTGTCTTTCAGGGAGGGATTTTTTTCAATTATGGATTCCTTCCATGCCTTGCGTAGTGGCATGATCCCATAAGATGGTGCATAGCTTATTGATTCATCCGGATCAAAGCCCCGCAGGTAATCCATGATTGATTGAAGATACATGATCTTGCCTTTTTCCATGGCCAAGCCGATGGTGGCATTGAACTTATGGGCCTTTTCTTTGGCCTCGGCGCTCTGGGTGAGTATCCCTTTTGGGAAAAATAGATTTTTTCCGACCTTAGAGAGCATGTTATAGATGTGAGGATTGGCTTTAACAATAATTTCGTTGAGTTCCCGCGCAATAGGATCCATCCTTACCTCCATTCATCATGAAATGTTCACCTTGCAGTATTAGACGATAGTATATACTAAATTTAGAATCCAGTCTAAATATTTCAAAAAAATTTGGAATAATTCACTGTTTTCTTGTTTGATAATTCTTCTGGTTTCTGGCTCCTGTATTTTAACTGCTGATGGATTCTTATTTTAACTTGACTTGGAAATAGACATCTTTATATATTCGATAAAATTTGGTCACTTTGAAAAATAATAAAGGGCGTGGCCCTAATCCAAACTATTGCAAGGAGATAAGATTATGAGAGATGTTGTAATTGTATCCGGAGCAAGGACTCCGGTCGGGACCTTCGGGGCCTCTTTAAAGTCTACACCGGTTGTACAGCTTGGAGCGATTGTCTTAAAAGAGACCCTAAAAAAGATAAAACTGCGACCTGTGGCTACCAAGGCCTTGACACAGTTCGAACCAGACGGCCTGAAGGGCATCGGAATGATCGATCTGGAAAAGGCGGGCTATGATTATGACGATTCATTCCAGCCGATCGAGATCAATGAAGTAATCATGGGGAATGTGGTTGGCGCAGGACAGGGGCAAAATGTGGCGAGACAGGCCATGATAAAGGCAGGCATTCCCAAGGAGACGCCTGCGTTTTCAATAAACAAGATCTGCGCCTCCGGCATGAAAGCCGTTGCGCTAGCGGCCCAGTCGATCCGTGCCGGCGAGGCGGATGTAATACTGGCGGGCGGAATGGAAAACATGAGCCTCATCCCTTATGGGGTGCCGGCCGCCAGATGGGGGGCGCGAATGAACAATACGGAGCTTGTGGATCTGATGATTATGGACGGCCTCTTTGAGATCTTTTATGGTTATCACATGGGTCTTACAGCAGAGAATATCGCTGAAAAATACGGCATTACCAGAAAAGAGCAGGATGAACTCGGAGCCCTGAGCCACAAGAGGGCAAGAAAGGCCATTGAGGACGGGATCTTCAAGGATGAGATAGTGCCGGTAATAATACCCCAGAGGAAGGGAGATCCGATAATCTTCGATACTGACGAGAGGCCCATGGACACAAGCGTGGAGAAGATGTCCAAACTTCCTACCGCCTTTAAAAAAGACGGGACCGTAACCGCAGGAAATGCCTCAGGTATTAATGACGCGGCGGCAGCCCTGCTCCTCATGTCCGACAGCAAGGCCAAGGAGATGGGCCTGAAACCTATGGCCAGGATCAGGTGCTATTCGTCTGCGGCCATTGACCCGGCCTATATGGGCCTTGGGCCGATCCCTGCGGTAAGGAAGGTCCTGAAAAAGGAAAAATTGACCATTGATGATTTCGGCGTAATCGAACTGAACGAGGCATTTGCCTCTCAGGCGATTGCCTGCATCAGGGAGTTGAAGGTCGACATAGAAAAGACAAACCCGCACGGTAGCGGGATATCCATAGGGCATCCTATAGGCTGTACAGGCGCGCGAATCGTTGTCACGCTTATTGGTGAGATGATGAGGAAGGGACATGAACTGGGACTGGCCACCCTTTGTATCGGAGGGGGGCAGGGCATGGCGATGGTGCTGGAGAAGGTGTAAAAAAAAAGAGGTCTAAGGTGTAAGGTGTACGGTTCAGGGTCAAGACTTTTATTATGAGGATTTACTAATCCTTAAAATGTAATATCATCTCCTGTCCCTTAAGCAGTAAACCTTAAACCGTATAACATATACCGTAAACCGTATATTGTATCCCTATTAATAATGGAGCTGTTATGGACTATAAAAATATAATATTTGATGTAAAAGGTAATGTGGCGGTACTGAAGTTCAATCGACCCAAGGCATTGAATGCCATTAATAAGGATGTCTTTCATGAGGTGAATGACGCCATTGACAGGATAGAGAAAGACAGCTCCATAAAGGTCCTGATCCTGACGGGAGAGGGCGAAAAGGCCTTTGTGGCCGGTGCTGATATCGCGTATATGCTGGACCTTTCGCCACTGCAGGCCAAGAAGTTCTCAAGGGACGGGCAGGACCTCCTCTTCCGGCTGGAAAGACTGCCGATACCGGTTATAGCCTGCGTGAACGGTTTTGCGCTCGGCGGAGGCTGTGAAATAGCAATGGCCTGCGATTTTATCTACGCATCGGAGAACGCCAAATTCGGGCAGCCGGAGATCAATCTCGGCCTTATGCCTGGTTTTGGCGGGACCCAGAGGCTTTCCCGCCTGGTGGGAAAGGCAATGGCAAAGGAGCTCTGCATGACAGGCGTCATGATCAGCGCCAGGGAGGCAAATGAGATAGGCCTTGTCAACAAGGTCTTTCCCCAGGACAGGCTCTGGGAAGAGACCATGAAAACGGCCAATCTGATAGCCAAGAAGGGCAGGGTCATGCTCAGGGCCATCAAGGAGTGCATTGAACGCGGTTATGACATAGACCTCAGAGACGGGTGCTATATGGAGTCCGAAGCCTTTGGTCTGATAGTTACCAGCCCTGACAGGAAAGAGGGCATGACGGCATTTCTGGAGAAGAGGGAGCCAGAGTTCAAAGGGGAGCTTTATTAATCCTCATCATATTATGATAGCAAAGATCTTATGGTGGATACAGCAGATTATACTTGCCATGGCAGACTGCTTCTTACTCATCTTCGGAATCCAGATGCCTATAGCCTCATAGAACCTGAACGATCCTTTTACCTTTATCCGCCTTCGCAGAAGACCACGAGCTTGCCCGTGGTTGAATTCGTAATTAATCGTTTGCTACAGCGCGATGTCGCCCACAATTTAGGCGGATAAGCGCGTCGTAGCCGGAGGCGAAGACGGGTATTTTAATGGGACCACGGGTTTACCCGTGGGGCTCCATTATGACCTTTTTCTCTAATGAGTCAGGATTACAGATGTCCCATTAAAATATCGAAATTATCCCCTCCAAATAGACGGGCCAACTTCATTATAGGGTAATTGAGAATCCTGCCAAGTATATTCAGCTGTAAATAATAATCCAGTATCAATATGCCGATCAAGATAAACGGCGCGTAGCTTCTCATCTGATGGAATTTCCATGCAGCCGAGGGTGGCAGTATATTTTCCAGGACATGGGACCCGTCCAGGGGAGGGATGGGGAGAAGATTGAAAAGTCCAAGACCTATATTCATTATTAACATGTATATTAATAGAAGTTGGTAAAGAGGGGACTGAGGAAGATCAAATTGCAGGATCAATCCGGCTATAAATGCCGCTGTAAGATTGGAAACCGGTCCTGCGAGGGCCATAAGCACAGTATCCCTTCTTATATCTTTAAAATACCTCATATTAACAGGTACCGGTTTTGCCCACCCGAAGTTGAAAAAGATAAGACAGATGGCACCGATGGGGTCGATATGGGTTATGGGATTAAGCGTGAGTCTTCCGGCGTTCTTGGCAGTGGGATCACCCATTGCCAGTGCAACTCTTCCATGTGCGTATTCATGGATGGTAACGGCGAAAAGAAGGACAGCAATCCTGATTATCCATGCTAAGACATAAACAGACATAGACATAAACCTGACTTTGGTCACACATAGATTTTATTGATAATCCGATTTTCCTTATTTCATATTCATTCAAAGATGTATATAATAAATATGGGTATTACGGCAAGCAACAAAAATGCATAAGTCTCTCTGATGCTTGATGCTGGATTCTGGCCGAATATCTAGTATCCAGTAACAGCTTGCCTCAAGTAATATAACTTTATGAAAATATGTCGGCTTGGGATGAAATGTACAATGAAATAGATTAGGAGGTTCCTATGGGCATAAGAAAACCTGATTTTGCCGGGAGCTGGTACCCCGGCAGAGAGGATGATTGCCGTGAGGCAATTGAAGATTATTCAAATGTCTGTGTTAAGTGCCCTCCCATTGGAGAAGGGGTCCTGGGAGGCATTGTCCCTCACGCAGGATGGTTTTACTCAGGAAGAGTAGCCTTTAATGTTATCAAATGTATAAAAGAAGGATCTTCACCGGACATATTTGTAATATTTGGACGGCATCTGTACCCGGGAAGCGATAATTTTATCATGCGGGAAGGTTCATGGGCCACTCCTCTTGGAGAACTTGAGATCGCGGGTGATCTTGCTGAAAGACTGACATCGGAGTTCAAGTTCATGGTCGAAACATCATCCAGACATGAGCAGGATAACACTATTGAACTGCAGCTGCCCTTTATCAAATACCTCTTCCCTGATGTAAAGATCCTGCCCCTTGGTGTTCCACCTGTTGTAAATTCAATAAGGATCGGGGAACGGGTTGCTGAGATTGCCGGAGAAATAGGCTATAAGATAGCAGTAATAGGCTCTACCGACCTTACACATTACGGCTATAATTACGGTTATACACCCAAAGGCACAGGCAAAGCAGCGGTTGACTGGGTAAAGAATGAAAACGATAAGAAGATGGTCGATCTTATGCTGGCCATGGAACCTGAAAAGATAATAACCGAGTCATTAATGAATTAGAAGATGGGGGCCGTAAAGGGTGAAAGATTGATCTATACTACCAGCTATGACATCAGACCCGACAACAGTTTTGTGGGTTATGTTGGAGTTGTATTTCACAAGTAGATACCATACAGATGCATAGATATTAAGGATCCGGGGATTTCAGAGGATGGAATTTATAGAGAAGGCGAAGGTTAGACTTGACCGCTTGATACACCACAGTGATCATCATATTGAAGAATATCAAATGCTTGCTGAACAACTTGAGGAGGCAGGCGAGGATGAGAGCGCCGGTTACATCAGGGAAATGATGGATCTGAACTCTAAAGGTGTTAAGTGTCTGAAAAAGGCACGCAAGGCGTTGGACAAAGCCTAGGAGTCAGAAGTCAGGAGACCTTCGAATAGTCAGAATTCGGGATAATGAATAGTTTTTAAAGATGAACACCATTATATTAACAGGAGATTCATGATGTGTGAGGCCCATGCCTATTTGTTAAAGAAAGATGGAGAAGAGATACTTATGGAAAATGTCGATATCCTGGAGGTTGAGGGCGACGAGATCAGGATGGTCGATATCTTTGGCGAACAGAAGATACTGAAGGCCAGGATCAGGAGTTACAATGGTCCTGAGAACAGGATCTTGCTTGAAGCGATAGGATTGGATTAAAGCCGAGAGAGATGAAAAAGACGGAAGAATTGATAAACAGGGCGGCAGATATAATCCGCGCGTCCGATATGACGCTTGCTCTTACAGGTGCAGGCGTATCCGTGGAATCGGGAATCCCGGATTTCAGGAGCGCCGGCGGGCTGTGGTCAAGATACGATCCTTCAGAATATGCCACTATCACGGCATTCATGGATGATCCAGAAAAGGTATGGCACATGCTCAGGGAAATGGGTGATCTGGTTATCAATGCCAGGCCAAACAAGGCGCACATCGGGATGGGCGTGCTTGAGGAGATGGGCATGCTACATTTCATTATTACCCAGAATGTCGATAATCTTCACCAGGCAGGCGGGGCCAAAAATGTTATAGAATATCACGGGAATTCAAGCTCCTTGTCATGCATGTGGTGCAAAAAAAGATACAGGGCTGAGGAAAAGAGGGGAGAGTTCCCGCCGCGATGCTGGTGTGGAAAGGTCCTTAAGCCGGACGTCGTACTTTTCGGCGAGGCCATACCGGAGCAGGCCCTTCTCAGATCCTTCAGGCTTGCCGAATCGGCCCAGGCCCTAATGGTAGTCGGGACATCGGCAGTCGTCTATCCTGCCGCCAGCATTCCTGTGATAGCCAAACAGAATGGTGCGAAGATAATAGAGATAAACATAGAAAGGACCCAATTAACGGAAAGTCTTACCGATATCTTTATTATGGGAGAGGCGGGAGACATTTTAGAAAGACTGGTCAGTGCTGTTAAAAGGAATGTTTCATAATCCCGGGTATACCTGATTCTATTGTTTGGATTTAAGGAAGTCCTCCAACTGAATGATCTTTTTTTGTGTCTTTTGCGCTTCCCACAGACCGCTGACCTTAGCCTTTCTAAGGTCCCTAATCATCCCCTGAAGTTCCGGATTCTTATCGATAATAGCCTGGATCTGCTTGCTCAGTTCCCTCCATGTCAGAGCCAGTTCCTCTGTCTCCAGATTAAAGCCGCCCCATTCGGACAGGAGCAATCCCAGGTGGGATAAAAGGCCAAAGTGGGTGGTTCCCTGCAGGTAATATGGGCAGTGGGCCCATAGGCAGATAGATTCAAGACCTCTTCTCATTGCCTCGGAGTGAATGGTAGAATGAATGGCGCCAGGCCCTTTATAGTTGATAGACAGCACCTTTCTTTCTTTGAATT
>SMTZ1_10004253_pt1 | contig 14883 bp, 11 predicted proteins | sample DeeMarSWOR136_30_FD_25667 | JGI IMG/M metagenome (IMG submission 25667)
AAATGTTCGCGCCCAACCCTAAAGTTGCCTAAAATTTCAACAACATTATCATGTTTGATTTTTGCATTAACCTGCTTTTCATATAAATCATCAACATCCCCGAGGTCTTCATCTGTGAATTTCTTCCTCTTGATTGCGCATAATTTTTTTGTATTTGCATACATAGCCTTCCAGACACCGCCAAAATCTCCTCCTCCTAACCATTCCATTATTACAAATTTATCCCTTCCTATTATCCTTTGTAATTTTGCAAGTTTCATTTTAATTTAGGTTTTCTTTAACTCTTCCATCCTCCTAGCAAGTGACTTTCCAACTTCCTGGTATTTTTTTAATTCTGCTCGTTTTTTTTCCTTTAACTCATCTGCTTTTTTGCGGTATTGTTCAGCTTCTTGGTTCATCCCTTTTTTACTATAACACGAAGCAAGTTTTTCATGTGCAGATGCATTATTAGGGGCATACTTAACAGCTTTCCTGCAGTGCTCTATTGCATCATCTAATTTTCCTTCTGAGCTACAGACATCAGCAAGATTAACATGCGCATGTGATTCCATAGAATTAACTTCAATGGCTTTGATAAACAGCTCTTTTGCTTTGGCATGGTTTCCTCTTCTTTTGTAATTCAAACCAAGATTGCTGTATGCAATTGCATATCTAGGGTTAAGTTTAATGGCTTCTTCATAGCATTTTTTCCCTTCATCATATTCCTTTTTCCAGTAATGGACAACACCAAGGTTGTTATATGCTTCTGCACTAGGTTTAATCTCAACAACCTTTTTGGCATGTTTTAGTGCTTTGTCAAATTCTTTTAGTGCGAGGTAGATTTCTCTAAGTTTTATATGTGCTGTTTGATTAACAGGATTTAATCTGACAACCTTCTTCAGAATTTTTATTTTCTCACTTATTGATTCTGTTTTTGTTTCTTCGCTAATAAGTTTAAAAGATTGTATAAAAGATTCACTTGCTTTCATCTGCTCTGCTTCAAAAACCAAGTTGTCAATAAACCACTGCCAGTCTTCCTCAAAGAATGTTTCATTTTTTGAATTATTTGGATTTACTCCGCATTCATTAAAATCCCAATATTCTGGCTCGCAGAGTAAGGCATATAAATCAATCTTTTCTTTATTTTTTCTAAGATATCCCTCCCAAGTTGCACATTTGCTTTGCTTCATTAAATCCTTGCGGACTGTTGCTAAATTTTGTCTATCAGGTCTTGCCAATGTCCACATAATCTTATAATCTGCTTTTCTCTGCTGGAAAATCATCCCATCTATTTCCTGCAGTTTTTCTAAGACATCAGGATCATCAAAAAGGTTACAATCTTTGATGTAAGTCTGAATATTCCTCCTCCTGTTTATTATAGTCAATACATCCTGGGGGGCAGATGTCCCGTATTTATTCTTGCGTTTGAGGTAATTTAACATCTCTTTGTATACAGATTCTATATGAGTAACATGTTTTGATGCAAAGGTTTTTTCCTCTAAATCATCAAGCATCTCCTGCACAGACTGGTATCTGTCATCTGGCTTTGGCTGGAGGCATTTTTTTATTATTTCCAAAAGTTTTCCATTAACACCACTAATCGTAAGTCTGCTGATATAATTTGTATCTCTCTTTAACTTCAGCAGTTCAGCATCATCCCTCGCATCCCTGAACGGCCTTTTTCCTCCGCTTAACAATTCATAAAAAATAACACCAACTGCAAATATATCTGACCTTAAATCTGCATTGAATATTCCTGTTTTCTTGTCCCGAACCTGCTGTTCAAGAGGGATATACTGTGCAGAGCCCCTGATGGTGCTGCTCTTTTGGCGGGATTTCTTTATGAGCCCCAAATCACCTATCAAAATCTTGCCTTCTGAAATAAGTACATTTCTCGGGCTGATATCTCTGTGATAATATCCTGCTTCATGGATTGCTTTCAAGCCACAACAAATTTGCTGGACAGCAGATTTTGCAGAATCCTCAGAAAAGCTATCTTCACCCCTTATCATATCTTCTATTTTATCCTCAAGTGTTCCCCCATCACAGTATTCCATAACCAAAAAATGTTCGCGCCCAACCCTAAAATGTTCATGGACTTCAATAACATTGCCATGTTTGATTTTTGCATTAACCTGCTTTTCAAATAAATCATCAACATCTCCAAGGTCCTCATCTGTGAATTTCTTTTGCTTGATTGCACATAGTTTTCTGGTAGTGGCATACATTGCTTTCCAAACATGTCCAAAATCACCGTCTCCTTCTTTTCCAACTATTATAAATCTGTCATTTCCTATTATCCTTTGTACTTTTTCTTGTTTCATATTATATCATTCTTAGCCCAAATCATCAAGCAGCTCCTGCACAGACTGGTATCTGTCATCTGGGTTTGGTTGCAGGCATTTTTTTATGATCTTCAAATATCCTTCATCAGCCCCTTCAATTTTAAGGTTGTCAATATATCTCTTATCACGTTTAAGGCCTATCAACTCAATATCATCCTTTGCCTCACGGAACGGTCTCTTCCCCCCGCTTAACAATTCATAAAAAATAGTTCCAACTGCAAATATATCTGACCTTAAATCTGCATTGAATATTCCTGATTCCTTGTCCCTAACCTGCTGTTCAAGAGGTATATACTGTGCAGAGCCCATGACATTGCTGCTTTTTTGAAGGGATTTCTTTATTAACCCTAAATCACCTATAATTACTTTGTCTCCTGAGATTAATATATTCCTTGGGTCAAGATTTCTGTGATAATATCCTGCTTCATGGAGTGCTTTCAAGCCATAACAAATTTGCTGGATAATAGATTTTGCAGAATCTTCAGAAATATCTTCCTCACCTTTCCTCATATCCTCTATCCTGTCTTCAAGATTGCCGCCATCACAGTATTCCATTACCAGGAAATTTTCGCGCCCAACTCTTAAATGCTCATGAATTTCAATGACATTTTCATGTCTGATTTTTGCATTAACCTGCCTTTCAAATAAATCATCAACATCTCCAAGGTCTTCATCAAGAAACTTTCTTTGTTTGATGGCATATAATTTTCCATCTTTCTTGCTTTTTGCTTTCCAAACACGCCCAAAATCTCCTCCTCCTAAAAATGAGATAAGCTCATATTTGTCACCTAAAATTTTTTTAACATGCTCTTTGCGTGAAGACATTTTTAATTACCTCCTAATCATCATCTCCTCTTTTAAATAAAGGCCCCAGCCAGGTGTCTTTTAACGGCTTCCAAAGCCAGCTTTTTTCTCTTTTCTCTTCCTTATATGCTTCATCTGTTTCCCTCATTGCCTGGCTTCTGTAGCTTTTCATTTCAGAATCAATGCTGTTGTATCTTGATTTTGCAGAGGACAGCTGTGACCTCAAGCTGCTTAGCTGGTCTGAAAGCCCTTCTATTGCATCCGGATCTGTTTCATGACGAAGCTCATCCTTTATATCTTCCATCTGTGATTCTATTGAATCAAAATCATCGCGCACTGATTCTATCCCATCCATATATCCGCTAATCCTGCTTTCAACACTGGAAGGAATTCCTCTTGGCCTGTTTCTCCATTTCCTCAGGCTTGTCTGGCAGTTTCCAGAATATTTTCTGCAGTCAGATGCAAGGGAATCAATTGAACTGCTCATGCTTGATTTTGTGCGCTGTGCAGCCTGTCTCCTTCTTTCTTCTTCCCTTTCTCTTCTTTCCCTTGCCTCCCTTTCCCTTCTCTCACGTTCTCTCTGTTCTGTTTCTCTTCTTTCCCTTGCTTCCCGTTCCTTTCTCTCTCTTTCCTCTCTCTGCCTTATTACTCTGTTTGCAGCTTCTGTTAGTTCCTGCCTTTCTCTTTCTTCATATCCGCTAAGCCTGCGCCTGGCGTCATTTAGCTCTGTCCTTAGTGAATCATAATCAGAGGTTCTCAAACGCTCATCGCTCAATTCTGCTTCAAGCTCATTAATTCTTCTTTGCAGTGCTTCAAGCTCTTCATTTCTTCTGGGTATTTCTTCAGAATCAAATGATGCGCGAAGCCTATCCTCAATTGATTCTTCTCCCCCATTTGGCATTATTATCCCCTATTCAGAGTTTCCTCGCTTACTAAATAATCTTTTAGATTTTCAACAGATGTTTTGTATGAGGATATATCATCCTTGCAATCAGGTCCTACTGTATTTTGTACAGTTCTAATCCATCTGTCAACATGCCTTAATTGTTTATCACACCATCCAATGCATCTTGTTTTGTATTCCTGTGGAGCATTTTCAATCTGTGAACATATTGTTTCAACCTTCCCATATTCTGTGCTTAAGAATTTTCCAAAGCTCATCTTGTCGCTTACTTTCAACAATCTGTTGTTTTCATAATGATTACGACGCACCTTATAATTAGCATATTTTGGTTCAAGCTCTGATGTTTTACCACGTGCATTCCTGGCAATCGCTTCAAGAGTAAGTTCTGTTTGCATATCAGCAACTGTAACCTGTGGTTCTGGTTCCCCTTCTTCAATTGCTGCTGCGGTTTCTCCTGTTTCATATCGCCTGATTCTGTTCTGCAAATCTGCGATCTCATTTTTTAATCTTGTATTTTCTTGTCTTAATCCTTCTTCCCCAGCAGCTGTCTCATAAATAGGCTCAATAACAATGGCAGTCATGTCATCCTTGCCTGCTAATTTCTTTTTTGCTTCATCTTGAGGTGTATTAGGATGAGACCTCATATAAGCATTAACCTTTTCATCAGAAGGATTACTAGAAGCAGTGCTAATCAGAGTCTCAACAGCATCCTCAGGGTTGTTTGATTCTAATATCCTTTTGATATCACCATCTGAGATAGTAGAAGTTATGCCGTCTGTAAAAATCCCAATCTTTTTTACATGAGGTGCTCCATCCTGAGTTAACGGCCTTCTTTCATAAGATATATCTTCTTCATTTAATGTATTAAGTTCTTTATGTCCAAGGCATTTTACAAGCTGTCCTTCCTCCCCTCTATCATCCTTTGTTACCTGTTCTAAATCACCTGTATTATAAAGAAAGTATATTCTGCTGTCCCCTAAATGTGCGATATGAAGGGCATCTTCACCAACAACAGCAATTGCAAAGGTTGTTCCCCTCTCATCATGGTAATTCCAGCCAGTGATATTCCCTTCCCCGTCAGTAACAGGATCAGAGCCGGCCCTCACAATTATGTTATGCATCTTGTTAGAAGCATCTAAAATGAACTCTTTGATATCTTGCCCTTGCTGGAAATCTTTCACAAGGGTTTCTAAGGTTCCGCGTGCAAGCTGTGCTGTCTGGACTGGATTAAATGAATCTGACACGCCATCAAACACAGCAAAAACACCTTTCTTGGGTTTAACAAAATACTCGTCTGCACAAAGCGCAGTTCTTTCCAAATCATCAGCATCAACAATTTCTTGATAGTCATAAGAAATTAAATGTTTTGTGGCTCTGCTGCCTTCTTTGGCTCCGCTGGCTAATAGGTTTACAGTCATTTTATTATCTCACCTTTCCAAATAACTTCCCCTCCTAATATCTCGCCAAAGTCCCTGTGCTCTCCTTTTAAGATGACTGTACCTCCTTCCATCTTATCGCAGGCATTATCCTCAACATCTCCCTCAACAATAATTTTTCCTCCTTTCATAGCATATGCAAGGTTGTCTTTGCAGTCTCCTTTTAACATAATAACGCCGTTCTCCATCTCCTGTCCTAAACGGTTCTGTGCTTTTCTTATCTCAAGAATTCCTCCTTTTTTCCGCTGTCCTCCATAGCTGCCTATCTGTTTAAAGGTTGCTGTTCCACCGCTTTGGCATGCACAAGTTTGGTTAAGGGTATTTTCCCCAATTACGCTGCCATCCCTCATATACATAGCAGCAGCATTTCCCAGGTCTCCTTTGATAATTAGATCTGCCCTGTTGTACATCCCAACACCATCAATTCTTCTATAAGGGCTCAAATTCAAAGTCAGGTTTAAATTTGGCTCGTAGATATTATTTATCATTGCTGAAATAAAAGAGCCGGTCATATGGAAGTTATCTGATTTTTCAAATCTGTCGAGCTCATCAATAAAATTCACAACCTCATTAGGGTCATAACATCCATTGCTTATCATCTTCATTGCGTGTTCATATGATTCACAATAATCAGGAATATCTGTTTTTAAGAATTTTTCATAATGACTCAATAATTGGTCTAGAGATATTATTGGCCTGAATTTTCCTTTAATCACAAAGATATTTTTATGCCTCCCGACAACCCTCTTCATTCTTTTTGGATTTTCAAGAAACTCAGATGTTTCATCTATCTCTGGCTTTACAGTATCATCACAGATTTCATAGCATTTAGAAACCTCATCTGTTCTTAATCCATTCTCTATAAATTTAAAATCTTGCACTTCTGGAACTTTTCCATCCTCATATTTAATGTTGTTTTTAACATCAAGCGGGTCAAATTCCAAAAAAGGCCATGCATGGCCTTCTTTATACATAACAGGCCAGACAAATGTAAATTCTTGTCTTGTTCCAGGCATCTTAAACACTGTTCCCATTGTATAAGCATGCTTGTTAAATTCTGAAAATTCTTTGTTAGACATGATATCTAAGATGATCTCACTTAAAGTAGGGATGATCATATGCGTAGTCCGCCCGCCATATTTCTTTAAGTCCTTTAAGAATTCACCATATGCACTTCTTTCAATATCTTCTTTAAATTGTTCCAAACGAGGATATCCCCTAAAAAAATCATAAAAATGAAGTCCTCCTACTATCATTGCTGACCATAGTATTGTAGAATTAAGTATCCGCTCCTGCCCTGGAATTAATATATTTCCAGCATGCCTTCCTCCTGGAAACATGTTCTTCAATGGATAATGGATTTCTCCTCCATATTCTCTCTGAATCTGCGCATATTCTTTTCTTTCTTTTATTCGTTTATAGATTTCTTTAAAAATCCTCCTTTCATCTACTGCAGCATATGCGCTGAACTTGCTTGCAGGGCCTGCTGCTTTTCCTGCAGCCATTCTTATTGTTTCCATAATCCTGCAAGGAGGGTTTGTCACAACAATCTTATGTGCCTGGTGCGGTCTTTTATTATCTTTAGCATACCTCACCAGTGCCTCGGCAAATTCAATAGCGCCTGTAACATTATGATAATATAGATATCTCCTTATCTGTACTTTCTTTTCAGGTGGTGTGCTGTCACTATCCATCCACTCATACCACCCTTTTGCTGCTTCAAATGAAAGCACAACAACGCTGTAAGGAGAATCAGTTTCTTTCAATAAATAATCCAAACCATCCTTCTCTTTGTATGCCCTTGCAAATATGTTTTTTTCTGCTGTTTTGTTTTCATAACACATCTCCCAAAAATCATTCTCATTAATAATCCGTCCTGTCTTTGGGACTCTAAATACATCACATAAACTTCCAAAAGCCAAATCTTCATCCATTTTCTCTAAAAAGACATGCCCTTTGTGAAGCTCTTCTCTTAGCTCAGGATGTTCTTTAAGGAGTTTTCCTTTAATTTCAGGAGGCCTGTTATACATGAGCAATCCTTCTGGAATGCCTGCCCTAGAACATTCATTGTAAAGCTTTATGCCAAGTTCATACCCTACAGAATTAGGCCCTCCAATGCCAATAATCCCCACTCTGCGAACTAGTTCATCTGCCATAATATTACCCCATCGTCCCCCCCTAGGAAGCAATAATATTTTATCATTTATAAAGTTTACTAAGTAGTGGTAACTTATAAATCCTTGTTGTAATTATAACTACAACAAAACGTTTATATAGCTATATTCCATTAAATATACAAAATGCCACCACTAATCAAGGAAAATGTATTGGTTGAAGCAGGCCTGAGCAAGAATGAGGCAAAAGTATATTTGGCATTGCTTGATTTGGGCTCTGCAACAGCTGGAAAGATTGCTGACAAAAGCAGGGTTCATAGGACAAATGTTTATGATGCACTTGAACGCCTTATTGAAAAAGGCATTGTAACATATATCTATAAAAAAGATACAAAATATTACCAGGCAACAGAGCCAGAAAACCTTCTTAACCTTATCCGTGAAAAAGAGCTTCATCTAACCCAGATTCTTCCAGAGCTTCAGCTAAGCACAAAGATGGCAAAAACAAAGCCAAGGGCAGAAATCTGTGAAGGAATGCCTGCATTCAAGCTTGCATGCTATGATTTGTTAAAATACAACAAAACCCTTTACATGATAGGCATCCCAAAAGAAGTCCCTCACCATGTGAGGAACTGGATAGACAACTTCCACAAAGAAAGGGCAAAAAGAAAAATTGATTTTATCCATATCTATAACCATGGGGCGCAGGAAAGGATAAAATACCTCAACAAACTGCCTTATACAAAAGCAAGGGCACTGCCTGAAAAATATGACTCCCCTGTATCAATAATAAGCTGCGGGGAAGAAGTCTTTATTGTAATGTGGGATGTCAAGCCGTTATTATTCATACGCGTCCACAACCCAAACTTTACAAAATCATTTAACAAATGGTTCAATTTAATGTGGAAGCTAGCTAAGTAAAGCAGGTTCATATAATTCTTTTTGCTTGACTACAAACTTTCTGACATAACCTTGCACAGCCTTTAAAGTATTCTTCACCAGCTTCTTGTTGAGATTATGATTCTCCATAGCATATCTTATATCCCCTTCTTGTACAGATTTTCTCATTGCAAGTTCAAATCCTAATAAGAATTCCAAATCACCATCATAATCTGTAACAGGAAGTTCTGCAACAAGCTCATTTATCTTTTTCAGGCATGCGTTATAAGAACATCCAAAATCCCCAAGTGCTGCTTTCTTTAAATTCCTCAGCTCATAAGTTATAGGCTCGCCAATATCTTCCTTGACACTCTGCACAAAATCAGCTGAGGTATTTTCTTCTTTTTTATTTCTCCTGTCAAATTCATCCATCACCTTTGCAACAATATCATCAACAAGATTATCCTGCCTCTTGCCGTAAAAATCAACCTTATCCTCAACCCTTGCAACCATCTCTTGTGTCTTCCTTTCTTCATTTAATATCTCATCATAGCAGTTTAATAATTCATATAAGTCAGCAACCTTTCCTAGTGCATCTGCAAGGTGGCTTTCCCCTGGCTTTTTCCTGGAGTGTTTGAACTCTTTCCTTAATTCCTCAAAACCTTGTGTTAATTCTGACTGAAGCCTTTTGCCATTGCCAGATTGAGTATCCTTAAGGGATTTTACTTCATCCTTGAGATAATCCATCTGGTCTGCAAGCAGGTTATATGTTTTCTTAAGGTCCATGTGGCTGCCCAGATGTTTTTCAAGCTGTTTTTTTTCCTGTTCTGTCTCAAAAATCTGCTCTTCAAAAGAATCCCTTTCAGCATAAAGCTGCCTTTCAACAGCATCTTTTTCAGCTGCAAGCTTTTCATTCTCAGCAGTAAAATATTTTTCAACCTCATCTGCCCTTCTTGATTCCTGTATTGCATTTCTCTGGGCTTCCCTGACCATCTGTTCAAGCTTCTGTTTTTCTTCCCTGTTCTGCTTGATGACAAATCTTCTTGCATTGATTATCTTGTTGTCAAGAAGCCTGTTAAACTCGCCAGCTGCCTTCCTGTAATCCCCAACAAACTTTGTAAGCATCTCATTTCCCTGGTCCTCGCAGTAATCATAAGCACCTACATCAAATCTTTTGAACTGCTTAAGAACATCTAAGTCCAGAGGTACATCTTCTAATCTCGCGCATTCCTTCCCAACAACCTGCGCGCCCTTTTCAACTTCATCCCAAACCTCTGAAAAACTGCTTTTCATTTTTATGGTGCGTATGATATCATTGATTTGTCAACGTCCCTCATAACATTGACAGCTTTGCGAAGGCCGCATTCTTTTCTTAGAGAATTAAAATCTTCAATCTCAGCTAACATTATATCAATCTTATCATATTGTCTTTCAAGCATTCTTAGAATACTGACACAAGTTTCGATATGGTGATATCTTACAATAATTTCATTAGCTGTAGAATCTCTCTCATCTTTTGAATCAGGGTTTTTTGCATATCTTTCCATCAAAATTCCTGTTTTTTTCAATAATTCTCTTTCATCTTCAAGTTTCTGTTTATATTCTTCAGTTTTTCCTTCTAATCTGGACTTCATTTTATGAAGGGTTTTAACCTGCCTGTCAATTAATTGTTCTGTTTTATATAATCCCAACTTATCTAATATATTGTAAAAGAAAACAGAAAACCTGGATTTATTCCTAAAGCCAATATCTTTGATAGATTTTTCTACATCAGCAACAACGAGTGATAGATTTCTATAAGTTTTCTCTCTTGGACTGCCAAAAACCTCTGCTCTTTCTTCAGGTGTTACAGGGCCTTCTGGTACAGATTCAAGCAAATCCTTATAACCTCTTTTTTCTAAAATTCCTTTTGCTTCTTTATAAGTTTCTTCTGCTCTTTTTTCTGTGATTTCAGAAAGCTCAGCAACATCAAGTGTTCTATAATCAAAATCTCCAGCTTGTATGTCATTTAATTTTTTAACCAAATCTTCCACTTCTTTGTTATATGAACTTGCAATAGCTTCTCCTTTTTCAACATGTACAACAGCATCTTCAAGGTCACTATCTTTTGGCTTTTCTTTAGGTGTTTTCTCTGCAAATCCAAACAAATCATTTTCTATTATTTTATCTGCTGCATCATTTATATCAGATTTTTCATCTCCAAAAAGAGATTCATAATCATCAAAATCAAATTCATCTGGTTCTTTAGTTAACATTTTCTTCCCCTCCCCTGCCAGGCGGCAGGCAAAGCATTTTCTTCTTTTGTTCTGCAAGTGGTATTGCATAATTCTGGTGCTCAGGCAAAGGTTGCGGGCCATACTGCTGTTCTTCAACAATTTCTGGCTCAAAAATCCTTTCCAAATCAGTGATTATAATAGCATCTCTGTTGACTTTCTGTTTTGGAGGATGTTCTGCAAGAACAACAACCTCTCCAGTATAATCATCAACAACAGTTACTTTCCCATTTATCACATGCCTGTTGATATACTCAGCAACAACAGAAGCTGGTATGAGGTTTTTCTCACGCAGTTTGTTCAGGCTCTCAAGCGCAGATTCCCAGCCAATCTGCCAGTCACATTCCTGCTCTGACCTTTCAACAGATTCAAAATACTTCTTGATGTCTTCATCAGGCCATTTATATTCCTCTTTCAGCATTTTTCTGGCATCACCGTCAAGTTCTTTAATCTCTTGGTTTACAAGATTTCTTAGGCTGTCTACCCTGTATTTTTCCCTTATACTCAATATTGGAATTTTTTTGCCATATACGTCATAAGTGCTTTCTTCCAAATTCATTTTAAGCAAAGCTCTTTCTAATTTTTTATACCTCTTAAGCACATCTCCTGCTTTAGGCGAATCAATAAAATATCTTCTATGGAATGCAGAAAAAATGTCTGATATCTTTCCTAGTTTAATGCTTCTTAGATAAGTCATCCAATTCCGATAGTGCTCAACTACAGGCTTATTAAAGTCATCAAGAAATGCCGCTTCTATGCTTTGTTCAATTTCATAATCTTGTATATTTTGCCATTTGTCACGGCTCATTTGGATAAAAATATTATTCAAGCGCCTCATCAGCTGCTTGTTAGTTGCTATATATTTCTTGAAATAAGGGTCATCTGTTGCAACAGATGAGACAAAAAATTTAATCCAGGCATTCTTATACTCGTTATTAATCATCAGTTTTAAGACATCTTTTCTGTTTTTAGAATCACGCAAAATTATCTGGAATTCAGGCACAGACAATACCTTTCCATTTATTTCTCCAGAATCAAGTGCCTCCTTAAACTCATCAGGAGTAGTTAATTCAAGATATGAATCTGCTGGCAATAATCCTTTTAAAGCCATCTTCATCTTTGTTTTTCCTGCACTGGAAGGCCCTACATAATTTATAGGCTGGTTGTTAATCATGCTCAATAAAGTCCTGAATGAGCCTTTTCTTTCATCAATATTTTTACAGATATTCTCAAAATAATCAATTATGAAATCCCTTGGTGAAGGAGGATTTCCCTCAGGCCTTTTAACCTCTCTTCTTGAAATGTTTTCCTGGACTGTTTTCTTTGTAATATTTGAAACAAGGTCATCAATACTAACAACAGAATCATCAGGTTTTTTTTCTTCTTTAACAGGCTCTTTTTTAACTTCTTCTTGCTTTTGTCCAGCTGGTTCAGCAGCAGGAGGCACGTATTGTTTTTCTTGTTTTGGCTTTTCATCTTCCTGCACAGCTGTTTTTCTTTTTATCTCAGGAGCTTTCTCTTTTCCAAAATAATCCCCATAAATCATCCTGCCTGTCTCAGAATAAAGATCTTTCCTGTTCAACTCAAAGCCATTACCATTATCTTTTCCCATTTTTATCGCCTCAATACAGATGAAATTATATCTTTTTCATAAGATTCCTTCCAGTATGATATCTTGTCATAATTGCCAAGCACATCAATAAAATCCTTTGTCTCAAGAATCCTTGATTTTCCTTCATAAGCATCTTCTTCAACTATCTCTATTGCACGGTTAATGATTTCCTCAACATCAGCACCAACAACAGGAACCTTTCCCTGGCTTTTTAATTCCAGGCTTTTTTCCCACATTGCTTCTGTAACAACATCTAACTTGATATCCTTATAGACATCTATTTTATGCTCATTCCATGCATCTGAACGGTTCTTAAAGATATTAATTTGTTTCATAAGTATGTCATTAAGCTCTGGTTTGGTTGGCACTCCAACATAGATTGCTTTGTTGAATCTTCCAGGTCTTGTTAGTTTAGGGTCAAGCAAATCAGGCTCATTTACTGCAGCAAAATAAATATTTGAATTATCAGAACCGAGCCCATCCATTTTTACTGCAATTAAATTAACCACTCTATCTATTACCCTGCTCTCTGTTCCTCCTTTTTGTGCTCCAAGGGAATCCATCTCATCAAAGAAAATCACAACATCCTTCTTACTCAATAAATTTGCAAGGTTTTTCTCAGTGTTTCCAAACCATTTGTCAAGTATATCTTCAGTCCTTACCTCATAAAAGGGCATTCCTATTTTGCTTGCAAAAGCTTTTGCAAGCATTGTTTTTCCTGTGCCAGGCGGGCCGTGTAATACAACTCCTTGGCTTTTTTTCCTTCCATAGAACGAACGAACCTTTGGATTCTTAACCTCTTTAATAATTTTTTGTGTCTCTTTTTTTGCCTCATAATTACCACCTATATCACCAAAACTTACTTTTATTTCAGAAGCAGCAACCGGCTCTATATCCTTAACCTCGCTTTTTTCACCATCCCCTTCCAGAACCGCGCCTTTTCCGCTGAAATAAATGCCTTTTAGTTTTACATCCCCAACCAATATTTCTTCCTTGCTTATTTCCTCAAGTGATTGGGAATATTTCTGCAGTGCCTGTTCTGCCTCGCTTGCAATGCTCTGGAAAAAGCCCCTTGTTAATTTAGGCAGGTTTCCATTGGTTGCCTTTGAAACTATATTAACATAAGTTGCAAGCAGGTTATTAATCATGAGTGATTCGCTTTGGTGTTTCCTGACGCTTTTCAGCCCAATCCTGGGAACAGCTGTTGTTTCATTAGTCAGCTTTTCCAGAAGTGAATCTCCATAAACAGAACCGCAGTAAAATGCAAAATTGTCAGAAAAATCTGTTGGCCCGTAGCTTGAGGCAAATCTTTTAACAATCCCATAGACTCCAAAAAATGATTCTATGGATTTAACTATCTCTTCTTTCTGCCCGTTTCTTGTTGATGAATAGCCGTTGCTGTCTGCACCTATCTTGCTTGCAAGGTTGAAATAGCGGGTGTCGCCTATCCTGCTCTGGTATCTTCCAACCATCTCATCAAGCTGCTTATCATCAATCTTAAATGTCATTTTTTTATCGCCTCAGCTATTTTAATGATTTACAAAATAAATTAAAAAAGAAAAAAAGATTTTTAGGCTGCAATAAAGCCTTCGAGGTCTTTTTCTTCTATCTCGTCTGCTCTCATGTTCATTGCATTCTGAGATTCCATGTCCATTGCCTCAAGTTTTCCTACATTAGGCACTGGAGGAAGTGTCTCGTCAAGCTCTGCTTCATTCAATGTTTCATACAGCTGCTCCATTTCTTTGCCTAATTCTTCTACCATAACTTCTCCAGTTTCTCCTTTTACTTCGGCATACTGAAGTAGTTGGATTGCAGCTATCAAGCCTCTGTCTTTGCTTAGCTCTTTCAAGTCCTCTAACTGTGACCTAAGCACGTCAACCTTGTCAGATTTTGCTTCAAGAGCAGTAAGAATCTTTCCTCTGAATAATTCATTTGCCCTGTAAACGCTTGTTTTTCCGTGTGATTTTACAACTGCTGCTGCTGACTTGTTTCTCTTCTTCTTGATTTTCCTTATATCATAATCCATATCACTTAACTCTTTCTTAAGTGCTATGAATTTCTCTCATCCAGCATTCCAGTATATTTGTGTTTCAGAATCTGTGCTTTATATTTGATTGTCTCTGAATCCCTTGCACTGCCATGTGCTTTTTCAGTGGTTTTGCTGTATTCTCTTATCTTCTTTTCTAATCTTTCCTGGACATCGTCAAGCTTCTTTATTTCCCTTTCAATAAGGTGCTCTTTCTTGTACAATCCAATCTTATCCAGGGCTTGGTAAAGAAACAAAGCTGCTGGAGATTTGTTTTTCAAGCCGATGTTCTTGATTTTCTCTTCAAAGGCCTTTAAGTCATCTATTATTGTTCCGTATGTTTTCTTAAGTGCCTTTTTTTCTCCAAGTATTATTGCCTCTTCCTGGGGAGTCACATCAAGTGAAGGTCCATCCTCATATTGCTGTGCAAATTTGGATTTGTACTTTGGTGCTTCTTCAGCTGGTGCTACTGTTTCAACCATTTTAATTACCTCCATCTATTTTATGGTCA
>SMTZ1_10019516_pt1 | contig 14878 bp, 12 predicted proteins | sample DeeMarSWOR136_30_FD_25667 | JGI IMG/M metagenome (IMG submission 25667)
TCGATTTTTTGGGATCGCTCTTTGCGAAATATTTTCCCTCTTTTCGACTGACCTCCTCAGGTTTGATTTTCAGCTTGTTCGCGGCTAGATTTTTGAGGTAGTCCGCAGCTTTCAGGGCCGCATCTCTGACAGCTGGAGCAACAGAAGGAGTGGTGGTACTTCCACCCGATGAGCCGCACCAGGGATACTCCGTGCTTCCGAGCTTGACTGTGATGTTTTCGGGCTTCAGGCCTAAAGTTTCGGCCGCGACTGTCGCCATATATGTCCTTGTACCGCAGCCGATGTCCTGGGTACCGCATATCGCTTCGACGCTTCCATCCGGGTGCAGTTTGATGTCCGCAAGGGTTGGCGGTCTTCCGACTCCCCACCATATCTGGCTGGCCATTCCGAGGCCTCGTTTGACTGTCCTGTTTCCCTGCCCTGGCTTCTTGTTTCTTCTTGCCCAGCCGATCTTTTCTGCTCCCAATTCGTAGCACTTATCCAATCCTTTCGAGGAATAGGGGATTCCGGTATCTCCTTGATTCTTTGTGGAGTAGTTTTTCTTCCTCAGCTCCAATGGATCCATGTTGATCTCGTTGGCCAGCTCGTCCAGAAATCCTTCAAGGGCAAATGTTCCCTGGACATGGCCGGGAGCTCGTGTGGGCCGTGAAGCACCTGTGTTTGTGTAGACAGTGTACTCTTCGACCTTCAGGTTTGGACATTTGTACACATCGATGATGGGCTCTGCGCATCTGTCGCCTCTTCCGATACCACCGGAAGTGTAGTTTTTCAGATAAAGAGCGGTCAGCGTGCCATCTTTATTGACTCCTCCCTTTATGGTCTGGAGGCTCGAGGGACGGTTTCCCACACACAGAGAATTCTCCTCTCTGGAGAGGATGATCTTCACGGGTTTTTTGGCTTCCCGCGCCAAAAGGGCAGCGGCGACCGTATAATCATTGATTCCCAGTTTGCTTCCGAATCCTCCGCCCATGTACTTTTTTATAACTTTTATTCGGCTCGCGGGGACTTTCAGCCAGTAGGCGAGTCCGTCTCTTACTCCGAAGATCGCCTGGGTGGAATCCCAGACTGTGAGCCTGTCTCCCTCCCATTTGGCTACACTGCCGTGGGTTTCAGCAGGATGGTGGATTTCCACCGCGGTTTTGTAGGTTCGCTCGATGACAACCTCAGCTTCATTGAATCCTTTTTCGATATCGCCGCGGTTGTAATCATTGAACGGCTTGCTGGGGATATTCGCTCTGTCCCTGTCCCCGTGGACTTGGGGAGCTCCTTCTTCCATGGCTTTTTCCACCGTGACTGCGAAGGGGAGAGGTTTGTACTCGACTTTGATTAGTTTTAAAGCTTCCTCTGCTGTTTTCTCATCCTTTGCAGCCACGGCGGCGACCTGTTCTCCCACATACTTAACCCGGCCTTCTTTGAGCTGAAGGGCGGTTTTAACTCCCGGAAGGCTTTGTGCCTTGCTCAGGTCCATGGATACAATATCTGCACAGGCGTGTGGAGACCTCAGTATTTTTCCGCAGAGCATCCCTCTGAGTTTGATATCATGGGTGTAGGGAGCTCGGCCGGTCACAATTCTTTTTCCATCAATTCTGGGTGTGGATTGACCGATTATTTCAAATTTATCTTTTTCGGGCTCGGGAGCCTTTTCGGGCTTTATCGTTTTTTTATCTCTGTATTCTTCATAGTAGAGGAGGGTGGAGTCTTCGGATTCAATAAAATATTCTTTTTTCCTCATTTAGGGCCTCCTCATGTCTTTTGAAGCGGCAGAAACAGCATCATAGATCTTGACGTAGTTCCCACAGCGGCAGAGGTTGCCGGATAATGCTTTTTTGATTTCTTCTCTGCTCGGGTTTTTATTTGTGTTGAGAAAAGCCACAGAGGTCATGATGAATCCAGGTGTGCAGAATCCACACTGGTAAGCATCCTTATCGATGAAAGCCTGTTGGACAGGATGAAGCTTTCCATTGGTGGCCAGTCCTTCGATAGTCGTGATTTTTTTGCCGTCCGCTTTTATGGCAAAATACATGCAGGAGTACACTGGTTTTCCGTCTATGAGGACCGTGCATCCTCCGCATTCTCCCCGGCCGCATGTTTTTTTTGCCCCGGTCAGGTTCAGTCTCTCTCTTAAGACATGAAGGAGGGTTTCTCCTGGCTCAACAGTCAAGGTCAACTTTTTTTCGTTGACCGTGAGAGTGATTTGTTTCTGGGAAAGAAGAGGGATTTTCCCTTCTTGGATTTTCCCTTCTTCAGTTTGGAGAGCGATCTTGTCTTTTGCAAGGAGCGACGGAGTCACTGCAGCACCTATCGCCCCACCTCCAAATCCTTTCAGGAAATCCCTTCTTGTGAAAGTCTTTCTTTTTTTCTTTTTAGGCTTTTCCATTCTCTCTCTCCTTATCTGGGTCAGTTGGAGTGGCTTTAAATCAACCTGATAAGGGTTATGATGACAAGGCAGAGAATGAGTGTCCCTGGAGAGGCAATAAGCCTTAATGCCTTGATTCGGTTGGCTTCTGTAAGTTTTGTCTCGAAGGTCATAATCTTGGATGCCGCCCAGAATCCTAGAGGAACAGTCACGCAGGAGAGAATAACGGCTAGAGGTGCATAGTAAAGGGAAAGAGGGGTGGTTGTCCCAGGAAAAACGCAGGCTGGAATCCCAGTCGCAAATTTCACGAGTGGAAAGAGGTTGACTGCCAATAGTGCTGACATCCCTCCGAGAATTGCTCGCCTTCCTGTTTTGTGCTTTTGTTTTTCCGCGTAGATGGAGAGCAGAACCAGGAATGCCAATCCCTCCATCAGAAAGGCAAAAATGGGATTTCCCACAGCTCCGTGAAGGATTGGGAGAGAAAGAAGCAGTGCATCGAACATTTTGAAAAGACAGGCGATTGCGATAAGGAGAGCAACGCCCAGGATTCTACGGGATAAGATCCAGCTAGCAGCTATGAAGAAGAGAGCGACTCCTGTCATGATGGAACCTGACATAAAAGAGGCGCAGCTTCGAAGCCACATGCCCAACGCGGCTTCAGAGAGTCCCCATACGGCTCCAAGCATGATGACAATACCTATGTAGGATTTGGAATTTTTTTGGTCCATGCAGGCCTCCTTGTATAAGCTAGTTTTAAGGGATTATAATTTTCTTGTACTCATTTGACAACCCTTTCTTTTATTAATTTTGAGCCACGTTTAGACATTGAGTAGAAAGAGGGATATATTTATGTTTGGAAAAAGAATCAGGATTTAACAGAAGAAAGTTTCACTCTTCCGCTTTTTTGAATCACGCTTGTTTTCATTATAAGGTCAATTTTGGTATTTAATCACCCTGATTGAATTGAACAATTAAGGTTAGCAAAGCCCGAATCTGTGAAATTTGACTGAGCCATATTCCTGTGCTATAAGCCTGAGAAAGGATTTTCTTCATGAGTAGCAAGAAGTATTTTGATAAGGTCGCCCATCAATGGGATGAGATGCGCAAAGGCTTCTTTTCGGAAGCCGTGAGGGAAAAAGCTTTTTCTGTCGCAGGTGTGGAGGCGGGGAAGATTGCTGTTGATATTGGGGCGGGAACAGGTTTTGTCACCGAAGGGCTCATCCAGAAAGGATTGCAGGTGATGGCTGTTGACCGGTCCGATTTGATGCTCGAAGAGATGAGGAAGAGATTCTCCGATGTCGAAGGCATCGAGTACTTTGAGGGAGAGTCGGAAAAATTGCCCCTTCCGGATGAATCCGTTGATTATGTCTTTGCCAACATGTATCTCCATCATGTGGAGTCTCCGTTAAAAGCGATTAAAGAAATGCGGCGAATTTTGAAATCAGGAGGAAAGCTGGTCATCACGGATATGGATAAACACGCTTTTGAGTTTTTAAAAAGAGAGCATCATGACCGCTGGATGGGATTCGATAGAAAAGACATAAGAAAATGGCTTGAAGAGGCAGGCCTGAAGAATATGGCTGTAGACTGTGCAGAAGAAACTTGCTGTGCGCAGTCAGACAGCGGGGAAGGGATGGTCCGTGTCAGCGTTTTTGTGGCGTCAGGTGAGAAGTGAATGGTTACCTGGAGGTTAGAGGATGACTCGACACAGTGAGAGATCGGAAGCCATCAAAAGATTGCAGACTTTGCGGAATGTTGGTCCGGCCACAGCGGAGAAGCTTTATTCAATCGGGATTGAAACTCCTGAACAGCTGAAACGGTCCAACCCTGAAATACTGTATGAGAAATTGAGGTACAAAGCCGGAGGGAAATTGGATAAATGCGTGCTCTATCAGTTGCAAGGTGCGGTTTTGGATATTCCCTGGCCTGAGTGCAAAGATCATTCCAAGGATAATAATTAAACAGGGAAGAGGCTAAGATGAATAATAAAAACGATAGTCTAGAAAGGGAAAATGCCTTAATCAGAGAATGTGTCGAAAAATTGAAGACAGGAAAGCTGCCTCCTTGGAAGGTGGAAGAGGAGCTGGAAGCAAATCATGGAATCATTCCGCCTGATAACTTCAGAGCCGCAGCGTTGTGCAGGCAGAAATTCATTGAAGAGGAGACTGGCGAGAAATTTAGATATATTTGCGTTCCCGGGAAATCTTACAAGATTCGTTTCCAATGCGAGAAGCATAACCTTATTCTGGAACTTGATGCTCAAGACAAAGACCAGAGGTGTTCACTCTGTGGGGCTCAGTTGAAACCAATGGAGCATTATGCTTCACTCGTGGCCAATTATGTTGGTGGGAGTGAAGATTACTACTCTTATGCGGGAAGGATTAAGGTGAAAGGAGATTTGGAAAAGGAATTCACGAATCTTCTTGTCTACGGAACGGGCCTGGGTCCCATGGGAATCACCAAGGGATGTTACATAATCAATAAGTTTGGAGGAGCAGAGGTCAGTGTATCTGAGTTGGCTCGGGCCGCTCGGTGTCTTGGGTACATATTCAAAACAGAGGAATTACGGAAAAAAGCCGTCAATACAATTGAGGATTTTCTCCCCGAGCTAAAACCAGAGATGGACAAAAAAATGTCAGAGACTGGCGGCAGAATCGGTTCTGTTGAGTATGTACAGGTTAGAAGTGACAGAGGCTTTATCCTTTATGTTGATTTTACTGCGGATTTTGAAAATTTTCGGGGCCATGGCGGGATAAGTCATGCTGTCGGGTTTGCGAAAAAAGAGATCGAACAAAGACTTCAGAAAGGCAACATTCAGTATGAGTTGAGCGTGATTGCGCAGGGTTATGATGGGGATTTGAAACCGAGCCCTCGAAACAAAAGGGGAAGATATGCCTCTGCTCAGATTAGAGTTCCCATCCAAGAATTCGAAGAGCTCCTCAAGATAAGCGCTGAGGAATTCCTTTCCTTTGTGGAGATAGATTGCATAGGCTCTCAAAAGTTGGGATGCCAGTTCTACTCAGGAATGGGTGGAGAAATTATCCCTGCGCTGTATAGAGCCACAAAAGTCAATCCGCGCAGTTGTCTTGTTTCCTCATTTCAAAATATTTATGCAAGGATTGATAAGAAGGATGTGATTTATGGCGTGGAACTTCCCAATGTGGAAGTCGGAATTCTGTCCACGCATGAGGGATTGATTCCTCCTGTAGGACGCGAAGCGCTCAAAATAATGGGCATACGAACCGCAAAAGAGTTTGCTGCCTTGCTAGCAGCTCAAGTCCTTGCGGGAGAATTCAATCTTGCCGTAGAGATAGTCCGTGAGAGGCTGTATCACTCCTGACATAGAGCCTGGTTTTCACTTTTGATTATGGGTAGCGACTTTTTTTCGGCAAGAGAGCCGTTCAGTTTGACTAAGGCCTCTGTGTTTTGGCTCAGGTGGGGTTGTTTTCTGTTGGATTAGCTTTTTTCTAATCTGGAATCTTTGATTGCCAGGGCCCTTTTTTCTGATTTGTCTTTCTTCTTCTTTTCCAGCCACTTTGGAAAGATCCAATTGAGAATCTCACTCTTCAGTTCATTATCCATATCTTTTATTCTGAGTCCTGCCTCCAGCCTGTTATCCACACTTTTGACCCATATGATCTCTCCTGTGACTGGGACGGATAATTTTTTTTCCGGAATATGGAGCTTGACCTCCATATTCGAGCCCATTTCGATATTAAAGTTTATGCTTAATTTTATCCCTTCGCGGGAAAAATCGTGGGCTTCGATTTTCCTGTTGATGTGGTCTTTTCCATCCACTTTGATAAGATCTGCAGGAAGTAAGCACTCAAAGCGCAAAAATTTTCTCTTCTCTTTCCCCATGTTGCCGTTAGTCTATCATGATATTCGAATATTTTCAAAATAAATTTTCAACTGGTATTTTTGCATAATTTCCCGAAGGAGGGTTCCAGAAGAGCCTTTGGAGAGATGGAGACAGACTCAATTGGCTATCCGATTTGCATCCCTGTTTGACCAGCTGGCACGGGAGGGTCAATGGTTAGAACCTCCCGGCGATCGAAGTATTGCAAAACTGGCATTTTCCTTCAACCAGGTGAAGATCTCGAGTTTGCAGCCTGTTTCGGACGATAACCGTTTTCCCGCAATTGGGACAAAAAGTGTTTTCTCCTTCTCCTCCGAAAACATTCCCGAGATATACATATTTCAGGCCTTGTTCCAGTCCTATTTTTCGAATTTTCTCCAGCTTTTTTACAGGAGTCGGTGGAATATGAGAGAGTTGTAGGTGTGGAAAAAATCGAGTGACATGCCAGGGAGTGTCCTCTCCGAGATCTTTGGAGATCCAGGCTGCCATTCTTTTCAAATCGCTTTCATCGTCGTTATAACCGGGGATGATGTTGGTAACGATTTCAACATGCATTTTCCATTTGTTTTTAGCTCTCAGGATGACCTCCAGAATTCCTGAGAAATCATCGATATGGGCAATTTTTTGGTAAGAATCATGGGAGAATCCTTTGAGGTCAGTGCGGAAAACGTCTAAGTAAGGGCCAATCATATCCAGGGCTTCGACAGTGATAAAACCATTCGTCACATAGTTGGTGGGCTCGTTGTATGTCCATGAGATTCCGAAACAGCGGTTTTTCAGGGCTATCCGGATCAGTTCCTGGGGGGAAATAAGCCTGGCTGTTTTGATTTCCTCTTGAACAGTTGAATGGGCGATATCCCAGTTTTGACAGCCCGGGCAGCGGAAATTACAGCCAAAACTCCCGAGAGATAGCCATTCTGACCCCGGATAAAAATGGTAGACGGGTTTTTTTTCAATTGGGGAAATCATCAGGGAAGAGACGACCCCAAAGGTTTTTGAGATAAGCTTTCCCTTGTGGTTTTCTCTTGTCTGGCAGTGTCCTCTTTCGCCTTCCCGGATTGTACATCTTCTCTGACAGACGCGGCAGCGAACTGAATTGCCTTTGAGTGTGTCATAAAGTATGGCTTCAACCATAATGCATATCGGGATCAGGTCGGCATGACTTTGATGTGTGCCCCTTGATATATCCTACAGAACCTGGATCAAGCCTCTGAATTTTTTCTTTTAATGAGAATTAAAGTTCCATTCTATATTTTTAACAAAAAATATTAAAGCTTTGAAAGCCTGACCCCCATTCATTTTTATGGTATCTTATATAGAGTCTAAAGGAGGGAAAACATGGATATTAAAGTTTCGAGTGCAGCCTTCGAAGAAGGGGGAATGATACCCGCGAAATACACATGCGATGAAGACGATATTTCTCCTCCGCTGGTATGGGATTCAATCCCTGAAGGCACGAAGACGCTCGCTTTTATCTGCGATGACCCGGATGCGCCGATGGGAACTTGGGTCCATTGGATTCTTTTCAATTTGCCCGTTGACATCAGTGAGTTGCCCGAGAACGTTCCACCAGAAAGGGAACTTGAAAGTGGCGCTAAACAGGGAACGAATGATTTTGGAAGAATCGGTTATGGTGGTCCCTGTCCTCCGGGAGGTACGCACAGATATTATTTCAAGCTGTACGCATTGGATGCGGTGCTTGACCTTGAGGCTGGAGCTAGGAAGCCGCAATTGCTGGAAGCCATGGAGGGGCATATCCTGGCAGAAGGTCAGTTGATGGGAAGATACAGCCGGTGAGAGAGCCATTTTCTGCAAGTCATTGACTGGATAAATTCCGCTCGAGTTCGATGGAACTGAGACCTGAAAAGACTGTTCCTCATGAATGGTGGATAGGGATTAAATTTTTCCTGATTGTCAAGGTTGATAATGTCATTGAGCCTGCAATTCTGGAGTAATGCATGTATGCTTTTCTGAATATATTCTTTTTTGTGTTTCATTCGACCTTGATTATTTTCAACCTTTTCGGCTGGATTTGGAAAAAAACGAGATTAGCCAACCTGGTCGTTATCCTGTTAACTGCCTTTTCCTGGACAATCCTGGGAATATGGTATGGTTTTGGCTTCTGTCCCTGCACTGACTGGCACTGGCAGGTGCGAGAAAAATTAGGATATTCAAAGAAACACTGGTAGACACTCTTGCCGTAATTCTACTTGCATTGGCTCTGGTCGCATCGGTCTTCACAAACGTGAGAGATTGGAAAAGGAAACGGAAATAGACTGTTTACTTTCTTCTTTTTTTCTTTGAGCATCCGGAGGACTTCTTTTTTAAAGTCCGGATGGACTTTGAATCCTAACGCTTCTGTTTTCTTCAGGTATTCATAAGCCTGGGAATATTTTTTCTGGTAAAAAGAGATGACTGCAAGATTGTTGTAAGCCTGGGCATAACCGGGACTGATTTCGATGACCTTTTTATAATGAACGGCTGAATCCGAGAGAAGGTTAATTTTGAAATAAAGATTGCCGAGATTCATGTGGGCTTCAAGGAGTTCGGGATCTAACTCAACCGCTTTCTGGTATTCCTGTTGGGCCTCTTCAATCCGGTTTTCTTTTTCGAGCAGAGCGCCCAGAAGATTGTGCGGTGCAGGAAGCTCTGGATCGAGAGTAATGGCTTTCTGACAGGCCTCCTTGGCTTCTTCAAACATTTCTTCTTCAAGATACGCATAGCCCAGGTTGGAGTAAGCACTCGCATAATCCGGTTTGATTTCGATGGCTTTTTGACAGCTTTGGATGGCCTCTTCCGCCATTCCTTTTTTCAGGTAAGCACTGGCCATGTTGGAGTAGGCTTTAAAATAGTTGGGTTTCAGCCTGATAGCCTCTTTGAATTCGACGATGGCTTTATCATACAATTTTATTAATAAATACGCCCGGCCGAGGTTGTGATGGGCTTCTTCGAACTCGGGGTCAATTTTCAAGGCCTCGGAATATTCCTGTATGGCCTCATCAATCCTATTTTTATGCATATAGATATTGCCCAGGTTGTTGTGGGCGCCACGGAGTCCGGGATTCAGTTGGAGAGCTTTGCGGACAAGAGGCTCTGCTTCCTCGTAGTTGTTTTTGAGGATATACGCCCCGCCTAGAGTGGAGGTCGCCCTGTCGAACTGAGGATAAAGTTCCAATGCCTTCTGGCACATTTCAATGGCCTGGTCTGCCATTCTCTCTCTCACATAGATAAGACCTAGATTGGCATACGCTTCAGCAAAGTTTGGGTTGAGCTCGATAGCCCTTAGGTACGTATTTATGGACTCTTCTGTCAGGCCCTTTTTTGCATAGGCGATGCCGAGATTATAGTGGACTTCTGAAAAATTGGGCTGAAGACGGAGGACTTTTTTGTACAGTTGTATGGCCTCGTCGACCTTCCCCTGTCTTCGGTAAGCAATACCTGAAATGTTGTATGCCTCTGCAGAATTGGGGTTGATTTGAATAGCCTGGTAACATTCGTTAAGTGTGGATTCGTAGTCTTTTTTTTCCAGATAAAAGATGGCCAGTAAAATATGGATATCGGGTTCTTTTCGGTTTAATTTTTTTCTTTGATTATATATCGCGATTGCCTCATCCAATTGAGCGGCGGGTAAAGGAAAGACATGAGGATTAAAGTTTCTCTGCCTGTTCAGAAGAATGATTTGCCTTGTGAACTCGTCGAATTTGGATCCAGGGCTTTCCCTGTTCATGATTGAACTTTTCTCATCGAGGTCCACGGCTCCGAAAAGGTGACAGAGTTCATGAAGGAGCAATGACTTGATGAACGTTTTGGATTTCGATTCCTTTAAGAGGATGTACCCATGGAGATAAGTCGCTGCCCCAGAAGGACCATAGGTGGTGCAGTGTTGGCCTGTCAAGCCAAGGACGATATCATAATTCTCTTGAGAGACTTTTTTTCTTAAATCGTTCAACAACCCAAATACCGTATTGTATGCATTGTCGGAGATCCAGCCGTCGAGCCGTCCAATTCTGAGCTTGATGTTGAACCGTTTTTCAAACTCTTCAGACGCACTCGTGATCAGCCAATTGATATCCGAACGCCACGTCGGAATAATTCTGAATTCTTCATCGACAACTATTTTGAGGTTGACTGTTCTGGCCGTTTGATCCTGGGGAAGGACCAGTCTGGAAACGAAAAATATCAGAGATGAAAAGATGAATATTCTCAGAAAGAATGAGAGTGGACAGTGGGAAATTAAATGTTTCTTGAGCAAATTGACCCTTTTTACTAATAATATAACTTCACCTCGATTCCGTCAATTCAGAATGCCATGATAGGATCCACTGGAAGTATTTCCAAGTCCGTGATGAAAAAATGTTTTTGGAAATATCCTCGCTCTCTTCAGATTTTTAACGCCATTCTCTCATAGTCCTTCTCAGCAGCTGCACAAAAAGAATGAATATGGGGACGTTCCCGAGGGGGACACCCCATCTCGCCCCAGTTGTTTCGTAAACCTCATCAAAACAAAAAATAGAATGTCTCCGCAGCGAATGTCCCCTATTGATATAATCTGAAAAAAAAGGTATACATTCTTGAGGAAGGGGTGGTGTTCAGCCACCTCTTCTTGTTTTTTAATTAAGAAGGAGAATTCAATTCTTACACAAGAAAGGCTCTCCTCTCTGGATGTTTTCCGCGGCCTGACCATCGCGGGGATGATCCTGGTCAATAATCCCGGAAGCTGGGAGTACGTTTACGCCCCTCTGCAGCATGCGAAATGGCACGGCTGGACGCCCACTGACTTGATTTTCCCTTTTTTTCTTTTTATTGTCGGAGTTTCTATTTCTCTCTCTTTTTCCCGCAGGCTCGAACAGAGCAGAGGAAAGCCTAGTTTGTATTCCAAAATATTCAAAAGGAGTTTGATCCTCTTTACGCTGGGATTGCTTCTGGCCCTCATTCCTCGATTTAATTTCACAACCCTCAGGATTCCGGGCGTTCTTCAGCGTATTGCCATCTGTTATCTTTTGGCGTCGCTGCTTTTTCTCAAGACAGGAACGAAGGGGAGGTCCATTATTGCTTTGGCTTTCCTGGCTATTTACTGGATAGTGATGAAACTGGTTCCTGTTCCGGGCTATGGCCCTGGAATCCTGGAATACGAAGGGAATCTCTGTTCCTATCTGGACAGCCAGCTCCTTGCCGGACATCTGTATAAACCAGGCTTTGATCCTGAAGGAATTCTGAGCACTCTGCCAGCGATTTCAACGGCTCTGTTGGGGACTTTGACCGGTGATTGGCTGCGGTCCTTTCAGTCCGTTCTTCAGAAGACCGGAGGTCTATTTATTGGAGGGATTGTTTTGACTATGAGCGGCCTCCTTCTCCATCCTCTTTTTCCCATCAACAAACAGCTCTGGACAAGCACTTTTGTGCTCTTCGCCGCCGGAGCGGCATTGCTTCTTCTGGGAGCCTGTTACTGGCTGATAGAAGGGTTAAAACTGAGAAAGTGGGCGTTTCCGTTTCTTGTCTTTGGGACGAATGCCATAGCGGTTTATGTGGGTTCCGCTTTAATGGTCAAACTGATGGGTTTGATTAGGATATCCTCAAACGGGAGTGTTTTATCTTTTAAGACCCTTGTCTTCACTCGACTTCTGGCACCATGGGCGGGAAATTATTTCGGTTCCCTGGTCTACCCGCTACTTCTGATTATTATCTGGCTTGGAATCATGATCCCGCTGTACAGGAATAAAATATTTATTAAGATTTAGCCATAAACGGAAAAGAGGCCAAGCCCCTTTTTTCAGCTTTTTTTTGGAAAGTGTTTTCCTCCTAAATATTTTCCTTTCCCGGAATCAGCTCAAATCCCTTGATAAGACTGTAGAAAATCAGGCCTCAATCAATTTATAATAATAAAGGAGTACTGGTTTTTTATTGGCTAATAACGGGCGACGTGAAATTACTCATCAATATCCTTATATTATATATACTCCAGGATAAGCAGGGCTTATAAAGATGAATGGAGACATATCATGAGGTTCACGCTTCGATTTAGGCCCATGGTTTTTATCCTGCTCCTGATTCTTGGAGTGGGAATAACAGTTTCTTCTATAAATGCCCAGTACTTTGGCCGAAATAAGGTTCAGTACGAGAGTTTCGATTTTAAGGTCATACATACAGAGCATTTCGACATTTATTTTTACCCGGAGAAGAGAGAAGCCGCCATGCAGGCCGCTCGAATAGCCGAACGATGGTATGCCCGTTTATCTCGAATATTTAACCATCAGCTCAAAGGCCGCCAGCCATTGATCCTCTACGCCAGTTCCCCTGATTTCCAGCAAACGGTAACCATCTCGGGTATATTGGGTGAAGGGACAGGCGGAGTGACCGAGATGCTCAAGAGGAGAATTGTCCTTCCACTGGGTGTTTCATTGGCGGAGTCCAACCATGTGATCGGACACGAGCTTGTCCATGCATTCCAGTTTGATCTCACTTCAGAGAACGCTCCAAGATATGCGGGTGCTTCATCTGTCGCTATGCAGCTACCGTTGTGGCTTATTGAAGGATTGGCGGAATATCTTTCTATCGGACCAGTCGACGCCAACACCTCGATGTGGATGCGAGATGCCACACAGAGAGAAAAACTCCCAACGGTCAGACAACTGAACAATACTCAGTATTTTCCTTACCGTTACGGTCAGTCCCTCTGGGCGTACATCACAGGGAAATGGGGAGATGGAGCTGTCCCCAGGCTGATGAAATCCATCAGCAGAACCGGAGATTATGAGGGGGCGATTAAAAAAACACTTGGTGTCTCGTTGGAAGATCTTTCGAAAGAGTGGCATGAATCGATGAAGAAGACATACTCGCGTTTGGCCGAGATGACCCATCTATCCGATCAATCCGGACGCGTACTGATTCAGGGGACAAAAGATATTAGGTTGAATGTGTCTCCAGCACTCAGTCCAGACGGGAAACAGATTGTTTTTCTTTCCAGCCGTGACCTGTTTTCAATAGATATGTATCTGGCTGATGCTGAAACAGGAAAAATCAAACGGAAGCTTATCGAGACAGCCGTTGATCCCCATTTTGAAAGCTTGCAGTTCATTAAATCCTCCGGATGCTGGGATGCAGAGGGGAATCGGTTTATATTCGGTGCTATTAGCAAGGGGCGGCCCGTTCTCACTCTAATCGATGTGAAGAAAGGAAAGACCATTAAAGAGGAGGTCTTCCCTGAGCTGGGAGAGATATTGAATCCCACCTGGTCCCCTGATGGACGGTTTGTGGCTTTCTCGGCTCTTGCTGGAGGATTAACAGATATTTTTGTCTATGATCTTGAAGGCTGTACATTGAAGAAATTGACGGACGATCCCTATGCGGACCTTTATCCGGCCTGGTCCCCTGATGGACACGCGGTTGCCTTTGTCACAGATCGATTTTCTACCGATCTTTCCATCCTGGATATTGGCGACTACCAACTGGCATTACTCGACCCGGAAACCGGAGAGATACAGAAGATTCCCGCTTTCAATGGAGCCAAGCACATCAATCCGCAGTGGTCTCCCGATTCAAAAAGCTTATACTTCCTCTCAGACCCTAATGGCATCACGAATATCTACAGGATTGACTTGGATAACCTGGATATCTTCCAGGTGTCGAATCTCTATTTGGGTGTGAGCGGGATAATGGCCATAAGCCCTGCTCTTTCTATCGCGCAGGAAAGTGGCCACCTGGTGTACTGCTTTTTTGAAAACGAAAGTTACAATATCTACTCTATAGATTCGGCAGATAATTTGGTTGGAAGTGACCCCCGATTTCAGTTTGAAGATATTCAGCCCTCCGTTCTTCCACCTCGGGAAAAACCGGAAGGTGAAGTTCTTGAACTACTGCGGAATCCTCGGTTCGGTCTTCCTCAGGAAACGTCCTACACGATCAGTGAGTATAAGCCGAAATTAAAGCTGGATTATATCAGTCATCCTCAATTGGCCATAGGAGTGGATAGATTCGGTACCTATGCCGGAGGAGGCGTTGCCCTGTTCTTCAGCGATATGCTCGGCTATCACAGCTTGGCAGGGATGATTCAGGCGACCAGCCAGATTGAGGATGCGGCAGTACTGGTTGGGTATCAAAACAGCTCTCACCGATTGAATTGGGGAGCTGTGGTTCAACGCATTCCCTATGTGACTGGAGGATATTTGGCGTATTATGATGAAGCCTCATACGGAGAACCAGCTTATGTTGAAGAGGAAATAATTTTTCGCCAGTCCATTTATCAAGTTTCAGGATTTGCCGCTTATCCATTCAGTCAAGTCAATCGTTTTGAGATCTCCGCAGGCTTTCGACTCATTGATTTTAGCCAGGAGTCTTTCAAACGAGTCTACTCTCTCGATTTGTTTGAGATTTATAGGAGTAGAACAGAGCTGCCGGCTCCGGATAGCCTTCATTTTGGGTTTGCTACGGCTGCGTTCGTCTATGACAGTTCCTTTTTTGGAGCGACAGGTCCCATCCTTGGGCAGAGTCACCGCTTTGAAATCTCTCCTATGACTGGTACGGTTGATTATTATACGCTGCTTGCCGATTATCGTCGTTATTTCATGCCTGTCAGGCCGTTCACTTTAGCATTTCGTTTAATGCATTACGGCCGGTATGGGAAGGGGGCTGAAGACACCCGCTTCTATCCTCTTTTTATTGGATAC
>SMTZ1_10014371_pt1 | contig 14875 bp, 10 predicted proteins | sample DeeMarSWOR136_30_FD_25667 | JGI IMG/M metagenome (IMG submission 25667)
GATGATGGGTGGCTACCTCAGTGGTAGGATGCCGGATAAACGTAACGATAAGGTGTAGGGTTCGCTAATGGTGAGAGACTCGCTGAATAAACGTAAAAAGTTCTCCTGGGACTTAATGGAGAGGTATGTTCAAAATAAGAGAAGATAATTAAGTCATTGATCCTACATGTTTTTTATTTTTCTCTTGACAGGGGGAATATAGGATGTCCCCTTTTGAGACCAATGGAGCATCTATAGGTCCAGAGCAGGTTGAAGAACTCCTGAGATTGGAAGAAATAACACACTTAGGCGAGGTCATGAGCTTTCCCCAAGTGCTCAGTGGCGATACCGATGTCATGAGAAAGATCGGCATCGCTCAGAAGTACTCCAAGCCAATAGACGGTCATGCCCCGGGGCTCAGGGGTAAGGACCTGTATAGAAAGAGATATCCTGAAGATGGTGGTGGTTAACCGTTACCAAGATGCGCAAGTAGCAATTGGTTTTGTCAAAAATTTCGGTCTGAGGGAAGGGGCCATTGCTTCCAGCGTGGCTCATGACTCACACAATATCATAGCTGTTGGAGTTACCGATGAGGATCTATGCAGGGCGGTTAATTTGGTTATTGAGAACAAAGGAGGCATAAGCGCAGTATCTGAAGATAAGGAAACCGTCCTGCCTCTGCCCATAGCGGGGATCACCAGCACTGAAAGTTATTCCCATGTGGCAGAGAGATATACAGATCTGGACAATATGGCTAAATCCCTTGGCTCAACATTGCACGCTCCTTTTATGACTTTATCCTTCATGACCCTGCTCGTCATTCCCAAGGTAAAGCTGAGCGACAAAGGGTTATTTGATGGGGAAACGCTCGAGTTTATTCATCCCAAAACTTGGTCATAACCATACCAAAGGCAGCTACTATATGTTGGAGGGCTGTTCCGCTTGACACACAGGCTCCTTTCCTCTATACTCCTTGCTCTAAAAATGGAATTCTCCTAACTCGATGATACTGCTGGCGTAAGAAGGAGATATCGATGCGGATCCTCGTGTGCGACGGACTTCATGAGCAAGGAGCGAAGATTTTCCAGAGGACTGAAGGGATCGAAGTGGAGGTCCACGAACACCTAGGGCCACGGGACCTTCTTGAGCTCATTGGGGATTTCGAAGGCGTGGTTCTACGCAGCCGCACCCACATCAACCCTGAGGTTCTGGAACACGCACCGCGTCTGAGGGTAATTGGCCGCGCAGGTACAGGCGTGGACAATATCGACATCGAGGCAGCTACCCAGCGCGGCGTCTTAGTAATGAACACGCCGGGGGCCAACGCCATGGCTGCTGCTGAACACACGTTGGCTCTGATGCTGGCACTCGCCAGGCATATCCCCCAGGCAGATCAATCCATGCGTGCACACAAATGGGAAAAGAAGAAGTTCGTGGGAATTGAGCTCTACAATCATATACTGGGTATCATTGGCCTGGGAAGGATAGGTTCCATTGTGGCCAGCCGGGCATCAGACATGAAGATGAGGGTCCTGGCCTATGATCCCTACATCTCCGCAGATGTTGCTGCCAAGCTGGGGGTGGCGCTCATTTCTCTGGATGATATCTTTCGACAATCCGATTTCATCAGTCTGCATACTCCTCTAACCAACGAGACTAGGGGCCTGCTGGATGTGGCTGCCTTCAAAAAGATGAAGGCCGGGGTGCGCATCATCAACTCTGCGAGAGGCGGGATTATTGACGAGGCCGCCCTCTATGATGCCATCAAGGAGGGGAAAGTGGCAGGCGCTGCCCTTGATGTCTTCTCCAAAGAGCCGCCGGGTGACAGCCCGCTGCTTACCCTGCCCCAGATCATCGCCACCCCTCACCTGGGTGCCTCCAGTGAACAAGCCCAGATCAATGTATCCACGGCCATTGCCGAGCAGATGGTTGATTACCTCCTCAACGGAGTGGTCAAGAACGCAGTGAATATGCCATCCATAAGCCCTCAGGTTATTGAGCGGATCCGGCCATATATGCTCCTGGCCGAACGGCTTGGTCGGTTTCTCTCCCAGTATTTCCAGGGAAACGTGAACCGTCTGCGCGTGACCTACGGGGGCGATCTGCGGGATCTGGAACTGGCGCCGGTGAGCAATGCCGCGCAGAAGGGATTTCTGGAACGGGCACTCGCAGAGGAGGTTAATATGGTGAATGCACCGGTGATCATGGCCAGCCGAGGGATCGAGGTTGATGTGGCCACCACCTCCGAGGTGAGAGGCTATACGGGCCTTATTACCCTGAGCGCGATCACGGACAAGGGAGAATTTCAGGTAGCCGGCACGGTGTTTCCCGAGCCGGAATGCCGCATTGTACAGATCGACGAATATCGCATGGAGGTGCGCTTGCAGGGGCGTATGTTGCTCATCACTAATTCTAGCTATGCCCGGCCCGGGGTGCTCGGCTTTATTGGAACAACGTTGGGTAGGTTCCAGGTGAATATAACAGACATGCACGTGAGCCGGGCTCGCGACAAAGACACGGCCATTTGCCTGGCTACCGTGGACGATCCGGTACCGCCCGAGGCCCTCCGGGCACTCAGGGAACACGAAAACATCATCGAGACAGCCATTATCGAGGTCTGATTTTCCCGCGTACCGAAAGCCAGCCATGATTGTGGGGTTAGCTCAGTGGCAGAGGGGGCGTCAGCGATATGAGCCGAAAGATCCTACTGGTGAACCCCAACACAATGAAACCACCGGTTGCACCGGTTGGTCTCGATTACCTACACAGTAAGCTGCACCATGCCGGGTTTGAGGTAAACCTATTAGACCTAGGGCTCTCTGATGAGGCGTATAAAGGGATCGAGCATGCTGCAGATGACAACTACCTGTTTATCGGTGTTAGCTTGCGTAATGTGGATGACTCCTATTTTGCAAGCCAGGACTTTTGTCTCCGGAAAAGCCGGCAAATTATAAATAAGATAAGGGATTTCTCTAGCTGCCCGATAGTCCTGGGCGGAGTGGGGTTCTCCATATTCCCCGTGCAAGTCATGCAATATTGCGGTGCAGACTTCGGTATCTATGGCGACGGTGAGCTTCCCCTCTATTTGTTAGCCAAGGCCCTTCAGGAGAGAACTGGCTTCGCATCTATTCCGGGACTGTTATACAGGGATAAGGATACCTACAAATCGAACGCGGCTCACTTTGGACACTTTGATAAGATGTGCCTCGCCCAACGCGACCTGGTGGACAACGCCCTCTATTTCAACAAGGGGGCAATGCTCGGGTTTGAGACAAAGCGGGGCTGCGATCGACGGTGCATCTATTGTGCTGACCCGATAGCCAAGGGGCGGAGAATCAGAATAAGGGATCCCAAAGACGTCGCTATGGAGCTTGAAGGGCTCCTTCGCCGAGGCATAACTCATTTTCACACAGCGGATAGTGAGTTTAATGTGCCAGAAGAGCATGCCAAGGCTGTTTGTGAGGCTATCATTGACCGACGCCTGGGCAATAGGATTCAGTGGTATGCCTATTGTGTGCCTGTGCCCTTCTCTGAGGAGCTTGCGAATCTCATGCGCCGGGCAGGATGCGTGGGGATAGATTTTACCGTGGATTCAGGTAACGATGGTCAACTCCAGCGGCTTGGCCATATACATCGGGTAAATGATATTATTGGCCTCACTCGGTTATGTCAGCGTTATGGCTTCTCCTTTATGTTCGATCTGTTACTGGGCGGACCTGGTGAGACACGCGAGACCGTAAAGGAAACCCTTAAATTAATGAAAACCCTCGAGCCTCCAAGGGTAGGCATAAGTCTCGGGGTTCGGCTTTATCCGGATACCGCCTTGGGAAAAATGGTCAAAAAACAAGGCATAACGAGAAACAACCCCCATCTTCGGGGGGCAATTGACAATCATTCCAACATGTTAAAGCCCATATTTTATTTATCTTATGAACTTGGCGATGATATTGAACCGTGTATTGCGGAGTCAATCAAAGGCGACAGCCGCTTTTTCTTTGCCAGCAAGGAAAAAACCGCTCAGAACTATAACTACAACGATAATTCTGAACTCATGGAGGCTATCAGAAACGGGTATCGCGGCGCCTTCTGGGACATCCTCAGAAGACTGAGCGAAGACTCTTCATCTTGAGAAGCTCAAATGCCTTTGGCCTAAAAGCCTTCCCTCCTCCTTACCCTATTGCAATCTGTTTTCAGAGGAAAAAGCATTCAAAACTGTGACCGAATTCAAAGCTGAAATTCAAAGTTGTCCTCAATCTCGCCGTACTGGGCCTGGTAAGGGAGCATGCTATCCTGGACTAATATACGTGCGCTTTTTGGTAAATCATGCTATATTGAATAGTTAGGGTGTATGCCCTCTCATGTCAATTAAGATCCTTGGAGGGAGATACTGATGGTGCTGAAGAAGTTATTAGGGAAAATCATGACTGACATGGGGCTTATCACAGAGCAGCAGCTCGATGAGGTGCTACAAAGACAAAGAGAGATATTTAAACAAACAGCGCTGCCGGAGAAAGTGGAAAGGGCCCAACTGGTCTCTCAAGCACGAAAGGCTACAGACAGGACTCCAATGCTGGGGCAAATATTGAAGGATATGGGATTTGCCACAGAGGAGCAACTTGAGGAGGCGTTGAAGAAACAGGACAGGATAACTGGAGTCTATGGGACAATAGGAAGTGCGAAACTGGGGGCTGCCTTAGAGATAGGTTCTATTGTCAATTCAACTCTTGATCTTGCCGAAGTATTAGCGCTTATCATGAGGTATGTAAATCGAGTGACTAACTCAGCTGCTAGTACGCTCATGGTGCTTGACGATAAGACCAAGGAGCTGGTATTCAGTGTTCCCACTGGTCCAAAGGCGGAAAGATTGATCGACGCTCGTCTTGCACCTGGAAAGGGAATTGCAGGCTGGGTTGCTGAACATGGACAACCTATTTTGGTCCCGAACGTCACAGAGGACCCACGATTTTATGCGGAGATTGATAACATGAGCGGGTTTGAAACACAATCCATCCTATGTGTGCCGCTCAAGGTGAAAACAAAGCTGATAGGTGTGCTCGAGGCTATAAACAAAACCGACGGCACCTCTTTTACCGAGGAAGATGAGCTGTTGATGAGTATCTTTGCGTATCAAGCGGCGATGGCCATTGAGAATGCGAGACTCTATGGTGAGTTGAGAGATGGATTGGAACAAGAAAAACAGATGCGCACAAGACTTGAAGAAGAGATCGTCGAGCGAAAGCAAGCTGAGGAGGCCCTCAGGCATTCAGAGGAGCGGTACAGAAGCGTAGTTGAGGGATCTATCGAGGGAATTGTTGTTGTCCAAGATTTCATTACTCAGTTTGCCAACAGGGCCGCTGCTCAAATATTCGGCTATTCCAACCCGGAGGATCTCATCGGGCTGGATTTCAGTGAATCCTTCTTTGCGCCCCAAGAACGGGCTGAGTTGCGAAGGAGGGCCAGCGACATACTGAGTGGAAGACCAGTTCCCATCCATCACGGGTGGCAAGCTAAACGCAAAGACGGCAGACCCATCTGGATCCAGTCCGCGGGAAGTCTCATTTCGTGGAACGACAAGCCAGCTATCTTGAGTTTCTTCATTGACATCACCGAGCAAAAGCTGGCAGAGGTTGCACTGAAGGAAAGCGAGGAAAGCTATAGGGAGCTCGCTGACAGCATAGCCGAGGTCTTCTTCGCATTCGATGAGGATTTACGATATACGTATTGGAACAAGGCTTCTGAAGAGCTTACAGGGATTCCGGCAAGAGATGCCCTTGGGAAGACCCTCTATGAACTCTTTCCGGACTTACCGCAAACAAGAAGAGCAGAAAAGATATATCGGGACGTATTGAGAACGCAGAAACCCCGGACTTTTGTAAACGAATACGAGCTTGGGGGTAAATACTTTTTCTTTGAAATCAGTGTCTATCCCTCCAAGCGAGGTTTATCTGTTTTTGCCAAGGATGTCACCGAGAAGAAGGAGGCGGAGGACGCGCTACGGGAAAGCGAGGAGCGCTACCGGTCGCTTGTTCAGAATGTGCCGATCGCGGTTTATAGAACCACACCCGGTCCCAAAGGGAAATTCCTGATGGCAAATCCGACCTTCCTCAAGATGTTCGGCTTAGACTCAGAGGTAGAGCTCAAGAAGATGTCCGTGGCCGAGGTATATATGAACCCCAAGGATAGAAAGGCATTTTCAGACGATCTCTTGGCTCGGGGAAGCGTTGATGCAGTCGAACTACCCTTGAGAAGGAGAGACGGGACCCCGTTTTGGGGTTCGGTTAGTGCTAGGGTCTTGTATGATCAGAGTGAAGGGAATCCTCATTTTGATGCTAATATCGTGGACATCACCGAGCGGAAACAGGCGGAGGAGGCGCTGCGTGAGAGTGAGGAGAAATATCGCGACCTGGTCGAGCGGGCAAACGATGGGATCACCATCATTCAGGATGGACATCTAAAATTCGTCAACCAGCGCATGGCAGAAATGGTGGGGTATACGGTTGAGGAGATGATTGACACACCTTTTACCAGATATCTACACCCTGACAAGATTTCCGAATCTATTGGGCGTTATGAGCGACGCATGGGAGGGAAAGTTGTTAGCCCCGTATCCGAGAACATTCTCAGACATAGGGACGGCAGTGATATAGACGTTGAGATCAATGCCGGTACTATTATGTACAGGGGACAGGTTGCTAACCTCGTGATCGTGAGGGACATCACGGAGCGCAAACGGGTAAAGGAGGAATTGGAAAAATCACGTGAACAGCTACGAAACCTTGCCATACATTTGCAGTCTGTGAGGGAGGGGGAAAGAACTGCAATCGCCCTTGAGATTCACGACGATCTGGGGCAGGCATTAACAGGTTTAAAAATGGACCTATCCTGGTTAGCCAAAAAACTACCGAGAGATCAAAGGCCCTTGCTTGACAAGACAAAAGCAATGACAGAGCTCACAGATGCGACGATCAAAACAGTGAAGAGGCTTTCAACGGAACTACGACCAGGCCTACTAGATGACCTTGGTCTTATAGCGGCTATTGAATGGCAGGCAGATGAATTTCAAAACCGAACGGGAATAACCTGCGCCCTGAGCGTAAACCCTGCGGATATTGTCTTAGATCGAGATCGCTCTACGGCTCTCTTCCGTATCTTCCAGGAGACGTTGACAAATGTGGCTCGCCATGCACATGCAACAAAGGTCAGGGTGAGCTTGAAAGAAAAAAATGGTATAGTTGAGCTAAAAGTGGGCGATAATGGGAAGGGAATTACCGAAGAGCAAATCTCCGATCCCAAGTCATTTGGACTCATGGGGATCCGGGAACGTGTTCATCCATGGAGAGGCACGGTGAAAATCAAGGGCGCCCCAGATAAGGGGACCACGGTGACCGTGAGTATTCCGGTTGAGAAAAGTGGGGAATTAGGGAATTGAGGAATTCGAGGGATTATGAATTGAAGGAATTCTAGAGAATTCCTGAATTTCTCAATCCCCAAATCTGTGATTGAAAATAGGAGATCTTCCATGATCAAAATCTTCATCGCTGATGATCACGCAATTGTTCGTGAAGGGCTGAAGCAGATTGTCGCGGAAACTACCGATATGGCTGTAACAGACGAAGCGGACACCGGGCATGAAGTGCTTGAGAAGGTATCTGAAAACGACTACGACGTGCTTGTGTTAGATATAACTATGCCGGGCTTAAACGGGTTGGATGCTCTAAAACAGTTAAGAAATCAAAGGCCTGACCTTCCCGTTCTGGTGTTAAGCATTCACCCTGAAGAACAATATGCGGTGCGGGTTCTAAGGGCAGGTGCTTCTGGATATTTGGCCTCTGATTTGGTAGCTGATGGCAAAAAGCCCCTTCATGAGACTCTCTCCGATCGTGAATATCAAGTACTGTGCATGATTGCCTCAGGAAAAACGGTCACAGAGATTGCTGAGGAACTCTTCCTGAGTGAAAAAACTATCAGCACCTATCGATCCCGTATCTTAGAGAAAATGAAAATGAAGACCAATGCGGAATTAATCCATTACGCCATAAAACATGGCCTAGTGGAGTGAAACCCATCTCGTTTGTAGCGAGGTGAAATAATGGCAAAGCAACGATGATCTTCTGCCAACCGCCACGTGTTCCTTGAATTTCCCTTCGGTTACTGCCCTTTTGGCTCCTTCTTTTGACAATCCAAATTGCAAATTCTGAAACGAAATACTCTGCAATCCGAATTGAGAAATCGGCAATCCATTGTAAGGCATAGCTTACAAGCAAATTAGCTAAAATCCTACAAAAAGACCATCCAAAATCCTACGGGAAAATCGGGCAAATGCCGATACCCGTCCTATCCATCTGTGCTGTATACTACTATACGTGGGAGTCCCCATAAGGGGTTATTTAATGGTTTAGCAAGCTGATTCTATGAGGGAAACGGTGGATTATGAAAGTTTTTATTGCAGATGATTCAGAGGTTGTGTGTGAACGTCTCACGGCAATGTTATCTGAACTTCCAGGAGTAGAAGTCGTCGGTAAAGCAACAGATTCGTCCGAGGCCATACGCTCTATTCGGGAACTTCACCCTGATGCAGTCATATTAGATATACGGATGCCTGGGGGGAGCGGGATCGACGTGCTTAGAGCCATAAAGAAAGATGACTATGCCCCCAGGGTGATAGTCCTTACCAACTACCCCTATCCCCAATACCGTAAAGCCTGCATGGACGCTGGAGCAGAGTTCTTTTTGGACAAGTCAACTGAATTTGAGAAAGTCACGGAATTGATCAAGCAACTGATTTAAAGGAGAGAAGCCTGGACGATCATGGCAAGGAAGAGACGTTTACAGTATATGGAAAGGGACTTCCTGAACGGAATGACCAGGGTATTTGGAGAGGCACCGACATGTGAAACTGAGCAAGACCTCGCCAAGACGTGTCTTGCCGTCGCACAGGAGTTAACTCTCAGTAAATATGGCTTTGTGTGCGAGATAGACCAAGAGGATCGCTTTAGCAACCTCGCAATTAGCGATCCATCATGGGATGGTTGTATGATACCCAGGACAAAAGCCCTGTTAAAGCTCAATGACACAGATATCCGAGGTATGGTTTCTAACGATCCGGCCTCTCACCCTGCCTGGCTCAGAACTCGCAAAGGTCGCGCACCCATCAACTCTTTCCTGGGCGTTCCATTAAAATATGGAGGCCGGGCTATCGGCATGATCGGGCTCGCAAACAAAAAGGAGGGCTATGACTCAGCTGATGAGCAAGCCATTGAAGCCCTGTCCGTGTCCTTCGTAGAAGCATTGATGCGCAGGCGGGCAGAGACAGCCCTGCGCCGTGAACGGGATTTCATGGCCCGCATCATGGAGACCAGCCCAGTGTGCATCATCATTATAAACCGCGACGGACAGATCACTTTTGCTAATCCCGGAGCTGAGGAGGTGCTGGGCGTGAGCAAGGACGAGATCACCAAGCGCAGCTACAACGCTCCTGAATGGCATATCACTGATTATGACGGTAATCCATTGGCTGATGAAAAGTTGCCATTCCAGAAGGTAATACATACAGGCCAGCCGCTGTACGACATGCGTTACGCCATCCTCTGGCCTAACGGCCGCAGGGTTTTACTGTCAATAAATGCCGCGCCTCTGTTTGACGAGTCGGGCCACGTGGATGGGGTGGTGTCTACGATTGAGGATGTAACCGAGCAGGTAGAGATTGCGGAGGCACTACGGGAGAGCGAGGAGAAATACCGAACCATACTTGGAAGCATCGAAGATGGCTATTATGAGGTTGACACTGCCGGGAGCTTTACCTTCTTCAATGATTCAATGTGCACGATACTTGGATACTCCAAAGATGAATTAAGGGGGATGAATTACAAGCATTACACCGCTCAAGAAGACATCCAAGCAGTCTATCAGGCCTTTAACAGAGTTTACACCACAGGAACCCCTGCACGAGTAATGGACCATGGAATCAGAAGAAAAGATGGGATCAAAGGACATGTCCAGCTTTCAGTGTCTCTAATGAAGGATGCAGAAGGTCAACGAATCGGGTTTCGGGGTGTTCTTCGGGACACCACTGAGCGCAAGCGGGCAGAGAAGACAATAAATGAAGAACGTAATCTCCTGCGCACCGTAATAGACAACGTGCCGGATTTTATCTACGTCAAGGACACCGAGGGTCGATATCTTGTCAGCAATAATGCGTTTGCCCGTTACCTCGGAAAGACGACACCGGACGAGGTAGTTGGCAAAACGGCCTTCGACCTCTTGCCGGAGGAGCTGGCATCGGGCTTCTACGCCGACGACCAGGAGGTCATCCGGTCAGGTCAGCCCCTGCTCAACAAAGAAGATCACCTCGTTGATAAGGAGGGCAAAACGATATGGAACCTAACGACCAAGGTTTCACTGCGGGACAGCTCCGGAAACATTAAAGGCCTAGTAGGCATAGACCGAAATATAACCCACCGAAAACGCTCCGAAGAACAGCTCAAGCGCCACGCTGCCCAGCTCACTGCTTTACACCAAACGAGCGCTGCGGTTTCCTCCCGTCTGACCCTGGAAGAGATCTTTGAAACTGTTGTACGAGGCCTCTCAGAGGCCTTTGACTATCGACTGGTTGGCATCTACCTTCTGGAGGATGGGGTGCTGGAGCTCAAGGCCCATGTCGGCTACAGCCCCCCTGACCCCAGTCTTATTCGTATACCCTTGGAAAAGGGGGTTATCGGGCGGACGGCCCGAACTGGGCAACCCCAATTGGTTACCAAGGTGGAGGAGGACCCGGATTTCTTCTACGGCGCACCAGGCATCACCTCTGAGGTCTGTGTCCCCCTGAAAAGGGGAGATGAGGTCTTGGGGGTGCTGAATGTAGAAAGCGATAAGGCCGATAAATCCCTCGATACCTCTGACCTGGAGCTCGTGACACTCCTGAGCAACTATATCCTCATCGCTATCGAGAATGCGCGGCTGTACGATGCAGCTCAGCGAGAATTGGCCGAGCGCAGACAGGCAGAGCAAGCACTACGGCAGTCCGAGGAGCGTTACCGCACGCTCGTTCAGAACATACCCATTGGTGTTTATAGAGCCACACCCGGTCCCAAAGGCAAATTCCTGATGGCAAATCCCACCCTCCTCAAGATGTTCGGATTGGACTCAGAGGAAGAGCTCAGAAAAATGGCCGCGGCCGATGTGTACATGAATCGTAAAGATGGAAAGGTCTTTTCTGACAATCTCTTGAGCCGGGGAAGCGCCGAAGGGGTAGAACTGCCATTAAGAACGAAAGACGGGGAGGTCTTCTGGGGGTCGGTTACCGCCCGGGTTGTGTACGATGAGACTGGGAAAAACCCCCACTTCGATTGCACGATTATGGACATCACTGAGCGCAAGAAGGCAGAGGAAAAAATAAAGGAATATTCTAGCAACCTGGCGCGCATGGTGGAAAAGAGAACCAGGGAGCTCAACCGAGCCCTCTACGATACAGAACAGGCTCGGGACAGAATCGATGCTATCCTCAAATCCGTTGCAGACGGCCTGATTGTTACTGATATTCACAACCGGGTTATTTTGATGAACCGAGCCGCAGAAGATCTGCTCGGTGCCAGGCTGAGTGAAGTAATTGAACGGTCCATCGATTTTGCCATCGAAGATAAAACGCTGAGAGACCGAATCAAGACGACACTGGACAAAAAAGAGAGGGAATATCAGTTTGATTTTGAACTGCCAGGGCAAGATAAAACGCGCCCCCGGATTATGCGTGCCAGGACTTCAGTGATTGAAGATAAGGCAGGTACGCAAACCGGTATTGTAACAATAATGCACGATGTAACCTACGAACGCGAGGTGAGCCGGATGAAGAGCGAGTTCATCTCAACGGCTGCGCATGAACTGAGGACTCCGCTCACCTCCATGCAGGGACTCTCAGAAATTCTGTTAACCAGGGCTGATATCACAGAGGAAGAGAAAAAGAGGTTTCTCTCTTACATCAACAAACAATCGGTGAATCTAGCCAACATTATCAATGATTTGCTGGATATCTCCCGAATAGAGTCCGGAAGAGGATTTTCCCTAAGGAAAGCCCCCTGCAATATTGCCGATATCATCAAAGACGTAGTCACCTACTTTCAAGACACCTCCCCGGACCATAGCTTTGACATCATCCTACCAGAAGAGCCGACAGAGTTAGTGGTGGATAAGAATAAAATGGAGCAGGTGTTAGAAAACATCTTGAGCAATGCAGTGAAGTATTCTCCTGATGGAGGCCTTATTCGGGTAAATGGTGCACTGCTGGGGGATCATTACCAGGTTTCTATTGAAGATGGGGGCATAGGAATGAGCCCCGAGCAATTAGAAAAGATATTCGATAGATTCTACCGGGCCGATGCCTCTAATACGGCGATTCCAGGTACTGGTTTAGGTATGAGCATTGTCGAGTACATCATTGAGGCCCATGGAGGAAAGGTCTGGGTGGAGAGTGAACTGGGGAAGGGGACCACGGTGAGGTGTACCATCCCCATAGGACGCAAGTGCTCAGTTAAAAGGCGAAGGAGCCGGGAATCGAGAATCGGCGATCGTGGATCGAACAGTGAGCAGCGCACTGCGGCAGGCGAATGATTATGAAGATAAAGAGCTATAAAGAGCTGGACGTATGGAAGAAAGGCATAGGAATAGTTGACTTGATAAACGGAACAACAGTCAAGTTTCCGCAGCCGGATCCCTATGAATTTGATAAGGAATTTAAAGACCTACATAAAAATCAATCGTGAACAACGTGACACGAGATACAAATCTTGGAGGAGGAGGATGAAAAAGATTCTAATCGTAGATGATCAAGTTGAGGTTAGAGAATTGGTGGAGGTGACCCTAAGATCAGGGGATTATCAAGTATTGCAGGCAGAGAACGGAAAGAAGGCCATTGAAATAGCTAGGGCGGAAAAACCCGACCTCATTATCATGGATATCATGATGCCAGGCGATACGGACGGGCTTGAGGCCACCCGTGTTCTAAAAAATGACCCACAAACCACGGGATGCCCCATCATCATCTTGACTGCTAAGGGTCAAGAGGATGACAGAGAACAGGGTCTTGAGGCTGGTGCTGACGATTACTTTGTAAAGCCTTTCAGCCCCTTACAATTGATACAGAAGGTGGAGGAGGTGCTTGAATAGCTAAAATGCAGACAATCATATTATCTCTGGCTCGAAGATTAGGCATTAAGCAGCAGGGACTGATATACAAGCTTTCAGTTATTAAGGCCCTACTTTCTATCCTGCCCCTCCTTATTCTCTCCTATATCTTCTATGAAAACAAAATAACCCTGGAAATACCTCAGGTCTTTCTTATTCCCTTAAGCCTTGTTCTTGTTTTCGGGGGTTTTGTTATTCTCCGCCAGATTTTCGACAGAGTCCGCATGATAGCGACCTCAATTAAGCAAGCCGAAGCCAGTGGCAGTGGCTGGATAGACACACGACAGGATACCGCTGAACTGCATGAGATAGCAATTTGTTTCAATAGCCTCATGAACAAATTCCAACTCACAACCACCGAGTTGCAGCAAAGGGTCTTTGAGTTATTTACCATCAAAGAGCTCATCGAAGTTGCAAGCATGAGCATAGATCTTGATGCTTTGCTGAATGCACTGCTGGAAAAGGCCATGGCCGTGTCCAAGGCACAAATAGGGTCTGTTTATGAGGTTGAACCCGAAGGGCAACGCTTCCGTATCGTAGCAAGGAGGGGATTGAAATCAGGGCCTAAAAAGGGTTCTTACATAGACATCAGTGAGTCCATGGCTGGACCCGTCGTCTTTGCAAAGAGGCCGCTCCTCGTTCAAGATATTGAAACCGATCCGAGGACCCGCAAGCAAAACGACCCTGAATACGGGCCCCCATCCTTTTTGAGCATGCCAATTTCTGTAAGAGGCAACTTAATAGCGGTCTTGAATCTATCCAATAAGGAGACGGAACAAGTCTTTGATTCTAACGATGAGCACATTTTATCCATAATGATTGGAAAAGTGAGCTTTGCGTTAGAGAATGCACAGCTCCATGCACAAGCAGAAAAACATGTAAGAGACCTTCAAGAGCGTAGTGCAGACCTGAGCAATGCCAATGTTCAGCTTCGACAGGAGATCAATGAAAGGGAGCGCGCCGAGGAAGAGCTGAATGAGACTAATAAGTTCTTGAAAAATATTTTGGACAGTTCTTCCTCTATTTCCATCATCTCTACTGATACCGAGTCTAATGTCTTATTTTGGAACAAAGGCGCTGAAAACTTGTTGGGATACAAAGCCGAAGAGACGGTGGGGCGAGAAAAAATGGATAAACTCTATTCTGAGGATCAAAAAGAATCTTTGATAGAGAAAGCAAGATCATCAGTACTGAAAGATAAAAAGCAGGTCAGATGCGAGGTTAGAGAAATAACGAAAAGTGGGCGCGAGATTTGGGTTGATTTAACATTAACGCCCAGATTCAATGATGAAGGCCAAGTTGTGGGAATATTGGGCATTGGAGAGGACATCACTGAACGTAAGAAGGCAGAAAAAAAGATAGAAAAATACTCAAAGAATCTGGAAATCATGGTTGAGCACAGAACCGATGCGCTCAACCGAGCTCTAGGTGTCGCCGGAGAAGCCCGAGATAGATTGGATGCAATCCTCAAGTCCATTGCAGACGGTTTGATTGTTACCGACAGATACCACAGGATTATGTTAATGAACCGGGCAGCTGAGGATCTGCTGGATATCCGGCTTAGTCAGGTAATTAACCGGCCGGTGGATCTTGCCTTTGAAGATAAGACCGTGAGAGATCGAATCAAAACAACTCTGGAAAAAAAGAAGGCCGGCCATGAGTTCGATTTTGAACTGCCACGGGGCAATATAGATCAACCGCGTCTTATGCGCGCAAGGACATC
>SMTZ1_10003976_pt1 | contig 14873 bp, 13 predicted proteins | sample DeeMarSWOR136_30_FD_25667 | JGI IMG/M metagenome (IMG submission 25667)
AAGGTTCTATCGGATACTCAAGCCATACTCTTTTGATTTTGAAAGTCTCGGATTGAAGAAAAGGGATAAGCCTTCTGTGCTTCTCGACGTGCTGATGCAGAAAGTCGCTGAGGTAGATCAACTCAAGCGGGATCTCAGGAGGTCGGAGGAGAAATATCAAGACCTTCTGGAGACCACCACCCAGTACAAAAACATTGTGGGTAGAAGCGAGCATATTCTCAAGGTTTGTAGAATGATCGGCATTACAGCGGCTAGTAATGCCACGGTCCTGATCCAGGGGGAGAGCGGAACCGGAAAGGAGTTGGTTGGGGAAGCCATTCATTTTCACAGTTTATGCTCCAAGGGTCCTTTTGTCAAGGTAAACTGTGCAGCACTATCCGAGACGCTCCTTGAGAGTGAGCTCTTTGGCCACAAAAAGGGGGCATTTACCGGTGCAATACGTGACCGAAAGGGAAGATTCTGGTTAGCGGATGGCGGAACTATCCTCTTGGATGAGATCGGCTGCATGTCGCTCGGTGGCCAGGCTAAATTGCTCAGGGTGTTGCAGGATAAGGAGATCGAACCTGTGGGTGGATCGATGCCCATAAAGGTGGATGTTCGGGTGGTAGCCACCACCAACCTAAACCTCAAAAAGGCTATGGACCAAGGGGGGTTCAGAGAAGATCTATACTATAGGCTCAATGTGTTTCCCATCCAGCTATTGCCTCTGCGGGAAAGGATGGAAGATGTTCTGCCTTTGGCCAGGCACTTTCTAAAAAAATACTCCCAGGAGGTCAAGAAGACCGTAAGGGAGATCTCGACAGCCGCATCCTCTGTTTTGCAAGCTTATGATTGGCCCGGAAATGTCCGGGAATTGGAGAACGCCATCGAGTATGCGGTCATGCTGGAGAAGAGAGAAACTTTGCAAGCCTTTAGCCTTCCTCAAAGAATATTGGATGCCTCAGCTGGAAAGACACCATGCCATTCGCTAAATTTGAAAAGAAGGCTTCAGATCACTGAAAATCAGACTATTCTGAAGGCACTCGAGTGTACAAACTGGGTCAAAAATTCGGCAGCTAAAATCCTGGGTATCGATCCGAGAAATCTAAGCTACTTCTTGAAGAAACACGGCATCTCAAAAAGGCATAAAAGACCATAGAATATATGAGATGAGCATACACATACTCGTTAAATTTAAGAGAGCTCTGAGCACTATCCGTCTCTATATTTAAATCCCTTCCTCGTAATCCCAGAAGCGAAAAATCATAGAGAATAAGACCTAAAAGGGGGAAATACCTTCACTGAGGACTAAAGGGTCTAAACTCAACGGCGTAAGTCTTTATATTTAAGATGATTGCAGCCACGGAGCTAACCCAGCGATACTCTCCGTAGTGGCACAATAATTGCACATAATCATGATACGTGGAGAGGGATGAACGCATCTTGATCGTGGATAGAGATAGAGATTTTGCAAATGAATTAACCAACTACCTGTTAGCAGCAGGGTACAGGAATATCGAATCAATGGATGACTATCCGAAGGCCCTCATCAGGATGAGACAGAACCAGTTCGACATTGTTCTAATGGATGTTTTTGCTCCAGAGATGAAAGGACTTGAGTACCTCCAGGAAATCAGGCGTCTTAAGCCTGAAATCAAGACATTTCTAATGATAGAACCAGGACATCAGCCAGTGGTTAATGGGAAAATTAAGGAGGAGGTCAAATTTGATTGCGTGGTGAAGTCCACCATAACCCAGAATTTGCTGGGGCATCTCAGAGGCTGAGGCAATGGTCTACCACTTTTGCAAAAGTCCACCTCATGCGCAAAAGGTTCTCATTGAATTTATATTTAGGGCTAAAGGTATTCGAGGAAAAAGATAGCTTTTAGGGAATTGTGAAGGCGATGTTTTAAGAGAATCGGGGATAATGCCGGGGAGGCAATTGAACCGAAGGTTTTAGTTTAAATCTCTAAATAAAAGGAGGTAAGGATGCCAGTAACACCAACCTATCCGGGCGTATACATCGAGGAAATTCCGAGTGGGGTGCGTACGATCATGGGCGTGGCAACTTCTATCACGGCCTTTATCGGTCGTGCTCTACGCGGGCCAGTGAACGAACCTACTACCATTAATAGCTTCGCAGACTATGAACGCCTTTTTGGTGGATTATGGGTGGAAAGCACAATGAGCTATGCTGTACGGGATTTCTATCTAAACGGCGGCAGCCGGGCGATTATTGTACGTGTGCACAATGGCGCAACCACTGCCCGCATTAAGCTACCGCTCCCCGACAGTCCTCCCGCTAGTCCTCCCGACGACTTTCTTCTTTTGGATGCCGCCAGCCCTGGCGATTGGGGTAAGAGGCTGAGCGCATCAGTGAGTCACCAAACAGGGGATCCATCGAATCCGTCGGCTCCGTTGGACCCTGATCTCTTCAACCTCATCATTTATGAAAATGGAGTTAAAGCGGAGACGCATTTAAGCGTTTCCCTCAAGGACACCAGCAGTCGTTATCTCCCGCGTGTGCTGGAACAAAGGTCCTCACTTGTACGCGTGCCGAAGAGCAACGGTGCCTGGATCGTTCCTAAGGACAGGCCGGCGGAGACGCCGCCATCCAGTCCGCCAGGATCGGGTTCCGTCCCGGCTAGCTCCGGTTCTGACGGAAGTGATCTCACTGCTAATGATTTTTTAGGTGATCAGCAGGGGAAGACAGGGCTTAATGCGCTAGAAAAGGCAGACCTGTTCAATTTGCTGTGCATTCCTCCACCTACCCGCAAAAGTGATTCTACCGGTAACACAGACCCTTCTGTTTACCAAGAAGCAATGAAGTATTGTGTGGATCGACGGGCTATGCTTATCGTCGATCCGCCAGTTGATTGGGGCGCCTTGCCTGAGACTGCAGCTTCCAGAGCTATTTCTGGGTTGAGCACATTAGGTTTATCAGGTGTGGCGGCTCGCAACTCGGCACTCTATTTCCCACGAGTACGCGAATCGGACCCAAAGCGGGATGGTCAGATAGACACTTTTGTTCCTTGTGGCATCATCGCGGGAATAATGGCAAGAACAGATACCCAACGGGGCGTTTGGAAGGCTCCCGCGGGTCTGGATGCTGCTTTGAACGGTATCCGAGGCCTACAAGTTAACCTTACCGATGAGGAGAATGGTCAGTTGAATCCTCTTGGCATAAACTGCCTGCGAGTTTTTCCAGTCAACGGACGAGTGGTTTGGGGAGGGCGTACGTTACGCGGCGCTGACCAACTGGCGGATGAATACAAGTATGTGTCCGTCCGTCGGACGGCGCTCTTCATCGAAGAAACCCTTTATCGCGGCACTCAGTGGGTGGTCTTTGAGCCCAATGATGAGCCTCTATGGGCACAGATTCGGCTTAATGTCGGAGCCTTTATGCACAATCTCTTTCGTCAGGGTGCTTTCCAGGGCAAGACGCCCAGGGACGCCTATCTGGTCAAGTGCGACAAGGAGACTACCACCCAAAACGACGTTAATCAAGGTATTGTCAACATATTGGTGGGCTTCGCTCCCCTCAAGCCGGCTGAGTTTGTGTTTATCAAGATTCAGCAGTTGGCGGGGCAGATCGAGTCCTAAAGGAGGGAATTATGGCACAGTTCAGCGTAAATCCAGAACGTTTTGATCCTTATAAGAATTTCAAATTTCGGATCAAATGGGACGGTCGGTATGTGGCCGGGGTCAGCAAAGTCGGCATGTTGAAACGGACCACGGAGTTGGTGACGCACCGCGAGGGCGGTGACCCCAGCAGCAGCCGCAAATCGCCGGGGCGGACCGAGTACGATGCCATCACCCTGGAACGTGGCGTTACCCACGATCCCGAATTCGAAAAGTGGGCCAATAAGGTCTGGAACTATGGCTCAGGGTTAGGGGCGGAGGTTTCGCTCAAAGACTTTCGCAAAGACATAATCATCGAGGTTTATAATGAGGCCGGTCAACTTGCCCTAGCGTATAAAGTCTATCGCTGCTGGGTATCTGAGTTCCAAGCCATGCCAGAACTTGACGCCAATGCAAATGCCGTGGCAATTCAAACCATAAAGCTTGAAAACGAAGGATGGGAGCGCGACTACGACGTGACCGAGCCGGAAGAACAGCCCTTCACCGAGCCTCAATAACCCATGCGTTCGTTGTCTGCTAATGATATCATAAGGATCTGGGAAACAGGTAGAAATCAGCGTCCTCCTGACAGGGCGCTAACGATTCTGTCAGCAGATCATCCAGAGGCGACGCGGGATCAATTGGCTGATCTCACTATAGGGCAAAGAGATGAATGCCTGCTTACCCTACGTGAAAAGACTTTCGGCTCAATACTTAAAGGATTTGCGGAGTGTCCTAAGTGCACAGAACATCTGGAGTTTACAGTGTCCACTTCGGACCTCCGAATTCTAAAGGAACCAGGTTTCGTTGCAAAGGAAAAGCTCTTGGAATTGACAGCGGAAAATATAAAACTCAAATTTCGATTGCCCAACAGCAGGGATCTTTCCACAGTGGTAAGCTGTGAAAGCGTGCAATCTGCGCATAGCTTGATAGTTCAACGGTGCGTTTTGGAAGCTACCGCAGATGGGAAACCGATTACTGCTGAGAAGTTACCTATAGAGGTTATCAACAAGCTTGTAGAACGCATGGCCGAATGTGAACCTCAGGCGGAGATACTTCTTGATTTACAGTGTCCGGCATGCAGCCACAAGTGGCAAATGATTTTTGATACGGCAACTTTCGTATGGAAAGAGATATCCGTGCGTGCCAAGCGCTTGTTGCGGGAGGTTCACATCCTAGCCTCAGCCTATAAATGGCGAGAAACAGATATCCTGTCAATGAGCCCTATCAGAAGGAAATATTATCTCGACATGGTGACCTAATGTCAGACTTTATCACAAGACTGGTGGAGCGCACGTTGGGATTATCTGAAGCGGTTCAGCCGATCCACACGCCGATCTTTGCCAATGAGATAACTGAAGAGGACGGCCCCTCCGCGACGCCTCATTTGGATGGAAAGACTTCGGACTCAGAAGAGGAGACAAAGGCCTCCGAATTTTCCAGGACCGAAGCATCATCAGTGAGAGCTCATATCCTCTCAGAGCCACCTCCACCAAACAAAGCCACAATACCTGACAAGCCCATGCGCTCCCATGACTTTACCGACAGCCAACCTGACTCGAAAAATAATGTCGTTTGGGAAACGGATAAACCGTTTGAATCTGATCCCCTTCTCTCTCAGCAAAAAGCCGAAAGGGAGCTGTTTCAACAGCCCGAGAAGGAGAAGCAATTCGAGTCTGATCCTCTCGTCTCCAAGCAGAAAGTGGAACGGGAGCTGTCTCCCCAGCCTAAGAAACCACAAAGTCATGATAGTCCGTCTTGGGACAAAGACAGAAAGGAAGTGACTTCAACCCCGACAGAGAAATCCGGAAATATGGATTTGTCAGAAAAGGGAGATACAGGTGCGGTCAAGTTTTATAATGAACAGGCCTCGTCGATGCACTCAGCGGAATCGCGGGGTCTAACTAAAAAACTTCAAAATACTGAAAAACGAGCGCATTCCTTGCGCCCTTTGGCTTCCAAGAGACTCGTTCGCCCTGAGGTGTCTTTGACGCAGGAAAAAAGAGAACTAGCTATACAAGACCGCCATTCTGATGAAAGGAAGGCATCTTCAACGCTTCCTGCCATCAAAGTGACAATAGGTCGTATCGAGGTGCGGGCCATAAGAGAACAGGCACCGTCACCACCACGACGGCGCAAGGTCGATCCAAAGCCAAAATTGTCCTTAGATGACTATCTGAAACAGCGGAATAGAGGAGAGCGATGAGCACAGAACTCGCTATTGCGTCTGTAACCCACGTGTTGAAGGATCTACTGAACAACGGTCTTATTGATCACAATATAACGGATACCATTGGTGCAAATGTGACGGTAACTACTCAACCTCCCGATCGTATTGAAACAGGGGGAGCAAATGAAAAAAGCCAACTGAATCTGTTCATGTACCAAGTCACATATAATCAGGGCTGGCGTAATGTAGGTTTACCTTCTCGTAATGGGCACGGGGAACGTGTCAGTAATCCGCCCCTGGCCCTCGACTTGCATTATCTCTTGACAGCTTATGGTGCAAATGAATTACACGCTGAGATTCTGTTGGGTTATGGAATGCAGTTACTGCACGAGACACCTGTCCTAGCACGTGAAGCAATCCGCAGATCGCTGGTTTCACCCCCGGGTGTTGCAGGCAGTGACTTGCCGTCCGAAGTTAAAGCACTGTCCGAGTCTGAACTAGCTGAACAGATTGAACAGATTAAAATAACCCCTGAGTCCCTGAGTACGGAAGAGATATCAAAGCTGTGGTCTGCTTTTCAGGCTAAATACCGGCCGACGGCAGCATATCAAGCTTCAGTGGTGTTAATTGAAAGCCGCCGCTCAGCCAAGTCCGCACTTCCCGTGCGTGGGCGCAAGGTCTATGTTATCCCTTTTCAACAGCCCGTGATCGAGCAGATTAAGTGCCAAGAAAAGGCTGGCGACCCCATCGTAGCGGATCAGCCAATTCTTGCAGGATACAATCTGGTTGTCGTCGGTAGAAACTTGCGAGGCGAGTATGTGCTGGTAAATGTCGGTGGAATAGAAGTGACGCCCCTCCCTGAGGATGTGAGCGACACGCAGATCATAGTAAAGCTGCCAGCAGGACTGTTGGCAGGTGTCCACGGTGTACAGGTAGTCCATCAAACATTAATGGGTTCGCCACCGGTCCCACATCGCGGCGTCGAATCGAATTTGGCAGCTTTTGTGCTGCATCCCCAACTTGAGATTTTAGGCAAAAATCTACAAGACATGGGGAATAACCTGTATTCTGGAAACATAGACGTGACCATCAAACCGGCTGTGGGCGATGCACAACGTGTGGTATTGTTGCTGAATGAGATACCTTTAGCCCCTGCAAGTCCACCGGCGACTGCTGACAGTATGTTGGCAGCCTACACCTTCGATGCTCGTCCAATCGCACCATTGAGTCCTCCGATGAGCCCTCCAGGACCTACGGAAAATCTCAGCATTCCCATCAGCAGGGTGAAGGCCGGAACATATCTGGCACGCATTAAGGTTGATGGTGCGGAGAGCCCGTTGGAAACTGATTCGACCGGCCGGTACAATTCACCAAAGGTGACAATCCCATGAATACATCAACGACCAACGACTGGCATGAAGCTAACCAGCACTATCTGATGGCGGCGTTGGGAGTAGTGCGGGAGGAGTTGGAACGATACAGATCATGCTTAGATAATCAGGTCACGAAGAACAAATCTATTCGTTCCGAGTCTTCCATTGCGCAAGAGAAGCTGAAGCAGGCGGCTAAGAATCTGCCGGCTCCTGCAGCGTTAGATACCCTCACTGCGTTATTCGGTCTGTCACCATTTGAGCGCAATGTACTCCTTATGTGCGCGGGCATGGAGTTGGATTCTACCTTTGCAACCTTGTTCGCCTCTACCCAAGGAGATCGTGCGCGCCCCTATCCGACTTTCAGCCTTGCGCTTGCGGCACTGCCGGATGCCCATTGGAGTGCCCTTTCGCCAAACGCTCCTCTTCGCTTCTGGCGTCTTATCGAAGTAAGAACCGGTGAGCCTCTGACAAAAGCTCCTCTTCGCATCGACGAGCGAATATTGCACTATCTTGCTGGTATATCACATATGGATGAGCAGCTTGCCGGCATTGTTGAACCATTATTCGCTGATGGTGATCTGGTACCTTCGCATGGTAAACTTGCGGATCGTCTGATGGGGGCCTGGTCGCGGAGGGCAGGCAAATCGGCACTTCCAGTTATTCAGTTATGTGGTGATGAGGTGGCTGGCAAACGCGCCATCGCAGCGGTTGCCTGCGCAGAGTTAGGGCTGAATCTCAGTATAATGTCAGCCCAGGCATTGCCGAGCTCTCCCGGAGAGCTTGACGCGCTGATTCGATTATGGGAGCGCGAGGCCGCCCTGAGCGCAAGTGCTTTGTTTTTTGATTGTAATGAAATGGAGACGTCTGATGCTGCGCGCTTAACTTTACTTAATCGATTTTGTGAGCGCATCAAAGGGATGATGATCATAAGCAGTCGCGGACGGAATCTTACCCTGCAGCGTCCGATGATCTTCCTTGAAGTTAATAAGCCGACAGCCAATGAGCAGCACGCCGTCTGGAAAGGCTCTTTGGGCACGCAAGCCGACAAGTTGGATGGTCAGTTGGAAACAATAGTATCACAGTTCAATCTGAGTACCCAAACCATTCGCTTTATAAGTTCGGAGGCACTGGGAAATGGGGCGACGAACGGTTTAGAGCATGGGAAGTCCTCAAACGATCTTGGAAACATGTTGTGGGATGGGTGCCGGATGCATACCCGTCCTCGATTAGATGACCTGGCGCAGCGTATAAATCCGGCAGCTACCTGGGATGATATAATTTTACCCGCGTGGCAAAAGCAAACTCTAAAAGAGATAGCGATACACGTACGACAGCGAAACAGAGTATATGAAAAGTGGGGATTTGCGGCCAAGTCTGAGCGGGGGTTGGGAATCAGCGCCCTTTTCACCGGTGAAAGCGGCACGGGCAAAACTATGGCATCCGAGGTACTGGCAAATGAACTGCATCTCGACCTGTACCGTATCGATTTAAGCCAGGTTGTCAATAAGTATATTGGTGAGACGGAAAAAAATCTGCGCCGGGTGTTCGACGCTGCAGAAGAGGGCGGCGCTATTCTGCTCTTCGATGAGGCCGACTCCTTGTTCGGAAAGCGGAGTGAGGTGAAGGACAGTCACGACCGGTACGCCAATATCGAGGTGAGCTACCTGCTACAGCGCATGGAAAGCTATCGGGGTCTGGCAATTCTGACCACCAACATGAAGAGCGCGCTGGATAAGGCTTTCCTGCGACGTATCCGTTTTATCGTTCAGTTCCCCTTTCCCGATGCCGCACAGAGAGCACAAATCTGGGAGCGCATCTTCCCTGCAGCCACGCCAACCGAGGGTCTGGACGCAAATAAGCTGGCACGGCTTAACGTGGCAGGGGGAATTATCCGTAACATTGCCCTTAATGCGGCTTTTCTCGCCGCAGACGAAGGAGAACCGGTGCGTATGATCCATTTGTCACGTGCTGCCCGAGGTGAATATACCAAGCTGGAAAAGCCATTGAGCGCCGCCGAGATCAGAGGATGGGGATGAAACAGAACGTTGAACTTCATATAGAAGAACTCCTTCTGCACGGGTTCGGTAACGTCAATCGCCACCGAGTTCGAGAGGCTCTTAAATGTGAACTCACGCGTTTGTTCACCGAAAAGGACGTGCCGTCTTTGCTATCCCGCAGTGGGGATTTTGGACGACTAGACGGTGGGACATTTAACATACCTTCCGGTTCGAAACCTGAAGCAATTGGCGCCCAAGTAGCGCAATCCATTTATACAGGATTTACAGAATGAGTAGTCGGACATTTGCGGAACCGAAAAAAAAGAGTTCAACAGCATTTTCACCCATATTGGGTAAAAAATCAGGCCAGACCCTTAATCCAAAATCTGCCGATGGCGGTCATGATATGATAAACCCTGGTTTCGGACATAATTTCGGCAACATTCGGGTAACGAGTGGTGAATCTTTTAAACAGTCCTGTCCCCTTGCCCTGTCCAGTCCTACCTATTGTCCCTTTGGCGGTGCCTGCCACACCTGCCCAGCCCGAATACAAACAAAGCTGATGGTTGGGGAGTCCGGGGATAAATATGAGCAGGAAGCTGATCGGGTGGCGGAACAGATGATGCAGATGTCGGAATCGCAACCCGTGCGAAAAGTGGGAGTTTCCGGATGGGATCAGCCTTCCCGTTTTAACCTGCAACGAAATGGGACAGATCAGGCTGCACTCTCCGCCGTGTCGCCAATCGTTCACGACGTGCTGCACTCCTCGGGACAGCCGTTAGATTCGGCCACCCGTAATTTTGTGGAGTCTCGGTTCGGGGACGACTTCAGCCAGGTGCGGGTGCATACGGGCTCCAAAGCGGCTGAATCGGCAAGGACTATGAATGCACAGGCTTACACGGTGGGGCGGGACGTGGTGTTTGGGGGCGGGCAATATGCCACTGCAACTATTGAAGGTAAGCGTTTGCTGGCTCACGAATTAACGCACGTTCTCCAGCAGCAGAATAGTCCCGGATTGCAGGGCAGCGTACTTCAGTGTAAGGGCCCCACTTTATACGGCTTCTTGAGAGGACTGGGCAGAGCCATTGCTGGTTTTTTTACTGGAAGAGAGCCCCATTATGATGAACAAACACTGCAGCGGTATTTGAAGACCTTGGATGATACCGGTGATATTGAAGACGACTTTGACAGTGACAATAAGGCGCGAGGTATTGTCAATGCCTGGAAGGAGGGTGGCAGTCCATATGCGCTGACCAGCCGGCGCAAGGCACTCCTGATCCGAGAGATGCAGTCTGACTTCACAGGGGATGACGACGAACGGGCAATCTTGGAGATCCTGGGGCGTTCCTATAATTTCGAGCTTACGTACATATTCGGGGCAGGTGGAGTCAGCGCCAAGAAGCTGAACTCTGATTTCCACACAAAGGAGTGGCATTGTCTGCAGAACTTCTATCAACGGCGTTTTGAAGGCGGCATGGAGGCGGTCCTCAAAGGCAAAGTCAAGCCAATCGGCCAGCCCGTTGCTCTTGGAGAAAGCCTGCCAGAGTGCTCTATACCCGGTGCCTTACCAGGATTCCCAGCCTTTTGGAGTATCGAATGCCTGCTGGGGATCCTCTGTTCGCAGGACAAGACCATCGTCGCTCAACTTCCCAACCTGACCGTTCAGAAAGCCAATCAGGTGACGGAGTTCTATTGGGAATATGATGGTACGCGGTGGGTCCATAAGAATAGGACGCGAGGGGCCTTTTCCAGTGTCAGCCAGCGCATTATCGGCCTGAAGACGACACAGAGCTGTGCAGACGCTGCGCAAAGTGTTGTTCATGAGGTTCGCCACCAGAACCAGCCGACAACCTGGACTGTACTCGAAAGGGAGCGTGATGCTTACACGTTCACAGAAGAATGGACAATCAAGCGCGGGTTGCCAGGGAGACCTCGGTTCCGGCAGAGGATAAAGGGTACAAAAGAGGAAACAGTAAGCCCAGATGAGATCGAGAAATACGTTAAGCGAAGATACTCAGGTATCACTACTACACCCGGAGATGAGATCATTGACCACAATGCAGCAGGTGAGACCGTTGTGCAGCGCCCAGATGGTACAACTTATACTCGTCCACCTCAGGCAGGGGACACCCACCAAGATGTAGCGAGAACAAGAGCCAATCTGGCAGGTCTGCCCGAAGTTGACCCGACCAAATGGGTCTGCCCAGAGACAAAGTGAGATGAACACTCGGACAAAGAATGTAATTGATGTGTTACTGTTCCGTATGCTCCGATGGCGGAGCGTTATCCGACGCGCTTGCGCCTGTGGCAGTCACACTGTCGTCGCTAGTGAGTGCGACTCATGCCGCGAGAAGCGTAACGGAACTCTGCAGCGCGCGGCGGGCAGCTCGTTGCCGCTGAATGACGCGCCGTCCATAGTGACCGAGGTGGTGCGCTCGCCTGGCTAACCGCTCGATCTTTATACCACCGGCTTCAAGGAATCGCAGTTGATGCATAATTCAAAAAAGTAGTCATTTATGAAAGGAAATCGTAAATGACCCCCTTCCCTAACTCACGCCGCCTAATCAAAGGTGGCATTGTGCTGATTGACCGAGAGACGTTTGCGGCGCAGCGAATCATTACTCTGCAATACAACCCGGACATGCTCACCCGCATGCCGGAGGCGCAGACAGTGTACGGAGGATTGAGTAAATGAGTTCCAGGTCGCAAGTTCAAATGAGGACACAACGTAAGCCATCATTTACAAATGTGCCTGCTGGTTTTCTGCAACGAAAAAAAGGACTTGGTTGCGTGAAAGACGAATCCCATCGATGGCGGCAGCCGATACAACGTAAATCTGCGGACTCCGCAGAGACTTCGGAAATGCCGCCAATTGTGTATGAGGTTCTGCGCTCACCGGGCCAGCCGTTAGATTTGGCCACCCGCACTTTCATGGAGTCGCGGTTCGGGCATGACTTCAGCCGGGTACGGGTGCATACCGACGCCCAAGCTGCTAAGTCTACATGGGCGATAAATGCGATAGCATACACCATGGGACAAGATATCGTCTTCCAGCATGGACAGTATAGACCCGAATTGACTGAAGGAAAGGAACTCATTGCCCATGAGCTAACTCATGTTCTGCAACAAGGCAGTGGGAGCCTCATGCCTTACCCCTCTGGCGTCTCAGTCAACCTGGGGATCGGTCAGCAAGGTGATGCTTTCGAGCAAGAGGCTAACTGTGTCTCGCGAAAGCTATCGCATGTGGCCGAGCCAAGGGAGTCACCCTCAGGTCATGTGTGCGATCCTCTGCAGGTTCAGAGAGGCATCGGATTGTACCTACAGCGTCAGCAACGGAGACCGACTCAACCTCGGCGTGGGCAGTCTACCCAAACTAGGCCGCTCGTTCAGATCAATATAGATAGCGAACCTGCACAGCTCGACGAGAGTAGAAGTATAGACCAGATCACCCGCGAGTTCTACCATATTCCAGTTTGTCTCTTGCCGCCAAATATGCCAATTCCATCAGGGCCAATCCTTACGATAGGCCCTTATGGCTGTGGTCTGCGCAGATATGGACTCACACTTGATGATTTTTGTCTAACATATGAACTAAATGAGCGAGATATTCAGACCAGGACGCGACCCTTTGGGTTGGGTACTGGCAGTAATCTTCAAACTGTTGAGTGCTGGACCAATCACGTTCGCTTTGACGCACAACTTAGGCAGACAATTTTGCTACCTAACGACTTGGCTACGCATCCTTGCATGCAAGGGCAAGATCCCACCGAGAGCCGTCGCGAGCTCTTGGAGCATGAAAGATTACATGAAGCGGACAACAATCGGGCTGCCGAAACAACGCGAACACGTCTGCTGACAAGACTGGGGTTTACTCTCGGAATTGGTCCCCTAATGGCAATGGTACGTATTACCGATGACCAACAAGGGTTTGTACAAGAGTGTTCTAGGCGGATACGAGGGCGACTTGATCAGATCAGAGATGAACACGATCTTATATATCATCGTTTGAGCACCGAATATGCGAGCATCCTAGATCCCCACGACCGAGAATTGCACAGCCTAAAACAGCGATTGCTAGAAGAGGCACGAGCAAGAAAGTCCAGTCAATCACTCTCAGGAGGACCTTAGCTTCACGGCTGGATGCGTGTTTGAGAAAGGATCAGCTAAAGTATGACAACTTTTCCGAACTCACCCCGCCTGCTTAAAGGCGGAATTGTGCTGATAGACCCGGAAACTTCTGCAGTAAAACGGATCATAACGCTGCAATACAACCCGGATACGCTCACGCGCACGCTGCAGGTGCAGGGCATCGGCGCGGAAGGAGGCGACCGTTCCGAGGCTTTGCGTCTGAAGGGGCCGCCAATTGAGACCATCAAGCTGGATGCAGAAATAGACGCTACCGACCAGCTGGAACAGGCGGATTCTGATGCCACACAGGTGGGCATTCATCCACAGCTGGCTGCTCTGGAGACCATCCTCTATCCCACCAGCACCCAGCTTCTGGAAAATAACAGACTTGCCCAGTCGGGTACGCTCGAGATCACGCCGATGCAGGCTCCGCTCACGTTGTTCATCTGGAGCAAAGACCGCATCTTGCCGGTTCGTTTGACCGACTTCAGCATAACCGAAGAGGCCTTTGATGCAAATCTTAATCCCATTCGCGCTAAAGTGAGCCTGGGGCTGCGCATATTAAGTATCGATGATCTTGGCTTCGATCATAAAGGTGGCAGTTTATATATGAGCTATCAGCAGAATAAAGAGCGTCTTGCCTCCATGTTCAAGGGTGGCGCTTTAAGCACGCTCGGTATAGGAGAAATTCCATGACAGATCCTTTGCAGACCATTTTGCAGCCGGGAACCCTGAAAATGACCGCTTTTCCGCCGACGAGTCGCTACCACGGGATTGACACGGCCACCATGGAAACGGTAGAAGGGAAGACAATTGGGTATTTGCGCCGCCGCTTTGTTCCATCGCCCGAACGGTTTTCACTGCTTCAGGAGCATACGGTCACTCAAGGTGAACGACTGGATAATATTGCCTCTCAATACCTTGGTGACCCAGAACAGTTCTGGAGGCTGTGTGATGCTAACAATGTGATGCGCCCAGACGAGCTGACCGAAACGATAGGTCGTCGAATACGCATCACCTTACCCGAGGGGATACCAGGAGTTCCGAATGCTTAAGGGAATCCATCTTACGCTTTTGATCGGGCCGGCAGTGCCTGTGCCAGTCTCGAAAGAAGTGCTGGATGCCCTCACCGCTGTTGAGGTCACCACGGCAACCGAGGACCCCAGCGTCTTCCGGCTGGAATTCAAGCTAAGTCCCCGTTCTCCGCTACACACCGTGTTTCTCCTATCAGGGGGAGCTCCTATTCCGATGATTCGGGTCATCATTATCGCTACGGTAAACGCAATGCCGGAAGTCCTCATGGACGGCGTAATGACCAATCACGAGGTCAGGCCGGGCGCGGACGGGGGTCCTGCAATATTGTCCATTATAGGCGAAGACCTGAGCCGCGTGATGGACTATATTGATTTTAGCGGCATTCCCTATCCGGCCATGCCGGCCGAGGCGCGAGTGGTGATGATCCTTGCAAAATATGCCGTTCTGGGCATCGTGCCCATGGTCATCCCCAGCATTTTTATGGATGTGCCTCTTCCCACCAGCCGCATTCCCCGGCAGTGGGGTAAAGATCTGCCCTATATCAAATATCTGGCCAGTGCGGTCGGATAT
>SMTZ1_10003977_pt1 | contig 14872 bp, 12 predicted proteins | sample DeeMarSWOR136_30_FD_25667 | JGI IMG/M metagenome (IMG submission 25667)
ATTTTAACATTTTATACGAAGGTTCTCCTCTTAAGAGCGATAGTATGTATTTCTGGAGAGTTAAATGGTGGGATAAACATGGTGTCGAAAGTGAATTCAGTCCAATCGCAAGCTTTGGTACTGCTTTTTTAGAAGAATCTGATTGGAAAGGAAAATGGATTAGCAGATCTGAATTTACTGACAAAAATTCTCTGAAAAAGTGCCAATATAAGTCAGGCGGTCGAAGTTTAATTGGTAGAATTAAAGAGGTTTACGCAGTGTATCTTAGAAAAGAGTTTAAAATATCTAAACCTGTTAAAGCGGCAAAAGCATATGTGTGTGGGGTTGGATATTATGAGTTTCATTTAAACGGGGAAAAAGTTGGAGATAAGATATTGGATCCTGCCCAAACCGATTATTACAAATTAGCGCTTTATTCAACTTTTGAGATTACAGATAAAATAAAAAGTACTAATGCTATTGGAATAATTTTGGGTAACGGACGTTGTATAGAACTCTTTAAATACGATTTTCCAAAGTTAATAATTCAGATAAATATCCATTACGAGGACGGATCCAGTGAAACTATTGTTACTGATGAAAGTTGGAAAGTGTCTTCAGGACCAATACAAGAAAATGGAATTTATTTCGGTGAGATATACGACGCTCGACTTGAAAAGCCCGGATGGGACCAACCAAATTTCGACGATTCTTCATGGAACGCCGCAACGCTAGTACAAGGCCATAATTTAGCTTCGCAAATGATGGAACCAATTCAGATCACAAAAATATTAAAACCTCAAACTATATCCAGTCCGAAACCTGGAATATATATTTACGACTTCGAGCAAAATTTTACTGGTTTTTGTAGGTTAAAGGTTAGAGGCCCTAAAGGTACTCGAGTTCAACTAAGATTTTCCGAAATTCTATATGATGATGATACATTAAACATGGCGACTTGTCGCGGTGCAGATGCAACAGATGTCTACATCTTGAAGGGTGATGGTGAAGAGGTTTTTGAGCCCCATTTCACATATCATGGATTTAGATATGTCGAAATCACCGGTTTTCCCGGTGTTCCTTCTTTAGAGACTATCGAAGGTTTATTTTTTCATAGTAATGTTTCAAATATCGGAAATTTCTCTTGTTCAAATGATTTGATAAATAAAATCCACACAAATGTAATTTGGGGTCAATTAAGTAATCTTATGAGCATTCCAACAGATTGCCCTCAAAGAGCTGAACGACATGGATGGATGGGAGATGCACAATTAACAGTTGAAGAAGCAATCTTTAATTTTGATATGGCAAGATTTTATATGAAATATTTACGCGACATTAAAATATGTCAGAAAGAAGATGGCAGCATATCTGATGTAGTACCTCCATATTGGAAGTTATATCCTGCAGATCCCGCATGGGGTACGGCATATATTACTACAGCTTGGTATCTATATTATTATTATAATGATGTTCGAATTCTTGAAGAATATTACGATTCCATGAAACAATACATTGATTTTTTATCTTCTATTGCTAAGGGCGATCTCGTAACTATGGGTAAATATGGTGATTGGTGTCCACCTGGTAGCATTGTATCACGCAGAACTCCCGTTGAATTCACTTCTGCATGGTATTATTATCACGATACATTACTTCTCTCAAAGATTGCTAAAATCATCGGAAAAAATAAGGATGCTGAATCCTATTCAGCTAAATCTGAAATTATCAAAAAAGCGTTCAACAAGAAATTTCTTAGGGGGATTTATGCCGTTAAGAAATTGTCTCCTGCAGATAATACTGTGAGCCAAACTTCTAATGTATTACCGCTTTATTTGAACATGGTACCTGAAAGGTTGAGGAAAAGGGTTTTAAACTCGCTGATAATGTGCGTCCAGGATGAATTCGACTATCACTTTAATACTGGTATCGTGGGAACCCGATACATGTTTGATGTATTAACCGAAGAAGGGTATCCTGAAATAATTTACAAGATAGTTAAGCAAACGAGTTTTCCAGGATACGGATACATGATTAAAGAGGGAGCAACTACTTTATGGGAACGTTGGGAAAAATTAGAGGGTGCCGGAATGAATTCTCATAATCATATCATGCTCGGTTCGGTCGATCCTTGGTTTTACAAGTGTCTTGCGGGAATAAATGCCCTTGAACCCGGATGGAAGTCTTTGAGGATAAAACCTTATATTCCTTCGGATATAGATTATGTGACTGCTTCTATTAATACAATTAGAGGGAGAGTTCACGTTTCGTGGGAAAAGACCAATGATTCAATTAAAATTGTTACTCAAATTCCCATGGGTTGTACCGCAGAAGTATGGCTTCCTAAATATGATACGACATCTGCAATTCTTGAAGGGGAGAATGTTATTTGGGAAAAAGGTAAAACAACAACGGAAAATGCTGCTATAACGCTTAAAGAGGAAAAAGAAGAATACTTATTATTTGAACTTGGCTCAGGATTTTACGAGTTTAAGATCAAAACTTAAAGAGCTTGACAATTTTATGGATGATAAACAATTTTCAAAGACCATAACTCCTATTACACTAAAGGAAAAAGTTTCATTCTTCGTAGTAAACTTTGGAAACATCCCAATTATGACATTAATTAGTGTATTTCTTTTGATATTCTATACTGATGTAGTAGGTCTTGATCCAGGTGCTATCGCGTTCGTTTTCATTATAACAAGAACAATCGACGCATTCAATGACCCATTATTGGGATATGTTACTGATCATCTTCCAAAAACAAAATGGGGTAAATTTCGGCCATACATAGTAATAGGAAGCATATTTTGCGTTATCAATTATGTAATTCTATGGTTAGGACCAGGTCTAGCTACAAGCGATAAGCTTCTGATAGTATTCGTATCTTACCTTCTCCTCGGAATCACCTTTGATTTGATGGACATTCCATTAAATTCGATGATTCCCGTGATGTCCGAAACTGGAAAGATGCGCGATACACTTTCCTTAATAAAAAGTTTTGGATACACATTTGGTTCAATAGTATTTTATTTTATAGCAGTTCCCGTTGTATCTAGTTTCTCAACACCACTGATTGGATATAGTGTCTTGATAATTTCAACATCAATTTTTGTTGTATTAGCCTCTTTCATCGGCACTTTAGGTATTAAGGAAAGAATTGAACCGATTAAGAAAGAAAAATATAGTACAATAGAATTCTTCAAGGTTCTTGGCGCTAAACCCGTTTTTACTCACTTTTTATCAAGTTTAATATCATCAATAGCAGGAGGAGTCGCCACAGCAGCATTAATTTACTTTTTGACTTATGTTATGGGAATGCCGGAATTGGCTGGTGTTTTCGCAATTATTGCCGTTGTCGCTACTTTTATAGGTCTAGGTATGGCAAAACCCTTCCTCAACAAATATGGTAAAAAATACACGATTGTAATCGGGTCCTTCATTAGTAATGTCCCCAAATTTTTTGTCCTTTTAGTAGATCCGAGTGATCTACTTATGTTGTTACTAATTTTTCTTATCTCGGGGATTGGTGGGGGATTTGGAATGGTAGTGGGGTACGGTTTACAAGCGGATAATACGGATTATATAGAATGGAAACAAGGAAACCGAACAGAAGCCGCTATTGCATCCCTAGTTTCTTTCGTGAATAAAGCTGGATTAGGAATTGGGGCTGCTTTAGTGGGTTTCGTTTTGGCAATTACTGGATATATACCGAATGTACCTCAAAATCCTTCTGCGATATCAGGCATTTACTGGGCATTCATTATTCTACCAGCAATCTTGGGTCTTATCAGCGGTTTAATCATTTTATTTTTTTACCCGTTGACTAAGGAATTGAACATTAAAATTGCCCTAGAATTGAATGAAAGGCGTAATCAAAATACAAAATAAAGAAAAGTTTAAAGAAAATCGATATGGTTAAAGAATCCCGTTCCAAATCTCAAGAAGTGGATCTTCGTTTGTTTCAATAATTTCAGGATTATAGCTTAAAATCATTGTATGGCGCTTTTCTAAATTATATGCGGGCCATTTTGGGATTCCCTTATGATTGGGATTTCCTGTTCGGGCAAAATTGACCCATGTTTCCATCATAATTCTAGTTAATACTTCTGATTCTTTGCTTTTTTCCACTGCTCCTTCTGCTACATCTTGCTTATCTATGGTATCAAATATAAATGGAATCTCAAAAGTGTGAAGTGCAAATCCGAATTTAGGAGACCTGTAGGAGAATTTATAATAATAAATATTCGATTGGTGATTGGTGTGTGCTTCAAGTTGTCGAATAATTGGAATTTTAAACATTGAATCGGATAAAACGAAATCCCAATATAGAAATGGATTATTAGGAAACTTCTTTTTCAATTCTTCCTTATAAATATCGATCAATCTTTGCAAATCATTTTTATTAATACCACTCTTTTGGACATATGAACGAACAAATTTTGAGATAATCTTTCTCTTTAACCTACCCGAGTTTTTTAACAGCTCAGACAAGAATCCTAATTCGTTTTCATTATGACCAATTATCATCGGAACTTGTTGATTATTTCCTTTGCGAATAACCTCTATAGGTTGTTCGGGGATAAATTCGCCGTCAATAAACGGCCAAAAAGGGCTACCTTTAATATTAAGCAAGCCACCTACCATTTTTTTTTGTACTGTCATTAATTTTTTCAAGGGAACTTTTCGCAGCTCATCAAAGTTTTCCTTTTTAATGCCTAATTTCGATATAAATTTCTTAGCACCTTCCTTTGATCTTTCGGGTTTGAAATCTCGCGGATTAACCGACCCACTTTCGATAATCGCCCCGTGAAATAGTCCTTTTGAAGACGGTATAGCAAGTAAAATAGCAACTGACTGACCGCCGGCAGACTCACCGAAAATTGTAATATTATCAGGGTCACCTCCGAACTTGTCTATGTTATCTTCAATCCATTTCAATGCTAAAACCTGATCTTGAATTCCAAGATTGGGAGGAATTCCCGATAGATTGAGAAAACCTAAAGCTCCGATGCGATAATTGAAACTAACAAACACAACATTACCGTAAGCGGCAAGTCTTGCCCCATCACTGCGAGGTCTGGCGCCAGTACCAATGATAAATCCACCTCCATGTATCCAAACCATGACAGGCCTTCTTTTTTCATCAGAGCACGGAGTCCATATGTTAAGATATAAGCAATCCTCATCTTCGGGTAATTGTATTTTTGGATCATCGGGTTGATGTTGCGGAGCTATAGTTCCAAATTGGGTACAATCTCTTAAATCCTCCCAAGGTTTTTTCGGACGAGGTTCTCGAAATCGTAAATCACCAATAGGTGCTTCTGCATATGGAATCCCCTTATAGATTTCAATTCCATTCTCTAGGTACCCTTGAATCTTCCCAGATTTAGTTTGAACAATTTTCAATTTCTTATCTATACCAGTATTTGTATAATTGGCTAGAATTATTTAGTATAATAAACCTTTAAAGAATAATTTTTTGTCTCACATATCTTATTCTCAATTGGAATGAAAATCGTTTTAAATTATGACTGAGAATTAATAATCATGGTCGTAATTCGATCTGAAGGAAAATTTAACGATAATACCTATCTTCTTGATGGGAACTTGTACAAATTGATAGGTGCTCTCTCATTATTTGTTATTGAGAATAACGATATAAGAATGCTCGTTGACACTTCTTCGGAGTTAGCTTCGAGAGTTGTTGCGAAGAAACTAAAGGATTCTAACCTTCTTCCAATTCACAAAGTGTTTTTAACTCATTCTCATTGGGATCACGTTCAAGCAGTGCATAAATTGAAAACCCGAATTGGAGAATTCGAAGTTTTAGCGTCAGAAAACGCTATTGAGAACCTTAATCACCCGGAGAATACGAACGAAGGTTTTGGTTATGATGTTAAACCTATTACTAATCTAACTCCATTAAAAGAGGGCGATATTATTGACCTCAATGGGCTAGAACTTGAAATTATAAATCTTTTTGGGCATACAATGGATTCAATTGCTATTTACGATAGTAAAAACGACAATATCTTTGTTGGCGATGCGTTATGTGATAGGAACGACGAATGGACTTATGTCCCCCCTTTAATAATTCCAGACTTTCACGAGGATGAGATGCTGAAAACATTTCAGAAATTAAGGGAAATGAAATCCAAACTGAATTCAATATGTTTAGCACATTATGGAGTATGGAAAGGTGAGCATAAGGATATTATAATCGATGAAATGGAAGATTTATACTTTAAAACAAAAGATACGACAATCCAATGGTGTAAACAAAATCTCTCTCTAGAAGAAATAACAAAGAAATACCACGAGATGTTTACACCAAATTCTAAGTTTCATACAAGAGACAATATTCATGGATTACAACTACAATTGGAATGGTTTACTGAAGGATTAAAGTTATACGGATTTATCGATTAAATCCTAGATAAAGATTTAGTAGTTCGTAAAAAGTTTATTTTGAGCCGAATATATTTAGTCTTAAAGAGAAGAGTTAATTCGAGAAGAGCGTATTTTGGGCGGCCAATACATTTGTGGTGTCGACATTGGAGGAACATGGATTAGAGTAGGCATATGTACTTACGATTTAAAAGAAGAAAACATATTACGCAAGACTGCAAAAACTCCCAAAGACCATCAACTTGCAATTAGTGAGAAAGTTTGCGAATTGCTTAACGAATTGCTTATAGAGAATGGCGTCGGTAAGCATCAATTAATGGGTATTGGTTTAGCGTCTGCTGGTCCTTTCGATATGGAGAAAGGGGAAATATTCAACAACGCAAATTTGGGATTTAAAATTATTCCATTAAAAGAACCAATTCGGGATAAATTTCCACGAATTCCTATTTATTTAATTAACGATTGTAACGCCGCCGTTTTGGGAGTTCATTATTTTGAAGCGGAGGAAGAAGAAGCTGATAATCTCGTCTATATTACGATTTCAACTGGAATTGGAGGAGGCGTGATATGCAATGGTCGTTTATTGCTCGGAAAAGAAGGTAACGCAGCTGAAGTTGGTCACGGATTAGTTGAACCAAAAAGCCAAATAAAGTGTAATTGTGGAGCATATGGTTGTTGGGAAGTGTATAGTTCGGGAACGGGTGTAAGAAAACGCGCTCAAACGGAATTGAATGAGGGTGTATTGAAAGGAAATAAGCTCCTAAAGCTAGTAAAAAACGATCCTACAAAAATAACTGCCAAGGAGGTTTTTAAAGCAGCGAGAAAAGGCGATGACTCGTCTAAAAAGATCGTAGAAGATTGTATTTTTTACACGAAAGTAGGATTTGGCTTGGTTAATAATTTTTACGATTGTGTAACGATTTATGTTGGTGGTGCAATGATGAATGATTCTGATGTTATTTTACCCCCGATTCAAAAAGCTTTTGAAGACAATCCGATAATTTTTACAATTAACAAACCTCCCAAAATCAAGAAAACGAGATTAGGTGAGGATGTTGGACTATGTGGGGCGTTATCGTTAGTAAAATACAAATACGAAAAACACCGAATTGTATTTTAATTAAAAATAAATTGGTAATCAGATTCTTTGTATTAAGTTCATGAGAAACGACAAACTTATTATTACTCCCAGTGGGATTCGAGGGGTATTTGGAAAGGGATTGAATCTTGCGGTCGTCAAGAAATATTCTTTAGCGTTTGGTCAATGGATAAAGAAGTATGGAAATTTTGTAATTGTTGGGAGAGACACGAGAAATTCTGGGAAGGCTATTGAATCTGAAGTAATCTCTGCGTTAACATCAACTGGATGCCAAGTCCTTAATGCAGGCGAGTGTCCAACACCTGTAATTGTACACACAAAAAATACTCTAGGGATTCCAGGGGGCGTAATTATATCTGGTTCTCATAATCCCGAACAATATAACGCTTTAAAATTTATGTCTAAACAGACTTTTTTAAGCTACGAGGAGTTAGAAGAAATCAGCAAATTGATTGAAACTGGAAAGATTGATAAAATTTCTGAAAAGGGCCCAATAGATGTTCAAGAAATCAATCCATTAGAAGAATATTTAGAAAATTTACTCAAATTTATTGATTTTGATGCCATTAAAGCAAATAATAGATTGAAGGTTATTGTTGATACTGGAGCGGGGACTGCAAAGTTAATTGTTCCTAGACTTTTAGAAATTCTCGGATGTAAGGTAAAAGTAATTAATAATGAAAAAATTAAAAAAGGCAAATTCCCAAGAAATCCCGAACCTGTCGAGTTAAATTTACAGAAATTAAAGCAAGTAATTATTAAAGAGAAGTACGACATTGGATTTGCATACGATTGCGATGCGGATCGCTTAAGTATTGTGGGAGAAAATGGCAAATGGTATCAAGAAGATATTGGATTAGCGTTAATTGCCGAGTATACTTTTAGGGAACTAGCTGCTCAAAATATAAAAGGACTTTTCGTTACAAATAACGCCTCGTCTTTGATGTTTGACGCAATAGTTAGTAAATTTGATGGCTCCATTATAAGAACGCCAATAGGCGAAAGGCATTTAGCAGAAAGAATGCTTTTTATACTGAAGAGAAAACAAGACTCTCAAGAAAAAAGTAAGACTTACGTTTTTGGGGGAGAAGGTTCTTGTGGTGGTGTAATGTTTCCCACCTTCAATAACGCAAGGGACGGAATATTTGCTACTGCGAAAATTATTGAAATTATGGTCAAGTCGGGTGAAAAAATTTCAAATTTAATCGAAAAATTACCAAAATTTTACTCTAAACGAGCTATAGTCTCAATTCACGGTATTGAATTGGAAAAACTTCAAGATATTTTGAAGGAACATTTTCTTTCAAAAGGAAATGTAATTTCAGTTTTGGACCAAGACATTAAGATCGCTAAAGCAAACGATTGGTTCGTTTTAATTCATCCTTCTAACACGGAACCAATTGTTAGAATAATTAGCGAAGCGAGATCTGAGAATTTAGCCGAAAATCTCGTTTTAGAAATCTCACAAATCGTCCAAAATCTATCGACTGCCCAGTTAAACTAAATTAGAAAAGTTTATTTTCGGTACAGTATTGTTTAAACCATTATTATTTAGTCTTTTTTGATAAGAATTAGCAAAACTGAAAACTAATGCCGAAGAAATGCGAATGTGCATCCTGTTACTTTGAATTTGAAGTTGAAGACGATGTAATCGAAGGAGAAGTGATTCCTTGTCCAGATTGTGCAGCTGATTTAGAGATCGTCGAAATTTCCGGCAGTACAGTAAAAACTCAAGTAGCTGAGATTTCTGAAGAAGATTGGGGAGAATAGTTCCATTCCTTTTTTCTTTTAATAGTTATGGTACAATTATCATGGTAATATTATTCCAAAATTCCTCAAAATTATCTCTCTACTAATTTTTTCTTCAATATTCAATTCAAGCCAAATAATAAAAATGAGATTTGGATAAATTTTTTCTATTAGAGAATTTAAAAACCAAGAATTTGTATATTTTTCAGCAAATTATTATATTTTTTTAAATCAAGCAGATCTTAAATTTAATATTATAAAAATTAATTTTGGTTAATTAGAATAAATATTTTATTTTAAAACATGCTTTAATACAAAATCATTTCATAATTATTAGACAAATCTAAATATTTAAATATTACTTTTGATATTATATTAATTGAATTTCTGAAATTACTTTATTTTTTTAATTTTAAGATATTTGAATATATTTTAATATAATAATATGGTTCTGATGGTTTGCCAATTATATTGGATTTCTTATATTCTTTTTACATTTGATTTAATTTTAGGGATAGTTGTTATTTTAAAACTTAGTAAAGATTATCAAGAACAAAAAAAGAGATCTAGGACTGGAGTAATACTCAATACTGTTTTTTACGAGTTATTTATTTGTATCTTGTACTTTGTGTGCTGGTGTGATTTTTGGATAATTAATTTAATCCCGATTTTTTCAATTGCGTTATTCATAATCGGTATTATAGTACTATTGATTGGAGTAATTCCCTTTGTTATATCTCTTAAAGAATTTAAGTCTTTTAAAAGAGCCGTGGGTTTAGATGCAAATGAATTAATAACAACCGGAATATATAGTAGGAGTAGAAATCCTCAAATTGTATCTTGGGGGATTGCTCAATTTGGATTTGCTATAATGGGTCATTCAGTTTTTGCATTTATTATGTGTATTTTTTGGATTATTATTAATCATCCTTATCTCTTAATGGAAGAAAAGCATTTAAAAAATGTTTTTGGCGAAAAATATCGAGAATATTGTAAAAATACACCAAGATATTTTAGAATTAAGAAAAAATAAAAAAATCAAAATAGAATTAAGGTAATTATCAAATGGAATTTTTCCCAACTTTGAGTCTAGGATGGCTGAATGGATGGATTTTCCTCGCAATTTTTTTAGGAATATTTGGAATTTTTGTGAAGTGGTGCCCCAAAGAAGTAGTCGCGAGATTGTACGACGAAGAAGGTTGGACTAAATTTCAAAAGAGAGCTACTACCGCAGCCAAAATTTTTGGGGCAGTTCATTTCATTCTGCTTATATTTACGCCAATAAATTTTGGTACGATAGAATTTATCGTGGGATTGATTCTTTTTATTTTTGGGACAGTTGGTATGTCTATCGCTATTATTAATTTTAAAAACGCTCCTGTCAATAAACCCATAACCATTGGATTATACAAAATCTCTAGAAATCCTCAAATTGTTTCCCTTTATGTTGTATCGTTAGGGACCTCGTTTATTGTTAATTCGGGTATTGCGTTGTTAGTTGTTTTGGCCTCCGTATTATGTTCACATTTTCGGATTCTCGGGGAAGAAAGGAGGTTGACGGAGCAGTATGGTGAATCTTATGAGGAATACAAGAAAAAAGTACCACGTTATTTTCTATTCTTTTGATATATAAGAAATTAAATTAAACAAAAAAATGATAGAGCCATTATTTGTGAAATTATTTTTAATAATTGAGCTTATACTTTTTCTATTTGGTATGATGGTTCCAATCGTAGCCCTTAAAAAGAGAGGATTGAATCCTCACGGAACGCACGAGGGGGCATCCTTACTGACTAGACTCACTTCAGTATCTACGATTCTTTGGCTTTTTTACCTCTTATTATTTATAATTATAGGAGATGTAGTAAAAAATTATTCATTAATCACTTTTCTCGCATTTGATTTTTTTCTCTTGCTCGGTATGGTTATTAGCGTCTTAGCTTTAGTAATAGATTTATTTGGGACAAAAGACCTCGGATTAAATTTCAGAATTGAGCTTCCCAAGGAGGAAACAGAGCTCGTAACTTCAGGATTATATGCAATTGTGAGAAATCCAATTGTTTTAGGAGTATTTTTACTTTTAATTGGTAATTTTCTCATGATTCCTACTTTACTCAATCTTTTCATCATCATCTTTAATTTTATAACATTTGACTCTAAGGTAAGGGACGAGGAGAAATTTCTATTGACGATGTTCGGCGAAAAATACGATGTATATCGGAGTAAGGTTGGAAAATATTTCCCATTTTGCTATAGAAAGCATAAAAATAAATTAAAATAAGGAAATGGTAAAAAAATGGATGAACCAGTAGATTATGGTAATTGGGTTCCAAAGAATCTGCTTTATTCGGCAATAGTATTAATAATTATATTGATTATATTCTCTCTATTTCCATTGCTTTTAATTCTTCGAATAATTCTTTGGGTACTCTCAGTGGTACTACTATTTGCTTGTTGTTACCTCTTCTTATTATATTATCATTTTACAGCAAATAATAAAGAATTACAATATAAGATCTGGGACTTTGTTGTCCAAAAATTACCATGGAATGGAAAAGGTAAAGTATTAGATGTTGGAACTGGAGCTGGAGCGCTTGCAATTAGAGTTGCAAAACATTATCCTCACTCAAAAATTTATGGAATTGATTCTTGGGGGAAAATGTGGAATTATTCAAAACGAATGTGCGAAAAAAACGCAGAAATAGAAGGTGTTTCTAGTAGAACTAGTTTTCAAAAAACCTCAGCTCGCAAATTACCATTTAACGATGAAGAGTTTGACGCAATTGTAAGTAATTTCGTTTTCCACGAAGTGAGAAACACAAAAGATAAAACTAAAGCGATAAAAGAGGCTTTCAGGGTGTTGAAAAAAGGAGGTTCTTTCGTGCTTCAAGATATCTTTAAAAAAAAAAGAAAATTTGGGACAATTGAAACATTGATTAGCAATTTTAAAAAATGGGGCGTTGAAGAAGTCAATTACGAATATATTATTGATGAAATAGAATTTCCTAAAATATTAAGGGCAGAATTTAGTTCAGCAATTTTATTTTATGGAATTAAATAATTAAAAGTTAAGAAAAGGCAAGAACATGTCGGTATTATGGATAATTAAAATTGTATCAATATCATGTCTCTACTTATTTGTTTTCATGTATAGTTTTTTCATAAGAAATCGGGAAAAATATGCTAAATATCTAGAAAATTTTTCTCTAAACCTTCTTTTAGTGATTGGTTATAATATTTTATGCTATATTCCTGTGATTCTTCCTTCAGATCCGTACATTATTTTAAAACCATCTATTTTCGATGATATTTTTGTATTACTTTGGAATATCTTCTTAGGTTTTGGTATCCTCATTTTTGCGATTTCTTTTTGGATTCCAACATTAAAAATGCGAAAGGTTCTTGGGGCACAGGATACTGAAGGAAAATTGTTAACGAATGGAATATATTCTTTTTGTAGGCATCCAATTTATTTGGGGATCTCGCTTATTATTCTCGGTATTGCTTTAATTTTAAATAATTTCGATGGATTAATTCTATATCCACTCTTACTATTAGTAAATTTATTTACTGGTAAGATTGAGGAGATATACGACATTGGACCACGATTTAAGGACGAATACCCCCAATATAAAGGACATACTAGAATGTTTGGACCTATTTGGTTTTGGACGATCTTAGTCGGTCTAATCTGTTTCCCATTTATAATAGCTTCATTTTTTTTGTAATAAGGGATGTGAAATAATATAATTAGAATGGTATCAATAATCCATAGTGTTAGTGGAATCACCTTATATTCTCAAGTATTTGATAGCTTTTGCAAGAAATTCGACGAAAATTTTGACTATGAGATAATTGGAAGCTTTATTTCAGCGATAAAAGTGTTCTCTCACGAATTTGGGCAAGATGAGATCAAGCAAATTGAAATGAGCACCCTAAAATTCCTAATGTACGAAAAAAAGGATTTAATAATATTTTTTTTGTTAGACGCGAATGACCAAAATGATAGCTACAAAAAAAGCTTGATAATAACATTGAATACCTTCTTAAAATTGTTTTCTGAAGAAATTTCTAAGAATTATAATCAAATTAATCTCTTTTACAAATTTACTCCAATATTAAGAGAAATTTTAAGAATTCCTCCAGAAAAAATTGAAGTATCTTGCTTGAATTGCCCATTCGGGCAAAAAGAAAATTGCTTGTTTTGGCAAGTTAGAGAGAAGATAGCAAAAATGAGAAAAAGAAATATATAACAATTTTTACGAGAATATCAATTCTTTATCAATACTATTTTATTTACCAAAGTTCAATTTATACTCAAAAACTGATTTTGAAATTGGGCGGATAGATACATGAAAAATCTTGTAAATAAAAATTGCTTGATAACTGGGGCGTCGCATGGTATAGGGCGCTCGCTAGCAATCCTTTTAGCGAAGGAAGGCGCAAACATTTATATAACAGATATCGATATGGAAAACCTGAATAAAACTAAAGACGAAATTGAAAGAATTGGTGCTAAGGTCGTTAGTTCTAAATGCGATATTTCCAAGATCGAAGATTTTGAGAAACTTGCGGAAGATTTTAATAAGGAATTAGGAGATGTGGACATTTTAATAAACAACGCAGGAATTAGTGGCGGTGCTTTTATTGATGAGCTTGAATTTGATGAGTGGAAAAAAATCCTCGATGTAAATTTATGGGGTATAATACATTCGCTTAAAGTTTTCTTGCCTATAATGCTCGAGAGAGGTTCTGGACACATAATAAATACGGGTTCAGGTGCCGGAATCGTTGGGTTACCTTTTCATCCGCATTATGTTGCTTCGAAATTTGCGGTTGTGGGTATAACTGAAGCCCTTTACAGCGAGTATCGTCAAAGAGGGCTGAAATTTTCCGTCATTTGCCCGACACGAGTAAAAACTAACATCATTAATACTTCCGATATTAAAATACCTCGAAATATGATATCTGTGCAGGATGATAAACAATTTAAAGTCAAATACAAGGAATTTAAAAGAATTTTCTGGGAAGAATATTCGGAACTAGGGGGTTTAACTCCTGACGAGGCAGCAGAAAGTTATATGAAAGGCATAAAAAAAGAGAAACTATATATTTTTGATAAAAAAATCATTCCACTTGTAATGTTTATTAAGGGATTATCCAAAAAATTGTATAAAAAAATTCTTAGGAAGATATATCGGGACGATTTGGCTGCGTTTGAAAATGCACTAGTAGAATCAGGAATTTCTAAAAGAGAGGATTTAATACGACCGATTTCAATAGGAAAACCAATCAAACTTAGAAATTGTAATTGCGTAATTACGGGTGCTGCTAGTGGTATTGGGCGCTCTCTCTCTATTCTTTTAGCAAAGGAAGGCACGAATCTCTTCTTATCGGATATTGATATAGAAAATTTGGAGAAAGTTAAGAAAGAAATAGAAGCTTATGGAGTGAAAGTATTCGCAAGTAAGTGCGACGTCTCGAAATACGAGGATTACGAAAAACTCGCGAACGATTCGTATTCAAAATTGGGAGAAATCGACATGGTAATTAATAACGCCGGAACTGGTGTGGGGGGTTTTTCGGAAACACTCGATTTGGAACAGTGGCGTTGGGTACTAGATGTTAATC
>SMTZ1_10017693_pt1 | contig 14868 bp, 12 predicted proteins | sample DeeMarSWOR136_30_FD_25667 | JGI IMG/M metagenome (IMG submission 25667)
CTTTGCCCCACCACGACCGAGCCGTCGGCCGATACGTCGGCTGCGCAACTGTGGAAGCTGCCGCCCGGCAGGTCGCCTAAACCGGCCATCACATCGCTCTGCCAGCGGAATGCCTCTAAGCCCGCGGTGGAACTGCCGAATCCCACCACAACTGAGCCGTCAGCCGATACGGCCAGTGCCGCGCTATAGAGATCTGCGCCCGGCAAGTCGCCCAATCCGACCATGCCCTCGGTCTGCGTCCAGCGAAACGCCTCTGAATAAGGAGCTGACGCCGAGCGGCTCTCGCCCACCACGACCAACCCGTTGGCTGATACATCATGCGCTTCGCTATGGGATCCTCCACCCGGCACGTAGCCCAGTCCAACCATGCCTTCGGCCTTTGTCCAGCGGAACGCTTCGACAGAGGATGTGGACCAGGCGTATCCTGCTGCAACCGACCCGTCAGCTGAGATGCCGGAGGCTTGGCTTTTGGATGACCCGCCCGGCAATTGGCCCAGGCCGACCATGCCTCCGGCGCGGGTCCAGCGAAAGGCTTCCTGGCCCGATGCGGATCGGCTGTGTCCCACCACGACCAGCCCATTGGCCGAGACATCGATTGCTTCACTCCGGAAGCTACCACCGGGCAGGTCCCCCAAGCCCTGAAAAGCGGGGGCCGCATGTATCTTTACGGCCAATATCAGAAAGGCTGCACTTACCAGCGCCAGACCGCATCGCTTTGTTATCATTCCGCTCCTCCAAAGAATTCTCAAGATGTCACAACGCAATCCACCTTCCTCTGTCATACACAACGCCTATTCTATCAAATTTCGACCCAAGTTGCAAGGCGGGATTTGCGAAATCATATGCGTTTGATGGATTTTCTCGCAGGTCCGATTGCTGATGATTGGCTTATCCGCTTAATCGTACTGTGTACGGTCACGGACACCTGTTGTAGTCACACCTGTTTTTGGCAAAAAAATTTGAAAAATCTCCATAAGTAACCGGAAGTCCTCGCAGTTCCGGTAGAATCGGGTGATTGGTCCCCGGGCACAGTTAGTGGCGAGGTTTTGGCTTGTTGGCAGATAATCGCCAAGAAGCCCAAAATGAGCCGCAAAATCTGCCTTCCGATCTTGCGCTACTGGTAGCTGTATGGCCGGAACCGCCGGAGCATACCAAGGCCCAATTGAGCCACTGATCTAAACCCGCACCTCCCACGGAGTTGGTGACAAATGCACGAGGTCCTGATATTATAGGGCTTATGGCGGCCGTTCAAGCCGGTTTGGACCATCCTAACCAGCTCACCTCAGGTACGGCGGCACGCAAATACGGCTATGTCCATGGTGTCGTATTAGGCCGGTCCGGACACGTTGGCGTCACTGTCTCACTGGACAAAGCCGAGCTGGCCTATGGGGTGTCGTTTCTAGCTCAGGACTGTGAAAAAGCCCCCGCCCGAAAGGAGGAAGCGATTGAAAAGAAAAGGCAGGGGCTTAAACTAAACGCGGATGGTCTAATTGCAGCGGTTCCTGAAAAAGCAGATCGAGGCGCATGCGCCATACGACGAGCGTTCCGAACCACGTCTGAGCGCGATTTTAATGCATCCTGTGTTTGAGATCACCATTTCTTAAGCTCTCCGCTATTGGGCGCCGTCGACAGAATCTCGCTCAAGGACGATGCCTGCAAATCGCCAGATTTTCTCGAACTGCTCGCGGGGCATCAACTTCGTACCGGTCACGGGATCTGCCGTAGTAATCATGTTGTCTGAGACTTCGAGGACAGCCAAACAGTGGTCCAGGAGGAACGTCTTTTTCACTACAACTAACGTAACGCCGCCGTCTCTTAACTGATTGATCGAATCGAAGCGGCGGTACTGACATTTAAGGCCAGCGGCACTGTAACGATTGTTGAGGGCTGAGCAGAGGAAAGTGGGGAGGGTGCCTGTGACCGGATTGGAGTAGGAAAGTACAGCGATTTCTCCTTCGTCGGCGGCTAAACCTAATTGTCTTAAAGCGGTCACCGCCGCGGCCGGACCACAGGTATAATCAGTAGTCTGGCGGCAGACGCCGTTGGGATCAAACCTTGTCCTAAGACTCGAGAGACGGTCTCTAATCAGAGCCGGAACAAGAAAGGGCAAAACGCACGACCCAGTTACGGCTACGGCCATCAAGATGCAGACCAAAAGCCTCTCGCATCTGCGAGGCAGGCGGGACAACGGAGCGGTAAGGCCCATTGAAATGGCCAAAGATACGATGATGAATCTGACCCGTCCGGTTGTCACCCAGCAGAAGGGCCGAACAAAGTATAGCGCATTATTGCATCTGGCTAAGGCCAGTACCGCGATTGCCACGCATGGCAGGAAATAACCCAACGTCCAATAGGACCCTCGACAACGTGAAAAGACTCTGCCGAGAAAAATGCCTAACACAGCGACCAGGACAATTCCGGTGCTGTCACACCAAGGACTCATCTGCAGTCCCCAAAACTATATAATTCGGACTATCCGAATTCCATCAAATCAAGATTCCTCTGTCGGGCAAATCATGGAGCCTGAATGGGACGTCCAAGGAGTATCGTATCTGGCTGAGCAAGATGCGGTGTATATCGAAGCGAACCATGTTTGTCCTGCGCTTTTCAATAGTAACTAATCGTGTACCAAGAATGTTTCTGACTGCTTTTTGAGGATTCAGTATTTCGTATTTTCCTATTCTGTGGGCGTTCGTTGGCTGCGGCTCACAGTGGGTAACGCCCTAAGCACACGTCACAGACCCATCTCCGAGTAAGAAGAAGGGTCGTAATCTAACTCCCGGTACAAATCAAAACCAGTCGGGATTTTGGTGCTGCCTGCTCGGTCAAAATTTATTGTCGCGTTCCCCTCTACTACGGTTGGACTGTCAGAGTAATTAATAATCGTGCCTTTAACCAAGGCGTTTGCGTTGCCGTAAAAATGTAGGCCGCTCACCGCCATGATTCCTTCTAACGTGGAGAAGTTGCCGCCGAACGACGTGGCGAAACCTGGAGCAATGATCGAAGAGCCGATCTCATTGCGGAGGGCATCGAACTCGGGCTCACTCGGGTACGATGCCGTGTCAAAATTGCCGCAGAACTCAATCCTATTCGTCCCCGGTTCTGGATTTTGCACGTCTCCCTCGGCAACGATGATGCCCCTAAGTGTCACGTTGCGGCCGAATGTGACCTTATTCGGCGATTCGATAAGCAAGATTCCTTGTATGGTGACACTGCCGTCAAAGGTGGGGTTGGTTCCGGCTTCTATTGTTGCAAGTCAACAATGTCCCCCGTAGCGTATTGCCTGAAATGATCCGTGTCGGGAACGGGGAATTCCGGCGTTTCCGTGCCGGTAAAGACATGATTGTCTATAGCAGCCTGACCCTGTTCTCCGGCTATTGATACGTCGCCTTGAAAGTCCGCGTTGGCATCTGCGTTGCCGATACTGACGTCGCCATCGAAGTTCGTGTTGCCGACGACAGACACCGCGATGGCATCGCTTGCACTTTCGACAAACATGTCGGCTTCCCAAGCAGAGTTCACAGCGGTTATGGTGGGGTTGCCGGGAAAACTAAGAGGCCCTTTTGTCGCCAAACCGAATTTGAAAATCGGATATTCGTAGGGCTGAATGTCGAACTGAACTCCTATTGTACGCACGATCTCGCCGCTGTAACCCGTGACTTGAATTTGCAGAACAGTCGGCTGGCAGGGATCGATCGTAATCTGGCCGTTAAAACTCTGTCCAGTCGTTGAGTCCAGGATTACTGTCGCAATAGAGCCGTCATCGTTCACCGTCATGTTCGAGATGCTGCTGGCATTCAACTCGTCTTGCAGAGCGGAGACGATTGCCCCAAGATAGTCAGACGGCGCTGTCGAGCTTGGAATCAGCACACGACTTGTCCAGTATCTCATCACCTCGTGGCCGGACTGAGCTGCTACTAAAGCAGCATTGACGTTATGTTGATTAGAGGCAAGTTGGACATTAGTCCCTGACAGGGTGGCCATGCCAATAGCCAAAGCGGAAAATATTAGCACAAATATCAAAGATACGATTAATACCGTCCCTTTGCGGGCTCTGAAGTAAGTCATTCTACCCCCCCGAATAGGTACATGAGACTCGCTACGTATATGTCGCAAGGCCGCCAACTCCTCCTTCGCAAATTCAAATAGCCTTGAAAGTCCTGTTTGGACAAAGATCCGTTCCATTTTCGAAGTAACGTTGCACAGAACAAGCAGGCGTCCGCACTCCCTGAGCACTCTATCCAGTGTCATAAGACCGGCGAGCGTCTCAGCAGTTAGTATCTGGACTTTGGAAAAGTCGACCACGACGTCACAGCTAAATTCCTCACTCAGCAGTCTGTAGGTCTCTTCGAGTTCGGCCCCTTGTTGTGGTTGTTCAGGCAGAGTAATAAAAAGGACATTTTCTGAAAAATTTTGAAATCCCACCTTGACCCCACTAATTAGATGATGTAACTCTGACCCGTGTCACTACTTTTATCGGAATGACTCTCGCAAGGAAGTCAACGGCTATTTAAAATATACGCCAAGAAATGCCAAATCCAAACAGAATCAGGAGAAAACCGGCAATTCTCAGAGCGCAGAACCCGCACAACCACATGCGATCAAGCCATGGCCGAAATGGATCCCATATAAAGATGGGGGCGGGGTCCTTGGTTGCATAGTTGACCTGCGGGGCACCGTCATACCGGGCTAAACGGCCAAGACCAAAGCGAAGGGTATGTGAGCTGGGCTGATGAGCTCGGCCCCGCTTTGCTCAATTTTCCAATTCCAGAACAATACGAAATCCGACGCTGGAGCTTCGGTAGTCCGGCGTGCTCCGGCTGCGATCCGCTGATCGACAGTACCCGGGATAGCTGAACCAGGAGCCGCCGCGGAGAACACGGGATTTTCCCGCCGAAGGCCCTTTGGGATCAACCTGCTCATCGGAACTCGCCGGGTATTCTGCGTACCAATCCTCACACCATTCCCAGACATTGCCGCTCATATCATATAGACCCCAGGCGTTAGGCAGTCGGGTTCCCACGTCATGCGTTGCCTGGCCACTCTTGTGAGTGAGCCACGCGTACCGAGGATCAAAATTGCTACCCCAATAGTACTCTGTGCTGGTCCCTGCGCGGCACGCATACTCCCATTCCGCTTCAGTCGGAAGACGGTATCGTCTGTTCTCCATCTTCGACAGCCGTCGGCAAAACTCCTGGGCATCGTTCCACGAGACAGCCTCAACCGGACGTTTGGGGCCCTTGAAATAGGCAGGATTGGCTTTCATCACTTTCTCGTACTGCTCTTGAGTCACTTCGTGAACACCGATGTAGAACGGTTCGGTGAGTGTTACCTTGTGGACAGGTTTCTCATTAGGAATGCCGCTGTCTGATCCCATCATGAACGACCCCGGCTTGATGAGTGTGAGCTTCATCGCGATAGAGTTCACGGTCACATCCGCCAGTGACTTCGAGCAATACGGACAATAATTGTAGTCTTCAGGAAAGCTCTTGGGCTCCGAATCCTTCTTCAAGAGCCTCGCGCAGTAAGGGCAGTAATTGTAATCGTCGGGAAAGCTTTTCTGGCACACTTGACATGTTGCTGCCCACCCCTGGGGAACCGACGGAACCAAGAGTGTGAGCAACATGCAGACGCAAAAGACGTAGTTCAGCCTTTTCATATTCAATTTCCTCCTTTCTCCTATCCGAGTAACGAGCGATGGAAAACGCACGGGCGCAGCGGCAAAATAGCATCAGAAACTCGCCAATACCTTAGTTGATGTGAGACTTCTCTGTGCTATCTTCTTGCGACAAACAACCATGGCAGGCACCATTCTATCAATCAGAGAGCCATTTTCAAGAATATTATGGCCTCGTTCCGGCAGGGGGATTTGGCAAAAAAAACGCTCGACGTCTTGCTTTTTTGAAGTGGATGTGGTATTACAGGATCAGGAAAATTGGCGAAACGAAGCGAATTCAAAGTCGAATGGAAGTTCTGACTTGATGAACGGGAGATTTCAATCATGACTGAGAATGCCGATGATCATATTCTAATCCTAACTGAACTCTCGAAACAGGCTGTCGCAAAGCGAGCCGAACGGGGACTGACTGATAGAATCCTCAAGCAAGGCATCAGTGCGGTGAATGTTTCAGCGCTCAAGCAGAACATGCAAGCGTTTTTTCACCAGCTTCAGGAGATTATCGATCCCGGAAAAGAGACTATCGGTGCGTTTGAGCTGTCACAAATCGAGGTTACGGCCCAGGTTACGGGAGATGGTCGGGTCTGCCTTCTGGGCATCGGGGGAGAAATTGAGGTTCGCGGCGGTATCAAATTCGTGCTGAACCGAGTTGAGAAATAGCATGGTATCATCATGAAATACCATAATTTTGATCTTTACGTCGAAGAGAAGGACGAGGCGGGCTATCGTCTGCGCGCGAATGCTGAGATGTTCGACAGTGCCCATGGACTTATGCAATTGGATCCGGATTCCGCCGGGATCAAACGTGCTCGCCAGAGATTTGCCGAGCGTCATACCGACAGCCAATTTCTAATCGAGATCGGGACGCTGCTGTACAATGCGTTGTTCTCTGCTGAAGGTCGGGATATATACGCCTTGTTTGAGCAATGCTCGGGCAAGTTCCTGCACGCAGCCCACGAAGGTATTCGGCTGCGTTTGCGGATTGAAGCGCCTGAGATTGCGGCGCTGCCATGGGAGTTTCTATATTCGCCGGACAATGACACCTTCCTGGGCACCTGGATTCACACACCGGTTGTTCGCTATCTGGATGTTGGCATGCCGATCCACGCGCTGGAGACGTCGCTGCCAATGCGTATCCTGGTGGTCATGCCCAGCAGCCCTGATTTGGATGCGGCTGAAGAGAGGAACATTCTTTTGAGGGCGTTGGAGGATGTGGGACCGGGCGTCGAGACAACATTCCTCGAGGGCGAAGTATCTCTGGTCCAGATCGAGGAAGCTCTCCTGGAGAACCGTTTCCACATCTTTCACTTCATCGGGCATGGGGACTTCGTCGGTGGCCGAGGAGTCCTGCGGCTGGGCACGGAGGCCGACCCGGTAGATCATGTGACCTTGGGCCGACTATTCCAGAATCACGAGGACATCAAGTTGGTGTTTCTGAATGCCTGCAAAGGGGCCCGGGTTTCGCCGAGCAAGCCGTTTCTGGGGATCGCGCCGCAATTAGTGAGGAGGGGCGTACCGGCCGTAGTGGCTATGCAGTATTCCATATATGATGACGTAGCCGTACTGTTTTCGCGAATGTTCTATGAGTGCTTATTCAAGGGCACGGATCGGGGCAGGATTGATATGGCCGTGACCCATGCCCGGAATGCCTTGCTTGTTGAGTATCCTAATGAGCGCGCTTTTGGGGCACCCGTTCTGTTCTTACGCTCACCGGAGGGTGTGCTTTTTGATTTGCCTGTGGGCAAGAAGGCCTTGCCGCTGCCGGTTTCGAGAAGGGAGGCCGGTCGAACGGTAGCCGTGGCCCGGACCTACAATTACAACATCGATATGATAAGGGATTCCGAAGCCGATACGCCGACCAAGACAGCTCAAATCCAAAACGCTGAAGAGAGAATCAGGCAAATCCATCAGACTCTCAAATATCGCAAGGACGCTTTAAGAGCCGCGACGGTGGTGGCCTTCCTCGTGATCTTTTTGTCTTTGATGCAGTTCTTTGACATTTTCAACTGGGATACAGGAATCGAAACCTACACGGTGCTTCTGAGTGACCTGTTCGCGCATAAGCAATTTCACGAAGATATCGTCATCATCCCGATCGACGAGGAGACAAAAAAAGAAGTGGGTCGCGAGCGGGTCGACGAGTCGTGGCGCGAAGATCATGCACTTTTGGTGAACAATCTCTCCAAAGCCGGGGCAAAGGTTGTCGTTTTCGATATGGCTTTTGAGGGTGACTCTGCGTCGGACGCTGCCTTTCGCGATGCGATAAAAAAGGCGAGAGAGCGGGGCACTTCGGTCATTGTGGGTGTCATGGCGCTTGATGGAGGTAAACCGGTCATGGCCAAGGAGCTGTGCTCGGCCGTGAGTGGATGGGGCACGATGATAGTCGGTACACGGCTGGGACATGTGAGATTGGCTCCGCTGGTGATTCAGAAAGAAACGGAGCCCGTGCTTGGTCTGGCCATGCGGGTCTTTGTCGCCTACGAGGACGGTGATAAGGCAGTGGAGCTTATCGATTTCGATCAAGACCGGAACCACATCATGGTTCGGTTTGATTCGGAAACACGGCAGGTGAAGAAGCTGAGCTTCTTCGAGTCGGATACAATATGCGAAGGCAATGATATGTTGAGCAAGGGCGATGCATTGGCCAATTTGGCGATCGACCTGACACCCTTGTCCATGATCAGGGACAGTTCGCAACGCCGGGCTTACACATATATCCGGGACCATCCTAATCCCCAGACGCTTACAGAACTTCAGAACAAGATCGTCATAGTCGGTGTTGAGGATATAAATGATCGGCGCGGAGATCGCTGGGGATTTGAATTGCACGCCGATGCCCTCAGTACCTTGCTGAACGGCGTGGTGATTCGGCCAGTTGCATTTGGAGGTCAGTTTGCTCTGATCGCGACTTTAAGCTTTGTCGGGGCCCTCATCAGAACCCGTATGCGGCACACATCCAGACGATTACGTATATCACTGCTCATGACCGTCCTATTAATCTATCTTGGAGGCACGGTCTGTCTCTATGTTCAGTATGGCCTTCTGTTGAACATCGTGTACCATGTCATCGCGCTCTTGCTGAGCTACTGGGTCGTCGGCAAACTGGAAAGGAGGTGCTTCCGATGAAAGCGTTAATCACCCCTGTCGGGCAGAACCTCATTTGGTTAAATGGCGGTGTCAAGGTGTGGCTGCTCTGCGCAATGGTGTTTGCATTAGGACGTTTTCGGCTCGGTTGCGCATACGCCCGCGTTGAGAGCGTTATCATGAATGATCCATTAGCTCACAACATAGAGCCCTTGTGGATCGAGGTCGTCCACAAGGGTGGGTACCGAAGGCCTAAGCCGCCTATGGATTTGGAAAAAGGGGGCGAAATCAAGACTCGGCCAGGCGCAAGCGCCTTGAGTAGGTTCAATGACGGTTCGGAAGTTGTCAGGATGTCGCAGAACCATATCAAGATGGGGAATCCGAGCATAAACATAGGCGCGTACGCCCGACTTGAGAGTGTTATTATTGACGATCGGTTGGCTCGTATAGGAGAGCCCCTGCTGATCGAGGTCATCCGTGAAGGTGCGTACCTAACGCCTAAGCTGTATATGGATTTGGAAAAAGGCGATGAAATCAAGACTCCCCCAGGCGTAAGCGCTTTCATTACATTCAATGACGGTTCGGAAATTATCACGATGCCGCAGAGCCATATCGAGATTGAGAATCCAACGATATTCGTACGGCTTCGAGGGATCATTGCGCGCCTGAAAGCCAGATTTAGGGTCAAGACCCAATACGTAACGGCCGGTGTCAGGGGGACCCACTTTATTGTGTACGTCGACAAGGATAACCGATCGATTGTGAAAATGATTGACGGTAGCCTCGTTCTGACATCGAACAAGAATTGCTGGCCTCCGGTTTCGTTACGATCAGGCCAACAGGCAAAGACTCAAGGTGAACAAGAACCCGAAGTGCAACCTATACCCCGGGAAGAATATAACCAAATGGTTGAATCCATCAATGCTCTAAGGGCCAAAGTGCTTGTTGCCCACGGTAGTCCCCGGGGCGGCGGGCGCGGCTGGCCAACGTATACGACCGCCCGCAGAATGGGTCTGCCGATCAACAACACCTATATCGGCAGTCCGTACGTTCCGGTTCAGACGCCACCGCCGATCATCATCCCGGAACCCGCTACGGTCCTGCTGCTGAGCTTGGGCGGTTTCGGGTTGCTGAGAAAACGAGGCGCATAGACTGCCATAATTTGTTTCGCGGCCATTCCAACTGCAATAGAACCATAAGCAAATTGCGGAGGTGGCGGCCCTGTTTCGTTTTGAAACTTCCTGTGATACCGCATCAGAACCAGCCGTCCGGCTTAAGAGGCTCTAACAAGAAGGCTTGAAAAGGGCCATAACAGCATCGCAAACGCAGGTTTTGTTCATTTTGATATAGGGTCAATCAACACGGGTACTCACGCCTGCTGCTTGGTTGGCCGGATTAGGATTACTGGCTTCCGGGTAGTGGCGGTATCTTCCAGACTATCCACATCCCAACGGAATTTCAGCAAACCATTGGCCACTGCGCCTGCAAGGGTCCGCCGGGAGCTTTCCGTATTGAAGCGTACGATTTCGATTTCCAGGGCAATAGAGCAGCTTTGGTCGATGATAGAAAAACAGACCATGAGCAAGATAGGCCTGGGTTTTGAGGGAACTGTTCTGAAGACCGTCGATCCAGACAGCGTAGCTTCGGTACGGTTTGCCAGCCGACACTGCTCTCGAACAGAAGATGGCCCGCAGGAAGGTCAGATCATATCGAAACGTTTCGCAGGCACAAGCAAGATGAGGATAGAGATTCGCCGGAAGATTTCTTGTGGTATTCATGCCGCCAAGGTAGTACAATGACCGCCATACCGCAGGTTCACGTAGGTTCTTCGAAGACAAGTAAGACAGGGTCGTTCGGGGGACAGGAGCATAGTATCTTGGGCGGCAAATGTCGGTCAATTTGATTTGGAGATGAGAAAGTGGGAAACAATTGCCGGTTTCTGACTGTTCTTGCTACGGGTTGTGTTTTCCTCGTGCAGATGGGTTGCGAACAACGCGCTGGACGCGCACCGGAGCCCAATGTGGTAGTGAGCGAGCCAAAGCCGTCGATTGGTCCGGCGGATGTTAACGCGCTGCCCGATATCAAGGAAAAGGAACCAAGAATCAAGTTTGAGAACGTGGTACATGACTTCGGTGAAGTGGGTCCTGGGTCAACACACCACTGTGAATTCAAGTTCATAAACGCCGGGGACGGTGTGTTGCGGCTCAAGAAACCCAGGTCTGCGTGCGCCTGCGCCGTGGCCAGGTTAAGCAAGGAAGAATATGCCCCGGGCGAGCCCGGGTCGGTCAGAATCATCCGCTTTAGTGTTCCAACACATCAGGGTCGGGTCAGCGAGGATGTGTTCGTAAGCAGTAACGACCGGATAGAGCCTAAGGTCCGACTGATTGTGCAAGCTGAAGTGGTGCAGAAAGTGGCCCCCGAGCCGAACAAACTGAAGCTCTTGCTCAACGACGAGAATGCCGGCTGTCCGGAGATCATACTGACCAGCGTTGACGGCCAGGCGTTTGCCATAAAGGGCTTCAAGGCCACCACTGATGTTATAACCGCCGATTACGATTCTTCGGTAGAGGCTAAGCGCCATGTGATTCAGCCTAAGATTGACACCGAGAAACTGCCGCAGCGCGCGAGGGGGCGAATCAGTATTGAACTAACACATCCCGAATGCGAAGCGGTCGTTATTCCCTTTGAGGTGCTGCCAAAGTTCAAAATCGATCCGCCCTGGATTGTGTTTTTTGACGCCGTGCCGGGAGAGCCCACAATAAAGTCTGTCAAACTACTTAGCAACTACGGCGAGGATTTCGAGGTTGAGTCAGTGTCATCAGAAAAGGATCTCATAAAGGTCGTGAGCCGAAATAAGATTGGTAGTAGTTGCAAGCTCGAGATAGAGATAACGCCGCCGCCTGATGCGAGTAAGAACAGGTTCACGGATGTATTTCATATCCAAATAAAGGGTGGTCAGAGACTGCCTGTTATCTGCACGGGATTCTATTCGAAGAAGTGAGAATAGTCGTTTTGTATTAGAAGCCAAACCGAGAAACAGACGACAAGAATTGTTATAAAGCATCCGAGGGTCAGTCGTCCGGAAAGACACACTGTCGCCCCGTGCCAATAACGGAGCAGGAGGGATTCGAACCCCCGGTACCTTTCGGTACAACGGTTTTCAAGACCGTCGCCTTCAGCCGCTCGGCCACTGCTCCGGATTTCGAGCCTTCTGGCTGTTATATTGCGCTCAACAACAGAAGTTCGCTTCGGATCTTCCGCTATCTTATGACTTCGAAGGTGTTTTTGCAACGAATTTTAGTTTGCCCACGCCTCACTGCGGATTTGCGGGAATTTGATATGGGATTGCCACGCACTATGTGGTATAAATTTCTATCAGAAAAAGACGACTCAAAAAGATAACACTCATAAGCTCAGGAGGTCTTTATGGAACTCGAAGATAAACACGTTCAACCCAACGAACCTGTCATGCCCGGCAACGCGGTATCCGGCGTCTCGAGGCGAGAATTTCTCGGTGGGTGTGCCGCCTGTGCGGCGGGATTGGCGGGCATCTCGGCAGTGGGTCTGCAATCGGCGATGGCCCAGGTGCCGCCCGGCGGCGAGAGGGCGAAGGTCCGCCTGGTCTTCACACACATACCTCCGGGCCGGCCCACGTGGCCGAACATCGGCTACGACTACGAGGGACGCAAAAAGCAGCTCACCGCAGAACTCCGAAAAGGCTGCCCGGAAATTGAGTTTCTTCCGACGACCGCACACAACGCAGACCAAGCGAAGAAAATCCTCGAGGCCGACAAAGAGGTGGACGGCTACCTCATCTATATGATAGGTATCTGGACACGTGCGCCGCAGACCATTGCCGCTTCAGGCCGGCCGACGATCGTCGTCGACGACCTCTACGGCGGCTCGGGCGAATTCCTTGTCGCCTACGCCGATGCAAAAAGAAAGGGCCTGAAGGTGGCCGGCGTCTCATCGACGAAGGTTCCTCGGTCATCCTCAGGGTCGGCGGCGGCTTCGGCTGTTCACCTGAAGGCATCGAGAAGGTCTTCGGCACCAAAACGGTATTGAAAACGCACGAAGAGCTCGACGAACTCTACAAGAAAGCCGACCGGGCCCAGGCCCAGAGATGGGCCAATCGCTGGATCCAGCAGGCCGAAAAGCTCGTCGAGCCGTCGCGGGCCGAGATTGAAAAGTCCGGGGCCATGTATCTGGCCATGCAGGAGATGATGCGGCAAAACAAGGCCCAGGCGATTACGGTCAATTGCCTCGGTGGCTTTTACGGCGGAAGGATCACGGCCTATCCGTGTCTGGGCTTCTTCCAGCTCAACAACGACGGCTACGTCGGGGCCTGTGAGTCCGACCTCAAATCCACGATATCAATGCTGATAATGGCGTATCTGGTCGGCAGGCCCGGCTTTATCTCCGACCCGGTGATCGATACCTCGAAAAACCAGATTATTTACGCTCACTGCGTGGCGCCGAGCAAGGTCTTCGGCCCGGATGGACCGGAAAATCCGTACCACATTCGCAACCACTCCGAGGACCGCAAAGGCGCTGCCATTCGCTCGCTGATGCCGCTCGGGCAGATGACCACAACGCTGGAGTTCGACCCCGACAAGAAACAGGTAATCATCCATCAGGGGAAAACAGTGGCCAACATCGACGAGGACAAGGCCTGCCGGACCAAGTTGGCCGCCGAGGTCGAAGGCGACATCGACAAGCTGATGGAGTATTGGGATCAATGGGGCTGGCATCGTGTCACGTTCTACGGCAACCTGAAACGCCCCGTAGAACAAATCGCCGCCCTGCTCGGCTTCGAGGTCATCAAAGAAGCCTAACAGAGCCGAATTTGCTTTGTCGCACGTATTGTGTTTGCCGGCGCCGGTCACGGCGTAGGACCGCAGACGCACGATTGTGCGCGCCGACCGGCTGCGCACAATCCCAGTGCCGCCGAGCAGACTCAAATTGGGTCCGTCTTTCATCATGTTGCTCTTTCAAGTCTTCCTGTTTCGGATCCGTTCGACCTTGCTCCATTCGGCCCGAGCTCATGGCCGAGGGCAGGGCAGGTTTCGTGCTTCGAGCTTCGGATTTTCGGCCAACGACCTGCCTTTTGGCGTCGAATTGGCTTTGTTTTCGCGCGGGTTGCGGCCAGGCGTATTGCCGTAATCCATTGTCTAATAGGCACTTACGCCCCCTTTGACCGATGATTGGCTTTGTTTTTTCAAATAGCGCTCCTTCAAGTCCACTTTGCCCCTTGTCATTCCGCACTTGATGCGGAATCCAGGACCCAAAGAACTCTGGATTCCTGTTTTCACAGGAATGACAAACGGGCGATTGGGTTTGTTTTTTCAAATTCCTTTTCGCAATACGCATCACGCAGTACTCAATACGAAATTGTTTTTTCAAATCATCCTCTTTCTCCCGTGGAGGGTGGTAGCCTCAAGCGGCAGTCCCTTGGGGACGCCTTATGGCGCTTGGGGATGGCTTCTGGCAGGCTTCGGATTTCCAGCCAACGGCTGGCAATTGGCTTTGTTTTGCACAAAAAGTAGTCAAATTCTTCGTAGTTTTCCCCCTTTTTGCCTGATTTTGTCGTTTTTTCGCCGCTATTTGGCGTATTTTCGCGTGTTTTTGCTGATTTGCAAGGGTACCTATGGCACAAGTGCCTAAGGTACAAGTTTGTGACTCGGCGGACATGACCCTCTGCCCCTGATTGTACGATTCACGATTTGCTATTCACCATTCACCATTAACCATTCACTATTCCATTAGTTAGATGTATATTATACCATAGAATAGATTAAATGTCCAATGAAATTGTCAAAATCTCCGAGACTCCCGCCTGTATTCTGGACGCTCGATGCTGGGTACTCGATTCTCGAATAAGGGCGTTTAATGCTGATAATAAGGGCTGAAAGCCCCGAAAAGTCCCAGCCCTTATTGCTTTTGCTGCACATGAAGCTGAAGGTGTCCTTACATGCTTCTGTTCGCCGGCGCGGTGGCCTAACGCGCGAGTTCCTCGATTTCCTTTGCGGTCAGAGCGACTTTGTAAATGCGAACATCATCAATCAGGCCAGAGAAGAAACTGCCGGCATCGAGGTTCTTGCCGGCGC
>SMTZ1_10022177_pt1 | contig 14868 bp, 15 predicted proteins | sample DeeMarSWOR136_30_FD_25667 | JGI IMG/M metagenome (IMG submission 25667)
TTTAAGCTGGATTTTACTGAAGACTACCTTAACGCACTTAGCGTTGACAGATTAAGACATATTCTTCTGGCCGCTTTGATAAACGGTAAGCCGCACGGTTAATCTCGTAGAAGCTACCGCCATTGGTGAGACAGGCGTTTCAGGCGACTTACTTCTAACGGGCCGGCCGAAAGAAAATCAATAAATATAAAAAACCGTTCCGATTAATATGAAGGTGTATACCCTAATTTCCCCCAACATCCTTTCTGGACCCTCTGCAAGTCCTCATGGCCCTCAGGGGTTTCAGGCGGATAGTGGTTGCCAGGGTGAGTACGGTCTCGAGCCTTGCCAAACCTTACGGTATCGGCGCCTTTCCACTTCCAGTATTCGCTGTGTCCGTCTGCAAAAGACAGGCTCACCCCATTACCGTGTCGGACCATAGGGTCGTCCCACCATTGTGCCGTGACGTAATGAACAGCATAACTGTCCGGTGTTACCCAGCCTTCATCAATAAAAACGACCCTCATCTGAGCGTGTAAAATCTGGCCGATATTGTTAACCCAGACTCCCGCCTCGTCTTGTGTTCCGGTTCTGGGGATACCATTGACGCCATCCATTGCAGCGTAGCTGAGCATTTCTCCCCGAAAACCGGTCGGGCACCTATAAAGTTTTATGTTCAAACAATATGGCCATAGTGCCCCTTCCATTAATGCTTGTACTTGTTGTTGTATAGATAATTGATAGCCCTGTCCGTACTGGTCGTGCCAGCACTTGCCTACCCAAGCCTTCTCGGTGATAATACCACCGCTTGTGCGGTCTATACCTCCCATACCGTTAACAATGCAGTCTTCGTTCTCATCTGCATATATAATCCAGGCAAGGGTCAACTGCCTGAGGTTGCTAAGGCAAACCGCTCGTTTGCCCTGCTCCCTGGCCCGCTGCAGGGCCGGCATCAATATCGCCATTAATATTGCAATGACGGCAATTACCACCAAAAGTTCTACTAAAGTAAAGCCTCTACGTTTGTCCATAATGATACTCCTTTCTTTTACCGACGTTTCGGTGTCCACTTAAAAGATGCGCAAAACCACCCTTCTGTTCCGTTAATTCTGCATTATTAAAAATTTATTATACATTAAATCTGATTTTTTTGCAATATTAAAATCCAGAGAAAAAATATCAGATGCGGTCTCCGTTTGTGTTTAGATTTTCATACTTTTGACAGCTTTTTCTCTCACGATTTTTAAGATTTTTACCATTTGCCCCAATACCCGTCAAGACCGATATCGATACCGCACGGGCTTTTTTAGTTACGGGGGTCTTTATTCGTTTAAGTCAGCGTTTGTCATTGCGGTTGTGGCAGTCCGGCCGAAACTGCCTGTAGGAGGCACTATTACCGCCTGTTTCGATTAACGGGGGCGAATTGAGGGGGTGTGCGAGGCGTATAAAAAAAGCCGGAGTCTTTAACAACTCCGGCTTCTGCGAGACAGCGTTTCATTTACATATATACTGCAAACCTATAAATTTACTGCCTCACCACAACCAAGACATTATAAGAAGAAAAGAACTATATTATTACAATGATAATTATAAACCCTATGCCGGCTTTTGCAAGCATTTTTTCGAAATTTTTTTAATTTTTTTGTAATTTTTTTCTTTTGCCCGCTCATTTCCCCGTTTTTGGCCTCTCAGGGCCGATATCGGCCTCAGGAGACAGTGATAATCTTAACAAAAAGAAACGTCCAACGAGCAGAAATTTATCCTGGCCGGCCTCGGAAGGCTCTATTCGTTTGACTTTGCCGATTCTTGTTCAGTTGATTTACCCCTTACGGGGGCGACACAATAAATGTAAATAAGTGGTTTATCGCCGGTATTTTTGACGTCGTGGACGGTATGCGGGGGAATGTAGGATATTTTCCCTTCGCCGATCTGTAGGCGGTCTTTTTCGCCGATTAGCAGCATTCCCCGGCCAGAAAGGAAAACAAGCACTTCCTCGTGATTGTTGGTGCTGTGCCTGCCACAGGTCTTACCGGGGTGCACATATACTCTGCCCGAGCGCATACCACAGGTTTGTGGGTGACCATTTAAAAGCTCCTGATATTCGGTGCTTTCGTTCAAATCTATGATAAGAACTTTTTCTGAAGACATTGTGAGACCTCTCTGAAGCCGATATTTTTGTTGTCAAATAAGCATATTAAAAAAAATTTAACATTTTCTGTCAATTATTTTCTTGATGCGGTAGCACGAATTTAATATTTTTATGCGTCACATACGATGTTGCTTTTGAACAGAAAAAGAGTGAGTATGAGAAGAATAATGATTTTTGTAAGTGTGGTGCTCATGTTGAGTGCGGCGAATCTTTCACAGGGAGACAACACAAAATCCGAAAGGACAGATTGCCCTGGCAGTATCTGGCAACGGGAGACACTTACAGACGGCTTATTTGGAGTCGGTGACAATCTTGCCGAGAGCGGTATAGAACTGGGATTAGGTGTTACGCAGATTTATCAGCAAAATGTTCGGGGCGGCATCAGCAAGCACCGGCGGGCCGGTCGATATTCAGGCAGCTATGATTCGGAGCTTTCGGCGGACCTTGGAAAGCCGCTGGTTATCGAAGGCGCCACCATTTTCTCAAGGACTTTATCAAAGGTTTTCATCAGGACAAAAAATGTGTTTTGAGTGAAATTAAGTGTTGACGTAGCATGCCGGAGTATATAGAATCGCACCGTTGAGGATTTGTTGTGTGATTGGGAAACCAGCGGAATCGAACAAAAAATATGCTTACTTTTTCGAAAAAGAAGTCCAAGACTCATCAGGCAGTATTGGTTGTGGTCGTTGCCTTCTATCTGATTGTAATCTGTACAATTGATCTGTTTCACAATGAAGGCTGTGTTCATGGCAATACAGGAGCATGCGCCGCAGGCGTTCTATCATCTAACGAATCGTGTCCGGCTTGTATATTCTTGGCCGGTTACAACTCGACTGAAGCAGATTATGGGTCGGTCTTTGTCGGCACCGAAAGTCAAGTTATCTTTCAATCATTACAGCATTTTACGATTGTGAATCGCCATGAGTGGGCGTCTTCAATCGTCTTACGCGCACCCCCATCAATTCTCACCTCTTAACATGGGGACAGGGTGTCAATACTGTAGCAGCATTGTAATCTTAGGTTAGAACACAAGATCTGGCACAGCCAGCAAATAGACACAACTGCCCAAAACCAAGAGACTTCTGTGTCCCTGGCTAATATGTCGGTATGCAAAAAGGGAGATATAAATATGCAAGTTAAAAAAATAGCGTGCATAGTCCTCTTTCTCGTTACGATATGCTTTCCCAGTTTGGCTTTTGCCCAAAATAAGGAGACGGCAAAAACCGAGCTTGCTGAGCTCAAGCAGCAGATTCTCGAATTGCAGGCCGTTACGGAGGAGGTTAAATCTGAGGAAGAAGCTGATTATTTACGCAAATTAGCCGAGAGCTTAGCAGGTAAAGAAGAAGAACCAAAGAAGACTCCTGAGGAGACCGTCTTTAAATTCGGAGGCCTTAGTCTACAGAAACTTAACCCGGAAATCATGAGCTGAATTTTCAATCTTATCTTGACCCCTTTTCGAGGTTGAAAGCCACTACACATATACATGATGAAGAAATTCACCTCGAAGAGATTTATTTAACGCGGTTCTCGATATTCGAGAATACCAATCTGGACCTGGGTAGATTCCGCCAGCAGTTTGGAGTGGTCAACCGCTGGCATGAGGATGCGCTGGACCAGGTCGAATACCCTTTAGCGCTGCGTAATATCTTCGGTGACGAAGGTATCAATCAAACAGGCGCATCTTTAGAGTGGATACTGCCGAAGTGGGGCGATGCTCATCAAGGATTGACCTTTCAGGTTACCAATACCGAAAATGAACGTCTATTCGGCGGTGACTCATTGGGCAATCCCTCCTTGCTTTTACACTATAAAAATTACCGAGACCTTACCAGAGATGCGTATCTGGAGTTTGGCTTAAGCGGGCTGTTTGGCTGGAACGATGAATGGGATGTGGATAAGGGAGGACCCACGCTTGAAACGGAGTATGATGCCTTGGGAACTCAAGTATATGGAGCGGACCTTTCTTTTCTCTGGGAACCTGCAGATAAAGCACTGTACCGCAATGTGGAATGGCGAAGCGAACTATATTTTCTCAATCGAGACATTCTTGCCCCGGATAATTCCGGAAGAGATACATTAAATGCCTGGGGTGCTTATAGTTATCTGCAGACGAAAGCAGCCCGAAACCTGGACATTGGTATCAGATACGATTATTTTCAGCCGGATACCAAAGGTTACGCTAACGTACCAGATGCTTCCTTGGCACCGTTGGCCTATACTGCTGATGGTGCCTATCGGTGGCAAATATGCCCATATATAACCTGGTGGCAGAGCGAATTCGTTAAGTTTCGTCTTGAGTATGACTATGCAGATGGGCGGGGTATGGAGAATCCGGAACATCTGCTTATGTTGCAGTTAATTTTTGCCGCTGGCCCACATAAGCATGAACGTTACTAAACTGAAAGGGAGGTCCTTATTATGATAAGAAGAACTTCTTTAATTTTATCCATCTTGGTCGTCTGTTTTGCGATGTTCTCCGTTGACAATGCTGCAGCAGCAGAAAGGAAAAAACGTCTGCGGGTCATAACAACTTTGCCGGACTATGCTGTGCTAACCAAGGCTATCGGTGGCGATAGAGTTAGCGTTGATTCCATAGTCCATAGCGTTCAGGATCCCCATCACATTAGACCCAAACCATCCTTCGTACAAATGGTAAAGGAAGCTGATGTGCTGATTTCCACCGGCCTCGACTTGGAAATGTGGCTGCCCACGGTGATTAACAAATCCGGCAATAAGCAGGTTCGCAGTGGCGAAATCGGCTATGTCGCAGTTTCACAAGGCTTGCAGCTTGTAGAAATACCTAAGGTTATTTCACAAATTGAAGGTGATGTCCACATATTTGGTAATCCGCATCTTAATACGTGTCCCATCAACACAAAGAAAATTGCACGCAATATCGCTGTCGGGCTAATCAAAAATGATCTTGAAGGAAAAAATTTCTATGAAGAAAACCTCAATAAACTGCATGATGAAATAGACAGACACATGTTTGGCGAAGAGTTAGTCAAATTACTTGGAGGCCACACCCTCTGCAGGCTGGCGCAACAAGACAAGCTCATCGACTTTCTAAAGGAAAATAAGTTTCAAGACGAACCTCTGATTGACAAACTTGATGGCTGGATGGGTAAGATGCTCCCTCTGCGAGGGATGCCTGTCGTGGTCTATCACAAGAACTGGAGTTATTTGCTTAGGCTGTTCGGACTTGAAGAAGCGGGCACCATCGAGACCAAGCCGGGTATACCACCTTCACTGAAGCATGTGACAAAGTTAGTGAACATGATGCGCGAAAGGGATATTCGTATTATCCTGGCCGCAAACTATTTTGATGAGCAGAAAGTAAGGACCATAGCCGATAGAACCGGCGCAAAGGCCGTCATAGTTCCACTGTTCGTAGGTGGTACTCCGGACGTCGACGATTACTTTAAACTTGTCGATTACTGGACTGATGGGCTGATACAAGCTGCTAAGGGCAGCTAAGAAGAATATTTTTTCAAAGATTAGCCAAATATTTTGGCGGGATATTCACTTTGTAATGTGCTGCAAAGTGTTATCGCGTGAAGTCTGGAAGGGCATTGATAATGTCAGAAACAGTAAGTCTATTTTCACGCCAGATTGCCTTAATCGCCGTAGTTCTTATCCTGCATACTTACATTGGGCTTCATATAATCAGGCGCACCCTGATATTTTCCGACCTGGTTTTAGACCAATTAGCTGCTTTTGGTGCCTTGGTCGGTGTCGCTTTGCAGATTAAATATGGCTCTCCCATTTCCTATCTATTAGCAATGGTAGCTGTCCTGTTTGGCTCATTGCTGCTCGCCTTAATCAAGCCTAAAGGCGGGGAAATACCCCGCGAAGCAGTTATCGGCATATTGTATGCACTTGCGCTGGTTATCTCACTTATGTTGACAGACAAGCTCCCCGGAGGTCGTGTTTATGTGGAGAAGACTCTTACCGGTTATATGGAATGGGTGAATTGGCCGCTGATCATAGTAACCATCCTTGTTTATATTGTACTGCTGCTGTTTCACTATATATTACGGCATAAATTCATCGCTTTGGCAGAAAACCCTCACCTGCTAAAGAATGAAAAGCTCTGGGACTTCTTATTCTTCACTACACAGGGCATTATTACGGTATTGATTGTTCCCATAGCTGGTGTGCTATTAGCGTATGCGTTTCTTATGATTCCAGCAGCCATTGCTGCGATGTTCACCAAGAGATGGGCAGGCGCTGTTTTGTTCGGCTGGAGCATAGGACTTCTGGCCTGTGTTATAGGTTTGGGCTCATCATATTTCTTTGATTTCACGTATGGGCCCAGTCTGGTGTTGTCCTTGGGTGCGTTCTTCATTTGCGCGGTTGTTCTACGCAGCCTGCGCTACAGAAAAGGATATTAGTAATGTCAGAACTTGTAGATATGTTGGCTTTGCCGTTCTTGGCGTGCACAATGATGGGCGGCATATTGGGATTCGCGGGCATCCACGTACTCAAAAGGGAAGTTATCTTTATTGACATTGCCCTGGCCCAGATTGCAGCCGTAGGTTCCCTTGTCGCCCACTTTGCCTTTGATGCAGAGGAAGGAACGTTGCTGGCATACGCATTTTCATTTGGTTGCGTCTTATTTATAGCGGCGTTTTATGCCTTAGTGCGAAGGAGAATTGTTCAAATCTCAATCGAGGCGGTCATAGGAATTTCTTACGCCATTGCTGCTGCGGGAGCACTTTTTCTAATTAGTCTTGCTCCCGGCCATGCGCATGTAGAAGAGATGTTGGCCGGAAGTCTGCTATGGGCCCAATGGCGACATATCCTCTTGAGCTTCGGGGTCTTTTCAGCGATAGGCTTTTGCTTCTACATTTTTCGTAAGCCCTTGTTAAGTATATCAGAGAACTACAATGAGGCCCTTGCCAGGGGTGTGAAAGTGGTATGGTGGGATTTTCTGTTCTATGCACTCGTTGGCACCGTGATCACAATAACAGTCAGGGTTGCCGGTGTGGTTGTTGTCTTTGCCTTTCTTATAATTCCAGCCACAACGTCAGCTCTGTTTTCATCACGCTGGGGCACCCGGATGCTTATTGCTTGGACAGTGGCCATAATAGCCTCCATAGGAGGCCTGTTGTTCGGATATTATTTCGACTTTTCAGTTGGACCTCCCGTTGCACTGTTTCTCGGAGGGGTATTGGTGATTGCCGCGGTTTTGAATAAGCTTCACAAAACTCGGTCAATTAGTATGGTTAAATAGTAGAGACCATACTGCTAAAGACAAATGTATCGTTGATTAACTTCACCAATTTCACAATCATGTCGTAGATGGTGGCTATCATAATTTCGTACAGGTTGATCCCCCATCGCAGCTTTCTTCTCAGCGCCAACTTTTCCATATCAGTAACCAATGGTTTTTTTGTGGCACAATCGAATTCCCTTGAAAAACAGCTACTCTTGGGCCAATTGAGCATTTTATAAAAAAAAATAAATTTTTGCTATAAATTTCTTGACTCAGTAACACGAATTTAGTATTTTTATGTGTTGTAGCACGATTTTGAGTTCTGTATGCGCAAATTTGGTTAAGTTTTTGTATATTTTCTTGGAGGGTTGGCTTATGAAAGGCTCGAATATGTCGAGAGTGTTGTCTTGTCTGTTTGTATATTTGTTGACCTTGAGCAGTTTTACGTGCGGCGATACGCACCAGGAGGTGCAGGCCGTTGACGAGGACGGCTACGGGATACATCCGGATTTGCTGACTAACAACAAAGTTACAGTCGAGGGCATAGTGCTTAATCGGCCTGACTTTATGTTGGATTCGACACCGGATGAATACTCTGACGAATTAGGTGGAGAATGGCAGATTTACATCCAGGGTGAAGGCGACGACCACGCCGGAACCGCCGTCTGGATGGGCCAATGCTATGACAATATTTGGGGAGGGGACGGTACTTATACCAACCCCAACTGGACCAGTGAGTTATATCGGCTCAGCTATGATCCTTGCACTGCCTACGAAATTTCACCCGGCGACAGGGTAAGAGTAACAGGTTTACTAAAGTTCTACACGGGAAAAACAAACATTAACGAGCGGCACAGTACCAATCCAGACAACGATTTGACTATCGAGCTGATAGAGCTGGGAGTTGGTCTGCCACAACCCGAAGTTATCACGCTTGATGAGGTAAAGGATGGCAATGATAACTTCATTTTTGATGCCAGTCGGCTTACCGGTTGTGAATACTATCAGGCTCGTCTGGTACGAATCAACAATGTCAATTTTGTAGATAATGATCCGAACTGGGGCCCGGACAATTATGCTACAATCCAGGATGCCACGGGCCTGACTTTGCCGGTGTACTATGGCCGGGGTCCGGGCTTTTCAAAGCCATACAACCTTTCTTTTCAGTTCGATGTTATCGGAATCTTTGACCAGGAGAGCTCTGATATGTTGGTTTGCAAGGACGGCTACCGTGTCTGGGTGCTCAATTATGACGGCAACGGCAAAATACTAACAGACTTCGGCTTTCCCAAGAATCGCCTGCCGGGAGATATTAATATGGATGGTAAGGTTGATTTTTACGACCTTGCTGAGTTTGGAGCACACTGGCTTGAAGTGCACCCTGAAGGCAGTTAATATCCTTAACTAATAACATAACGAAGATGATAAAAGGCAAAAATATAATAGGTGGCACTGTTCTGACGCAGCTACGACGCAACATCCGAGAATTGCTTTATCTGAGGAGCTTTTATGGGCTGCAAAAAGGCCTTTACACTGATTGAGTTGCTTGTAGTCATCGCTATTATTTCGCTGCTGATGGCGATACTAATGCCGACGTTGTCCCGGGCCCGAGAGCAGGCCAAGATTGTTGTCGTCAACGGCGAACTTTATGGCATCGGCATAGCTCTCGAATCCTATGCAATGGACAATGCGTACAGGTATCCGCCTACGAGAGTTGACTGTAATCCCTGGGCACGAAAACACGCCTATGCCATACCGCAGGAGTTGGTTGACGGGGGTTACTTGCCAAGGGGCGAGATAGGCAGGGTGCGTTTTGCCAGAATTGAGGATAAATTTAACAAAGGATGCGCCTATAAATACGTTGCAGTTGGACCAAAGTACGACTATCTCGGTGCGCCGTTCGGCAATCAGCACCTGTACATACCTAATGACTTTCCGAACTGTGAAACACAAGATTTGGTTAAATATAACGATTTCAGGATATCGCCGGTTACATGGGTTCTTTTTAGTTTAGGGCCAGGATACGATAAACAAAGTCTCGAGCAAAGGGACTTTCCGCTTACAGAGGGCTTCCCTGTTTCAAGACAATTTTGGTATTCGCCCAAAACAGGTGAAGGCATACTTACAAGAATGCGGTTGATAAACGGTAAGCATACCGGCTCGTTCGAGAAGTAGCAAAGGAAAGTTTTGCAGAGATTGCCGTTACCAATTCGTATCTGGGTTGTGCAGTCAGGGAGCTTTGTGGTGATGATACGGAGGTTCTTTGTTTAGTGCCGCCGGGTATGTGTCCCGGGCACTTTGATATTTCGCCGTTACAGGTCAAGCAGCTTTGTAATTGCAGGATACTGCTGCTTTTCGATTTTCAAAAGCAGGTCGAAGGGACGCTCTCTCGAGTGAAGGAAAGGGGGCTGAAAACGGCTTTGGTGAGGGAGGTGGGTGGTTTGTGTGTCCCGGAGACTTACCTTGAAATCTGCTGGGAGGTTAGTGACATTCTTTCATCTGAATATCCTGAAAGGAAGGCCCTGTACCAACAGAGGTTGGCAGTTATAGAAAAGGATATGAAGAATTTGCGGGAGGAGCTTTTAGAAAAGTTGGCACAAGGCGGCATATCATCGGCCAAGGTTGTGGTATCCAATCATCAGGCTGATTTTGTGAGCTGGCTGGGTTTAGAGCCGATAGCAACGTTCGTAGGCAGTGACGTTGAAACGGTCGCCGGCGTTGAACACTGCATCAAAAAGGCAAAAGGGCAAGGTGTACGATTTGTAATAGCGAATAAGCAGGAAGGAACGGCGTTAGCGAAGGCGCTGGCTGAACGGCTGGGAGCAAGGGCGGTTGTTTTCAGCAACTTTCCGGAGCTTAGTGGTAGTGCGAGTGGTTTCGACGAACTACTTCGAGCGAACGTAGAGGAACTACTTCGAGCGAACGTAGAGGATTCGCTTGAGGTGGCGAGACAATGATGGGGGAATGTTTAAGTCTTTCTGGCGTTGAGGTTCGTTGGAGCGGTCGAACCATACTTGCCGTTGAGGATTTGCAAATTCAGCAAGGGGAGTTTGTTGGTATCATCGGAACCAACGGGGCAGGTAAGACGACTTTGCTGAAGGTCTGCTGCGGTTTGATAAGACCAAGTTGGGGGACGGTCAAGCTTGATGGGCGTGATTTGGCTGAGCTTAGCGCCTGGCGTAAAGCGAATTTGCGAAAGCATATCGGCTACATTCCGCAGGCGGCCGAGTACAATGCTGAACTTCCTTTTACACTGCGTGAGCTGGTGGCGATGGGCCGAACGAGCGTCAAGGCCTTACTTCGTCGGCTGACCAGCGAGGATTATGAGATTGTTGATAACTGGATTGAGAAGCTGGGTTTGTCGGAGAGGCGGTCTCAAACGTTCAGAAGTCTTTCCGGTGGTGAGCAGCAAAAGGCCCTTATAGCGCGGGCGATGGCGCAGGACCCTGAGATACTTATGCTTGATGAGCCTTGCTCGAATCTCGATTTCAACTGGAAATATCAGATTACGGAAATCATCGAGCAGTTGCATCGTGAGACCAAAGTAACTGTCGTGATGGTTTCGCACGAGACGAGTCTGTTGCCTTCGGCCTGCAAGAGGGTAGTTCTTTTGCACGAAGGGAACATACTGGCTGATGGCAATATCGAGGAGGTCTTTGAGTCCGAGGCGCTTGAGAAGGCTTATCAGTGTCGGATTGAGATGCTGAAGCTCGCAGGCCGAAGGTACACCGTCAATAAGAGCCGAGCGTGAGGTTGCTGGTTTATGGATTCGTTTTTTTACCTTGTGATATTTGCGGGTGCTGTTGCCGGTGCGAGTACCGGCCTATTGGGGGTCTACATTGTCGGTATGCGGATGCCTTTTATCGGGATTTGCATATCCCATTCGGCGATGGCAGGGACAATTTATTCGATTCTATTAGGTGTTAATCCGGTCTGTGGGCCAGTAGTTTTTTCAGCCGTCAGCTCGATGAGCCTTGGGGTCGTCAGACCCGGGAGGTCGAGACTGGATGCCAATGTGGCGTTGGCGATATTTTTCAATTTGATGCTCGGAATTACGTTTTTAGGGATAGGGCTGATGCATGGCAGCCGGTCCGAGGTGCTTGGGCTGCTTTGGGGTAGTTTGCTTTTTGTGCGCAAGAGCAGTGTGGTAACTATTACGATTTCCGGTTTGGTTTTTGTGGGCTTTGCTTGTTTGTTTAATAAAGAACTGAAAGTGCTGCTGTTCAGCCGAACCATTGCCTCGGCGACTGGCGTGCATGAGAGCTTTGTTTACTGTCTTTTCCTGGCTCTGTGCGGTCTAATATTAGCGGTTAATCTTCCCCTTGTTGGCGGGCTGATGATATTCAGTCTGATCACGTGCCCTGCTGCAGCGGCGTATCAAATATGCACGGGACACAGGTCGGTTATCTTTGCGGCGACGATTTTCGGAATGGCCAGTGCAGTGGTTGGTTTTTTGGTTTCGTATTATCTTGACCTGCCGACCGGGGCATGCATTGTAATTGTCAGTGCGGTTGTCTTTGCTGCCTCGGCCTCGTACAGGATTCTAATAAAGAAAACTTCTTGACTTAATAGCATAAATTTGATATTTTTATGCGCTCAATAAAATATTATTTTTTAGAGTGAGAGGAGTGAATGTGAATGAAGCAAAGTTTTTTTTAAGTTTGCCGGCCTCGTGTTAACCGCAGGATGCGAGATGGAGAAAAGCGGTTCTATGATGGAATCAAGGAAGGCTTGTATTATAGATTTGGAAGATGAAGCCGAATATCAACAGCTCTTAGACGGCAAGCCACAAACCTGTGGAATGCGCTCGGGCAAAGTATATCTGCAGCCTGGTGAGAGTTACGGCCAGCACAGTACTAAAGACCACGAGGAACTGCTCGTTTTCCTATCCGGTAAGGGATTAGTTTTGATCGGTGAAGATGAAACTCCTTTTGAAGTTGGTGAAGGTCAAGTCTGCTATATACCTCCGCATACAATCCATAACAATAAAAACACAGGCACTGAGCCATTTATCTACATTTATTGCGTGGTCCCTGTTTGTAGTCTTGATTAAGCAAACAGAGCAACAGCTTTACCGAAAGATAACTGCCAGCTTCTGACGAGAACCTTCTTAATACAGTAGCACAAGTTGAATATGGTTATATGTAGACTCGGAATATTTTTTCTGCTTTGTTGATGAGTTAATTATGACTGTGGAACTTAAAGCTCTTGTTATTACGGCTGCTTCCATAGGTTTCTTACATACTATATTTGGCCCGGACCATTATTTACCCTTCATCATGCTGTCGTGGGCGCGAAAATGGTCGGTGATGAAAACTACCTTGATAACGGTCTTGTGCGGACTGGGACACATAGGCAGTTCGGTGGTTCTGGGCCTGGTAGGAGTATCATTAGGGCTGGCGGTCACAAAGCTGGAGATAGCGGAATCCTTTCGTGGGAACCTGGCAGCGTGGCTGCTTATCGCGTTCGGTCTGGTGTATTTAGTGTGGGGATTACGGCGGGCCTGCCGGAAGCGGCCCCACGAACACAGACATACTCACACAAGCGAGACTGCACATACACACACGCACAGCCATCATCTGGAGCACACCCACGTCCACAACGGCAAGGCCGCTTTGAACATCGCGCCCTGGACACTGTTTGTCATTTTTGTTTTCGGCCCGTGTGAGGCCTTAATTCCGTTCTTGATATACCCAGCTCTTCAGGGTAACGGCTTTGCCGGTGTTGCGCTAGTGACCTTTGTGTTCGGCTCAGTGACGCTGGTAACAATGTTGGCGGTGGTCCTTTTTGGCAGGGCCGGCGTGAATTTTCTACCGTTAGCCAGGTTGGAACGATTCTCTCACGCAATAGCCGGGGCGACTATCTGTATTTGCGGGCTGGCCATTCAGTTTCTGAGGCTGTGAGCACGAATTCATCAGGGCATTAAGAAATTCTATTTGACTGCAATTTAAAAGTCAGGGACAAATCCATGCTGCCGGTGTACTGTAAAAGCTCTGCAAAAAATAATATAGAGGTTTGTTGCATATTACCGCCATTGGCTTCTGAGCCGGCATTCCTTTCTCCTGGATTTGAAGAGGGGAAAAATGGGAACCGAGGCGTTGCGAACCTTAATAGAGCTTTTCAATAAATCCCTCACGCGGGCCGAATGGGGGGCGAAGCAATATCTGGAAATTGTCAGAACAGAACGACAGGAGACTCTTACCTTTGACCAGCTAAAAACGGGGGAACAAGATTTTGCGTTACGTCTCATTCAAGCCGGTGGCATCCGGATAAAAGACAAAATAGCAATATTGGGCAAAAACCGCGCGGATTGGGATGTGGCCCTGTGGGGGATTATACTTGCCGGTGCTGTGCCAGTACTGATAGATCCCGAAAGGGGTGTCGAAGGGGTAAAAAACCATCTGCTTCATACAGGTACCTGCCTGATTATTATGGCCGATGATTACGGCCAGGCCGATTCCCGCCAGGAGCTAAAAGAATTTGCCTCCACCCGGGAGATGGGCCTGGTAGAAATGACCGACTTGCCTTTTTCTGATGTGTTGGAAAGTGGGAACAGTGCCTCTGAGAAAATCAGCATTAATAGTGCCGAAGCAGATAAGTTGTTAGATAAAATTCGCACTAAGATAAAGCCGGATGACACAGCAATAATTCTGTGCACTTCCGGAACCACGGGCGATCCACGCGAAGTTGAGCTGACCCACGCTAATCTTATTGCCAATATTCAGGGCACACTGGAGATAGTAAAAATAACCTCCGACGATAAGCTTGGGCACATCATTCCGCCGCATCACTCCTTCGGTCTTACAGTTACCAAACTGCTGCCGCTCTGGGTCGGAGCAACCAACGTGTACACTAACAGATACCGCCAGATATCGCAGTTTATCAGGGACAAGAAGATAACTATATTTATTGGAATACCTTCCCTTTATACGATGTTAGCTAAAAGAATCGAAGAAAATCTGGCTAAACAGAAAGAAGAAAGTCCGCTCGTTAGATTACTTGACCGTTATCTGCCGAAATTGGTGGGGAAAAGAATCGTAAAAAAGCAGGGCTGGAAGAGCCTTCGGTTCTTCATCTCAGGAGCTGCCCCTGTTCCTAAGTGGGTGCTGGCGGTGTTCTGGAAGAGAGGTTTGGAGCTGCGTGAGGGCTACGGTACTACTGAGAACTCGCCGGTTTACGGCTTTAACGCCAACCCGCGGAAATTAGGCTCTGTTGGTAAACCCATTGCGACGCTGGTGGTAAAGATTGTCAATGAGAAAAATCAGACCCTCGAAGTCGGCGAGAAAGGAGAGATTGTTCTCGGCGGCCCGTGCATTATGAAGGGCTACTATAAAAATCCCGGTGCTACCGGCGGCGTTATTGAGACAGACGATAATGGCGTCCGCTGGCTGCATACCGGCGATTTGGGCTACCTTGACAAGGATGGATACCTTTTCATTACCGGCCGAAAGAAATACCTGATTGTTCTGCCCGGCGGCAAAAATGTTAATCCCGAACTGGTTGAATCGGCGCTTTCCCAGGC
>SMTZ1_10003980_pt1 | contig 14867 bp, 13 predicted proteins | sample DeeMarSWOR136_30_FD_25667 | JGI IMG/M metagenome (IMG submission 25667)
CTAATATTAATGGATTTAGTCAAAATGAACTCCTTATTTTGTCAAAAATTATTGCACTAAAAGAGGGGGATGAAAATACATTACCGAGATCTATCATAAAACAGATTAAAAGAATTAGTATATGTGAAAAAATAACAAAGTAGAAAAATGACTGTCTCGTTCAAAACTTTTGAATTACGTTCTAAAGCGTATTGTGATGTGTTAAATATAACTGAACAAGTCCAGAATTCCATCAAGAAAAGCGAAATTACCAATGGGATCGTGAATGTTCATGTTGCAGGTTCAACAGGTGCAATATCTACGACTGAATATGAACCGGGTTTAGTTCAACAAGATATTAAAAATCTTTTAGAATCTTTAATTCCATATGATAAGGATTATGTTCATCATAAAACTTGGCATGATTATAACGGTGCCGGTCATCTCAGAAGCTTTTTAATTAAAACTTCTCAAACATTCCCCTTTAAAGAAAAAAGATTGCTCTTAGGAACTTGGCAACAAATCATTTTTATTGAATGCGATGAAAAACCCCGTTCTAGGACGATTTTTTGTACAATTATCGGAGACTAAAGTATTATGATATAATTTAAAAAAAATTTAGAATTAAATGTTATTATCGCGCTTGATTAATTAACTCTTCCAGTTCAGTAATGATTATTTGATATTTGGCTCTAAGACGTATCTTCTCTAAATTTTCTCTTAGATCCATCACTGCCTTATCAAATTGTTGTACTTTTTCTGCGAAAATAGGAATTTTTTTGAGATTTTTGTAGGTATTTTCCTTCAACCCAATCTGATATTCTAAATGTTCTAGAAATTTATTATTTATTTCTATCATTTACATCTTCCTCTTTTATAAATCAATTCATTAATTGAAATCACTCTAGTCGATTTAAAAAACATTAATGTCATATATATGTCATTTAAAATCTGTTTAAATCGCTAGCTCTTGCGTAGCTTAAAGAAAGATTATGAAAATATCACTATGGGAATAATATCCAGATAATATAATGATGTTATAGCCAGCAATATGATGTTTAATAAGAATTTAAAATCATCCTAAAAGTCATTATTTCTAGGTCAGAGATGAAACTTGTTTTAAAAGACTTGAATTAATATAATTATAATGCTATAAAGATCCCAAAAATAATTTTAATTAGTATGAATCTATTATTTTAATACATTTAATAAATACCAATAATAATAATGGGATTGTAATAATGGAATCGTTATTAAAAGTAATCATTTCAGGCTTGGACAATGCTGGAAAGACTTCTATCCTAACAGCTCTTGATAAAAAATACGATTTTCAGAAAGATATTGTCCAACTTAAACCAACTATCAGAGTAGAATATCATAAGATGAATTTCCTACGAAATAATACAGTATTCTGGGATATGGGAGGACAAGAACAATACCGTGAGATATATATGAAATATCAGGATGTTTATTTTGATGCTACTGATCTACTAATATATGTAATTGATATTCAAGATCCAGAGCGGTTTGAAAATTCTTTGGAATATTTAAACGCGATTTTGTCCTTTTTTATGGATGCAAAAATGGACGTGCCAATTATTATAACATTTCACAAATTTGATCCTGATTTGAGGGGCAATACGGAAATATTAGAAAACATTGAAAAATTAAGAGAGCAAATATTAATGAATTATCCAAGTTTTAAGATCCTGTTCCAGCAATCTTCTATTTATGACATTATTTCCATTATTCAATTAGTATCGTACGGATTATCAGTGTTTGATGAGAAATTTTTTGAACTCTCTGAATTATTAGAATCTTATTTGGAAAAATTTAATAACCAAGCTTTAATTGTGTTTGATCGTAATGGTATTATTATAGCAGAATATTACAGTGACATAGAACCAGATGTTTATGTTGAGCTCTTAGAATCTATCAAGGAACATTTATTTTTATTAAAACGAATGGAAGAAGAAGACTATGAAGATAGAATTGATTTCTCTACAATTGATATCAAACTTGTGTCCTACCTTCATAGATTAAAAATAAAAAAGGAATCCTTTTTCATTTCAGCAGTTATAAAAGAAAGTCAAAAAGAAAGTTTCATGGCACAATTCCCTGATTTTCTCGAAGATTTGATAAAGATTCTTAAAAATCTCCTATAAATTGTATGGTTTAGAAACTAAATTTAATTTATTCTATATTTAATAGTTTTCGAGCAGTATCAACTGACTTTTGCTTTTTCTTTTGATGGTTTTTTATAAATTTCAAAACTTTTTCAACGCATTCACGTTTATGTTCTCCACACATTAATTCTCCTGTAATACACATTTCGAAATCTTTTGCTAATTTAGTATCATCTTCCTCAAAATGGTACATTAACATCTTATATATCATGCATTTCTGAGGCTCTCCACCTAATTCTTGTTGTTCTTTCTTATTTTTTCTACCTCCTGTAAGAGCGCCTTTAACTTTTTTCTCAATAGATTCAAATGTTTCATTAAAAGTAAAATAACTATTGGGGTTTCTCTTTGCCATTTTTTCAGAACCATCTATACCTGCTAAAAGATAATGATAAGTAGCTCCTGGTAGGAAAAAATTCTTATAATATCTTCTTGTGAGATCTCTAGTAAGACGAATGTGAGGATCTTGATCAATTCCAACAGGAACTATTGTTGGTTGTGGATTATCTAAAACTTGAGGGAGCACTATATCTCCAACTTGAATTAATGCCGATAGGTAAAGGCCAAAAGTTTTTTCTCCATAAATAGCATTCAACATATTCTGGGTAACTAATCTGCTCACTCGAAATGCAATATCTTTAACAATAAATTCTTTACTTTGACGCCATATGTATGCATTTTTAGGATCTAAACCAAGTGCTAGAATATCAGCTAAATTATCAATCGCATCTGCTTCCGCCTCCTCAAATGTAATTCCATTATCTTCATAGGATTCAATATCAGCAATACAATAGTATGCCTTTGCTCCCATTTTCTGGAATTCAACGATCTCTAACGCAGTTGTTAATGTTCCTAAATGGAATGGACCTGAAGGTTTAATTCCACTCATAACTGCCCACGGTTGTCCTTTGTCAATAGCTTTAAAAATTAGATTCAAATCACGATGCCCAAAAATAATTTTTCTTCTGAGGAAGCGATTTTTTCTCATCTTTTCTCTCACAATTGAATCAACTTCTTCAATTCCAAACTCTCGAATTAATCTAAGATAATCTTCTTCTACCAAGGAAGTGGTGCCCCAAGGATCAATTTTAAAATTATTTTTCATTCTATTCTCAATTTAGATAATTCTTTTGATAATAATAGAAATATACTCCAAATAATAAATTTTGATGCGTTTGAAGGAAATTTTCGCAAGAGAAAATTAAAGAGATTCATATTTTATTGGAGTTAATCTCTTAATTATAAACTATGAAATCAAAATTTGAGTAAAAATTTTTAATTAAGATGAGGTTTTCCGTATTTAAATTTAAACAATTTTCATAGAAATTGTGATTTTTCTAAAATTTTATATATTTCTCAAAATAAATTATATTGATTTTAAAATATAAATTCAAATAACAATAAAAATTCAAATGAGAGTTGACCTTCTGTGAAAAAAGAGAAGCCACTTGATGAAATTGACAGAAATATTCTGAAAATTCTTCAAGCTGACGCGCGTACATCCTACAGGGACATTCAACAGCAACTTGGTATCTCAATAGGTACAATTCATAACCGAATTTCGAAACTTAAGGAACGAGAAATCATCGAAGGATACACCCTTCGTTTAAACAATGAAAAACTTGGCTATAAATTATCATTTTTGATAAGAATTAATTGTGATGGGAAACACACAGAAGAAATTCTTAATGATATCAAAGATATTCCAGAGGTGTGCAGTGTATTTCATACTACTGGTGAACAATCAGCGGCATTAATCTGTCGATTCAAGGAGAGCGAAGATGTCCATAAGTTCATCCGAGAATTAAACCAAAAAGAATACATTACAAGAACTAATTCTAATATGATTTTAAAAGAATATAAAAATACTTCATTTCCCTCATTTATATAATCTTTAAATAAGGATATATCACAATTTAGAAAACTTTTTTTAATTTTATGACTTAGAGATCATTAAATAGATTTTTAAAATTATAAAAATAAGTGAATTAAAATGTCAGGAGTACCAATAATAATACTTAAAGAAGGAACTGAGGAAGTGCGCGAGAGAGAAGCTCGAAAACAGAACATATCTGCTATGGTTGCCATTGCTGAAACTGTTAGGTCCACTCTTGGTCCGAAAGGTATGTCTAAAATGCTCGTTGACTCTCTGGGTGACGTGACTATTACTAATGACGGAGCAGAAATCTTGAAGAATCTTGATATTGAAAATATCGCTGCTAACATGATGGTTAATGTAGCTAAATCTATCGATGAGGATATTGGTGATGGAACAACTTCTGCTGTCATATTTTCTGCAGCATTACTAGACAATGCTTTAGAATTGATAGAACAAGATATTCATCCAAAACCAATCACTCATGGATATAAATTAGCTGCGGATAAATGTCTTAAAATCCTTGACGAAATTGCTGAGAAAATTACAAAAGATGATGATGATATCTTGAAAAATGCAGCTAAAACTGCTATGAATGCTAAAGATATTGCACCTTTAAAAGATTTTTTTGCTAATTTAGCTTTAAAAGCAGTAAAACACATAGCCGATGAGGATGAAAATACATTTTCGAAAGTTTCTAATGTGAAAATAGTTAAAGCCCCTGGTAAATCTCTTAAAGAATCAGAATTAATAAATGGTGTTTACATTCAAAAGGGAAAAGTTAATACAATGATGCCAGACGTTATTAAAAATGCAAGAATTGCGGTAATAAGAAGAAAATTAGACGTTAAAAAAACTGAATTTGATGCCCAGGTTAGAATTTCAAGCCCAGCAGAGATCCAAAAATTTCTTGATCAAGAAGAAAAAATTCTCATGGATTACTTAAAATACTTTAAAAATTTAGGTGTAAATATAGTTGTAAATAGTAGTGATATCTCTGACAAATTTGGTGCTTATTTAGCAAGAGAGGGAATCGCAGGCATTAAAAATGTTAGTGAAAGTGATTATAAATCAATATTAAAAGCTGTTGGAGCGAAATTAGTTGATGATTTAACCTCTTTATCTGAGGATGACTTAGGATTTGCAGAGAAAGTACGGTTTGAAAAAATTGGTGATGATGAGTATACTTTTTTTACAGGATGTAAAAATCCCAAATCAGTTTCAGTTTTACTTAAAGGAGGTCTTGATAAAATCTTAAGTACAGCAGAAGTTGCATTAAATGATGTACTTTCGGTAATAGCTAAAACTATGGACACAAAAAAAGTTGTTGCTGGTGGAGGAGCAATCTTCATTGAACTTGCTAAAAGAATTCGAGCATACGCTAATGAAATCGGTGGAAAAGAACAATTAGCAGTTACAGCATTTGCACTTTCGCTTGAGGAAATTCCTAAAACTTTAATAAAGAACGCTGGTTTAGAAGAAATTGAAAAATTAACTGAACTTAGAGCAGCTCATAAAACAGAAGCAGATAAATGGATTGGAATTGATACTATTACGAATACGATTGAAGACAATTACAAAAAAGGAATTGTAGAACCTGCAGCATTAATTAATCATATTATTAAATCTGGAAGTGAATTAGCAAATTTAATCTTAAGAGTAGACCGTATTATTAGTGCAAAAGGTGCTAAAAGCCCAGGATTAGGTTAATAAGAATTTTTTTTTATTTTTACTTTTTTTTCTTTATTATGCACTTCTTTTGATTAGATAAAGTTATAAAAGTTGAAAAATTTTTTTATAACACATTTTAAATCATTTTAAGTTAAGGAACAATATACCTTTGTGAATTTTTTTAGATGGAAATTATTGATCATAAAAATTTTGAGAAATTACGTACACTAAATAATCAGCATGTTATAAAAATTATAGAAGATTTTGTGGCTCTGTGCAAACCTGCTAAATTGACAGTTATAACAGATTCACCAGAAGATATTGAATACTGCAGGCAAAAAGCTATTGAAATTAGTGAAGAGATACAACTCTTAACAGTAGGTCATACAGTCCATTTTGATAGTTTTTTTACCATGTCGAATCATGACCAGGCAAGAGATAAAGCTAATACTAAAGTTTTAGTATCAAAAGGTCAATACGCAAGTCCATGGATAAATACTATAGATAGAGACGAGGGTCTTAAAGAAATTTTGGAAATCATGGATGGATGTATGGAAGGCCATGAATGTTTAGTAAGATTTTTTTGTCTGGGTCCAAAAGATTCAAAGTTCTCCATTTTAGCACTTCAACTAACTGATTCATTTTATGTTGCCCATTCAGAAGATCTCCTCTATAGAGCGGGTTATGAAGAGTTTAAAGAATTGAAAGGTTCTAATAAATTTTTCTCTTTTATCCACTCATCAGGAGAATTAATTGGAGATCTCCCAGTAACAAAAAATCTTGGAAAAAGAAGAGTCTATATAGATCTTCAAGAAGAGCAAGTGCTATCAGTAAATAATCAATACGCTGGAAATAGCTTAGGATTAAAAAAGTTAGCATTACGTTTAGCTATTTATAAATCAAACAACGAAGATTGGTTAGCAGAGCATTATTTTATTCTTGGAGTCCACCCAAAAGGAAAAAATAGAGTTTCTTATTTCTGTGGGGCTTACCCTAGTGCATGTGGGAAAACTTCCACTGCAATGCTCCCTGAACAGACTATAGTAGGAGACGATATTGCATATTTACGAGTTTGGAATGATGGATATCCACATGCAGTAAATATTGAAAGGGGAATTTTTGGTATAATTAAGGATGTAAATATTAAAGATGATCCTGTTATTTTTGACGCACTTACTACACCTCGAGAAACTATTTTTAGCAATGTGCTAATAACAGAGGATTTACCATTTTGGATCGGGGATGGAAGGGAAATTCCAGATAAAGGGTTCAACTTCTCAGGAGATTGGTATAAAGGGAAAAAGGATGAAGAAGGTATAATTATTCCTCATGCTCACCCTAATGCGCGCTACACCATTCGTATTGAAGAATTAACCAACGCAGATGAAAACTTACATAATCCTGATGGTGTACCAATTGTAGGCATATTTTACGGAGGAAGAGACAGTAATACAATGCCACCTATCCTTGAAAGTCTTGATTGGGAGCATGGTGTTTTTATTGGGGCCTCTATCGAATCAGAAACTACCTCTGCTACACTTGGCACTGAAGGTGTAAGAATGCAGCAACCAATGGCAAATTTAGACTTCATGGTTGTACCGCTTGGAAAGTATATAAAAAATCACCAAGAATTTGGTCAGCGACTTAAATATTGTCCAAAAGTATTTGCTACAAATTATTTCCTTAAAAACAAGGAGGGTAAATACTTAAACGGAATATTGGATAAACTTTGTTGGGTGATATGGGCTGAAGGTCGAACAAAACAAGAATACAGTGCTATTAATACTCCAATAGGATTCCTTCCAAAATATGATGATCTAAAAATAATTTTTAAACAATATCTAAAAAAAGAATTTAAAAAAGAAGATTATATTGAGCAATTTTCCATTAGGATCGGAAATATTTTAGATAAACTAGATCGAATTGAAAATATGTATAGAAAAGAAGAATATGTTCCCGATTTTTTTTGGAATAGCCTTAATCAACAGAAAAATGAATTAATTAAATTAAAGAATAACTATAATAAGGATCGAATATCTCCATTTGAATTTTGATATTGAACAAAAAGAAGTGAGATCCCTAAAAGAAATCTATTGAACTAGATATTTTAATCCTTCTCTTACTTTATAAGTTTTGCCAACACGATCAACTTCAATAAATCTTTTAAGTTCCAGATTATTTAAGAGATCTCGCATTTCTACTTTATCTTTATTTAATTCTTCTGCTAATCCTTTGATGTCAGTTTCATAAGTACGTAAAATTTGAATTAATGAAGAATATTCTTCATATATTACGTTTACTAAATATGTTATTGATTCTTTTATATTTAATCCAGTCTTCGTGCTTGTTGGGAAGATTTTGCTGTTTTCTGGTAAATAATTTTGAGAACGAATGACTTCAGGAGGGCGAGCTCCCTCTATATCCTGTTTGTTGGCTAAAAAAACAACAGGTACATTAGATGGTAACAATTTTCTTATAGAATTTAATATCATAATTGCACTATCATCTTTTTCAGGAGCAACAGCATCGAACATAAAAATAATTCCATCTGATCCATTAGTGACAATGTTTCGCATTACAGAAAATCTTAAAAGACCTGGAGTGCCAAATAAATAACAATCGAATCCATTTAACCTTACACTCCCCAGATCCATCCCAACAGTGTAAAAAATTTGATCTTTACCTTTTGCCTCAACATTTAATGCATTTGGATCTAAGTGTTTAATATAACTCGACTTTCCCGATTGTAATGGCCCAGAAACAACGATTTTAATTATGTGTCACCAAAATTGTTATAATGCAATTATAACTTAGCTTAACTTCTTTTATTTATATATGATATGGAAATATTATATTTTTAATTATTACTTTGTTATTATATAGTTTATTTCGTGGTTAAAATATAAATATCTTCTATTTGTTTTCAATTTTTCGTAAATAACCAATTTAAAAAATATAAATTCTCTTCTATATATTTATGCTAATTTGAAATTTATTATTAATAAAGGCTTAATGTAATTTGATTAAAAAGAGATAATAAGCTGAACATTTAACAAAAAGGTATATATATTAATAAAATAAATTTTTGTTTAAATCACATTATTTATAAGAAATATTATACAGGTGTGTAAAATATGAAAAAAAATACCAAAATTAGCTTGATTATTACATGGCTGTTAGTTAGTTCATTTGGAATTACTACAATCCTCGTTTCTGAGTCAATATCTGGCTCCTCAGTGAATAATATTCATGATACTTCAAATATATTTTTTAAAGAATTACCCCATGTTTCTCAGAAAATTGCATGGAATGTAAATGGGAGTCAAATTTGTGTAAAACCATTAGATCAAAATGACCATGAAATATGTAGTGATGGAGCAAACGGAGCCATTATCACATGGCACGATAATATTAATTATTTAACCACAGGCTTAGATATTTTTGCCCAACATATTGATACAAATGGAGCTATAAAATGGGATCTTAATGGAACAGCTATATGTACCTCAGATGATTCCCAAGCATACCCTCATTTATGTAGTGATGGAGCTGGAGGGGCAATTATCACATGGCAAGATAGAAGGAATGGTGCCACTTATGATATTTATGCTCAACATATAAATTCAAGTGGAGATGTAAAATGGGATCCTAATGGTATAGTAATTTGTGATGAGAAAGATGATCAATACCATCCTAAAATATGTAGTGATGGAGCTGGAGGGGCAATTATCACTTGGGATGATGAAAGGACTAGTTCTAATGTTGATATTTACGCTCAACGTATTGATTCAAATGGAGCTATAAAATGGGATGTTAATGGTACAGCGATTTGTACAGAAAGTAATAATCAAGGAAATCCTCTTATATGTAGTGATGGAGCTGGAGGGGCTATTATTGCATGGGTAGACGCTAGAAATGGAGCTTATGATATTTATGCTCAACGTATTGATTCAAGTGGAGATGTACGATGGGAGGGTAATGGTAAAGCAGTATGTACAGCAGATGATTATCAACAGAATCATCAAATATGCAGTGATAATGATGGAGGAGCTATTCTCGCATGGGAAGATGAACGAAATGGGAATATAGATATTTATTCACAACGTATTGATTCAAATGGAATAATGCTATGGGTGGATAATGGTACAGCCATTTCTATAGCAGATGATTGGCAATATGAGCTTCAGATTTGTAGTGATAATATCAACGGGACTATTATAACGTGGAAAGATCTAAGAAGTGGAACTCAAACTGATATATACGCTCAACATATTAATTTAAATGGAACAATTCAATGGACGAACAATGGAAAAGCAATTTGTACTGTAGATAATAATCAAGGTTCACCCCATATTTGCAGTGACGGAGGCGGAGGAGTAATTATTGCATGGACAGATTATAGATCTGGAAGTAAAAACGATATATATGCTCAACGTATTGACTTGAATGGTGGCAGTAAATGGTCGGTTAATGGTATACCTATTTGCATAGCAGAAGATACCAGATTTCGTCCTCTAATTACAACTGATGGTGCTGGAACAGCAGTGATTGTATGGTTAGATAGAAGAAATGGAGATTATGATCTATATGCTCAGAAGCTAGAAAATCCACCACCGACCTCAAATCATCCGTCAGATATAATAACTTCTTCAAAAGGTTCAGAAACCATTAATTGGACATTAATTGATGATTTTGCTGGAGGAAAATATCGTGTATTAGCAAATAAATCAAGCGGAGATTATTATGTTACAGTAGATTGGACTTCTTGGGTTAATAATACAAGCCTTTATGTCCCAATTAACAGAACTAAATCTGGAGTATTCAATTATACCATTCAATATCATGATGATCAAAATCAATTTGGTATTCCTGATACAGTTATCGTTCGAATCAGAGAATCTGATGAAGGCTTTAAAATTTATGGATATAATCTTGCAATTTTCTTATTCGCAACCTTCTTGATTGTGCTAATCATATCTAAAAGATTTAAAAAAATAGTAAAATGAATATAACTTATTAAAAAATTAATTATATTCTTATTTTATAATTATTTATTTCATTTCAAATTTTTCTGCCCTTTTTGATTTTCTCTGACTAAAGCTTATTACTTGCGCTAACATTTTTGATTTTTCTACGGAACTGTTTAATTCAGGAGGTTCCACAATATAACCTTTATTTAGGGCAAGATTATAGACTTTATCACCTCTTTTAGTACGAATCATAACCGTTGTATATCCAGTTTGTGAACCCAAACCCCCAAAAGAAATATCAGCATAATAGTTGGAGAAATTTTTACACACTCTACATGCATGCCTCATAATATCTCTAAGTTCAGAGAATTCTATTACCAATGGGATCTCTTTTCCTTTAAGATTTATAATTAGATTATCCTTAATATTTATCTTTTCAATATCATTAAAAGAAAATTTGAATCTTTCTTCAATTCTAGCTCTAGCAACATCATCAAATTTAAAGTTCTCATAGCAAAATAAACCTAATGTGTATTCAACTATATGGGCTGGAATAATGTTAAGTTCTTGCATTTTTCTAATCGAGTGAATTTGACAGGGAACCCCAACCACCGCTATTTTTATATTGTCAGAATATAATATTTTTTTTAATTCTGAAATAGTTGACACAAATGTGTTATACTTTCCTAATTCAGATACGGGACCTTTTGATTCATAATAAGTTCCCGCAGCTTTCAGAATTTCTTCTTTAGTTCTAGCAAAAAATGGGATTCTTTGAAAAGAATTAATTCGTTTCGAAATAAGAGCCCCATTTATCAGATTATTATCTAAAAGCGCAATTAATATTGCTGTTACAACTCCTCCATCAGTAGCTACTTCTCTGATATCTTGATCATTTGCTTGAGATGATACAATTTTTGTCCAATTCCCAATTGGAGGTTTGAAATCATACTTTATATTTAATTCATTATTCAATTCAAATGTTTCAGGACAAATCAAATAGCAGATCCCACAATGTAGACAGTTATCTTTATTTGAGTAATGAGGTGGACCATCCTCTCCCATTTCTATTGCCCCAATATCTGCTGCGGAACAAAAACTAACACACCCTCCACATTCTCCACAAATATCTTTTTCATGCACTTCTTTAATGAGATCTTCAAAAGATTTAGGTAATTCTTCATACAATTCAGGTAAATTATTCTTTGTCATATTAGTATTCTTTCTGTTTTCTTAACTTTAGTTTACTAATAATTTTCAAATACATTTTAATGTATTAATTTTTATTTGAAAATTTTCTTTAAATAACTAAATCAATTATTTTTTCATTACTTTGTCTTGAATTTTAACTGTTTTTTCCTGATTTGTTAATTCAAATCATACTTTTTTATGATAATAAAAATGTTATCTTTAATGGAAAATCTTAATAATATGAATCTATATTCATTATTGATAATTTTAAAAGTCATAGAACTTCTAAATTAGTACTTTTTTCTTACTTTATTATCGATTTAACAAAAAAAAATGTTGAAAATTATAAAAAAAGTTATTAAAATAAGAATTATAAAAAATCTTTATATATTTAGATCGAATCTAATTATAATATTAAGAAAAATTAATGTAATCATTAAAAATATTAAGGAATATATTATTAAAATTGTTAATATTTATAAAATAAATAAATAAGAATCAGAATTAAATTGAAATAATAAGTAAAGAGCTCAATTAATATGCAGATGGTAGATTTTGAATTTCGAAAGGAAATCGTAAAAAAAGATTTCTCATTAAACTATTGTTATCAGTGTGTGACTTGTTCCAGCACATGTCCTGTAGCGCTTATTACTCATGGTGAATATAATCCTCGTAAAATTATTGAAGAATCCCTTTTAGGACTTAAGGATTTATTAATAAAAGATCAAAAACCTAATGTATGGTTATGTTGTACATGTCAGATGTGTGTAGAGGAATGTCCGCAAAATGTCTTTTTAACAGAAATATTCGAGAATATAAAGAACAGAATTGTTCTTTTGGGCGAATTTTATCCTGAAACTTTTAAAATGCAAGCAAAGGTAGTGATGGAAAATGGTTTAGCAATTCCTCTTACTCCAGCAATTATACGTAGAAGGCAACAATTAAATCTACCGAAAGTGGAGTCTGCAAATATAAATGAGCTGAAGAAATTATTTGCAGCAACAAATTTTGAAAAGAAAATAAGTTTATAGCAGGAATTTATATAAAATGACATATAGTTATTTCTTAGGTTGTGTAATTCCAGGAAGACTTCCCTTTTTAGAAGCATCTGTTAGAAGAACATTCAATAAAATTGGGATCAAAGTCGGAGATCAAGCAAAATGTTCCTGTTGTCCAGATCCTACAGGTGTAGCTCAGTTAGATCAAGAAACATTTTTGGCTTTAGGAGCAAGAAATTTATGTCTATTTGAAGAAAGTAAAAATAATATATTGAGTTTATGTTCTGGATGTACAGAAACTCTCAAATCAGTTAAATATATTTTAGATAAGGATGATGAGAAGAAAAAAGTAATAAATTCAAAGTTAAAATTGATTGGAAAAAATTATAAAGGAAATGTAGATATCAAACATTTTGCTGAAGTATTATATGAGAATCTTGAAAAAATTAAAAAAATGGTTAAAAACCCTTTGAAGGATCTAAAAATTGCAGGACATCCCGGTTGCCATTACCTTCGACCGTCTGAAATTATAAATTGGGATGATCCACTTAATCCTGAAACATTGGATAAAATAATTGAAGCAATTGGAGCAGATCCAGTAGATTATAACCTGAAGAATGATTGTTGTGGGAATCCATTAGAAAAATCTAACAAAGAAATTTCGTTAAATATGTTAGAAAATAAACTAAAAAGTATGAAAGATGCTGGTACTGATTGCATCGCATGTGTATGTCCAGCATGTTATCAACAATTTGATTTTAATCAGAAAGAGATAAATAAAAATAAAAATACAAATTATAACTTTCCAGTTTTTTATATAACTGAACTTATTGCTCTAGCACTGGGAATAGATACAGAAGAACTTGGATTAAAGTTTCATAGGATTAAAGTTAATGAAATTTTGGAAAAAATTAATTAAAATTTAGTAGTTGTTAAAATTGGGAGAAAATTCAAAAAATGTTATGGTTATAGGAGGAGGAATCGCTGGTATTCAAGCTTCTTTAGATTTAGCTGAAAGAGGCATTCGAGTTGAATTGATTGAAAAAAATGCTTGTATTGGCGGCAGAATGGCTCAACTAGATAAAACATTTCCAACAAATGATTGTTCTATTTGTATTTTGGCACCAAAACTCGCAGAATGTTATCGACACCCTAAGATCACATTACATACATTATCAGAAGTACAAAGTTTATCGGGTCAAGTTGGTAATTTCAAGGTGAAAGTACTTGAAAAAGCTAGGTATGTAAAAGCAGATCGATGTATAAATTGCGGCGTATGTATTGAAAAATGTCCTATGAGAGTCGATGATGAATTTGATATGAATTTAAGAAAAAGAAGAGCAATTTATATCGATTACGTCCAAGGAGTTCCCTCAATAATGACAATAGATAAATCTAAATGTTTATTTTTTACAAAAAAGGCATGTAGAATTTGTGAAAAAGTATGTGAAAGAGAAGCTATAGATTTTAATCAACAAGACAAAGAAGTTGAATTAAATGTGGGTTCAATTATTGTAGCAACAGGTTACGATATTTTCATTCCAAATTCTATCGAATCATTAGGATATGGGAGATATCCTAATGTAGTTACTGCGTTAGAATTTGAACGATTAATTTGTTCATCAGGACCTTCAAGTGGTCATTTGATAAGGCCCTCAGATAAAAAAGAACCTAAAAAACTCGCCTTTATCAATTGCGTGGGATCAAGAGATCTAAAATATAATCCATACTGCTCATCTTGTTGCTGTATGTATACAACTAAGGAAGCTATGATTGCTTATGAACATGATAATGAAATAGAAACGTCAATATTTTATATTGATCTTAGAGCGGCAGGGAAAGGTTTCCGAGAATATATTCAAAGAGGAGAGGATCAGTATGCTATCAGTTATATTAAAGGAAAAGTTGCAAAGATATTAGAAGATGATCAAAAAAATCCTCTAATAATATACGAGGATATTAATACCTCCCAAGTAAAACAGCTTAAATTTGATTTAGT
>SMTZ1_10005575_pt1 | contig 14867 bp, 8 predicted proteins | sample DeeMarSWOR136_30_FD_25667 | JGI IMG/M metagenome (IMG submission 25667)
CGCCTTCACTGGTTGAGTAGGCCCACCCGCCCCAGGGAGCGTTGCTGCCGCCCTTGCCGGGTGGCGTGCCATTGTCAGAAGTCAGTAGAACAAGAGTTCGATCATCAATCCCAAGTCTCTTAAGCTCTCCTATGATCTGCCCAACAGACCAATCAATCTCCTCAACGCTATCACCGTAGTGACCGTTCCTGGATTTGCCGTGAAATTGCGGATCGACAACAGGGATTTTTCTGCTGCCGGGAAGATGATGAGCAAAATAAAGGAAAAACGGTTTGTCGTGGTTTTTCCTGATGAATACCTTTGCTTCCTGCACATATCGCCGGGTCATCCTGGTAAGGTCAACCGGAGCCTCGACCACAGTTTCGTCGCGAAGCAAAGGCAGTGGCGGCCATGACGGCGTATGTTCCGGCACCATGTCTTCGCTGTAAGGTATGCCTAAGTAGTAATCGAAACCATGACGTGTAGGCAGGAACTCGGGCTGGTCACCCAGATGCCACTTGCCCAGACAGGCGGTTGCGTAACCTTGCTCTTTGAGAATCTCAGCGATAGTTACTTCGCTCGGATTCAGGCCTTTGGCACTTACCGGCTGAAGCACCCATCCACCATTGCCCGAGATATGCATATCCACCCTTTGAGCGTAGCAGCCGGTCATCAGGCTGGCCCGCGATGGTGTGCACACCGGGCTTGAGGAATAGAAGCTGTTTAAGCACATACCCTCACTGGCTAACCGGTCGATGTGAGGCGTGAGATTTATCTTAGAACCGAAACAACCGAAATCGCCGTAACCAAGGTTATCACAGAGTATGATGATAAAATTGGGCCTTACTGAATTTGGTTCGGAAGAAGGTATTAAGGCGTTTTTCGGCCTTTTATCTGTCGCCCCCACAGCGCAGGCAAAAGACATAACAGAAAATCCCATGAAATCACGGCGATTCATAAATCCCTTCTCTAACGCTGTATGAATTAGTCTGGTCCTTTAAGGAATATACGCTCTTTTTTCGAGCGGTGGTGTCTCTCTAAAGGACAGTCAAAATGTAACGGAGAGGGCGGGATTCGAACCCGCGGTGGGGGCGTATACCCCCACGACGGTTTAGCAAACCGTTACCTTAAGCCACTCGGTCACCTCTCCGAGTAATATGTCATAATCTATATTGTACGAACACATATTGCAAGAAGATAACTGATAAACTACATTTTTTTACGACCCGGTGCAAAGACTCAACCAAAATTGAATTGATTAAAAAGGTTTGCAAGCACACCTGTGATTGAGGCTGGATTGCTTGTTTTGTGCCTCTATTCTTGTCCTTGAAATTCCTGCTTCTGGCCAATTCGAGTATCGCCCCTGCACAGATTTTCAATATCTCTCGCTACAATCTCGGAGATTATTTGCTTTTGTTCCGTTACCGCCGGCTTCGGCTGCCCGGCCGTGTCCTTTGCCGGTTCAGCCTCACGCTCCTGCTTTTGGTTTACATCTGTTTCGCCGGGCGCTTTTCTACGTATTGCGGTGATTCTTCGATGCTCAGCCATAATCTTTTCGGCAAGATTGAATTTGGGTATCTCGCTTTTTTGTTGGTCCGTTTCAACCGGTGTCTTTGACATGGCAGGAGGGTAGGGGGCATTTGGAACTTTTTCCTGTAAATTTTCTTCCTTGCCGGCTATGTCCCCGTATGGCGGAGCTCCCGGTATTATATCTCGTGCCCGAAGAACATCCGCTTTCTGTTGTTTTGTATCTCTATCAAATTGTTCATCACTATTAGCGTTACTCACCGCTATAACCTCCCTAAATATTCCCTTAACATAACCGGATTACCACAATTAATCAAGAACAAAAATCCCATGTCTCTGATATCAATACAAATATATACTTATAATTCTAAATTGAAAGCGTATCTCCGGTTTCTTTTTGCAGTTGTTTCAAACGCTTTTTGAGCTTTCTGATAATCCCCGCATTTGTGGGGTCGTCTGCGATGTTTTTCATCTCCATCGGGTCTTTCCGGAGATCATAGAGCAGTGTCTTATCAATTTTAGGGTAATATATCACCTTGTAACCGTCCATGGTGATCATCCGCTGCAGTTTCATATAGCCCCCGTAAATAGCGTCATAAGACTGTTGAATTTTGCCTTCTATCAGGGGAAGCAGACTCTTAAATTGGACCTGTGCGGGCATTTCTACTCCGGCCAAATCGAGCGATGTTGCCATAATGTCCTGCAGGTAAACGGGGGAGGCTATTCTTTTGTTCTTCGGTACATCCGGGCCTGTGACCATCAGGGGCACTCTTACGCTATGGTCGAACATGTTCTGTTTGCCGAACAGGCCGTGATGACCGACTGCCAGCCCGTGATCGGCCGTGAAGAAGATGTACGTGTTGTCGGCCTTGCCGGTCTTTTCGAGTGCGTCGAGAATTCGCCCAACTTGCGCGTCCATGTGCGTAATTATCGCGTAGTACTCCTGCCGGTGAACTTTGACGGCATATTCGGTTCGGGGAAACGGGCCCAGCTTTTCGTCGCGAAGATTTTTGCCGCATCCGATTGAATCCTTGAACTCGTATTCATCCTGATAATTTACCGGCACCTTGACTTTGCCCAGCGGATATTTGTCGACGTATACCCTTGGTGACTGTCGAGGGTCGTGGGGGGCGTTAAAAGCCAGGTACATAAAGAAGGGATTGTCGCTTTTTGCAGCTTTTGCAAGAAATCCTTCAGCGTCGTCGCCCAAAACCTCGCTCCAGTGTTTGCCGCCTTTCCAGTAGCCGCCGAACTTTGTATCATAAGGGCTCCACACATCTTTCTTGCCTTCGATGGGCCGGTTATATCCTTGCTTTGTCTGGTTCGGCATACCGGGACGGATATTGGTGACGTTGTCGAATATCTTCTTGGGATCGATTTTGACGTGCCACTTGCCGCTCATATACGTATCATAGCCGGCCTTTTTCATATATTGAGACCAGAACCTCCCCTTTGCTGCTTCTTCCTTGAGAGTTGATTCTGCTTTTTGTGAATGCCAGAGGAATCGTCCGATGTTAAGCATTGTACGGCTTGCTACGCAGACCGCACCGTGCCAAGCGCCCTGGTTGTAAGCGTGGGTAAACGTTACACCCCCACGCACCAGCTTGTCGAGGTTGGGCGTTTCTATCTCGTCATGGCCTAGTGACCGCAAAGTCTCGAAGCACTGGTCGTCTGCGAATATAAAAAGAATATTTGGCTTATTTTTAACCGTACCGAAGGCCCGAACGTTCGGCAACGCAAGGCAGGCAATTCCCGCCCCAAGTTTTTTTAGAAATTCTCTCCTGCTTCGTTTGCTTATGTTCATACCCTGTCTCCTTATGATATGCGTTTGACGTATACATAGTATGCCCCGCGTGACTCACCTTTTTCATCGATGAACCACGTCTGCAAGCGTGTCTTGCCCGCTTTAAGCTGTACACGAAATGTCACCGCATGAGCGTCCATCGGAATCGGCTCGCTCACGTCCACATCTCCAATCTTGAGTCTCGCTTTAGTTGCGCTAATTGCTTTGCCTCCCTCAATAGCTGCTGTGATAGGTTTATCAACTTCCACAGGCCAACGACGCAGAGCAAACTCATAAATGCCGTCACGTTCAACTTCCACCGCCCAGAAACCATTAGCCTGCATCCCGCTGCGAATCGCACCTTGGTGCCAAGGCACCCTCGGAGTATGCCAATCATGAGACATCAACCGCACTGGGTTTTCCTTGTCCGAACCAATGATAGTCTCGCAGTACTCATCGAATCCCTTGGACAGATCCGCCCACCACTCTTCATAAGCCTTGCGCAGTTTCTCAACAATCTTGGGGTGTTTATCGGTGATGTTGTTCTTCTGGCCGGGATCTGCCTTAATATCATAAAGTTCCTTGCCGTTGACCAGACGCCACCTCTCCGTCATCACCGCGCTCTTCCGCCACTTCTCGGGATATTCAATTCGCTGCGAGTGGACCAACAGCGTGCGTTCAAACCACCTGATACTCTTGTTCTTCAGCAGAGGCACGATGCTGGCCCCGTCGAATTTCACACCGGCTGGTCTCTTCAACCCACACAAACTAATCAACGTCGGCAGCAGGTCAATGTGTGCAGTAAGATGGTTAATATCGCGCCCACCGATGACTCCACCGCCGGGCCAGCGCATGAAACATGGCACCCGATGCCCGCCGTCATACTCGCTCCCCTTGGTTCCGCGCATAACTGCGTTAAAGCCTAAGCCCTTGCGAATCCCCGCAGCCGTTCCATTATCAGTCATAAAGATTAGAATCGTGTCCTTCTCAAGCCCCAGCGCCTTCAGCTTATTCATAAGCCGTCCCATGTTCTCATCGATATTGGTTATCATACCGTAAAAGGCGGCGTTAGGTACGTTCTCCTTGCCCTCGTACATCTTCTTATATTTTTCAGCCACAAGATAGGGCCCATGCGGCGCATTCGTCGTCAGGTAACAGAAAAACGGCTGGTCCTTATTGTCTTCGATAAACTTCATCGCTCCATCAAACCAGACGTCGGTACAATAGCCTGAAAATTTTTTCCAATTGCCGTTGTGCAGGTATGTATCATCGAAGTAGTCATTACTCCAGTAGTCCGGACCCTGCCCGACGCCGCCTCCTTGGTGAATAAGCACCTCGTCGAAGCCGCGGTCCTGTGGCCGAAACGGATAATTGTCCCCCAGATGCCACTTGCCGAAAATCCCCGTCCGATACCCGCTCGCTGAGAAAACATCGCCCATCGTTACTTCATGCTTACCCAGAAGCGATCTGCCCATAATTGTATGCCAGACACCCGTCCGCGTTGAGTAATGTCCCGTCATCAGGGCCGAACGCGTCGGCGAGCAGGTCGGGTCTACGTGAAAATCGGTCAGGCGAACACTCTCAGTATAAAGTCGGTCAAGATTTGGCGTTTGGATAACCAGGTTGCCGTGGCATCCTAAATCACCATAACCCTGGTCGTCGGTAATTACCAAAACAACGTTCGGCCGCTTACCTTTCGCCCCCCTCACTCCGCCTATACTCGTACAGCTTGGCAGTACCGACAACGCCCCCGCTGAAACCGCCGTTTGCCCCATTCTCCTGAGAAATTCTCTCCTCGTTTGCTTACTCATACCTCTTTACCTCTCCTGCTATGCAACTTTCGTTAAATGTGAACTGTCAACTACGAACTATCCTGTGTCGGCCCTATCGAGAGTTGTGTGAATTCGCCTAAGTCGAATTGCCCTATCAGCGAATGAACATCATCAACGGTAACAGATTTTATGGAATTAATATCATCTTCGATGGTGCGATACTGTTCCAAATATATCCAGTTAGAGCCCAGGTGACTTAGCCGACCCATTGGCAGTTCATTTTCAAGAACCAGTTTGCTCAGAATCTTGTTTTTTGCCTTTCTTAATTCGTCTGTATTTATACCGTTTTCTGACAAGCTGTTGAAAACATTCTCTACTATTCCAAGCACAGTAGAAGCATTTTCTCTACTGCAGCAAAAACGGTTGTAGAACACGCCCAGTCCGTCCATTGGGTTGAATAGAGTTACTGCTACTTCTGCTAATGCCTTGTCCACTATCTCCCAATAAAACCGTGATCCCACACTATCTCCGACGATGATCCCTAAAAGCGAAGCTGCAAATCTGGACGGGTCTTGCGCACTTGGAGCAGGAGATATAAGACATATGTGCTCACGAGACAAATTTGCTTTTTCAACTCGATTCTTCTTTTTACTGCCTCGGCAGTCTCCCAGTATTCTGCCGATATCTTGTTGTTCCCACTCACTGCAATCTTCTTCGGCGACTGAGCAGATTTGCTCCCAGTCAAAGTTACCTGCACAAGCCAGGACCATATTATTCGGAGCGTAACGGTTCGTAAAGTAATCCCGCATCTCTTTGGCCGTCAAGTTATCTATACTCTCCTCGCTGCCTAAGACGCTGTTGCCGCACGGGTGCTCTTCAAAATACAGGCTTTGACACTTATCCATTACATCGAAGCTCGGCGTGTCCTTGTACATCGCAATTTCTTCTTTGATAACATTTTTTTCAACGTCGAAATCGCTGTCACGAAGTGCCGGCCGCATCAATTCTATCCATAATTTGGTCACTTCTTCTAAATACTCCGGAAGAACTGCGGCATAATAAACTGTATTTTCCCAGCTCGTGCCGGCATTAAAATCGGCGCCCGTCCTGTCGAACGCCTCATTGACTTCGAACGCGCTTAGCCTCTCGGTGCCTTTGAACAGCATATGTTCCAGGAAATGCGACACGCCGTTTATTTGTTTCGATTCGTCCCTCGCTCCGGTCTTGACGAAAAAACCCACCGCCGATGATTTGGCGGATTTGTTGACCTCACCAATCACACATAAACCGTTTGCTAATTCTTTCTTCTTAAATTCCATACCTGACTTTACTTAAACTCCCTTATGAAAATTATGTCATTGCGAGTGAACCGTAGGTTCGCGCGGCAATCTCGTGCTTCCAACAAATAAAAGCATCATTTTATTACAGCTTTTTAACAGCTACTTCCTTCGGTCCTATTGTAACAACCGTATAATCTCTAAACTTATTATTTCGCAAAAACTTCAAAACCGAATCAACGCTGGTTTCTTCAACCTTATTCTTAATTTCATCCAGGCTCCGGACCCGCCCGTACATATAGTAATCAATCGCAATCCCGCTGGCCCGGCTGCTCGAAGATTCACTCTGCAAAATCAACGCTGATTTCAAACCAACTTTCGCCCGCTGGATTTCCTCCTCGCTTATCCCCTCACTTAGCCGGTTGAATTCACCGATTATAACATCCAGCGTCTCCTGTCCCTTTTCCGGCGTCGTCCCCGCATAGCACATCATCCCCGCCGCCTCTTTCAAGCCGTGATACCTCGCCCCTATTGCATAACACAATCCCCGTTTTTCTCTCACCTCCGTAAACAGTCTGGCGCTCATCCCGCCCGAAAGGACCGACACCGCCACCCGTGCATTGTAATAGTCCTCATCAGTCGGCTTCACCGTCTCGGTCATCAGCCCGATATGCACCTGCGCCCCATCGTTATCCAGATGAGTATAGGCGCCGCCTTTCGCACCCAATGAAACTGCTCCAGCCGGCTTATCACCATCGCCTTCAAACAGTTTCTCTATCTGCCCGGCAACGGCATCGAAATCGTACTTACCCGCAACGGCAAAAATCACATCCGACAGATTGAAATTGTCCTTGATAATTTCTCGCGCACTATCAGTCGTCAATGCCTTTAATTCCTCTATATCTCCGAGGGTGCTCCTTCCCAGAGGGCTTGGATAAAATTGCTCTCGCAGCTTAAGCATAACCTTTTGCCGCGGGTCATCATCCAAAGCCAGCACTGAGTCAATCGCCAGTTGCCTGGCTAATTCAAACTGGTCCTCTTTTAATTGCGGCCGCAGTATAATATCGGCATATAAATCCAGGGCATCCGTCAGGTTTTCTGACTCCAGCGCCGAACCAACGCTTATATGCGAGCTGCTCACCGAGGCTGCACGATGCAGACCTAATCCGTCAAGTGCATCCCCAAGGTCCCTGCTGTTCCTCTCACCTGCGCCTCTGAAAATCCAGTCGACAATAACACTCCCGGCTCCGCAGAAGCCCTCCGGCAACATCGCCTCTCCGGCCGGCAGCATAAATCCAAACGCAACCGACTCTACCGCCTCCATCGGCTCGCCAACGATAACCATCCCATTCTTCAATATATGCTTGTCAATTCTCTCAGTCATACCTTTAGTCAAGTTTCGCACTTCTTATGGCTCGAAATCCCTGTAAAATGACGATTTAAACATTGTTTTGATTTTTATGTATTTACGTACAATCCCCTCAAACGAGAAAAAATACTAAATCTAAGTTTTTGATTAAATTACCCAGATTAACACCCGTCAAAAAGTACGAAAGTAAATCTTTATTAAAATCACGTCTTTTAGCAAATTAAGCCGCTCTAAGCCCAATTTTTCAGCTCATATCCGGTCAATAGGTAATCGATTACCAATTGTTTGGCATATTACCATTATTTACTTTTTTTGCATAGCACGAATTTTTTGCTTGCATCTGCTGCATCCGGGTCTTATAATAAAAATAATAACTTTGTGGGATTTATTGGAGGTTAAAACAAATGAGAAAGTTACATATCTATTTTATCTTCTTTATCACTGTTCCCTGTATCGCGGACCAAATTACTCCCGTCAGTCCCTTGATCCGCAGCTACGCGATTCTCGATAATTATGCCTACAATGATGATGGGATGGACTTTGGCGATTGCCCCGATCCGAACTATCCGACTCGTCTGGTTAACGATGGTGCCCGCCACATAATCGACCCGAATGTTTACCTGGGTAGTGGCATTGATTCGGAGTCAGACGGCCAGCCGACCTTCTGGGCGGATGGTGATGACGTAAATGGCATCCCCGATGAGGATGGTGTCTACTTCCTTTCGGTTCTATTCACAAATTGCACACGGGATGTTAACGTCGTCGCTTCCTGTGAAGGTATGCTGGATGCATGGTTCGACTTCAATGCCGACGGTGACTGGTCTGACCCCTGCGAGCAGATATTTGCTTCCGAGCCTCTTTATGCCGGCAGCAATATCCTGACATTCAGCATCCCTTCAAACGCTGCCACGGGAGAAACCTACTCCCGCTTCCGGTTCAGTACCACCGGCGGTCTGGAGCCTAACGGCCCGGCCACCGACGGCGAGGTCGAAGACTACTTGGTTAGCATCGAAAGTGATTGCGCACCTTGGTGGCGGAATCTGATTTGTATTGGAGGAAGACGCCCTTGGAGGGATGGGGAATATGAATTCTGGGTTCAATGGAATAAGCCCGAATGCTGGTGCTACCTCAAACAGTGCTACGGTGATATCGACGGTTCATCATTCCTCGGTAAACCGGTAACGGGGGCCGACCTGATTATCTTCAAGGCTGCATTTAACAAGTATGATCCGGATTTGGTTGCTGTACCAAAAGGAATTTGCGCTGACCTCAATCTCGCATCGTTCCTCGGACGTCGGGTAACGGGGGCTGACTTGATTATCTTTAAAGAATACTTCAACCTTCCTGAGTCGCAAGTGCCCAATGATTGCTGGTGTGGCTGGTGGCCGTAAAGCTTTACTCGCGAAAGATAAAGAGACCTGACGGGAGTCCAAATAAGGTGCTCTTTAACCGTTTAAGGGTATCACCATACGCATAAAGCGCTGCGAGGTCAACGAATCCCCATCTCGCTTATCGAGTCTAATATTCGTGAGTAAATTAATATTATGGAATAGCTTAACAAAAACGTAAGGACAATTACTAAAATCGTGACGATGACCTTGGTAATTACCTTATAACGCGGATGGAACCACACTAATGAAAGGCCAAGCGGCCCGACGCACAGAAGGGCAATCACAACAAACGGCGTGCTGAAATACCATTTTGATGTCGGCTTGGGTTTCTCAAGAAACTCGCCGCAAAAACGGCACTTCACCGCTTCGTCCTGTATCTCCTCTGCGCAAAAGGGACACTTCTTCATATGTTTACACACAAATACTCAAAAAATTACGCGATACGCACGACGCTATGCGATCACGCCACCGCCGCCGTCTCATCTGCCTCGTTAAACTGGTCGAAACGCACGCTTATCTTCTTGCTCACCCCCTTTGTCTGCATGGTTATCCCGAACAGAACATCCGCGATACTCATCGTCCGTTTGGCGTGAGTGATTATTACAAACTGCGAATCCTTTTGAAACTCACGCACCATCAAATTGAACCGCTCGTTGTTCGCCTCATCGAGGGCCGCGTCGATTTCATCGAGGAAGCAGAACGGCGACGGCTTCGTCTTAAAAATCGCAAAAAGCAGCGCGATGGCCGTCAGCGACTTCTCGCCGCCGCTAAGCAGCGAAATACTCCTCGTCTGCTTGCCTGGCGGCCTCGCCATTATCTCCACTCCCGCCTCCAGGATATCCTCCGACTCTTCGAGGAAAATGTCCGCCTTGCCCCCGCCGAACAGCCTTCGGAAGACATCCTGAAAATGCAACCTGATTTCCTCGAATGTCTCCCTGAATTTTTCCCTGCTCTTTTTGTTAAGACGGTTGATCAATTGTTGCAGTTGCGCCCGGCTCAAATTCAGGTCTTCAACCTGTTTACTCAAAAATTCATACCGCTCTTCAAGGCTTTCCTGCTCATCTATCGCATCGAGGTTAACATTGCCAAGCCGTTCGATTCTCGACCGAAGCTCGGTTATTTCTTCTCGCACCTGCTCCCAGTCAACCTCACTCTGGTTATAATCTTCATAGGCGGCCGCCAAATCAATCTGCAATTCATCCTGCACCCTTTCAACAAGGTCCTGACCCTTGACTTCCAGTTGTCCCGCCTCTATCCTAAGCTCGCTTATCGTCGCCTCCAGCTTGCTTTTCTCTGCCCGCCTCTCCCGGATATGCTGTTCTGTCTGTTTCTGTTCTTCTATCAGTTTCTCTACTTCTTTATGAAGTTTCGTAGTGTTCTCTTGTGTCTTTTCCTTTTCGACGTACATCTCCGACACCGCCGCTTCGCTTTCCAGAATGTCTCTCGACGCTTTCGTCAATTCTACGCCGCAGCTTTCTATCTCTGCCATCGCCGAATCCGCCGCCGAAAGGTTCGCCTGCATCTGGCTTGTGATATGCCCAATCGTCTGTTTAAGCCCCTTGCGCTGCTCTGTAATCTGGCCCAGTGCCACCTTCAAGTCGGTAAGTCGGCTCGTTTGCTTCTCCAACATCCCTTTTTGCTCGGCGTATTTACCTTCCAGCTCTTCTATACGCCCTGTCCGCTCACTGTTGACCGCATCCAGTTCCTCCAGCTTCTGTTTCGAATCATATTCCTTCTGTACGGACTCGGCTATCTCGCTTTCAAGAAGGTCTATCTCACTGGTTATCAACGGTTGCTCACGACGAAGACGATTTATGTTCTGCTCCGAAACGCTTATTTTCGAGTTTACCTGCATCTTTTCTGTATTGGCCTCGTAAACAGCCGTCCGCAGGTCCTTGCACAATTGCTCCAGATGTAAGCTCGTCTGATTGTTTTTCTCAATTTGTTCTTCGAGCGTTTCAATCTCCGATGTCGTATTGGCAATCGTTTGCTGAAGTTGTCGCAATCGGCTCTTTCGTGATATCAGGCCTGCTGTTTTCCCTAAGGGGCCAAGTTTTATCGAACCGTCACCGCTCAACAATTCTCCCTCCAGAGTAACAAATTGATACTCCTGACCCAACTCACGTCCCAGTTCAACCGCCGCGTCCAGCGAATCAACGATAATCGTTTTACCGAGCAGCCTCCAAATTAACGGCGCGTATTTGCTGTCGTATTTTAAAAATTCGACCAGTCTGCCTTTCACGCACTCCATTGACGACAAATCTTTGCCGTCAACAAAGGGCTCCGTTCTGTCGAGACAAAGAAAATTCACCCTGCTGTCAAGCTGTCCAATTAAACCATTGGCCCCGATATCGGCCAGCAGCCTTCTTGTGCTGTTGACAACCAGCGCATCCGTTTTTCCTTCGAGCCCGGCTTCTACGGCACTGGCATAATCGAAGTCGGCCGAGACAATATCAGCCAAAACCCCTTCCACATAATCCAGCTTATTATTTTCAGCCGACCGGCTTTCTAATATGTCTTTAACCGCCGAAGTAAGCCCCTCACGCCTTTTCTCCATATCGGTCAATATCGCCAGTTCACCGCTAAGTGTACTCCTCGCCTCCCGGCTCGCCGACAATCGCCTGTTGTCCACTGCGATTAGACTGGTTACTTCCTCTCTTTCCTTACGCTTGGATTCCAGTTTCTCCGCCAGTTCGTTCAGTACTTTTTCGATATCATCCAGCCGTGTCTTGTGCTGGGCCTTCTCTGTAAGCATTTTCTCAAGTTCTGTCCGGGCGTGTTCCGCTCTCCCCGACAGGCGGTCTTTCTGGCTGGATAGATTATCGCGGTAAACTGAAATGCTCTGTATCTCGTTATGAAGTTGTGCCGTCCTTCGGACTATATCTATTACACCCGACTTTTCATCTTCAAGGTTCGCCTCTAATGAGGCGCATTCGGCGCTGATTCTCTGGACATCCTGCTGAACCTGCTCGGCCTCTCCGCTCTTTTCTGCAAATCCACCATCACACTCCGCCAGCTCCTGCTGCAAACGGACTGTATCCTTCTTAAAGAAATTCTCCTGATCCCTCAGTTTGTTTATTCTCTCACCCGCCGATTCCTTCCTTTGCTGTAGTTCTTCAACCCTCGCATTCAAAAACTCTATTCGCTGCAGCTTTTGCTCAATCTTGCTCTGAACGCCCACAAGAGAATTATCTGTCCGGTTGAGCTTGTTTTCTGTCTCTATAATCCTCCGTCCCAGTTCGCTCATCAGGTTATCTTCTCTGGCAACCTCCGCCGCCAACTGCTCAAACTGCCCATGTACCCGCTCAAGCGCGCCCTCCTTCTCTTTATGCTGCTGCTGGTTCTTCGCATATTCGGCCAGCGAGTAGTTCACCTGGAGTTCCTTTAGCCTTTGCGTGTATTTTAAATAGCTTCTTGCCTTGCCCGCCTGAAGTTTCACGCTCCTCAATTGCTTTCCCACCTCAACCAGAATATCCGCGAGTCTAAGCAGATTTTGTTCGGTACGTTCCAGCTTGTGAAGGGCCTCTTTTTTGTGTGCCTTATATTTGCTTATACCAGCCGCCGCATCTTCGAATATGGTCCTTCGTTCTGTTTTCGATACGCTTAATATCCTGTCTATCTGTCCCTGTTCGAGGATCGAGTAGGCCCTGGCACCCACTCCCGTATCCATAAATAATTCCCGAATGTCTTTCAGCCTGCAGACTTTGTTATTTATCCGGTACTCGCTCTCGCCGCTCTTGAATATCCTTCGTGTAATCTGCACCTCGTCGGTCTCAAGCGACAGCTTTCCGTTTCCCATACCATCGGGATTGGAGACAACAAGGCTCACTTCCGCCGTCCCGAGAGCTTTCCTGCTGCTGCTGCCGCTGAATATCACATCCGACATCTGCCCCCCACGAAGGCTTTTTGCGCTTTGCTCCCCAAGAACCCACTTCACCGCGTCAACCACATTGCTTTTACCGCATCCGTTAGGCCCCACAATTGCCGTTATTGGCGAATCGAAACAAAATTCAGTCTTATCTGCGAAGCTCTTGAATCCATTCAGAACAATTTTCTTAAGTCTCATCTAATACCCTGTTGCTATACCCAGTTTCTGGAATTATACGGCCGACGCACTCCATTATTGGCCAACACGTACTCTTATTATCGGCCGAGAACACCGTTTCTCTTGATATTTAGACCGTATATTTCATACTATAAGGGATACGTCTTTTTTTGAATCAAACCGGCTCATTATACCATAAAAAGGCAAGTCGTCCTGCAATTATTAAGGAGTTGAAAAATTCATTGAATAAGTCAGGATGATTACGCAAAAAACAGCAAGGAATCAAAGAAAAGGCCGACCTTGGAAGAGGCCAGCCTTTTCTCGAAAATACTCATGTAGTTAAACTACCCTAAATTTCGAATTGAAACTATAAATCAATTCTTTCAAATCCTGTTACGAAGCAATTCACTAAAAAGACTCGGGAACTGTAAGACCGCCTTTACTGGTTGTCGATGGTGTCAGGGTATAATTAGCTTCCAGGTCGGCTAGAATACGGAATAACTCCTCTACTTGAGTGGCATTATGAGGCATAGGAATTATTTCCAGTTCCAGCTCGTAAAACTGCTCCGGGCTCTCTCCGGAATATGTAGAAGTTACGTTATCAAGTGACATTGTATACCGGTCATTACCACTTATCTCAAAATCTATCTTATAACGATAATCGACTACCTCCAGGAAATCATCGAGCGTGGATTCATCAAAACTTGGATGGTCAACCAAAACCGCATCAACTGTATAGTAAGATTCAGGATTTGTGTCCCACGTGGTCGAATCTCCTCCCACAATATCCTGTACTTCATCGTCAGGAAGAATATTATTGAAGGGATCGTCTTCACACTCTTGACGCATCCAGACCGCTCCAAATCTAAATGGATCTGATTTATACTGGACCTTTTGTCTATCTCGGTCAGTTGGATCTCTATAGGGGGGGTCATAACGTCTGCGGTGGCGGAAACAATGCAAGGCATCTGATATAACATCACTTGAGTTGTCATAGTAGAAGTCCCAGTACTTTTGCTGGCCTCCGCCCCACTTCCAATTTAAAGTGTAAGTTGTGCCGGTAGCATTGTATGTACCACTATCCGGGAAATCGCTTTGTAGAGAGGTATAGGTGCTTCCTGAAATAATCCACTTGGCTTCGATTTCCATGGTAGTCCAGCCGGTTGGCATCCTGTCTACTCCATCGCTCGAACCGTTATCAGGTTCCGTCCTCAGTAGATATTCAACTATATTTCTCCAGCCATCAGAGTCGCCGTCACCGTCGGCGCCGTCGGAACCGGTCGAAACAGTAGGATCGAGACCATATGTGACTTCCCACCAGTCCGGCATTCCGTCGCCGTCCGTATCCGTATTTGTAAATTCATACGCGCCCATATCAACTGTTGCCGTGCTGTCACCGTCACCATCTATAATACGGGTATTTCCTGTTATGTCATAGGACTCCGATACAGCAGAGTTGTTGCCTGAATCGATGCAGGGGCTAAAGCTTGTCCGCCAGCCGATGAGTCGAAAACCGTCGTCGCTGGTAAGGAATCTATTGTCCGGTCCATCAGGATCACCCGGATTGGCGAAATCCGGATCCTGACTAATATTATTGTCGTTGCCGGCATATCCAGGCTGGTTGACATCAGAATACGAAACGTTCGTGGCTCCGCCATTTTTGTTATGTATCGAGTCGCTGTCGTCGAGAGCTTTGTTATCCCAAAAGATGCAGTTAATCACTG
>SMTZ1_10016324_pt1 | contig 14865 bp, 13 predicted proteins | sample DeeMarSWOR136_30_FD_25667 | JGI IMG/M metagenome (IMG submission 25667)
GGTTTCGGTATGACCAGGTGATGGATTTAGGCTGGAAATTGCTTGTTCCCTTAAGCTTGGTTAATATCATCGGAACAGGCATTATTATGACTATCTAAGATGATAAAAGCACTGGGATATTTTATCGAGATAATCAGGGGGATTTTGATCACGACCCGTCATTTTGTCGTGAATTTGTTCTTCCACATCCTGAAAGTTCTGGGGATAAAGACGAAGAGAAAGGGAGCTGTGACCATTCAGTACCCTGAACAAAAAAAAGAGATCGCTTCAAGACACCGGAGTTTGCACCGCCTCATGACCAGAGCAGACGGTAAACCTCGCTGTGTGGCCTGCATGCTGTGCGTTACGGTTTGTCCTTCTGAATGCATATATGTTGAGGCGGCTGAGGATCCTGATCCTGAAATCCAGAAATATCCTGCCAAGTTTGTCATCGATTTAGGCCGATGTTGCTTCTGCGGATTTTGTGTCGAAGCCTGTCCGGAGGACGCCATCCGTATGGACACAGGGAATGTCGACTTTGCCCAATACAGCCAACAGGATTTGATCTATGACCTGGATAAGCTCATCGGATGATAATCGATAGGATTTCTTTAGGCCAGTTTGAAATATACGGCTTGAGAGACGGCTTTTTTTTTCTAGATGGGGGGGCTATGTTCGGGGTTGTGCCCAAAACTCTCTGGGAAAAGAAATTCCCTGCCGATGAAAAGAACAGGATAAAGCTGGCCTTAAATTCTATCCTGATAAAAACAGAAAAAGCATTAATCCTGGTTGAGACAGGAATCGGCGGTGATTTAAATCCGAAATTTTACGAATATTACTCTGTAGAGAAAAAACCTGGACTTGTGCTTTCTCTTGAGAAACTGGGCTATCAGGCTGAAGATATCGATTTCGTCATAAATACCCATCTTCACTTTGATCATTGTGGGGGGAACACTCATAAAGACGAAAAAGGGGAAGATGTCCCCACATTTCCCAGGGCAAGATACATAATTCAGAAGGGAGAATGGGACTACGCTCTTCATCCCAGCGAAAGAGATAAACCCAGCTATTTAGAACAAAACTTCCTACCTCTTGAGCAACACGGGCTTCTTCAACTTGTGGACGGAAACAAGGAAATCTCAGAAGGAGTTGAGGTAGTTGTTGTCCCCGGACACACATCCCGCCATCAGTGTGTGAAGGTTAGCTCCGAGGGAAAGGTCTTTTTCTTTCTGGGAGATTTAGTTCCGACTTCAGCTCATGTAGGGTTGTCTTACATCATGAGCTATGATCTTTCTCCCCAGGAGACGTTGGAGAGCAAGAAGAGATATTTTGAGCAGGCTATCGAGGAAGACTGGATACTAGCTTTCAATCACGATCCCGAGCACTTTTTCGGCAAGGTCAAAAAAGTGCACGATAAATACACATTCGAACCTCTCCCGTAGGGGCTTGATTTATCAAGCCCGCCTTTTGTCGATCGATCAAATTCAAAGGGAAAGTCCCCCATAACCAAGTAATCAATGTTCGGAGTTTGACAATTGATATCGGAGAACTGATAATTATTAAAAGAAAGAAATGAGTTTAAAAGAATACAAGAAGAAAAGAGATTTTAAGAAGTCCTCAGAGCCTGGAGAAACAAGAATAAAAAAGAAATCAGAAGGGCTAATCTATGTTATCCAGGAACACGATGCCTCGCATCTCCATTTTGATTTACGTTTGGAGGAAGAAGGCGTGCTTAAGAGCTGGGCAATTCCCAAATCGCCTCCGCAGGAAGAAGGAATAAGAAGATTGGCTGTCGAGACAGAAGACCATCCTTTGGGCTATGAAGATTTTGAAGGCATAATTCCCGAAGGCGAGTATGGAGCAGGAAAAGTCAAAATTTGGGACAGAGGAGATTATCTTCCTCTTGAGACGACCTTGTCCAAAAGAATTATGGAGATAAAAGGGAAAAAAATGCGCGGAAAATATTGTTTGATAAAGCTTAAGCCCAAAGATCCGAAAGATAAAAATTGGCTTTTTTTCAGACTTAAAAAAATTAATGGAAAGGATGAAAAATGAAGGAAGATACTGAGAAAATATCCTGTCATGTTTGTAAAAAAATAATCCCCAAGGCAGCTGCCCTCCACTCGGAAGGTCAGGAATATGTTCTCCATTTTTGCAACGTTGCCTGCATGGATTATTGGAAAAAAGAGAAGAAAAGTAAAAAGAAAAAAGAATAAATAGACTGCTTAGCTATATTCTCGCTTGAACAAAATGCTTAATGTGCGGATAATAAAGGTAATAATTTCATAACTGAGAAGTTTCTCATAATGAGAGCTTCAGACTGAGTTTTAAAAGGAGGGATCATGGGCGAAGAAATGAATCCGGAAGAAATGAAAGAGATGGAGCAGAAAGTTATTGGAATGTGCATCTGCCGAAGCTGCCCGACTTATGTTCAAGGAGCTGATCCTATAGGATATTGTTTTCCGACAATCGGCAAGAATGTAAAGATCACTGAAGAAGATCAATGCATTTGCCCTGCATGTCCGGTTTTTGCCCAGCAGTCGCTAACAAAGACATTTTTCTGCACACGCGGCTCAGAAAAACAGCAAACAGGGGGCGTATAAGAAAAACTCTAAAGAGAGAAAATTATATCTTTATAAGATAATTATTAGATAAGAAAGTAGAAATAAAAAAGGGGGGGCAAATTATTGTTTGCATTTTTCTAACAATTGACATTTCCATTTTGCGTATAATATGCTCGTCCTCGTGACGTCATCTGGCGATAATTGCGGAAAATGTCTAAACGAGTAACAAAAGAAAAATTTCATCCAATTCTTAAAAAAGCCCTGATAGTCCTGATGCTGGTTCTTCTCTGTACGGGAGTTGTCTCTTATAAGAATCATCTTTTCAAAAAACTTCCATTTCTTGACAAAAAGGATGGGGATGGTTTTTTCTGGACGGAGTCAGCGTTTCATTTCAGGCACTTTCTGATGATCGCCGAAGGGAAGGACATACCGCCAATAGATCACGGGATTCAGTACCCTGAAGGGCTCGATACTGTGCGGTATATCACCCCTGTAATGGAGCGCGTTACCGGCACTTTGTACCGCCTATTCTTTTCATCTGTACCACCTCATCTATTTCTGCCATATTTTTCATTCGTTTTTACCACTCTGTCGGTCCTTGCTGTTTTTCTTACTGGCAAAATTGTATGGCGCTCGAATCTTGCTGCTTTAATAGCCGCTTTCTTCTACGGATTCACTCCAGCCAGTATGATCAGGACAGCAGGCGCAGGCTTCATAAGAGAAGATTTCGCCCTGCCTTTTATCTTTTTCAGTTTTGCATGTTTCATGTATTGTTTGCGTAAAGATAAGCCGCTTGTTTCTGCCCTAGGATCCGGTCTTCTTTTCATAGCTCTGGCAGCTTGGCACGCCACGCAGTTATACCTTTCACTTTTCATGCTTGGGATGACCACCGCTTATTTCATAAACAAAAAGAAAGTCCTGCCCCAAAGAAGCTTGGTCGTTTTTGTCGTTTTCATGGTTGGAGCCTCTATTCTGCTGCCGGTACTGCGAGCCAAATATTTTATCTTTTCTCCAGCATTGATGTTGAGCTACGGACTTTTAGCAGCTTCTTTAATTCCTGCTTTAAAAGGCGATAATAACAGGAAAAATACAATAATAGGCCATTTTGTAATAATTGCGCTTTTCGCGGCATCTATTATTATTCAAAAACTCATGGGAGCTTATTCCCATATTTATGAACTCATTTTTGCCAAGATAAGGTTCCTCGGCGTTTTACCAGAAGATCCAGCTAAGCTGTCATTCGAAGCAAAAGCAGTGTGGACATCAGCGTTTGTGAGTCCCAAGCTAGTAGAGATACCAATGTTACTTAGCTTTGCTTTTTTATTCGGTATGATCGGCGCTATTATCATGATTTATCGCATATACAGAAGAAAAGCAGAGTCCTGTGAGGTGATGATTGTCTTTTTCACTATTTGCACATTTTTTCTATTTCTTATGATTCACAGGATGCACGTATTTGCTGTCTTTTTCCTGGCCCTTTCCATGGGGGCATTGACGTTTTTCAGGAATCGCCCTCTTAAATACGCAATGTATGGGCTTCTAGTAGTCTGCCTTACTATCCAGCTTTACCTCATGGTGAATTTTTTCAGCTTGAAGGCTTTCCGCCCGGATCAGAATCATCTGAAGAATATGCTATCCTTTATAAGGGAAAACACCGATAAAAATTCCGCCGTCCTTACGACGTTCCAACTAGGGCCGGTTGTAGCGGTTTATACGGGACATCCGGTGATCCTTCATTCCAAATTCGAATCCAAACTATTACGGGATAAAGTAAAGGATGTATATGCTTCACTTTTCCAGAGCGAAGTTGAGTTTTATGAACTTTGCAGACGATACAAAGCAGACCTATTCGTGTATCAAACTTCTCTTGCTCTCGAGGGCATGCCGATGAGTATAAGATACCTTGTAGGTGCTATCCCTCTAAGGTCGGACAGCGCTGCGTTCCTGCTCCATTTTGCCCAGAATAAGCTAAAGCTTTTTAGGTTGATATACCAGAATCCAGTTTACCGTGTGTATAAGGTTGGGTGGCAGACAGCACCCGAAGAGCTGGATTTCCGATACGAGCCCATTTACGATCTTGCTAATTTTTTAGGCGGAGAGGAACCTGGTGAATTTATTTCTGATGCAGTGCTCGGATCGGGATTGGCAAGCCTGCGAAGTTCTGATACGCACAGGAAAATAGGTGATCGTTTTTTCCTCTCTGGTGATTACAAGATAGCTGGACTGCAGTATGAAAGAGCATTGGCGATAGACCAGCAAAACGCGATGGCACTCTGGGGGCTTAGCAAGGCGCTCTCAAAGGTAGGTGAAGAAGCAAAAGCGATGGAGGCGCTTAGATCTGCTTTACTCCTTGATCCGAATTATGATGCCACATTTCTGGATATTCAGAATGTTGACATGTTGCTGGTGATGGGAGCCTATGAACTGGGCCGAAAACAGTATGATAGGGCAGAAGAGATATTCAAGTTCGCCATTAAGGTAAAATCTGATTCAGAAGAGGCTTATCTTGGCCTTGGTGAAGCTCTTCTTAGGCTGGGGAAACTCGAAGAGGCTAAAGCAGCATTTAAGAAAGTTATTTCTTTAAACGTACAAAATCATAACGCTTATGAGAATCTTGCCAAAGCATATACAGCCCAGGGTGATTTGGGAAATGCTACAATCTATATTAAAAAATCGCTGGCCATAAATCCTGACCAACCTCACCTCTACAAAATCCTTGATGAACTTAGGAAGCAGATGCAAAAGAAGTAAGAAAATTTCAGTTTCTTAAAAAAGTTTCTTTCTTGAAACTTTCATTCCTAAGATTACGTATATACCTATGACAGGAGTATAACAGAGAGAATTCTGCATAAGTAAAACATGAAATCACTAAACTCCCAGGAGGAGAAAGATGGCAAAAAAATCTAATAAAACAGGACTAGTCGTCCTGATCATTCTGGCTTTTTTAATTATTTATGGCTGCAGGGGCCAAGCGCCTGCTAACAACAAAAGCGAAAAAGAGGAAGATCCGCCTATTCCGGTTGAAGTCACAGAAGTCATTAAAGGCTCGGTTTCAGCCAATTATTTGGGGACAGCCACGTTAGAGGCTGAAGGTGAAGCATTAGTAGTAGCCAAAGTAAGTGGAGTTGTAAAGGAGATTTTTGTGGAAGAAGGAGATAGCGTTAAGGCCGGACAGGTTCTTGCTAAATTAGAGGATGAGGAATTTATCCATAGACTTGCTCAGGTGGAATCAAGATTAGAAGAATTAGCCAACGAATTCGAGCGTAACAAAGAACTGTTTAAAAACAAGCTCATCAGTGCCGAAGCCTATGATCGCACAAAATATGAATACCAGACACAAAAATCAACCTATGATTTGACAAAGCTCAACCTTAACTATACTGAAATAAAAGCACCCATCAGCGGCATTGTATCAGAGCGTTTTATCAAATTGGGGAACATGGTGACCGTTAATCAAGAGACCTTTCGTGTCGCTGATTTTGATCCTTTGCTGGCGGTGCTTCATGTGCCAGAGAAGGAATTAAGTAAACTTCAGGCAGGATTTCCAGCAGGACTAACGGCTGATGCTGTCCCCGGGGAAGTATTTTCTGCAGGAATACTACGCATTAGCCCGGTAGTGTCAGCAGAGACAGGCACGTTCAAGGTTACTGTTGCAGTCATGGATAAGACCCGGAAGCTGAAGCCTGGCATGTTCACCAGGGTTAATATTGTCTATGACCTGCACGAAAACACATTACTCCTGCCCAAAGATGCTATCCTCACCGAAGACTCGGAATCAACTGTCTTTATAGTAACAGAGAAGGTCGAAGAAAAATCAGAAGAGGAAGGGAATCCGAAGAAGACAGGAAAGACAGAGAAGGCAGAGAAAGCAGCAGCAGAACAAAAAGAGAAGCCGGAGGCTGAATCAAACTCAGAAACTGATTCTGAACCGAAAGAGCCTGTCAAGTACTTGGTGGCCACCAAGCAGCAGATAACAATCGGGTATACCAATTCTACCCATGTTGAAATTCTTTCAGGAGTTAAGCTCGGCGATGTAGCAGTCACGACAGGATTAGGCAGCTTAAAAGATGGAGTGAAAGTTAAGGTCGTCGAGAAATGAAAAATTTAATCAATGCTTCAATCCGACGCCGAGTTACAGTCTCTATGTTCACCATAGCTATTCTCCTATTTGGTTTTGTTTCTTTTTCACGCTTAAAGATCAACCTGCTTCCCGAGCTAACCTTTCCTACCTTGACAATCAGGACCGAATATCCTGGAGCAGCACCAGCAGAGATAGAAAATTTAATCACTAAACCCATAGAAGAAGTGATCGGGGTGATTAAGAATATTCAGAAAATTAGCTCTATCTCCCGGTCCGGCCAGTCAGATGTCATCCTCGAGTTTGGGTGGGGGACTGACATGGATTACGCCATTCTGGAAGTCAGAGAAAAAATGGATTCACTGGAACTTCCCCTGGATGTCCGACGCCCGTCTATCCTACGGTTTGACCCTTCTCTCGACCCAATCCTGCGCTTTGGTCTGTTCCGTGAGGAACCAGATGAGAGCCAAGAAGAGGTCACTGCTGAAGCTCGTAAAACCGAATCGAATACGGAAAGAGCGGTGTCTTCAGAGGTATTTAATGAAGAAGAGCTCAAGTACCTGAGGCGCTTTGCCGACGAACAGATAAAAAAAGAGCTGGAAGCAGCACTCGGCGTGGCTGCTGTTAGGATAAGCGGAGGACTGGAAGATGAGATACAGATCTTTATCGACCAGATGATACAGATCTTTATCGACCAGATGAAGGTAGCGCAGCTTAGACTTTCGATAGGGACAATATCCAATATTCTTCGTGCTGAAAATGTGAATCTCTCCGGGGGCCGTTTGGAAGAAGGTACTCACCAATTTCTGATCCGTACTCTGAACCAGTTTAAATCCGTCGAAGAAATAGGGGAGGTGATAGTAGCCCAAAAAAATGGTGCGCCCATCTATTTGCGGGACATCGCTGCTGTGCGTCACGGATTCAAAGAACGTCAGGCTGTAACGCGCATGAGGGGCACTGAAGCAGTGGAGATAGCAATTTACAAGGAAGGTGATGCGAATACAGTTGCTGTGGCTCGCGAAGTTGATAAAAGACTTAACCGGATTAGAGGAACACTGCCGTCAGGTTTGAAAATGGTTAAAGTCTATGACCAGTCAACTTTCATCCAGCAAGCCGTTAATGAGGTTATCAATGCAGCTGTTATTGGAGGCCTTCTTGCCGTATTTATTCTCTATTTTTTTCTTCGCAAATTCTGGGCGACGGTTATTATATCACTATCCATTCCGGTCTCGGTCATCGCCACGTTTAACCTGATGTATGGTGCTGACCTCTCTCTAAATATCATGTCTTTAGGGGGAATAGCCTTGGGCATCGGTATGCTTCTTGATAATTCAATCGTTGTCTTGGAGAATATCTCCAGGCACAGAGATCAAGGGAAAAATGTTCTCTCGGCTGTCAGCGATGGTGCTGGTGAGGTGGGAACCGCGGTGACTGCTTCCACCCTGACCACAATAGCTGTGTTTTTTCCCCTGGTCTTTGTAAAAGGAGTCGCAGGTCAGCTTTTCCGTGATCAAGCGTTAACCATTACCTTTGCCTTGATGGTTTCCCTTTTAGTGGCCCTGACGTTAATTCCGATGATGGCTTCTCTGGAGAGCAGAAAAAGAGAAATTGTAAAACCGCAAGATATAAAAAAACCTCGCAAAGGCATCAGAAAATTATTAAGAAACGTCCGAATGTTTATTTTCACAACGATCCCTGTTTACATTTTTAAACTCGTTTTTGGATTATCCCGCATAATCTCACGGATTTTTCTTTTCGTTCTGAAGCCGTTTTTAAACGTTTTTTCCAAAGGCTATGCAGCGGTAGAAAAGCGCTACGTTCCATTTCTAAGATGGGCATTGGGACACAGAGGAATTGTCCTTATTGCTGCAACAGGATTTTTCCTTATCACGTTGCTCTTGATTCCCCACCTGGGTATAGAATTAATCCCCCAGCTTTCCCAGGGAGAATTCAGGATAGAATTTCGGCTGCCTCCTGGAACACCTCTGGAAAAAACCGATCAAACCATTGCTGCCATTCAAAAATCAGTTAATGAGATTGAAAACGTTAAAATGAGTTTTTCGGTTGCTGGAAGTGGAAACCGTTTTGATACAAATCCAGAACATGGAGGCGAAAATTGGGGAGAGCTGAATGTAGCAATGGCTTCAGGCTCTTCTCGGATGAATGAAGAACAGGCCATGACAGAGATTCGAGAGGATCTAAAAAGTTTGCCAGGCCTCCAGTATAAGTTTTATCGCCCTACATTATTCACCTTTAAAACACCGATCGAGATTGAGATTGCAGGATATGATCTCAAGTTTTGCTGATGTGAAATCATCGATGGAAAAAGGACATCCAGAGATCCAGATACATTTTGATCGTGAAAGAGCTTCTGCTCTAGGCCTGAATGTCTATGAGATTGCAGATCGAGTTGTCAAGAAGGTGCGGGGAGAAGTGGCAACCAGATATGCCTGGCATGATCGAAAGATTGATGTCTTGGTTCGTGTGAGCGAGGAAGACCGAGCCTCGATCAAAGATATACATGATTTAATCATCAATCCAGAAAGCGAACGGCCTGTTCCTCTGGACGCGGTGGCAAATATTCTCGTTGGCACGGGTCCAGACGAGATACGCCGGGCTGATCAAGAAAGGGTTGCCGTTGTATCAGCAAATTTGTCCTACGGGGACCTTGGCACAGCTGCAAGAGAGCTAACAGGAATAATTAATAATATGGATCTTCCCGAAGACATTGCCGCCAGTGTCTCAGGACAGAATGAGGAAATGGAAGTCTCCTTCCGCTCGCTGCAGTTTGCTCTGCTTTTGGCAGTTTTTTTGGTCTATCTGGTAATGGCATCTCAGTTTGAGTCCTTCCTTCATCCCTTCGTCATCATATTCACCATACCTTTAGCCTTCATCGGTGCTGTTTTTGCCCTGTGGATCACAGGTTCAAAAATAAGTGTTGTGGTTTTCATAGGGTCGATTCTTCTTGCAGGTATTGTGGTCAACAATGCCATCGTCCTGATTGACCTTGTCAATCAACTCAGGTCAAAAGGAATGGAAAAGATGAAAGCCCTTGTCGAAGGAAGCTGTTCTCGTCTCCGTCCTATTATGATGACTATGTTAACAACGACATTGGCCCTTTTGCCTCTTGCCGTTGGTTTCGGAGAAGGCGCTGAAGTCAGGGCACCGATGGCCATAACTGTTATCGGAGGGCTTACGGTCTCAACTCTCCTGACCTTGATCGTGATTCCAGTTGTCTATAGTTTAATAGATAGAAAGCCATGAAAATAACAGATTTTTCACTCCGTCGCCCCGTAATGACGCTTATGATTTTTTTGTCATTTGTTGTTATCGGCTTGATTTCTTCCAGACTGCTGCCCCTTGAGTTTTTTCCAGAACTGGATGCTCCTTATGTCTCCATCAACATTCCATATCCCAATTCAACGCCTGAGGAGGTCGAGCGTGAGATCACCAGACCTGTAGAGGAGATTCTGGCAACTATAAGCGATGTTAAACGCATGGGCTCTAATTCTTCAGAAAATTCAGTCAACATTTTCCTTGAATTCGATTGGGGAATTGACACAGACGTTAAGACCATTGAAACCAAGGAAAGGATAGAAAGCATCCGCGACCAGTTGCCCCTGGATGTACAAAGGATTTCAATACAGAAGTTTAACACTTCTGATATGCCTATTTTAATAATGAGAATATCAAGTAAGCGCGATCTTTCCAACTCGTATGACATGCTCAACCGCCTCCTGAAGCGTAGGATTGAACGCATTAGAGGCATCTCCAAGGTTGAGATGTATGGAGTAGAAAAAAAGCAGATACTTATTCAACTTCTGGCTGACCGTATAATAGCCCACCAGATTGACCTCAATCGCTTGGCCCAAGTCCTCAGAAACAGCAATTTCATGGTGACAGCCGGTCGTATCACTGATGCTAACCGACGCTTTACGGTCAGGCCCGTAGGAGATATCAGCACAGTCGACGAAATAAACAACCTGATAGTTGGAGAGAATGGTCTCAAGCTTCGTGATATCGCTCACGTCAGTCACGAGATGCCAGAGCTGGATTATGGAAGACATCTCAACCAGACCTATGCAATCGGTTTGAATGTTTTCAAGGAAAGTGGTGCCAACATAGTCGATGTCGGAAAGCGTGTTAAAGACACGATAGCTGAAATCAGTAAAGACCCAAGGATGGAAGGAATCAGTCTCTACTTAATGGATGATATGTCTGAAGGGATAGTAAGCTCCCTCAATGAGCTCCTCAAAGCCGGTTTATTGGGAGCAGCCTTGGCCGTAATAGTCCTATTTCTGTTTCTTCGCCAATGGTCTACTACTTTCATTGTCGTTCTTGCGGTTCCCTTTTCCCTGCTTGTCACGCTTGCCTTTATGTATTTTATGAACCTCTCACTCAACATCCTATCCATGCTGGGTCTTCTCCTTGGGGTGGGGATGCTTGTGGATAACGCCGTCGTGGTTACAGAGAATATCTACCGTTATCAAAGGCTAAATCCCACAAAAAAAAATACTACTATCTCTGCTGTGAAGGAAGTTGCTCTGGCGATCACTGCCGGAACTTCGACAACAGCTATAGTTTTCCTGCCCAATATCATCAGCAGTAAAAATGAAATAGCTATCTATTTAAAGCATATAGCCTTATCCTTCTGTGTTGCCCTTGGTGCTTCCTTGATACTGGCGCAGACCGTTGTCCCCCTTCTGGCCTCACGGATTAAATCCTCGCCTTTGAACGAGAAAAAACGTTGGATCGATAGGCTGATTTCCCGATATAAAAGAATTCTTAGCTGGTTGCTTAAACACAGAAAAACCTCTGCGGCTATTCTTCTTTTAACTCTTTTTAGCATTGCTATTCCCGTAAAGTTTGTAAAAAGTGATATGTTCCCTCCCCAGGAAAACAGAAGGCTTTATTTGGAATATAACATCAATGATAGCTATACCGTTGAAAGAATTGAAGAGGCTGTGGATAAAGTCGAAGATTATCTTTTTGCAAACAAGGACAAGTTCGAAATCGAATCTGTTTACAGTTTTTATCAGAACAATTATAGCTTATCTACTATTAACCTTAAGAAAGGTAGAGAGGCTAAAAAATCCCAGAAAAAAATTAGCGAAGAAATAACCAGTGGTCTGCCTGAACTCACTGTGGGTAAGCTCTCTTTTGAAAGAACGCGATCAGGAGGGAGCACCGATGATCTGAACATCTATTTGGTCGGCAGTTCAACCGAACAGTTGATAAATCTATCCCACGAAGTGGCCTGGACATTGGGGCAAATTCCGGGATTTAAAGATGTTCGGTCTAGAGCTTCGGTGGGCAATAAGGAAGTCATTGTTGTAGTCAACCGGGAACGAGCTAAAAAATATGGTTTTTCGCCTCAGGAGGTCGCCAGTAATATTGCCGTTGCCATGCGGGGAGTTAATCTCCGACGCATGCATGATGAAGAAGGCGAGATTGAGGTGAAAGTAGAATTCCAGAAGGAGGATAAGAGAAACCTGGAACAGCTCCAGAATATTAGCCTTTTTGGAGAAAACAATAATCCCGTCAAACTTTCAACTCTGGCTGATTTTACAGTCAGACAGGGGCCACCCAACATACGTCGGGAAAACCGAATTACTTCACTGGGGATTGCGATCGATTTAGAGGATGTAACGGTAAATGAAGCCAAAGGGAAAATTAGCAAGGTCTTAGGGCAGTATGATTTTCCTCCGGGTGTTAGCTGGAACTATGGACGGAGCTTTGATTTTGAACAAGAAGCGGTAAAAACCATGATGATCAACACCCTGCTGGCACTGGCTTTAATTTATTTTGTGATGGCCTCCCTTTTTGAATCCCTGGTATTTCCTGGTGCCATCTGGACTTCCATCATCTTTGCTATTGTCGGTGTCTGGTGGTTTTTCCTGGTTACTGGCACTACCTTCTCTATTATGGCCTGGATCGGAGTTCTGATATTAATCGGTGTTGTGGTCAACAACGGCATCGTGTTGATCGATCATATTAATCAACTCCGTGCCAAAGGATTAAGCCGGTATGAAGCCATCGTCCAGGCCGGCGGTAACCGAATTCGCCCGATTTTGATGACAGCCGGAACAACAATACTCAGTCTGATTCCTCTCTGCTTTACAAACGTCGGCATCGGAGGAAATGGCCCACCCTATTTTCCGATGGCCAGAGCCATAGTCGGCGGCCTGGCCTTCTCAACCCTGGTCACGCTGATCATACTTCCAGAGATATATCTTCTATTGGATGATTTGCGCCAGTGGTCCCGACGTATTCTGAGCTCTGCCTTAAAATAAAACATTTTAAACATTTTCCTTATTGTCATCTTCTGTTGACATTCTTACAAGAGAGATTACTTCAAGACTGACCCCTCCCAAGGATATTAAATCCTGGCATTGACATCTGGCATGTTTCATGAATCCTTATGGTTGCAAATTTAGAGAGAAATGGAGACTTCTATGACATGAGAAGGCTGTTTCTCCTCAATCGTCATTAGATAGGGCACAACTCAGGCTCAACTTGACAGACATGTCTAAATATGTATATTATTAATATACATTTTAGGAGACATGTCAGTGAAGACCTCGATCGTTGATCTCAGGTATAAAATGAAAAACGTTCTCAAAGCTTTAGACAGAGGGGAGAAAGTAAATATTCTCTACCATGGAAAAGTAAAGGGAATAATCCATCCTCAGAGGAATAAAACCAATAAGAAGGTCAAAGAACACGCTTTTTTCGGAATGCACAAAATTCACAAGAAGCCCTTATCTGAAGAGATGAAAGATCTAAGAGGCTCACGCACCAATGATATTTGATACAGATATCTTCATCTGGATTCAGAGGGGAAACGAAAGGGCCGCTGAGCTCATAGACCGTTCTGATCAAAGATATCTTTCTATTTTCACATACATGGAACTCCTTCAGGGAGGCAAGGACAAAGCTCAACATAAATACATAAAAGACTTTCTCAAAGATTACGGTTTTATAATCCTTCCTCTCACCGAGAACATCGGTCACCGCGCTTCCATCTACATCGAAGAATATACGTTAGCTTCTCATTTAAGAGCCGGAGATGCCATCGTTGCAGCGACTGCCGTAGAAAACAATATGCCTCTGGTCTCAAGCAATGCTAAGCACTTCAGGCTCATCAAAGACCTGAGATTAAAAGTGTTCAAACCTTAATTCAAGGAAGACGAAAAAGGGAACCAAGCTCACTAATAAGAATAAGGGGCAAGCCGAAGCATTTTCTTTTTTAATCCTTTAAGCATGAATTGTGTCGCATAATACGGGAGAGTTCCAAAATTCTCTTGATTAGTAGAAAATAATAAATAAAAATATAAACGCATCAGGGTGATGCTCATTTTAAAAATGATCGTCTCTAATATCTAATCGAAGGATAGAAAATGAAAGTAATTGATCTGGAGGATGAATACAAAGAATTATATTTTGTTTGCCTTGAAGATTGGTCTGAGGAGATGAAAGAAGCCGGGAGCCATAAAGAAGACTGGTACAATAAAATGAAGAACAAGGACCTCAGGGTAAAACTGGCAACGGATGATTACGGAATGGTTGGGGGAATGATCCAGTACATGCCAATAGATCACGCCTTCGCCGAAGGAAAAAACCTCTATTTCATCCATTGTATCTGGGTGCATGGGTATAAGAAAGGAAGAGGAAATTTCCGGAAGAAGGGGATGGGCAAGGCTTTGCTCAAGGCTGCAGAAGATGATGCAAAAGAAAGGGGAGCAAAGGGTATTGTCGCCTGGGGGATTTCCATGCCGTTCTGGATGAAAGCTTCCTGGTTCAAAAAGCATGGATACAAAAAGGCAGATAAAGTGGGGATGCGGGTTCTGATGTGGAAACCTTTCACGGCTGATGCCATTCCTCCCAAATGGATAAAAGAAAAGAAAAAACCGGAAGCTTTAGCTGGAAAAGTAACCGTGACTTCCTTTCGTAACGGATGGTGCCCCGCCCAAAACCTCGTTTTCGAGAGGGCAAAACGGGCTGCTCAGGGGTTTGGAGATAAAGTAGAATTTCGAGAGATAGACACCTTGAATAGAGAGGTTTTTTTAGAATGGGGCATAACCGATGCGCTGTTCATAGATAATAAACAGGTGCGGACAGGCCCGCCACCTTCGTTTGAGAAAATAAAGAAAAAAATAGCAAGAAGAGCTAAAAAATTAAAGGCAAGAAGCAATCTCGTATCCTTTTATCCGTGATTTGGCGTGTTTGTAAACAAGTGCGTCC
>SMTZ1_10003982_pt1 | contig 14864 bp, 12 predicted proteins | sample DeeMarSWOR136_30_FD_25667 | JGI IMG/M metagenome (IMG submission 25667)
GTTTGCCTTGAGCAATATATGTAATGGGGACATAATTCTCATACCAAGGTTCAAGAATTAAGATTTCATCTCCTGGATTTGTTATTGCTAGAATACTCGAAGCAATAGCCTCACTTGCCCCACAAGTTATAGTTAGTTCGTTGTAAGGGTCAACTACGAGTTTATTATAGTCTTGGAGCTTTTCTGATATTTTTTCCCTTAAATCAGTACGTCCATATGTGACACTATACTGGTGTTCTTCTTTATCCATACCATCTTTTATACCCTCTATTAGCTCTAAAGGAGGAGAAAAGTCAGGCATTCCTTGAGATAGGTTAATTGCCTTATTTTCTATAGCTTTCCTTGTCATTTCTCTTATTACAGATTCTTGAAAATGTTCCAAAATTCTAGACATAATACTCATCATTAATAATATAAGGTCCTATAAAAGAGTTTAAAAGGAATTTTTTCAAATCATTTGAATCATTTGAGTATTAAAATATAAAAATGTTTTACGATTTTAAGATCAATAATATCTTAAGTTTAAATGGAATAATAGTAAAATGTCTAAATTTCAACCTTTTCTTATGGAACGATGGATGTCCAAGTTTGAGCAGGAAGTTGATTTTAACTTATCCGAAAGTGGGGTCCACCCAATTTTGCTCAGTGAATTGTTATCAGATGATCCTGATTACATTAATGATTTACTTGCCACTGATCTTAATTACCCTCATGTAGAAGGTATTCCCAGATTACGGGAAAATATAGCCGCTTTATATGATGGAGCGACCCCAAAAAACATCCTAGTTACAACGGGAGCAATTGAAGCGAATTACAACGCAACTTGTACACTACTCACCCCAAATGATGAAATAATTATTATGCTACCAAATTATATGCAAATTTGGGGTATTGCTCGGAACTACGGTTTCAAAATAAAAACATTTCAACTACTTGAGGAGAATGGTTGGGCACCTGACTTAGTTGAATTAGATAAGATTGTCTCCAAGAAAACTAAACTCATTGCCATCTGCAATCCTAACAATCCAACAGGTTATATCCTGAAGGAGAAGGAAATGGATGGAATAATTGCTATAGCAGACAGAGTTAACGCGTGGATTTTGGCTGATGAAGTATATGCTGGTGCTGAACGATTAAGAGATGACGAAACTCCCTCCTTTTATGGACGTTATGATAAAGTGATAGCAATAGGTAGTATGAGTAAAGCCTATGGCTTACCTGGGCTCCGCATTGGATGGGTAGTTGCACCTACTGAAACTATTGAGGATATTTGGGCACGACATGAATACACTACAATATGTGCTACAATGTTATCAAACAAACTTGCTGCAATTGCATTGTCTCCAAAGGTTAGACCACGAATTATTCAGCGTACTCGTAATTTTATTCGACAAGGATATCCTATTCTTCAACGATGGATGGATAGCCATGAAAATATTTTTACCGTTATCCCTCCACAAGCTGCCGCAATCGCATTTGTTCGTTATCATTTAGACATCAATTCAACTAAATTTGCTGAACGCTTGCGTAAGGAGAAGAGTGTTTTCATTGTGCCAGGTGACCATTTCGGAATGGATAAATTTTTTCGGATAAGTTTTGGATTACCGCCAGATTACCTTACATCAGGACTTAATCGTATACACGAATTAATCATGGAATTAAAGAAATAGCATCAATATATCTAATAATAAATAAAAATTTAGAGCATTTTATGAGTTTAGATTTAAAAAAGTATAAGACTTATAGAAGTTGGTTTTTATTCCACCTCTATAAACAAAAATACTTAGTATTGTGTGTTATTGCGGGAATTATTATTTTTACATTAACAAGAACACTCATACCTGTGATAATTGGAGATATAATAAATAATCTTTTGACTCTGAGAGCTACTGCTACTTTATTGACATTGATCTCCATAACTTTTGCTCTTTATTTAATTCGTAATATTATGGATTATGTGACGATGATGGTAGGGCATTATCTTGGCTTAAAAACAGAACAAAATATGAGGAAAGAATTTTTTGATACTATCCAATTAAAACCATTACGATATTATGATAACGCTCGAACAGGTAATTTAGAAGCTCTTGCAACTAATGATTTACGTGTTATAAATACTATGGTCTCCCACGGTAGTTTCTATATTTATCCATTCTTTCAAGTAGCTATAACAGTAATATTATTAATTGAAATCCTTGATGTAAAGTTAGCCTTAATTTCAATTCCATTCATAATTTTATATTTATATTTTATATTGGATTATCGGAAAAAAATTTCTCCCTATGCCTCTGCAAGGTTGAGAAAACATTCAAATCTAGCTGTAGTTCTGCAAGATAGCATTAGTGGTATTGCAGTTGTCAAGTCCTTTACAGCTGAAAAGTTGGAAAGAGAAAAATTCAGTCGAGCTGTATATGCTTTTAGGGATAATTGGATTGGAGAAACTAGAGTTCAATCAAGATATTATCCTCTATTGGTTCTATATATTTTGATTGGATTTATTTTTTTAATTGGTAGTCTTTTTGTTTTTCAGAACAGTTTATCAGTTGGGACATTAGTAGCAGCAAATTTACTCTTAATTACTCTTATAGATCCTACTAATTTAATCTTTTGGGCTACGAATGATATGATGAGTGGTTTTGCAGCTTGTTCACGTTTATTTAATGCTCTTTTAGAAGAGGAAAGTGAAGAGGGTTTTGGAATTACTAAGTGGTCGGATAATTTCAAGGGAAGTATTGAATTTAGAAATGTTACTTTTTCATATGGAAATGAAAAAAAAAAGAATCCACCTGTTCTTAAGAACATATCATTTAAGATTGAACCATATCAACGAGTTGCTCTTGTTGGACCAACTGGTTGTGGAAAAACTACATTAATAAAATTACTTTTACGTTTATATGAACCAGAAAATGGAATTATATTATTAGATGGAGTTGACATTCGAGATTATCCACTTCAAGTGTTAAGAAAAAATATTGGTTATATTGAACAAGATATTTATTTATTTTCACGCACGATAAATGAAAACATAGCTTTTGGTAAGCCAAATGCAACGCCAGATGAAATCATAGAAATAGCAAAACTTGCTCAAGTCAATGATTTTGTCGAAAAGTTTCCTGAAATGTATAATACAATAGTAGGAGAGAGAGGAACACGCCTTTCTGGTGGAGAGAAGCAAAGAATAGCAATTGCTCGGGCATTTTTAACAGATCCTAAAATCATTATTCTTGATGATTCTGTTTCTGCAGTAGATAGTGAAACAGAAGAAAAAATTGGTCGTGCTATGGAAAATATACTGAGGAATAGAACTACATTGATAATCACTCATCGATTGCACACTATTCGGACTTCTGACAAAATAATTGTACTTAAACACGGGCAAATTGTATCTGAAGGTAATCATAATGAATTAATAATAACTTCAGAGGATTATAGGCGGATTTTTGGAAAACAGGTAGTCTTACCAAAATTAAAAACTAAAAGTGACTCATGAGGTATTGAAATGGGAATCTACGCGGGAATATTTGATGAGCAATATAGAAGAAAATATACTGATCGTGACCTCTTTATTCGATATATTAAACGTATTGCTCCTTATAAGAAAAATATTCTCATGATTTCATTATTTGTACTAATATCAGCAATAACAGAAATAATTAATCCCCTATTGATTGGATTTGCTGTCAATGAAATGTCTAAATCAAATCGCAATGCTATATTAGCTATAAGTGCCGGAACATTATTCTTTATATTATCTATAATAACGTGGATAATGTTCTTTTTACAGAGAAGAGAAATTGGAAAATTTGCTCCGTACTTTTTAGATAATCTCCGTATGGATATCTTTGATAAATTACAAGAGCAAGATATGAGTTTTTTCGATAGATTTGAAAGTGGCAGATTAAATTCAAGAGTTTCAAATGATGCATTAGATTTTGGGAATACAACCATTTTAATAACTGATACAGTAGGCAGTTTTCTTATTTGTGTATTAACATTTGGAATTCTTGTATGGTTAAACTTAACTTTAGCTCTTATTACACTGGCTTCTATTCCAATCATCTTGATATTAATGTTCTCACTAAGAAAACTTGCCCGAATAGTTAGTAGAGCGTACAGAAAATCAATAGGAGATGTTAATGCAGCAATGGTCGAATCAATTGAAGGTATACATGTATGTAAGAGTTTTGGCCAAGAATTAAGAGTTTCTAATCAGTTTAATGAAACAAATAAAGAATATTTCAGAACTAATTTTAAATTAACAGCTACGACACATATGTGGAGACCCTTACTTGAAACTGTTTCTGGAATAACATTAATAATTATTATGTATTTTGGGAGCCGACAAGTATTTCAAGAGATAACAAACCCTGGAACAATTTTAATGTTTATTCTTTACCTTCAGAGATTCTTTCGCCCAATTATGGTAGTTGCTCTATTTTTCCCAGAACTAAGTGCGGGAATGGCAGCTTATGAGCGTATACTTGATATTCTTGACTCAGAGCCTAAAGTGAAGCAAAATCCTGATGCTCTAGATGTTGATGAGTTAGAAGGTGAGATTGTTTTTGATCATGTAGAATTTAGCTATAGAAAAGGTGAGGATGTCTTCAAAAATTTGAATCTAAAAATAGAGAAGGGGGAAAGACTTGCTATCGTAGGGCATACTGGCGCAGGAAAATCTAGTTTAGTAAAATTACTTTCTCGTTATTATGAATTTCAAGGTGGTTCTATTAGAATTGATGGAATTGATATTAGAGATATGAAATTAGATTCTTATAGAAGGAATCTAGGGACTGTTCTCCAAGATGTGTTTTTATTTTCAGGAACAATAGAGGAAAATATCCGATATGGAAGGCGAGATGCCTCAGAAGAAGACCTTTTAAGAGCAATCAAGACTGTTCATATAGAGGAAGTACTTGAATACTTACCTAAAGGGCTTCAAACCAAAATCGGAGAAAGAGGAAGAGGTCTTTCTGAAGGCCAAAAACAGTTAATAAGTTTTGCTCGAGCACTCTTAACTGATCCTAAAATTCTTATCCTTGATGAAGCTACTTCTAGTGTAGATGCTTATACAGAAGCAATTATTCAAGAGGCTCTTGAAGTGCTTTTATCTAACCGTACTTCTATAATAATTGCCCATAGACTCTCAACTATTATAAATGCTGATCGAATAATTGTGATGGAAAATGGCAAAATCATTGAAGATGGAACTCATAAGTCCTTACTTGCAAACGGTGGAAAATATGGGGAACTTTATAAAAAATACTTTGAGCATCAGAGTCTTGAATGGCAACCAAGCTATGATATTACTGCAACTGAAGGTTCTGACTGAAAAATTCAAATTTTTTCTGAAGTAATTAAATTATATTATAAATCTTAATTCTAAATTGAAAAGTGCAGATTAAATTTTCTAAAAAAATAAATAAATTTTTTGTAAGATTAAATTTTATTTTGTTTTCAAAACAACAGTAATTGCTCTTGTAAGTCGGATTACATCCATTACTCTTCCTTTCTCCACTGTTATTTGTTCCCTGCTTATCGCATGAGTGAAATCTCCTTTACCTTCGCATATCCTAACAATAGAGTTAGGATCACCTGTCATTACAATCTCTGCATCTGAAAGCGTACCATCTCCGATTTTACCAGTTCTTTCTTTTATTTCTAAATAAAATGGATTTTCGTTGTCGAGATTAAATTGAAACGTCATATCCCAGTCAACATCTTTACCTCCAATATTTGTAACAAAAACTGCTTCAGCTTTTGCATTTCCACTCACTTTTTCAATAATCCTGGATAAATTTTCTTTAGCAATTCCCATTTCATACGCCTCCTTCAAATTCTGCTTTGCTAATCCAATTTTCGTATTCATCTTCAGGAACAAAGAAAAAATCTGTCATTTTTCCTTCTCGTTCTTTAGAAAAAACAGCTTTAACTCTTTTCCCTTTTTTGATCTTAGAAGGTACTAAGTTCTCTGAAAAGATTCCTTGGAGTAGAGCTGTATCTGCTCCATCTAACTTTATAAAACCAATACCATAGGGAATTGCTTTAATAAAAGCTGAAGTTGTATACCATACTATGGTACTAACTTCGATAGTTCCAGTTTGTTTCATTTCAATCCAATCAGCTGGAGAATAGCATTCAGAACAATTAATTCTAGGAGGCATCCAAGCTTTTCCGCAACTTTTTTTTGTACATTTAGTTCCTAAGAGCTTTTTATTCTTCATCAACTCAATAAAAAATCTCGATTGCCCTCCAAAGGTATATTTATAATCAATTTTGATACGATCTCTTATTTCATGTGCTTGAAATTCTTCACTCAAGGCTTTTTCAACCCCTCCTCATTTGCCATTACAATAACTGCCGCATATGCTGCTCCAGGCCCTCCAATGGAATGCGCAATAGATCTACCTTTTTCGATAGCTATTTGATGTTTACCTGCATCCCCTCTTAACTGGAGTGCTGCTTCTCCTGTGCTCATTATGCCTGTTGCACCTACAGCATGTCCGCATCCAATGAGTCCTCCACAAGGACAACAAGGTAGTTCACCATCAATCCAAGGACCCTCTCCAGGCTTTTCAAAGGATTTTTCAATCCAAGGACCACCTTCTCCGAATGGAACAAAACCCAATTCCTCATATGAAATGACTTCTTGACCACTAAATGCATCATGGAGTTCTGCTAAATCAATTTGTTGTTTAATCTTATCATAATTAAGACCAGCCATTTTATACGCTGCTTTAGCCGCATAAATATTAGAGTATAACCTTCCCATATCTTCTCGATTGCCGATAAAACAATCTGTATTAGCTGCAGCTACACCAGTTATCCAGATTGGTTTTTCAATTCCCAATTCCTTAACTTTTTCTTCACTAGCTAAAATTAATGCAGCAGATGCTTCTGAGTAAAGACAACAGTCCAACATTTTGAAAGGATAACATATGATTCTAGAATTCATTACATCTTCAACGGTTATTTTCATAGGTGATTGTGCTTTTGGATTAAGTATTGCATTACCATGATTCTTAACACTAACATATGCCATATGTTCTTCAGTGGGATTACCAAATTCTTCAAAATGAGCATTTACCATACTTACATAAGAACTCGCAGCCATCATACCCATAGGATATTCATATGTCATATCAGCTGAATAAGCAATAGCATTGAGAACCTCCGGTGTGGTCGTACCTGTTTGTTCATCATAGCAATCATTACATTTCTCAAGTCCTATGCATAAACATAAATCTGATAATCCTGAAGCTACTTCTGCATATGCCATTCTAACAGTGTATCCACCTGTGGCACCTCCAGTAGCTACACGAGTTCCTGGCTTATTATTCATCCCAAGATAACTATTTGTAAAAATATCTGGCATAAATTGCCGCTCAAACAATTCATTATAAATCCCATAAACTGTTGATTCTAAATCCTTATGAGTAATTTCTGCTCCGATTTTATTCGCATCTTCTAAGGCAAGTTTTGTAGCATCAAACGCAAGCTCAAAATAAGTTTTATCTAAATATCTTGCCCGGAAAGGTGTTATTCCTATTCCTATTATCGCAACTTTTCTCAAAATTTACCACTCTTATTATTTTCTTTTTATTATTTTTTATGGAATAATTATTGATTTGTTTTTATTTTATTTTATTTGTAAAAGTAAAATTAGTATTAAAAATGAATAAATTCATATTTAGTTAATGTTTTGAAGGACATAAACTAAACTCAATAGAATACTACAAATTATTATAATAATTCTAAAGTTATTTTTTATTCCTAAGTTAGTTTTGTTAAATAAATGGGGAATTTAACAATTTATATTATAAATTAATCACCAAAACTGAACAGAAAAGAACGTAATCGCTACAAAAATAATCCCACAGATAATAATAATTATAAAGTCCACTTTCTTTATTTCAGTGTTCTTATTACTCTCTAACTTGTTTCTGAAAATTAGAGTAGTTAGAAAGGGTATAAGAAATATAAGACCATATGCTGCAAAAGTAGTTGGTTCATATAATTGTTCGGGTACATTTCGATACAATCCGAAGAAGATCCAATCGAATATGATTGCTAATAATAGAAAGATTGAAGCAACGTATAAGCATCCAATCCAAATTGATTTGTTTGAACTTTTTTTTAAGCAATAATAAGAGGTAAATCCCCAAATGGTTGGTGCTAGAATAAGCATCATAATTATTCCAAAACTTTCATTTAAAATCCAAGGGATCCATAAAATAGCATTTGAAAACCAATAAGCAGAGATACCAACCAAAATTGTTAAGAATAACCAGCTCTTTCTCATTTTCTCACGATTATTTTTTAAATGTATAATATGTAATAAAAATAAATTTAAGGATTTAAAAAGAACAATATTAAGTCAACACTAATACTATTAAAGCAAATTACTCGGGGAATAAAGGTTTAAATTGTTTTTCTTTAGCTATAGAAATAATTTCTTCTTTTTCTTTATCATCAAGCCTACGGAAACGTTTAGCAGCATTCAATACTAGTGACCATAATCTTACATCACAGGGTAAAGAATATGTTGTAACTGCTTGTTGAGAAAGAGTAAACCAGACAGCTTTATCTATATCCTCTTGCTTATCGAGAGGTTTATACCATGTAGTATAATTAGGTTCATCTATCCATCTACTTTTAGAAATAGCTTTAATTGCAGTAACACCAATATTTCTTTCTTGTGCTATTTTTAGAACTCCTCTAAAATCATTAACAGGATTAGGATTTACTAATGCAGCAACGTATACGGGCAAAAGAACTGTGTCAAAATCATTAGATAACTCAAGTGCATTTTGAATTACTCTAATATCATTATGAACTGTTATGCCAATATGTTTGATTAATCCTGTTTCTTTAGCTTCTTTAAATGCTTCCATAGCTCCATTTTTTCCAAGAATCTGATGCAATTCTTCCACTGATGAGACAGCATGAAACTGATATAAGTCAAAATAGGAAGTACCTAACTTCTTCAATGATCGATTGAGTTGTCGCCACGCTCCGTTTTTAGTTCTCTTCAGTGTTTTTTCTGCTAAAAAGAAATGGTCTCTATATTTCTCGATCCATGGTTTTAGTCTTATTTCTGCATTTCCATATGTTGGAGCAACATCAATTATATTAATTCCACTGTCCATCGCTTTTTTTATTGCCTTATCAGCTTCCTCTTGATCGACATAGCCAATACCGCATCCACCCATAGCAATTATAGATACTTTAGTCCCAATTTTTCCAAATGTACGAGTTTCCATATCAGATTTACCTTTCTTAATTAATCATTAATTTGATTATTATGTTGTTTTCGAGTATATTAAGATTAACTAGTTTTTAATATAAATAAGAGATTTATCAAATTATTATTATAATAGTAATTGACTATGGATGCTAAGAACATTCCAATTATAGTTGGTATTGCTCAATTCACTCAATATAAAGATACTTCTCAACCACTCGATCCGCTTAGTCTAATTGTCAAAACCAGTATAAAGGCTCTTGAAGACACACAAAGCAAAGAGATAGTTGATTTTATCGATGCTGTTTATATGGTAAATATAAATTCTTGGTCATATGAAGATGCACCTAGTGAACTTAGTAAGGTTATTGGTATAAATCCAACTACAAAAGTTTATCTACCTGATGGTGGTAATACACCTCAGATGTTGGTAAATCGAGCTGCAAAAGCTATTATGGCTGGATTGAATCGTTCAATACTTATTACAGGTGGTGAGGCTTTATATTCACGAATTCAAGAAAAGAAGGGAAAGATTAAATTAAATTGGTCTAAAAGAGAAAACCCTAAATATATGGAGGGGACAATATGGGACGGTATTAATGCGTTTGAGAATAGATATGGACTTAAATATCCTCCATATACTTATTCTCTTTTCGAAACTGCTTTTCGTGCAGCCTTAGGAAGAAATTTAAAAGATCACATAAATTATTTAGGTAAACTTTTTGAGCACTTTTCAAATATAGCGTCAAGAAACCCTTATTCTTGGACAAAAACCTCTTTTTCTGCTCCAGAAATAGTAAATGCTACTCCTAATAATCGTTATATAACTCACCCATATACTAAACGCATGTGTTCCAACTTATTTGTCGATCAAGCTGCCACAATACTCATAACAAGTAAAAGTTTTGCAGATGAACTTAATATTGACAAAAATTTATGGGTTTATCCTATGGGTGGTGCGGATCTTAATAATGTTCATGAAATAACTCAACGTCCGAAACTTTATGATTCGCCAGCTACAAGAGAAGGAGTGAAACTTGCATTAAAACAAGCAGGGCTTACAATTGAGGATATTGATAAATTCGATATATATAGTTGCTTTCCTTCAATTGTAGAGATTATCATGAAAGAAATTGGCATTTCTGATGCTGATCCTAGAGATTTAACTGTAACAGGTGGACTTCCTTATTTTGGAGGACCTTGGAGTAATTATTCCCTTCATGCAATTGTTAATACTGTTAATATAATTCGAAATAACCGCTCTTTGAAGGTAATGGTTATAGCAAATGGTGGCTATAATACTAAGCAATCAATTGGAATTTATGGATCTGAGTCATCTAGAAAATCTTGGGGTGTTTGTGATGATAAGGAAATCCAACAATCGATATTAGAAGATGTATTACCTCCACCAGTCGAAAGAGCGAATGGAAAGTTAATAATCGAGGGATATACAATAACTTATAATCGAAATGGTCAACCAGAATCAGGAATTGTAATCGGAAAGCTTGAGAGTGGATATCGTACTATTGCACTTATCAAATCCGAACCTAATGAATTAGAGATTCTGGTGAAACAAGAGCTTGTTGGAAAAAAATGCATTATTCAATATAACTCAGAAGATGATAGAAATTTAGTAATATCAATGGATTGACTATTAATCTTCAACGAATTTTATTTCTTGAATTGTAACAAATAATATCATAAAAAAAAACCTTAAATATGAAATTTATTATAAGAATTTTGAAGAATATTAATCTAAAATTTTCTAATCATTAAATTCTACATTTTGAATAAAAATAAATTATTAAAACAAGAAGAGGAAGAGGTGTCATATTTATTTCTCAAGATGAAATGAAAGATCTGACAGAAGATCTTGATGACAAAATAGTTAAAGGATTACAACATAAAGTTGATGAGTATGCTTTAAAAGTCAGGGAATTAGAAGACGTAATGGCTAAAAAGGACGAAGAATTGGAAAATTTAGCAAAATCAAAAGAGGAATTCAATTCTAAATTGGAAGAATCTAAAGGAAATCTGGAACATAAAAGTAATGAAATTGAAAAATTAAATTCTGAAGTTTATGATTTAAAAAAAACTGTTTCTTTACAAGAGGATGAAATTAATAAATTAAATGCAAAAGTTGATGATTTATCAAATTCACTTTCAGAAAAAGATAATAAGATAAAGGAACTGACTAATTCTCTTGCTGAAAAGGAAAAAATTATCGATGAGCAAAAAGTTAATTTAGAACTAGCAAAAACTGAAGTTGAGAAAGCCAAAACTGAGCTGGCTGAATTAAAACCTGCCGAGCCAACGACATATACTAGTGAAGAGCGACTAACATGCCCTAATTGTGGAGCAGTTGGAAAAGATATTAAATCTGAAGAAGATAAAACCAAAGTACTAGGGTATGTAGGTCACAGCCCACTTTATGCTAAAAAAAATGTATGTAAGAAGTGTGGATACAATTTTTAGCTTTATTCTTTTTAAATTAATATTAAATTACTATTTATTTTTCATTTAAAAAGTCGAATTTCACTAAATTTAATTTAGATAGGTTTTTTATTTCTTAAAATTTAATATTAAACTATAAAAATTAAAGTTTTAAACGTGAAATAAAAAGTGATTAAGACAAGGATTACTGAAAAATTTGGGATAAAATATCCTATTCTTAATGCTCCTATGGGACCATTCTATACAACAGAATTGGCAATTGCCGTTTCAGAAGCAGGTGGATTAGGGGTAATAAGTCATGCCACACTGCTAGGAAGAAATTCAATCACAGATTTTAAAAAGCAAATTGACCATGTCATTGAAAGTACAGATAAACCATTCGGATTTAATATTCGAGTTGCTCGATTACAGACTGATCATAAGATCCTTTTACGTAAGATAGGGCAATGGCGTAAAGAAAATCCAAAAATCAGAGAACAAATGATTTATGGATTAACAAGTGCAGGAGGTCCAAGATTTGCAGCTAAAATGCTGCAAAAAACGAGCCCCGATTTGTACCATTTTCATGTAGCCCCTGCATTATGGCTAGTTGATAAAGTAGTTGAATCTGGCTGCAATGGTGTAGTCGCAACTGGTACTGAAGGAGGAGGGCATCAAAGTTATGAAGGAGTTACTACCTTAGTTTTGGTTCAAGAAGTTGTACAGAAATATCCCGAATTGTTAACCGTGGCCTGTGGAGGTTTTGCAACTCCAGAAGGTGTGGCTAATGCATTGTCAATGGGAGCGGATGCTGTGGCAATGGGAACTCGATTCATAGCATGTAAGGAAAGTGAGTTTCATCCAAACTATAAAGCTCTGATTCCACCCTCTACAGATAAGGATACTATAATTACCACTGGTGGTTTCGGACCAATACGCTTAATTAGAAATAAATATGCTGAAGAACATGGTGACACTTTGTCAAAAGATGAAAAAATAGCACAAGAAGAGAGTATATTTGATGCTGATTTATACCTAGATGATTTACACAAATATGAGATTGTTTATACTGAAGGAGACGTAGAAAATGGAGCAGTTCCTGCGGGTCAGTCTTGTGGCTTAATTCATGAAATATTGGGCGTTGATGATATCGTCAGTGGTTTTTCAAAAAAAGCTGAAGAATTATTAAAAAGTGTGACATCAAAAATCTCATAAAAATATTCTCTTTTTTTCTTATCTATTAATAATCTAGAATATAAAAAAAGTAATAAAAATCTATAAATATAAATTATTTATTATTCTTTCCGTAATTCTCTTCTTAAAATTTTTCCAACAATCGATTTAGGCAATTCAGGTACTATCTCAATTAATCTTGGATATTTAAAAGGACTAATATTATCCTTACACCATTCCATTAAATCATCCTCAGTAACTTTTCCTTGATATTCTGGTTTTAATGAAATGAATGCTTTAATAGTTTGACCTGCTTCAGGATCTGGAACTCCAATAACTCCTACTTCATTAACTGCTTCATTCATATAAATTAAATCCTCCACTTCTCTTGGAAATACTCCATGTCCTTTGTATTTAATCATGTCTCTCTTTCGATCCTTAATACGTAAATATCCATCTTTATCTATACATCCGATATCAGCTGTATAGTACCAAACAGTTCCTTCAGAATCTTTTCTCAATGCATATTTTGTATCCTCTTCCCTTCCTAAATATCCTAACATTACTTGAGGTCCTGTACCACATATCTCACCTATATATTGAAATTCATCTAGACCACAGTTTTCACAATTCTCATTAGGGCAAGCAGATATTTGGGTTTTTCCGTCTTCGATATCAACTATTTTAATATAAGTGTCTGGTAAGGGTAATCCTACACTATTTATTCTAAAATTTTTAAAAGGATTTAAAGCTAAAACTGGTGAACATTCTGACATTCCATATCCTTCAATAATAAGGGCGCTAGTAAGATCCTCAAATGTTTGTTTTACTTCAAGCGGTAAAGCAGAAGCGGAGCTTATACAAGCTATTAATGAATCGAGTTTCCCTTTATATTTGTTTGAATCCGGATCTTGATTTATTTTTATATATAGTGTAGGTACGCCTGGTAAATATGTAGCTTTTTCTTTCATTATCACTTTTAAAATTTTTGATAATTTTTCAGGTGGTCTTGGGAGTAAAATTATTTTCCAGCCTTGAAGTATCCCAACAGTCATTCCAATATTTCCGTAAGAATGAGCTAAAGGTACTACTAATAATATCCCTCCTTTTCCCTTTTCTTTTTCCATCTGGGGTAACTGATTTGTAGCCCATACATCTACTTGTTGGGCATTAACTATCATATTATAGTGAGAAGTCATTACCCCTTTAGGTACTCCTGTTGTACCCCCAGTATAAATCAAAACTGCAGGATCTTTTCTTAAATCAATATTTACTTTAGGTACTTCAACAGGTATTCCATTTTGCAGAATATCTTGGAATTTATAAAATGTAACATCACCAACTTTATCTGGCCACTTTTTCATCCCAGGAACCTTTCCTAAGGCTGCTCCGAGTTTTGCTTTAATTTTAGGCAAATATTCTCCTAAACCAGTAAGAATAATTTTATTTAATGTAGGCATTTTAGTTAGATCCTTACCTAAAACATGTTCTTCATACAAATAATCTAAAATTAGTAGAGTTGTAGCTTTAGAATCATTAACTTGGTGGACAATCTCTACGAACCTATTGACAGGAAGTATAGGATTAGATACGGCTCCAATTCGAATAGCAGCCCAATGAGCAATTACATATTGAGGGATGTTTGGTAAATCAATGCAAAAAACATCTCCTTTCTTAATACCGAGTTTAGAAAGACCAGTTGCATATTGATCAACTAGATTGTTTAATTCTTTATAAGTTATCCGATATCCTTCAAAAAATATAGCTTGTGAATCTGGATATTTTTCAGCTGTTCTTTGTAATATATCTGCGAGGGGCATTAACTCATAATCGATACTTCTAGGTACCTCATTTGGCCAATTATTGGTAATGCCATAAAATTCTATTAGTTCCTCCTTATTCATTTTCTATCAGATTTAATTTTTTATAATTGAGTAATATTAATTCATTTCGATTTTATTTAAAATTTTAATACTAGAGTTAAGAATCTTAATATTATCATAATTCTTAAATTCTC
>SMTZ1_10006941_pt1 | contig 14862 bp, 13 predicted proteins | sample DeeMarSWOR136_30_FD_25667 | JGI IMG/M metagenome (IMG submission 25667)
GCCATGTCGGGGCAGGGTGCCCTGATGATGGTAGTAGGAGAGCCGGGTATCGGTAAGACCGCTCTCTGCGAGCAATTGGCTACCTACGTCACACTGAGAGGCGGTAAGACCCTGGTGGGTCACTGCTACGAGGAAGGCTCGCTGTCGCTGCCCTATCTGGCCTTTGTCGAGGCGATGCGCTCCTATGTGCTGTCACGAGAGACCAGAGACTTGCGGAGGGAACTGGGTACGGGGGCTGCAGATGTTGCCCGTATCGTCTCCGAGGTAAGGGAAAAGCTCAAGGTAGAGCCGAGACCACCAGGTGACCCTGAGGAGGAGCGCTACCGGCTCATGCAGGCTGTCACCAGTTTCCTAACCAGCGCTGCCACCGTTCAGCCATTACTGATTATATTAGAAGACCTGCACGATTCTGACAAGGGTACTTTAGAGATGCTGACCCACGTCTCGCGTAACCTGTCAGGTGCAAGGCTCCTGATTGTCGGCACCTATCGTGATGTTGAAGTAGACCGCAGCCACCCATTATCGGCAGCGCTCGCGGAGTTACGGCGTGTCGCCACCTTTGACCGCGTCCTCTTACGTGGTCTCAATGCCGATGAGGTCAGGCGGATGCTGGAGAGCATCACCAGGCAGGAGGTACCCTGGGGTCTGGCCGAGGCGGTACACCGCCAGACCGAGGGCAACCCCCTCTTCGTGCAGGAGGTGGTACGTTATCTGGTTGAGGAGGGGCTTATCAGTCGTGAAGAAGGACAGTGGCGGGTTACCACACTGGAGATGAGCATCCCCGAGGGGTTGCGTGACGTCGTAGGCAAACGCCTGTCTTTTCTGAGCACGGAGTGCAACCAGCTACTCTCTATTGCTGCTGTCATCGGTCGGGAGTTCCGTCTTGATGTTCTGCAGAGAGTAGCTGAGGTACCAGAGGACAAGCTTCTCTCTGCTCTGGAAGAAGCCAAGAACGCTGCGGTGCTGGAGGAGCGCTCCGCCGTGGGGGTCGGTGCTACCTTCCGTTTCACCCATGCCTTCTTCCGCCAGATACTCTATGAAGAGATATTTACCCCACGCCGTATCCGCATCCACCAGCAGGTGGGCCGTGCTCTGGAACAGGTGTACGCAAGACGGCGCGAGGAGCATGCGGCTGAGCTGGCCGAGCACTTTGCTCAGAGCACCGAACATGAGGACCTGGTGAAAGCCCTGGAGTACAGTGAGATGGCGGCGCGACGTGCACTGGCTGTCTACGCCTACGGGGAAAACGTGCGGCTACTGGAGCAAGCCCTTAAGGTACAGGAGGTGCTTGACCCAGAGGACAAGACCCAGCGGTGCGACCTGCTGCGAGCCCTGGGCAATGCTCTCGTCCTGGCAGACGAACCTCGTTCCCTGGCCGAGGAAATAGGTGACAACCGGCGTGCCTTCCGCGTCTGCCAGCTAGCTCGGGCGGCAATGCTTAGCTGGGCTTATGCGCTCGACACTCCAGAGGGAGCCGAATGGGCGGCACGGGCTGACCGCTATGCTGAGCCGGATACGGCGGCGCGCGCCTGGGCTGACATGTTCCTCGGGCATGTGAAGTGCGTCACAGGTAACTGGGAGGGAGGAGTACCTCTCCTCACCCGGGCCCTTGAGCTGGCCCGCCGCCTCGGTGACATCAGCACGTTCGTTCAGGTAGCAAGCATTTGGGTTAGTTGGGCGCAAGCTCCGCAGCACGACGAGGAGAGACTGCACCTAGCGGAGGAAATGGAGGAGATAATAAAGCAATCACGTGCCGAGTTGAGCGTACGGGACCAAATGGGTACCTTCTACCGCCTGGGCGATATATTCCTACAATGGGGGCAGCGCCAGCGTGGTGAGAAGTACTGGGGTGAGTTCCGGGAGACGGTGGAACGTTCCAGAATAGGCGCATGGCTACTCATATCAATGGGGTATGACATCGAATGGGCGAGTCTGAATGGGCACCTGGAGGAAGCCATAGAGATGGCTGCCCACAGGCTATCCTGGGCCGAGGAGCTGGGTATTTTCGAACACGCTCGCTCAACTACTGATGTCGGCGCACAGGCCTCGCTCTACCTCGGAAAGGCCGATGAGCATCTTCAGTTCATGGAAACCAATCAGTTTACAGTAAGACCAGTAGACAAGGCGCGATACTCGGCGTACCTTGGCCGGGATGCTGAGGTGAAGGAAATGCTGGACGAATTTGTCGTGAAGCGCCCGGGTGCTGGCTCTGCTACGGATGAGACCCCAAGAGACGAGAGTATAATCTATCTTGAGGCCGCGGTGCTGGTCGGGCACCGGGAAGCAGCCGAGCTGCTGCTTCGCCGGTACACCGGCAACTTTGCCCCTGTAAGTTTCGGAACTAAGGTGATGACATGCAACGCTCGCCATCTGGGAGCCGCTGCCGCGTTACTCGGCAAACCGGAAGAAGCTCGCAAGTACTATACTGACGCCCTGGAGGTCGCCACTGACATGGAGTTCCGCACCGAGCTGGCCCTCACACGGCTCCAGCTCGCAGAACTACTCCTGGGGCACTACCCCGACGAGAAAAAGGAAGCACTGGAGCACCTGGAGTTCGCCATCAACGAGTTCCGTGAGATGAAGATGCAGCCCTCACTGGAGAGGGCGCTGAGGCATAAGGAGATACTGGGGGCTTAGATTACCAGATAAATACTAAGACCCTAGCCATTTCCAATCAGCATCTACGAGCAATGGAGGACACAATGTCAGGAAAATTAGAGGGTAAAGTGGCCATCGTCACAGGTGGTAACAGTGGTATTGGTGAAGCAACGGCCCATCTTTTTGCCAAGGAAGGGGCTAAAGTAGCTCTTATGGCCAGAAGGGTGGAGCAGGGCCTAAAAGTACAGGAAGCTATTAACAAAGAGGGCGGTGAAGCAATCTTCATTCGTTGCGATGTTTCGGACCGCAGTAACGTCGATTCAGCTGTCGAGGAGGCTGTTTCAAAGTACGGTACAGTCAATATTCTCTTCAACAACGCTGGTGCAGGAGCCGGAGAAAACTTTCCCAACGAAGAAGATGAAGGCTGGAACAGGGTAATCGCTATCAACCTGTCAGGCACCTTCTATATGTCCAGAGCTGTATGGCCCCACATGATTAAGGCAGGAGGTGGCGTTATAGTAAATAATTCATCCATTGCAGCCGTAATCGGCTTTAGTAAGAGTATGCATGACTTGACCGGCAGAGTACCATCGTCCTCATATTACGCCTCGAAGGCAGGAGTCGAAGCTTTTACGAGATATACAGCAAGTATGGGTGGACAACACAACATCAGGGTCAACTGCGTACGCCCTGGTCAAATACTGACCCCAATGGCAACCGGTGGTGAACCCCAACATTTCTTCAAACCAGTCTTCGACATGACCCAGATACTTGACGGCCCAGGCTATCCAGAAGATGTAGCAAATCTGGTGCTTTTTCTAGTTTCCGATGAGTCTAGGTTCATTACGGGAGAAATCGTCAATGTAGACGGTGGCACTGTAAGAAAACTGTAGCTGATAAAAATACCACACCGAACTGGTTCGGCGAGATGAAGATGCAGCCCTCGCTGGAGAGGGTACTGAGGCACAAGGAGATACTGGGAGCGTAGAGTAGATTCCAAAACCCCCTCCTGTAAGGTAATATTATTGCCCTTGTCAGAACACCAGTATTTGTACTAGGGTGAAAGCCTTATCATGTCCCGCGGGAAAAGACACCCGTATCGGAGGTTATCATACCCCGCAAGCAAAGCGGTCAGCCTTTCAATTCCAATAGCTAGGCCACCGTGTGGAGGCATGCCATACCTGAATATCATCAGGTAATGGTGCAGTTTATCCAGTTCCATTCCCCGGGACCTTATCTTGTCCACGAGCTGCTGGTAATCGTGTATCCTTTGTCCACCAGTGGTTATTTCAACTCCCTTAAACAAGAGGTCAAAGCTCAGTGTCTCTTCAGGGTTGGTTGGGTCGTCCATTGAATAGAAAGGCCTGACCGATGAACCGTAATGCGTAACAAAGACAAGGTCATAGCCATATTGTTCTAACATGACCTTTCCGAGAAGCTGCTCTTCGCGGGCAGAGAGTTCTCCCTCACCCCGGAAGTCTTCTTTCAGGTGTTTACGTACAAGGTCATGTGCTTCTCTGACATTAAGAACCGGTATTTTACTGGCATCAGGCAGAGTTATTTTCAGGGCACCAATATGTTGAGCGTATTCAGTTTTGAGTAGACCAAACATATAGTGGAGACAGCCCACTTCCATGGCCATGATGTCTTTGAAGTCTTTGATAAACCCCATCTCAAAATCCATGCTGACATACTCATTCAGGTGACGGGCAGTATCGTGTGGTTCCGCCCGAAAAACATGAGCAATTTCAAAGACCCTGCCGAACACTCCCACCATCATCTGCTTATAAAGTTGTGGGCTCTGTGCCAGATATGCTGGCTTACCAAAATAGTCCAGCATAAACGTATTTGCCCCTCCTTCAGTCCCCACTCCCACTATTTTAGGCGTGAATATTTCTGTGAAGCCGTTGGCCAAAAGGTACTCACGAAAACCCCTGGCCAACCCTTCCTGTATTTTGAATATGTGGCGGTACCTCGGGTGCCGTAGCGTTATGGGTCGGTTGTTGATGTCAATATCCAGATGTAGATTAAGCGTGTTCTTGTTAATCGTAAGCGGCATTTCCTCGGGAGGAGCAACCAGTACTTCAATCTTATCCGCAGCTATTTCAAATCCACCGGGAGCCCGGGCCTCAGTCTTGCACAACCCGGATATCTCTACGATGTATCCTTCTTTGACACGGCCAAGGCCGGGAGTGTCCTGTCCCACAAAAACCTGTACGGTACCCACATTATCACGGAGGACAATAAAATTGGCACCGCCTAAAGAGCGAATACGGTGAATGAACCCCTGGACAGTTACATTTTCACCCTGCTTAGCTTTGCATTCAGTTGAATTAGATATACCAGAGCCTTCTTTCACAGATTCCTCAAGTATGAACATGGTCTCCTCCTTCTTTTTTCCTATCAAAACAAAAAAGCCCGGGAGTTATAACTCTCGGGCTTGCTGTGTCTCTTACTTTAACTTGTTCTATGTTACTTTAGCAGAGCCAAAAACACGCCAAGCCCCCTCCGCGTTATTATCGCAGGTTACAGCATTGGCGATATTGTTAGTGTACCAGTTTCCCTGTTTCATGACTCTATTTAAATAGGGACTGTAAAGGTAAATCAATTTTATTATGTTTAGAAAAGGTTTGTCAATGGTCTGTGCGTAAAAACTGGCTGGCCATTCAGGACAGTTCCCGAACTATCATTTGACAAAAAAGAACTAATTCAGGATATACAGTAAATTATCAGCTCTAGTATCCCTCATATCCCCGTTTTCTCCAATACGGATTATCACTGCGGATTTCATGAAGAATACTCTCAGGATTGATATTTCTCTTCTTTAGTACCTTTACCCAGTATTCCAGGGAGGCGATATCTTTTTGTCTTAACTCCCAGACAGGTGAAAGCATCTTTACATTCGCTTTTATTGCGTATTCAAATTCAGCACCTGAAATCAACATCCCGGTACCGTAAAAATCATAGGTCGTGTCACTCAGCCAGTTCCGCGGGAAAAATACCGTGCCTTCGTTCCCGATATGTCTCCACATCGCAATATCATTTTCAACTTCAAGCCGGTTAAATGCAGCTCCGCACCCGTTTTTTTTCACTTGGAGCATGTCAGCTCCATCCAGAAACGTAACCGAGTAACCTTTCTGGATGAATTGCGCTTCCATTCGATGACTGACGTCCAGCAGATTCATAGTAAAACAATCTATATCATCATGTTCCCTCAAAAAGTGGCCTTCAAGGATATCTATTACAAAACCACCCCAGATATATGTCCCGGTGGAACATATTTCCGATATTTCGTAAATATCGTTGAGGAATTCAAATTGAAACTGCTGTTTTTCTGAAAGCATAGTTGAAGTATATCAAAACACTACAGAAAGATGAATATTCAGTATACAGGGTAATAATAGTACCTTGTGTGGGAGTTGAAAATGAATACTTTCCGAACTGGGAATTCTGTATTAAGGCTGGAGAGAGGTGATGAGATTACCTTGAAGAAATTGGCTGCCGAGCCAGGATTCGAACCTGGGCTAGAGGATCCAAAGTCCCCTGTGCTACCACTACACAACTCGGCAATTACGTTTGGATTATAGCATTTGAACTGCTTTTCGGGCAATTGGGGGACAGATATACTTACAACTTGTGTTCACCTTATGTGATAGGGAGGTAATTGAAAGTGGCCGTCCAGTGTGACTAGGATGAACTTAGAATATCCCGCAGGAGTGAAGCGTTTAGGACCAAATAGTTTGTGTCAGGACATTTCTTTGATTAACCAGACACTATCATAGTAATCTCCCCGCCCATATTTGGCTTCTATTTCTTCAGGTGGGAGATTCATATACTGGAATCCCGCTTTTTCATATGCACGAATTGCGCGACTATTACGAGCTGATGGCTCGATTACGAATTCAGTGACACCAAAATCTCGGAAGAGATACTCACATAGTGTTTTTATTGCATCAGACCCATATCCTTTACCGCAGTTCGCTTCACAACTCATCCAGATGTCGAGTGCAGTCCAGCTGTTATGCTTATCGATACTGTTGTAGTTGACCTGACCTACAGGTTTATCATCAACTAAAATCATGAAACATCTCCCCAGTTCCGGGGCTGAGTCACTGAAGTAATGCGGTTTATAATCAGAACAGAACTCTTCCCACGTTGGGATTGGGTGGTCAGGAAATTGAGGCGAACCCATCATTGAAGTAGTGATGTCAGAGTTAGCTAACCATTCGTAGATAACGCGTTTGTCTTGCCCTATAGCAGGTCGGAGTGCAACTTGTTCTCCATAGATAATCATCGATTGCCCGAAGTACCCACTCCATACTGTGCAAAGACAATATCACCGCAAACATGGAAAGTCAAAAGGGGGGCATTTGAATAGGAAAGGAGAACAGTAAGCGATTATTTAGTAATTATGTTGAAATCGCTTGGGATGAAAGAAAATACAACGGTATCATTTATCCTATCTTGGATAACATTGCGGTTTCTTAGTATTCCCTCGCGGACAGCACCCGCCTTCTCGGCAACACGCTGACTTGCTTTATTATCAACAGCAGCAAGAATCTCGATTCGGTTAAGATTAAGTCTATCAAACCCGAAGTGTACTAAAAGAAGTGTTGATTCAGTGGCTACACCCTGCCTTGTTCGACTTGTTCTGACCCAGTAACCAAGGTTAACTACTCTGTCATTGTAGTTGATATGATTTATACCACACCCACCCAGATATTGACCGTTACTAGAATCAATTATAGCGAACTGATAGTTAGTTCCACTTTCCCACTCTTTTGGCTGTGACGTAATAAATGTCTTGCTCTCTTCTATAGAGTAGTCGTCATGGCACCACGGCATCCATGGTTTTAATTCAGTGATAGACTCACGTACAGCTTCGTATACTTGGTTCATGTCACCTTCTTGGTAAGGGCGGAGCAGTATTGAATCACCAGTTAGTTGTAGATTTTTTTCTATATGTTCCATCGTTATCCGACCAATCCTGTGAATCCACACGCTAGAAATTGAGTCTACCGCTCCTACTGAACATTGTTAACAAGGAAACCACCGCAAACGTGGGAAGTCAAAAATAGGTATAGTGATTTAGAGGAGACCTTGTGTTAGCTATTTACGAGCTTCTTGCTATATTGCCAAAAACCAATGCTAATGACGATTAAAGCGATTCCAACAGGTAGAAAGACTCCAACTTTACCGCTAACTGCACTTAGTATAATGAAGATTATCCCACTAATTGAAAAGAGCGTAGCAGCAGTTTTGTAAGATTTTAAATTCTTGGATGGTTTACTACTCATTGTTTAGGTTACTAGTTTCTTTTAGGCGCAACATTCAATTTATTACATATAACTTTGGAAGTCAAAAACAGTTTAGAAGAAGGCTAGCAGACCAGTGAAGACCTGCTAGCCCACATCATTGCCCCGGCGTGGGGGTAACTCCCAGCTGCTGCATCATGCCCAACATGTCCATATACATCCAATCTTCTACGATTTTACCCCCCTCCCAGTGACCTATCCAGCACATTGTCAATGTCACCTGCTTGCCGGTTGGAGCCGGAATGGTTGGATGTGCTCCCGTATTTGTGCCTTGAAAGGTCATTCGCACAACACTTGTGTCACCTTCCACGATTATCTCGTCGATGACCTGGTGCCGGTCGGGAAAGGCAGTCTGGAGGTCTCTGACTAATTGTTTGGTCGCCTCTAAGCCCCTAATGTCTGGTGATTGAGGCTGGTGACGTACGACGTCAGGGGCAAGTAATTCGTCGAGTTCATCAACATTGCCTTTGTTCATTTCCTGCATACGCTTTCTTATGATTGCCCCGATTTCCTCTGACATTTCTCTTTCCTCCTTTTCGAATACAAAAGAGCACAAGTCACCACCATTTATCTGGCGATACTGGCGCTCCTAAATCTTCAACCACCCACCTCCCGACTTATTCCACAAGAGGTCGGGTATGGTTTGGTATATGTATTATACTTTGGAGTTGATCGTAGTTCTTCGGAGTGTAGTTGTCAATAAGGGGAACGTGGAAAGTCAAAGGTAGAAAAGGCTAGCAGACCATTGAAGACCTGCTAGCCTTCTGTAATATGGGTGTTAATACGGATAGCGAAATGGCGTTGACCTACTCCGGTGTAGGGATGACGCCAAGCTGTTGCATCATTAGCAGGGCATTGTAGCCCATCCATATCTCTGCGATCTTGCCGCCGGTGAAGCGGTAGATGCTGAGTGCAGGCTCCAGCATAAACTGTTTGCCGGTCGGCGGTATACCCCCAAACTCACCTTTGAAAGTGCCGCTGAATGTCCAGTGCTTCGCTACCTTATCCCCTTCACCGACAAGATCAAGAATGGTGACGCGAACGTCGGGGAAAGCGGTACGGGTCATACTGACCCATTGTTTGGCACCTTCGATGCCACGTACCTCCATGGGCAAGAATGTATCATGGAGGACGAAGTCGGTGGCGATAATCTCGTCAGCTACGGCCAGGTTCCCGGTGTTAATAGCTTCAACAGCACGGCGCACAATGGCCTTGTTTTCCTCTACTGACATCAGTATCCCCTCCTTAGTAATTACAAGAAACGGTGCAGCTGCTTCAAGAATCTCATCCCTCAACACTCGCTGCAACGCTGAGGGATACCTGAATTGTGCATAGGCACCACCTCCTTACACAAAATAAAAAAGAACACCAATGACTGCCATTCATCTGACGGTTCTGATGCCCTTAAATCTTCCACCACCCACCTCCCGACTTAATCAGCCTCTAGAGGTCGGGTATGGTTAGGTATTAGTGGTGTACGTTGTAATGTTGTACTGGGGAGTTGATTGTAGTTCTTTGGTGGGATGTTGTCAATAGGGTGAACGTTGGAAGTCTGAGTTGGAGAATAAGATTACCAGACCATCAAAGACATGTTAGCGATTATATTAACGACAGAACCTGGATATTATGTTGACCAATGAACCAAATGCCCAAGTTCCACCATAGAATTGCCGTAAATAGCATTACGAATAATATAATACTCGCCAGACCTAACCTACGATGTTGCTTAAATACTTTCCACAATATTAGTGAACTAAATAATGCGGCTGATAGCTTCAGGAATACGAAACTAGTCTGGCCTACAATACTCTGTATAAACGGGTTTCCTTCTGTGCCCACCCCACTTCGTACAATAAAGTTGCTAATTATTGCATCCGCTACTATTAGACTACAAAGCAACCAAAGGAGATAACGTGCCTGGCGCATTTTGGCCAGGAGTAACTTACTCACTTTCACTCGCCTTGGTTTCGAACGGCGCCGAGGTATAGTAACTTCTTTAAAGGTTCTGGCTTGCTTCAGTGAGCTTTCTTTCACCACTAATGTATACGGCCTCTCGTCTGTCTAATTTGCTCTATACGCGTCCTGAAATAGATCTACACGCACCGCCACTTCTGACAAATCTGACAAGTCTCAGCGTGGCTCTAATAATTACTTTCTCTGAGTCGTCCAGCATGCGAACCTGTCTTTGCATTCATAGCACAAACTTTTGTAAGTCATACCTGCACAAAGCAACAAATCGTCTTCTGGCACGAAACTGGTCTGTTGACCCTCGAACCACTCGACTCCGTATACATCGTCTCGCAAATACTCGCTGGCACAAATCTCAAAGAAAACGGAATCCGCTTGTTTCAACCCCTCGGTTCTCTCAGTTGTATATACTATTCCTCTTAAACCCGATTTATCCTCAACGACATCGCCTACATTGAACCTGGTCTCTTTTATTACTGGCAAGGTTTCATCTCCTTCAATGTCTATCATAATATTGTTACTCCAAATCCCCTACTTAGACAATGGCTATTTAGTAATGTGACCTTTCTTCCAGAACAATGCCGCATTCCCTACCCGCTCCGTTCAACCTTGACCAAAACATAAGAACGTGGTACGTTGGCTGTACCTGGTATTGCTGAGGGAGGGAAGACAAATGGCTGGAGAATTTGGATATGCCGGGAATATCCTGAGAGTGGACTTATCATCTCGCACGATATCATCTGTTCCCACGATTGACTACACCACCCGATTCCTGGGAGGTAGAGGAATCGCCGCCAAGGTCTACTGGGATGAGGTTGCCCCGGAAGTCAAAGCGTTTGACCCGGACAATAGGTTGATGTTCATCACCGGGCCACTGGCCGGTGTCTCTCCGGGGGTCGGGGGAGTTAGATGGCTCGTGTGCGGCAAGTCCCCAACGACGGAGCCGGAGCAGTTCTCTTATGCCAATCTCGGCGGAAGCTGGGGGACAGAGCTCAAGCGCGCCGGCTACGACGGGGTTGTCATTCATGGAGAGTCAGATGCTCCGGTCTACCTTTCAATTACAAACGGCAAGGCTGAGTTAAAAGACGCCTCGGCTCTCTGGGGCAAGAGCACTATTGAGACCAGAGACATTCTGAAGGAACAACTGGGCACTCAGACCAGGATTGTCACCACCGGCCCGGCTGGCGAACACAGAGTTGCCATGGCCACCATCCTTGCGGACAATGATGCCTCAGGAAGTGGCGGTTTTGGCGCGGTCATGGGCTCGAAGAAGCTCAAAGCAGTTGCCGTCAGGGGGAACCGAAAGGTAGAGACAGCCTTCCCCGATAGGCTCGCCGAGCTAAACAGGGAAATCCGCCGATTGAAGAAAACTTCACCGTCGGGGTCGGTCTGGGGTGCCGGGGTGACTCCGGAGAAGAAAAGACTGGACATCTGCCGTGGCTGCAGCCTGGGCTGCGAGCGGCTGGTGTATCAGGACAAAGACGGCAGGGAAGGGAAATTCATCTGTGGTCAGGTCGGATTCTACCAGGTGAGAGCACAGAGGTACTACGGTGACCAGGACTGGCATGAGGTCCCATTCCAGGCTGCCATGCTGGCCAACGACTACGGGGTCGATGTCTTCGCGCTGGGTACCATGATGATGTGGCTCTCAAGGTGCTACCGGGCAGGCATTCTGACAGATGATAATACGGGCATCCCCCTCTCCAGAATGGGGAGTCTTGAATTTCTAGAAATTCTCCTATGGAAGATGTCATTGAGAGAGGGTTTCGGGGACGTATTGGCCGACGGAACAGTGCGTGCCTCGGAAAAAGTGGGGAAGGAATCAGAGAAGCTGATTACCGACTACGTCTCTAAGGGTGAGCAGGGAATAGCCTATGACCCGAGGTTCTATATTACCACGGCGCTCCTGTGTGCTATGGAACCCAGAATGCCGATACAACAGCTGCACGAAGTATCCAGACTACTTCTTAACTGGGTCCTGTGGGCAAACAAGACAAAGGGCGCCTACGTCTCCACCGACGTGCTTCGTGCTACGGCGAAGAGGTTCTGGGGAACCGAGCTCGCCGTCGATTTGTCTACGTATGAGGGTAAAGCCCTTACCGCAGCCAAGGTACAGGACCGCCGGTATGCCCACGAGTCCCTGATTCTGTGCGACTGGGCGTGGCCAATAATTACCGTCGAATTCTCTGATGACCACATCGGTGACCCCGGCCTGGAGAGTAAAGTCCTCTCGGCAGCCCTCGGAGAGGAAATCAGCGAAGAAGCGCTTTATAGAATCGGGGAGCGTATCGTGAACCTGCAGAGGGCCATACAGGCTAGAGAGGCAAGGGGCAGTGACACATTGCCGGACTTCCACTTCATCATGCCAATGAGGGATGACATTACCAATCCACAGGGAATCGCTCCCGGTAAGAACGGCGAGATATTCACCAAGAAAAATCCGATTCTTGACAGGGACAAATTCGAGGAGATGAAAAAGGAATTATACGGTCTCCGGGGCTGGGATGAATCAAGTGGTCTTCAAACGAAGGCCAGACTGGAAGCGCTTGACCTCAAAGACGTGGCTGCCGGACTGGAACAACGGAATTTAGTCGTGTAGCCAATACCCGTATTGTCAGAATTAACTGGTGCCGAAGGTCGGGCTCGAACCGACACGGAGGTCGCCCTCCAACAGTTTTTGAGACTGCCGCGTCTGCCTATTCCGCCACTTCGGCTGGAGCGGAAGACGAGATTCGAACTCGCGACCCCACTGAACTACTTCCGCAAATATAATGGTGCCGAGGAGGAGATTTGAACTCCTACGGGCTTACGCCCACCACCCCCTCAAGATGGCGTGTCTACCTATTCCACCACCTCGGCACTAAGTCCGAGATATATAAAATTGGCAGGAGTGGGAGGATTCGAACCCCCGACCGGCGGTTTTGGAGACCGCTGCTCTACCAGACTGAGCTACACTCCTGCGTGCCTAATTCTTGGTTATTTACTCCTATTTTATCTAAAGTTGGCGTTAATTTGGCGTTAATTTTTCACCTCACCCTATTTCTTGCTGGGGGTAAGACGGCGTCTAATAACGCCATGGCATCTTCTTGCATCCCATCAATTATATGCGAGTAAGTATCCATTGTAAAGGCCACTGAACTGTGACCTAATGCCTCACTAATAACTTTTGGTTTAGCGCCTCGCAGCAACATAAGACTAGCGAAGGTATGCCTCAGGTCATGAAAGCAGACGCCGTTCATATTCATCCTATTAGTTATTCTGGCAAATGCGTGGGTTAATACCGAGGGGTCGATTGGCTTACCTTTTATATTGGTGAAAATAAAATCATCCAGGGTAAGTAGTTTACCCAGTTCTATGTATAACAGCTCTCGCTCTGCCCGGTATTCTCTTAAGAATATAGCCAGCTTAGGTGTCATGGCAATACGACGACTGCTATGACTTGTTTTGGGTTCTTTGAACTGGTAAACACCCCGACGTTTGTATAGCACTTGTGAAACCGATATTGAAAGCATATCGAGGTCAACATCTCGCCACCTCAAGCCTAATAATTCAGCTTGACGTAGCCCGGTACTCAAAGCGGTGTAGATTATCGGGTAATAATAACTGTCTTGCGCTGTCTTAAGAAGGACTTCTACCTCTGAAGGAGTTAGTGTACGCATGACTTTTTTGCGTGGTGAAGGCGGGTCAACCATCTCGGCAGGATTACGTCCCAGATAGCCCTGTCTAACAGCGTATTTTAGAGATTGCGACAGTACTCTATGGTGATGGTAAACTGTGCGAGGTGATAACCGTTCACAAGCCTTACTATAGTAGCTCTGGATTGCCTGCGGATTAAGATGTTTCAACTGGATATGACCTAGAGCAGGTATGAGGTGAGTCTCTATAATGGATTGGTATCCGTCAAGAGTTCTCTGAGAACAGTTTGTCTTAACATAGCCGTCTTGCCAGTTGCGAAGGTGCTCTGTATACCGGTTGTCAGCGTCACAGTCACTGTCTCACCAAACCTGAGATTGGTGGCAGGTTCGAAGGTTACTGTATCGTCATTTAAGGAATATGTTCCGGCTATTTTACCCGATAGTGAGCCGTCAACATTGAAAGTATTGGCATTTACCGTGACGTTGTTAATATTGGCGCTGAATGTAACTGAGATGTCGGTATCAACCGCTACATTAAGTTGGTTAAATGAGGGTGTTCTTGATGTTACGCTCATATTGGCTGCTGCAGCAACCGGCACTTGGAAAGAAACAATGCAGGTAACGGTTGCGATAAGAATGGACAAAGTGGGGTAAAACAACTTTGATATGTACTTCTTCATTTATCGCTCCTTATGATGGCAGCCCTATCATAGTATCTGAATGTATCTAAGCGTACAATTGACCCGGTTACCACTGTTTTTCTAAGGAATGGGATTAGCTTATTATTCTCCCAATTCAGTACCAACTCAATCTATACCTCATTACAGTTATATAGAATACAGAACATTTTCTATCTGGCTAAGGACACTGCAATTGAGTGGGATACCAGTCACCATCATTTATCTCGGTGATTCTGGTACCCTTAAATCTGCACCGCCCACCTCCCGACTTAATCATCTTCTGGAGGTCGGGTATGGTTAGGTATATGTATTGCACTGGGGAGTTGATTGTAGTCCTTTGGGAGGGTGTTGTCAATACCTGAAAAGGGAACCTCTGTACCAGGCAAACATTGGGATGTTTGTCCAGCCATGCGTACTCGTGGATGATTCCGTTTAGCTTCGCTGTTGAAGTATAGAAGAGCAATATTTATCAGCTAATTAATCTACAATCTCTTCAGTGGGTCAGAACAATTTGTATTAATCCTTATAGGCAGATGACTCTTCATTATCAGATCTATAAACTCTGTGAGCTTTTTGCTTTTCAATGTTGAGAATATCGTGGAAGGATTCCTTTCCAGCTTCCAAATCTGGTGGAGTATAAGAAGAAATCTTTTTGGGGGTTATTTC